>Ga0307282_10000504_pt1 | contig 12559 bp, 8 predicted proteins | sample ER_DNA_121_FD_194475 | JGI IMG/M metagenome (GOLD analysis project Ga0307282, IMG submission 194475) | Bulk soil microbial communities from the East River watershed near Crested Butte, Colorado, United States - ER_DNA_121 | ecosystem: Environmental > Terrestrial > Soil > Floodplain | place: USA...
GGCGGCGACCTGTGGGCTGATGTCCGGCCGGTCCTCGCTGGGATCGGGGGGCGGCTCCTCGAGGTGCGCGATGCCGACCTGGAACAGCGACTTGTCGGCGAAGGGGGCCTTGCCGGCCACGCATTCGAACGCGACGCAGCCGAGCGCGTAGACGTCGGTGAGCGGCGTCGCCGGCTCGCCGCGGATCAGCTCGGGCGCGAGGTAGTCGAGCGTTCCCATCACCTGGCCCGGCTGGGTCAGCACCGTGTACGCCCGCCCCTTGGCGAGGCCGAAGTCGGTCAGCATCGCCGTGCCGTCGAGGGCGTAGAGGATGTTCTGAGGCTTGATGTCGCGGTGCACGATCCCGGCAGCGTGCAGCGCGTCGAGTCCGGCGCCGATCTCCGAGACCATCCTCACGAGGTCGGGGCCGTCGAGCTTGCCCTTGTCGGCGATGCGGTCTGTGAGCGAGCCTCCGGCGACGTAGTCGACCGCCAGGTAGTGCCGTCCGTCCGCGTCCGATGCCTCGATGATCGGCACCAGGTGGGGCTCGTGCACCTCGGCGGCCGCGCGCGCCTCCTGGCGAAAGCGGTGCTGGAAGAGGAGATCGTTCGCGAGGGCGAGCTTGAGCACCTTCAGCGCAACCTCCCTCCCGTCCGAGGTCCGGGTGGCGCGGAAGACGAGGCCCATGCCGCCTTCGCCGAGCTCGCTCTCGAGCCGGTAGTCGCCCAGCACGTCGCCCGGCTGGAGCTCACGCGTTGCCGCACCGTGACCTTCCACGCGAGCAGCATAGGGGGCCGCGCGATCTCTGGCCACCCGGTGCCGCCCCGGCCGGTCAGCCGGTCGCCGGCTCCTGGCCCTGAGCGATCGCCGCCTGGGCGCTCATAGCGGCCAGGTCGATCATGTGCGCCGGCGGGTCGGAAACCGCGATCGTCGAGGTCACCCGCACCTGGGGGTCGACGTGGATGAGCTCACCCGACTCGAGCAGCCGCCACCCGAGGTTGGCGTTCATGCGCTCGGAGGCGATCACGGTCGCCGGCAGGAACGAGAGCTCGCCCGCCTGCACCCGCAGAGTCCCCGACTCGCTTTGCTCATCGAAACCCTCGCCGGGATCGAAGCCGCCGACCGAGCGCTCGAGGATCCAGAGCTCATTGGTGTCCGGGTAGCGGAGCGCCCAGAGGTCGTTGGGCGTCGTCAGGATCATGTTCAGCGAGTAGAGTGGGATGTCGGCCGCGATCTCGCTCGCCGCGGCGGCGATTCCGGCGGCGACGTCGCCATCGTGCTCGGCGATCCGCTTCGTCATCAGCGCGAAGTAGTGCTCGGAGTCGGTCTGGCCGTGAACGAGGTCGACATCGGAGCCGAGCCGCCTCCGCATCTCCGGGACGTTGCCGAGCACGCCGTTGTGGGCGAACAGCCGCCCGTGCTGCAAGAAGGGGTGCGTGTTCTCGAGGCTCGGCTCGGCCTCGGTCGCGTGTCGGATGTGGGCGAGGAACGTGCACGACCGCACCTGCTGCGCCCCCGCGATGAACGTCTCGCTGCGGTTCGCCGAGACCGGCTTGCGGTAGACCACGGGCGAGCCGTCCGCGTCGAAGCTGCCGAGCCCGACTCCGTCAGGCTGGCTCTCGCTCTGGAGCAGCAGGCTCGTCGAAGCGTCGAGGAGCCAGAACTTCGCCTCGACCTCGCGGGTTCCACCGCTCATCCCGAAAAGCCTGCACATCGGCCGAGATCTTAGGGTCGGTCGACTGCTGCGCCGAGACCCACGGCCGCTCGCTCGGACTGCGCGGTCTCCTCCACGAGCTCGGAGAGGACCGTGGGCATGCCGCCGCGGGCGAACGCGGCCCGGCGCCGGACCGCGCCGTTGCCGTCCACGAGCATGCGCTCGAGCTCCTCGAGCGCGCCGTCAGAGCCAAGCTCGCGAGCGTAGGGCATCGCAAGCCGCATCGTGGCCCGCGCGATCTCGGGGACCGGCCTCAACCGGCCGTCGTACCACAGGCTTGCCTCGAGACCGTCTCGCGCCGCGCGGAAGCTCGATTCCATCAGCGCGTCCCGGTGCTCCCACGGCCCGTGCTCTTCGGCCGCGCGCCGCGTGAGCGCGTGCACGAGCCCGGCGAGGGCCGCCACGTCGGAGAGTGACGACTGGCAGTCCATCGACCGCACCTCCAGCGTCCCGAGCACCGGGTGCAGGCGGATGTCCCACCAGAGAAACGTGTAGTCGGGCAGCTGACCGGCGGCCGCAAGGGCCTCGACGCTCTCGACGTACTCGTCGAACGAGGCGAACGATGCCGGGATCTCCGAGCGCGGCAGACCGCGGAATACCTGGGCCCGCGCGGTCGCCAGGCCGGAGTCGCGGCCGTGCCAGAACGGGGAGTTGGCGGCCAATGCCTGGAGCAGGGGCAGGTGCGCCCGAAGGCCGTTGTACGCCCGGATCGCCACGTCGGCATCGGGCATCCCGATGTGCACGTGCAGCGCGGCGGTCGGCGTGCGCATCATCAGCCCGCGCATCTCGTCCCCGATCAGGCGGTAACGCTCGCTCGGATAGTGGATCACGTCGCCGAACGCGCCGTCGGGGTGGAGGCCGGCGCCGATCGTCGTCGCGCCGACGGAGTGCAGATGCCCGCGCAGGCCGGACAGATACGCAACCGCCTCTCCGGCATTGGCACTGACCGGCGTGGTCAGCTCGATGAGGGCCGCGAACGCCTCGGGGAGCGCTGCACCTTCCTCGGGAGGCACATGCAGCCGCCCGAGCACCTCGACGGCGGAATGCTCGAGCGCGTGAGTCACGCGATCGACGAGGATGAGCTCCTCCTCGACGCCGAGCGCGAAGTCCTCGGACGCACCGAAGTTGACGGCGGGGATGGCGGCGTCCATCGGCGGAGGAAGCCTCGGAGTCACCCTGCGACGACAGCTCCGCAGGCTTCGAGGTCCATCTCCTCGATCCCGGGTAGCTGCTCGAGGGCCTGCGCGAGAGTCAGGCCCTCACCGGAGAACAGTCCATCCTCCTCCCAGCGCTCGGGGTGCAGGCTGACGGCGGCTGGATTGACGGCGACGTTCTCGTCTGGCGGATCGGGCAGGTTTCTCGCAGCCTTGAAGAAGATCCAGACGGCGAGAGCCCGAATGGTCTGAACCTTCCGGCGCGCTCGCTCGAGCAGCTCGTCGATCTCGCCCGGGATCGCCATCTCCTCCTGCGCCCAGATGTAGGGCTCGAGCTGCTTCGGGAGCACGGACACGTCCTCGTACGGCACCTTCTCGAGGGCATTCCAGTCCCGGAAGAGCTCCTGCATCCGGGGCAGCATCGGCAGGACGGTGTCGGCGATCTCGCCGAAGCGCTTGATGTCCTCCATCTTCTGCATCTTCCCGTGCAGGAACGGCGAGCCGAGCAACGTGAAGTAGTTCGAGCTGTCGTAGAGGATCTTCGCGACCATCACCTGCGGGTTGTCGAAGAGCTGGTAGTTGTCGCGATAGAGGTGGATGGTCGTGTTGAAGAGGCTGAAGAAAAAGTCGTTGTAGAACTCGACCCGCTCCTCGAGGTCGGCCTCGCCGCCGTCGAGGTCGTGCGTGATCAGCTCGGTGCTGAACGTGTTCGTGTAGGCGATGAAGTCCGAGCCGGGCGAGTAGAGCGCGTCGATGAAGCCCGCGGCCTCGCCGACGAGGCACCAACGCTCGGTCGAGAAGACCCGCTCCGACGCGTACGAGAAGTCCTTGACGCGCAGGAAGTCGAGCACGTCCTCGCGCCGCGGGTCGATCTCCGCGTAGAGCTGCGGCTCGTTCTCGCGCAGCCAGTTCATGAACGCCTCGAAGCTCTCGATCTCCTCCCACGGGTGCACGCGCGGGTCGGCACAGACGCCGACCGAGATCGGCCCGGAGGCGAGCGGAATCAGCCAGAGCCAGTAGCCGTCGTCGATCAGGTGCGTGGTCGAGTACTGGCGCAGGCCGCGTTCGGGCATCCGCTCGAGCCATTCCTCGTCGTCGGCGCCCCAGCTCTCGAAGTCGAAGCCGCCTGCGAGCCGGATCCAGGCGGCGTTGATGTGGTGGCCGGTGTCGGTGCCGAGGTCGAGCTTGCGGCGCATGATGTTCGCGCGGCCGCTCGCGTCGACGATCCAGCGCGCGGTGACGCTCGTCTCCTCGTCCTCCTGGCTGAGCTTGATCGTGTGCGCGTCCGAGCCGAGCTCGACGTCCTGGACGCGCCAGCCGCGGAAGGCGTCGGCGCCGTTCTTCAGGCAGCGGCGGAAGAGCTCGTTCTCGAAGCGCCCGCGGTCGATCTGGTGCGTAAAGGCGGTCAGATGCGCCGGGGTGCAGTACTCGACGCGCTTCGTGATGTCGCTCTTGTCGCCCGCTGGAAGGAAGAAGCGCAGGCCCAGCTTGCGCAGCTGGTACTGCTCGAGGTGGTCGCGCATCCCCACGACCTCGCGGTAGTAGTGCGCGCCGATCTCGACGCTCGACTCCCCCACCTTGAACGCAGCCTCCGGAGCCGGCTCCGTGCGCTTGTCCGTGACGAGGACGCGCGTCTCGGGACGCGCGAGCCTGATCTGCAGCGCCACCGTCAGTCCTGCCAGGCCACCGCCGAGCACCGCGACGTCGTAGTGCCCCTGCGGCACGCGTAGCGCCTTCAGCTCCAGCATCGATGCCGAACGGTCGTCCATGAGTCCTCCTTGGTTGCCTCTGGTCCGAAGGCTGCGGGTCATCATGGCCAATCGCGGTTCGCTGCGCAACTAGTGCGCACCATGCGTCTCGCGCGCGTCTTAAAACAGCAGGTTGTCGCCGCTGAACACGCGGCTGAGGGAGCCGCCGGTGAAGATCTGCGTGATCGAATCCGCGAGCAGTCCGGCCACCGACAGGACGACGACGTTGTCAGGTGCGCCCGGACGAAGCGGGACGGTGTCCGTGACGACGATCTGCTCGAACGGGACGGTTGCGAGATTCTCGTAGGCCTTCCCCGAGAAGAGCCCGTGGGTGGCCACGGCGTAGACCCGGGAGGCGCCCTCGTCGAGCACCGTCTGCGCCGCGGCGCACAAGGTGCCGGCGCTGTCGATGATGTCGTCGACGATGACCGCCGTCTTGCCCTTGATGTCGCCGATCACGTAGCCGATTTCGGCCACCTGCTGGGCAGGGCGGTTCTTCGTCATCAGCGCCAGATCGGCACCGACCCTTTCCGCGAACTTGTGGTTCAGCTTCACGCGGCCGACGTCGGGAGAGACGACGACGAGGTCGTCGATTCCCAACCCGGCGAAGTAGCGCGCGAGCATGAGGAGCGCCGTCGTGTGGTCGAGCGGCTTGGTGAAGAACCCCTGCACCTGGCCGGCGTGGAGGTCGACAGTGATCATGCGGTCGGCGCCGGCGGTTTCGAGAACGTGCGCCACCAGTCGCGCGCTGATGGGCTCTCGGACCGCCGATCTCTTGTCCTGCCGGGAGTAGGCGAACCACGGCATGACCGCGACAACGCGGGCGGCCGAGGCGCCGACCGCCGCGTCGATCATGAGCAGCAGCTCGACCAATGCGTCGTTCGCCGTCAGCCCCGTCTCGGAATTGCCGCACGTGGACTGGACGATGAACACGTCGGCGTCGCGGACCGACTCGTCGAAACGGCAGTACACCTCGCCCGCCGTGAACGTCTTAAGCGTGACCGGCCCGAGCTGGACGTTGAGCTCTTTGCCGATCGCTTCCGCAAGGGCCGGATTGGCCCGCCCGGAGAAGAGCATGAAGCGCTTGTCCCGCGCCACTGGAGCGGCTCTCGCCGGCGCCTTCTGTTCGGACGCGGCCATGGCCGCGTCACTCTATAGCGGGAAGCCGGCACCGCAAATCACAACGGCGGTCTCGCAAGCCTCAACGTGCCTTGACGCACGGGAGGCGGCCTGCCTACGCTGCCCCGATGCCGGGAGCCGGAACCTAGATGGCGCGCGACCCGGCACTCGATCGCAGCCCGCTGTTCAAAGGGCTCGACGACGCCGAGCTCGACGTCGTCGCCGAGCACATGCGCCCTCGTCAGTTCACGCCCGACGAGCAGCTCTGTCAGGCCGGTGATGCCAGCGACCGAATCTGGCTGATCACCGGAGGCCTGGTCAGCTGGACGGCCTCGGTGACGGCAGGCGGCGAGGACATCGTGCTCCGCATGCGCAAGGGAGACGTGATCGGCGCCCAGGACGCGATCACCGGAAACGAGCGCACGGCGACCGTGGTGGCGAGCATGCACACGTCGGCGCTCGAGCTCGACGCCGAGGATCTCATCACCCTGGCGCGCCGCTTCCCGCAGATCCTGATCAACGTCATCGAGACCCAGCGCGAGCGCCTCTTTCGCGCGAGTGCCCGCAGCGCGGCTCTCTTCAGCGGCAGCGTGCGCAGCGCGGCGGATCGTGGCGGAGAGGAGGTCGGCCTCGTCGCCGGCGAGTCGCTGGCGGGTCTGGTCGGGCCGCTCGTCGCCGCCGCGCAGACCGCCTCCACGCGCCAGGTGAACTTCCTCGACCGCTCCCTCTCGTTCGCCGGAGCGCTGACGGCATCCGACGACCTCGCGTCCGAGAGCGCCACCGTCTTGATTCCGGGCGACCTCGAGCCGGAGAACCTCGCCCTGATGCTCGACGAGCTGGATCGCGTGGTCGCCCTGGCCGGGAACGCCGACGAGGCGGAGCGGCTCGGCCGGGTCGCCGAAGCCGCGGAAGGCCGCAACCTCGAGGTGATCCTCGTCAGCGACGAGGCGCGCCAGGCGAGCCGGGCCTGGTCGCTCGAGTTCGTCAAGCGCATCGTCCGCGATTGCCCGCGGCAGCAGGATTTCCCCCTGGCCGACGGCGACCTGGCCTGGGTCGCGCGGCACCTGACGCGGACGAAGCTCGGCGTGGCGCTCGGGGCGGGCGGCGCCAAGGGCTACGCGCACGTGGGGGTGCTCCAGGTGCTCGAAGAGGCCGGCTACACCGTCGACGTCGCCGGCGGCAGCAGCATTGGCGGCTTCGTCGCAACCCATCTCGCGCTCGGCTACGGCGCGCAGGAGACCTACGAGCGGTTTCGCAAGGCCTTCAACGACGAGCGGCTCGGCAAGCTCTTCGGCGGCGCATTCGGGGGCGGGGCAGGCGGCGCGGAGGAGCTGACGGGGATGCTGAAGGAGGCCACCGAGGAGCGCTTCTTCTCGCACACGGACATCCCGCTCGTGATCATGGCCGTCGACCTGACCGACCGCGGCGCCACGGCGCAGCGGGGAGGCCCGCTGTGGGAAGCGCTTCTGGCCGGGCTGGCGGTTGCGGGCGTGTTCCCGCCGCTCGAGCGCGACGGGCACCGCCTGGTCGACGCGATCGCGCTCGTGCCGGTCCCCACGGCCGCGGTGATCGAGGACGGCGCCGACGTCGTCCTGTCGGTGAACCTCCTGGGCGCGGAGGCGCTCGAAGAGTGGCCCGATGCGCCGAAGCAGGAGGCCGACGAGCCGGCGAAGGCCAAGCGCAAGAACATGCTCGACACGCTGTTCGAGGTCATGGACCTCAGCCAGCTCGACACGGCCGCCCGCCACGCCGAGCTCGCGGACGTCGTCGTCACCCCGCGCTTCGGCCCGGCGGACTGGCGCGACTTCCAGCTCGCGGACCTGTTCATGGCCGCGGGCCGGGCGGCGGCACTCGAGCAGTTGCCCGCTTTGCAGGCGCTTTGCAGGCCCGTCGATCTCGAGGCGGCCAGGCGCGAGGCGGCGTTCGCCTGAACCGAAAGCTCCAGCGGGGGCTGGGAATGTGCGCCGCGCGAGAGTATGGTTAGCGTCGAATAGCGAGTCCTAGATTCGGGCGTCGAAAATCGACAGGGGAGGGGAGACCGGATGGTGAAACGATTGCCCGCAGCCTCATCGGGCGAGATGGTCATTCGGAGGGCAACTACCAAGGGGAGAGGAAGGTAATCATGAGAGGGATGTCCATGCGGCGATCGCGAGGGTTGGTCGTGCTGTTGTTCGGCCTGCTCGTGGCCTTCGCAATCACTGCCAGTGCGTCGGCCGATCCGAACCATGTGGATCGTCACAAGCTCTTGTATACGACGACGAACGACCCGTCGGGGAATCATGTCCTCGTCTTCGGCCAGAACAAGGACGGCTCGTTGACGCAACTGGACTCGGTGGCGACAGGCGGCACCGGCGGGCCGAACCCGCCGTTCGGCTTCCCGATCGTCGACTCGTCCGGATCGATCAACGTGGCGGACGGCGGTAACCTGGTGTTCGTCGTCAACGACGGCACCAACACCATCAGCTCGTTCCGCGTGGAGCATGACGGCCTGGAGCTCGTCGACCAAGTGTGGTCCGGCGGCGTCCTCCCGGTCAGCCTGACGAGCCGCGGCCACGTGCTCTACACGGTCAACGTGAGGAGCAGCAACATCTACGGCTTGAAGTTCGACGGCCACGGGAACCTGACGCCACTCGACGGGCAAGCTCCCAGCGGGCGGCCGTTGTCGACGGCGTTCCCGACCACGGTGTCGGCGCAGATCAAGTTCACGCCGGACGGGCACCAGCTGGTCGTCACCGAGCGCGGGCTTCCGAGCCACACCGGCGTGATCGACACGTTCGACGTCGGTCCGCACCAGCTCGCCGGGCCCGCCCAGAAGAACACGGGCGTCGGCTTCGTCGAGGCGAATCCCTTCGGCTTCGACTTCGACAACAAGGGAAACCTTCTGGTCAGCAACGCCGGGTTCATCCTTGCGCCGGGAGATGACGGGCCGCCGATCCCGCAGGTGTTCGACCCGAGCCAGTTCATCGGGTCGGCCACGGCCTACAGCATCGACAAGAAGTCGGGCGCGCTCACACGCATCGGCGACGTTCTCAGCGGGGGACGCGCAGCCTGCTGGCTCGAGGTCGGCAAGGACGGCAAGTACGCGTACGTGACGAACACGCTGTCCGACACCGTTCCCGACCTCTTCACCGGCATCGGCGGCGTGACCGTCTATCGGGTCGGTCATGACGGCTCGCTGACGTACCAGAGCCAGGCCAACACGTCGGGCGTGGCGTCGACCGGCGCGCCAGGCAGCCCGGGCGACATGGCGTTCAGCGAGGACGGGAAGTATCTGTACGTCGGCGTGCCGACCATTCTCGATGGGAATGACAGCCACATCGATACGTTCCGGATCGGGAAAGACGGAAACCTCACGAAGGTGGCTACTGTGGGCGGCCTGCCGTTCAGCGATTCGGGGCTCGCCGCGGGCAAGTAGCGCTTCGCAGCGAAACCACCAACGCAGTACGCGATCACGCCCCGCAATGCGGGGCGTGATCGTTTCTGACGCAAATCGTCGCGCCTTGTACAGTCCGGATGACGGTGGTAGCGTCGCGGATGGGCTCTTGCCACGCGGATTAGGGAGGGTAGATGGCTAAGGATCAGCAGCCGGCGGACATGTATGACGTCGCGATTCTCGGCGGCGGCCTCGCCGGCCTGACGCTCGGGCTGCAGCTGAAGCAGGCACGCCCCGACACCAGCGTTTTCATCGCCGAGAAGCGTGTTGGTCCCGCGCCCGAGGCTGCCTTCAAGGTCGGCGAGTCCACCGTCGAGGTCTCCGCGCACTACTTCGGCGAGGTCCTCGGCCTCCACGACCATCTCGAGAACGATCAGCTCAACAAGTTCGGGCTGCGTTGGTGGTTCCCGGCGGGCGACAACAGCGACCTGGCGCAGCGCATCGAACGGGGCATCAACAAGCCTCTGGATCACCCGAGCTACCAGCTCGATCGTGGGCGGTTCGAGAATTTCCTCGGCGAAAAGAATCTCGAGGCCGGCATCGACCTGTTTGGCAGCTGCCGCGTCCAGGACGTCGAGCTCGGCGACGATCGCCACACGATCGCGTTCACGCGCGACGACGAGCCCTTGACGACGCAGGCGCGCTGGGTGGTCGACGCCTCTGGCCGTTCGTTCACGCTCAAGAAGAAACTCGGGCTGCTCGAGGCCAACGGACATGTGGTCAACTCCGCCTGGTTCAGGCTCGCCGGCGGGCTCGACATCGAGGACTGGGCCGATCCCGACGACGAGGAGTTCTTCGAGCGCATGCCCGAGCGGGGGATGCGCCGGTTCAGCACCAACCACCTCTGCGGAAAGGGCTACTGGGTCTGGATGATCCCGCTCTCCTCCGGGCCGATCTCCATCGGCATCGTTGCCGATCCCCGCTTCCATCCGTGGGAGGAGATGAACACGCTCGAGGGGGCGCTGGAGTGGATCCGCGAGCACGAACCCCAGCTCGGCGAGTCACTCGACGGCCGGAGCGATCAGATCGAGGACTTCCTCAAGGTCGAAGACTTCTCGTACGGCTGCAAGCAGTACTACTCCGGCAGCGACCGCTGGTGCCTCGTCGGCGAGGCCGGTGCCTTCCTCGACCCCTTCTATTCGCCGGGCTCGGACTTCATCGCCATGTCCAACACCTTCACGACCGACCTGGTCACGCGCGAGCTCGACGGCGAGGACGTCACCAAGCGCGCCGAGGCGCACAACGACCTCTACCAGAACCTGTACCTCGTCGCTTTGACCCAGTACGAGGGTCAGTACGAGTTCTGGGGCAACCCCCTCGTCATGACCGTCAAGATCTGCAGCAACAACATCCTCTATTGGGGAACCGTCGGCTTGCTGTTCTTCCACAACAAGCTCACCGACGTCGAGTTCATGGCGGCCGTCCGCCCTGATCTCGAGCGGATCTGGGCGATCACGCGCACGCTCGAGGCGATGTACCGCGAATGGAATGCCTTGGAGTCACGCGAGTGGCGACGCGCAATCGTGCCTACGGCGGCGTTCCCCAGCATGTTCCAGCGGCACGTCGAAATGGCGGGCGGCTTCGACGACGAGACGCTGAAGGAGAAGCTCGCCTCCACCGCCGACCTGATGGAGGGGTTCGCGGTCGTCGCTTTCCACAGGGCCGCCACGGCCCTCGGCGACGCCGCTCCGGGAGAGGACGAGAAGATCGATCCGTACGCGGTCAGTCTCGATCCCGACCGTTGGGAGGCGGACGGCCTCTTCAGTGACGACGGGATGACGCTCGCGCAGGCGCGCGAGACGGGCGCCGACGGCCTCGCGAACCTGTTCATGGAAGCGGTCGCGCAGCCGGCGTGACGGCCCGCCTGGCCGCGCGGTAGATCTCGCCTAGCAATGCCCCTCGGAGGCGTTGTAGAGTCGAGGCTCGCGGTCAAACCGAGAGGGGATCCAGTTGGTCACACAGTTGCGTTCTCAGTTGGCAGCCAGGTCGTGGCTGGTGGTGGCAGGCGTCGCCGCCGGCCTGTGCTTCATGGGCTTGTGGGTGCTCGCCGCGCCGGGAGCCGGCGCGAGCACTTCGGGCAAGCGCGTCGTCGGAGCGGTCTACACGCAGACCAACAGCCCCGCCGGCAACTCTGTCGTCGTCTTCAACCGCTTCGGCGACGGAACGCTCAAGAAGCGCCAGTCCGTGGGCACCGGCGGCAAGGGCAGCACGCAAAGTGTCGGTTGCGGGCCCGGCTGTCCGCTCCTGGACTCCCAGAACGCGGTCGTCGTGTCGAAGAACGGGAAGTTCGTGTTCGCCGTGAACGCGGGCAGCGACACCGTCACCTCCTTCCGCAAGACGGCCTCCGGGCTGAAGCGGGTCAGTCAGGTCTCCTCCGGCGGCAACATGCCCGAGAGCCTGGCCCTCCACGGCAACCTGCTCTACGTCCTCAACGTATCCACCACCAATCCCAACGCCACCACCGGCAATATCTACGGCCTCCGCATCGCATCGAACGGCAAGTTGTCGCCCGTCGGATCGTCGCGGACGCTCGCGAACCTGGCCCCGCCCGATCGCTCCGCGGACCCGCGCGCGATCGACTTCAAGCCCAACGGCAAGGTGATCGTCGTGACGGAGCTCGCCGCGGGCTTCGCGTCGACCGGGCCTCCCGGTCGGATCGACACCTTCGTGGTCGGCTCGAACGGCAAAGCCGGCCCGGCGGTCGCGCATCCAGCCAGCGACGCTCTGCCGTTCGGCTTCGCGTTCGACAACCGGGGCCACCTGGTCGTGTCGCAGATCCGCAGCCCGGCGGGGAACGTCGACGGATCGGTCTCCTCGTACAAGGTCACCGACTCGGGCGGAGTGACCTCGATCAGCACGAAGCCTTCCGGCGGGATCCTCCCCTGCTGGGTCGTCGTCTCCAAGGACAGCCGCTACGCGTACGTGGTCAACACGGGCGCGGGGCACCCGGCCCCGGTGACGCGCTTCCGGCTCGGCTCGGGCGGCGCGCTGACCGCGCTGACTAAGCCTGCGGCCTCGCGGAAAGGTGAGTTCGTGCGCACCGACGCCGCGCTCAGCCGCGACAGCAAGTTCCTGTACGTGTTGTCGCCGAAGCTGGGCCCCGGAAGCGCGAGCCACATCGACGAGTACCGGCGGACCGCGAACGGCGGGCTGAAGTTCGTCGGCTCGACGCAGCCTGGCGCCAATCTGGGGATCGGAGCCACCGGCCTGGCCGCGAGCTAGACCGCGAGAAGAAGATGCCCACACCGATCGCGGACATGGCTGAGCTCGACGATCAGCTGGCGAGCGCCGAGCAGGGGACGCGCATCAAGGTGTGCGGCATCACCGAGCCTGCGGAGATCGACCTGCTCGGCGGTCAGCGGGTCGATTTCGTGGGCCTCTGGTACGGCGTGCCGGGCGGTCCCGCCGACCT
>Ga0307282_10000505_pt1 | contig 12544 bp, 9 predicted proteins | sample ER_DNA_121_FD_194475 | JGI IMG/M metagenome (GOLD analysis project Ga0307282, IMG submission 194475) | Bulk soil microbial communities from the East River watershed near Crested Butte, Colorado, United States - ER_DNA_121 | ecosystem: Environmental > Terrestrial > Soil > Floodplain | place: USA...
AAATCGCTGTGCCGAACTGCAAAGCGGTGTACCGGCTGGTCAAGGGGCTCGAGCTCGCAGCCACGCGGCGGGTTGCTAAAACTAGATAATTCAATAGGTTAGGAGTGGAGATCGCGCCTTTGTCCCCGGATTCCCCGCTATACCGGCGGCACAGGTTTTGGGCGCTTCGCGCGTTTATTCGATAGGTCGAGGGCTAGAATGATTGGGCGTTCCGTATGGCAGCCATCGCATTGCAATGGATGACAGCGACGAGGCGCTCATGGCCCGCGTCGCGCGGGGCGACGAGCGTGCATTCCAGCTGCTTTCGCGCCGCCATTTGCCGGCAATGCTTGGGCTCGCCCGCCGCATTCTCGGCAACGCAGGTGATGCCGAGGACGTCGCGCAAGAGGCGTTCATACGCGTCTGGACGCATGCGCCGCGGTGGCAACCGCTGGCGCAATTCCGGACGTGGCTTACGCGCGTGGTCGTCAATCTCTGCCTCGACCGCAAGCGGCGGGCACTTTGGGTGGACCTGGACGCCGTCGGTGAGGTGGTCGATCCCGCGCCCCGTGCGGATGAAAAGGCAGAAAGCGACGAGCGTGGGCGAATGCTCACGGCGGCGATCGACAAGCTTCCCGCGCGCCAGCGCAGTGCGATCATGCTCACCTATGCGGAAGGCATGAGCAATGCGCAGGTGGCGGAAATTCTCGGCACTTCGGTTTCGGCGGTCGAAACCCTTCTGATCCGCGGCAAGCAGAATTTACGCCGCACGCTTGGCGGTGTGATCGACAAGGACGAATAAAGATGACGGATGAGCAATTCGAAGATTTCCTGAAAGGCACGCTGAAGCGTGATGCAAAACCCGCCGACGACGCCGCGGTTGAGCGCGTCCTCAGGCGGCTGGGTGGCCCACTGCCCCGTCAGAAACAACCGCTCTGGCGGTTACCCGCCGTCCTGCTCAACTGGGACTTCGCGCCAGCCTGGCCGCGCATGGCAGCTCTCGCCTGCTGCGCGGCGCTGGGCTTTGTCGTCGGCATCGCCGGGCTCGATCGTCCGTTCGACCGACTTGATGGGTCGGTCCTGAGCAGCGGTCGCGATATCGGCTCACTCGTGTCCGAGCCCGACACGTTGACGGGTGAACGGCCATGAGCATCGCCCAGGCATTTCCCGCGATGGATCGCCCCTCGTCGCGTTGGTTGCTGTTGGGATCGCTGGCGCTCAATTTGTTCTTCGTTGGAATTGCCATCGCGATGATGGTGCGATCACCCGCGCCATCCTACTGGGACCGCAATGTGTTTGTCCGTGTGGAAAGGCTGGCCGCCACGCTCCCGCCGGCCGACGCCGACATCCTGCGCGGCGAAATCAACGCCAATCGTACGGCGATCGAGAACGCACAAGCCGCGTATCACGCAGCGCAAGACAGCATCCATGACGTTCTGCGACAAGAACCGTTCGACGCGGAGGCCTTGCGCGCGGCGATGGCAAAGACACGGGCGGCGCGTCTCGCTTCTGACCAGACGATTCAGGGCGTTTTTGCCGGCATCGCTTCGAAGATTTCACCGGCAGGCAGGCAGGCCTTGGCCAATTGGCCGCCTGGGCGCAAGCCCGCGAGCGACAAACGGTAGTAGTATTGTCACCCAACCGAGTCGCTGTTGGCCGGACTTTGAAAGACTTTGGAATGCAAGGGGTTGGGAAACGCAAGGAGGCGGGAACGAAAGCGCGGGGGCGCCCGTTTTGGATCATGCTGCAGGGTCTGAGTCTGACGCTGCCTCTCGGCGGCTGCCTGCTGACCGGCGACAAGCCGGAGCCGGCGCTCGATATCCCGTCGTTCTATGACTATGGTCCGCGCAAGCCGGCTGTGGCCGAAGCGGCAGTTCCGCCGCTCGACTGGTGGCGTTCCTTCCGCTCCCGCGAACTGACCGAAGTCATCGAAGCGGCGCGAGAAGGCAATCTCGATATCGCCGCAGCGGTTGCCCGCATTGTGCAGGCCGACGCCAATGCCCGCATCGCTGGAGCCGCGCTCCTGCCGATTATCGACTTCAACGGCAATGCCCAGCACACACAGCAATCCAAAACAACCGGCAGCACAAATGTCATCAGCGTTTCGCGATCCGGAGCTGGCGTCGCGATCATTCGCAACGACCTCAGGGCCACGCTTAACGCGAGCTACGAAATCGATTTTTGGGGCAAGAACCGCTCACTGGTGCGCGCCGCGGAAGAGACCGCGGTCGCCAGCCGCTACGATCGAGAGGTTGTCGGCCTTACCACGATGGTCGCTGCCGCCAACGCATATTTCCAGGTCCTCGCGGCGCAAGACCGGCTGCGCGTTGCACATGAAAACCTTGCGAGCGCCACACGTGTGCTCAACCTGATCCAGCAGCGTTTACAGGCGGGAACGGCATCCGCTCTCGACACCGCTCAGCAGGAAAGCCTGGTCAATACTCTACGCGCGACCATTCCTCCTCTTGAGCAAACATTGCGCCTCAATCGCGTCACCCTTGCAGTTCTGATGGGGCGGTCTCCGGAGGGAGTCAAAATCCGCGGCGGGAGTCTGCGCAACATCGCTTATCCGCGTGTCACACCGGGGTTGCCATCTGAATTGCTCGCTCAGCGCCCCGATATCCGCGAAGCTGAAGCCAATCTTGCCGCGGCCAACGCCAACGTCGTCAACGCGCGCGCGCAGTTTCTGCCGAGCATCTCGCTCACCGGTGAAGGCGGTTATGAAAGTGCGATTCTTAAATTGCTGCTGCGACCCGAGTCGGTCATCTACACTGCCGCCGCCAGTCTCACTCAGCCGATATTCCATGGCGGTCAGCTACTCGGCAATCTCGACCTGCAAAAGGGCAGACAGGACGAGCTGCTCCAAGTCTATCGCAAGGCGGTGATTTCGGGCTTTGCCGATGTCGAGAACGCGCTCGACGATATCCGCAAGACTGCGGAACGCGAGAAACTTCAGCGTGACGTCGTGACCAGCTCGCGGCGCGCGTTCGATATTTCAGAGCAGCGATTGCGCGAAGGTACCGTCGATCTGGTTACCGTGTTGCAGACACAACAGACGCTCTACGCTGCCCAAGATGCGCTGGTTCAGGCGCAGCTTGCGCATGTGCAGGCAATCGTGAGCCTCTATCAGGCTCTCGGCGGCGGCTGGCTGCCGAAACCCATGGTGACCGCCGATGCACGGTGAATTCCCCAAGGAATTGCTGGCGAAAGCGCGCGGAAGCACCCGTCGCACGCTGGCAGTTGCTTTCATTCTGGTGGCTATTCTCGCCGCGCTTTACTACGTCTTCGGCGGTCCTGCCGCGCAGCAACGTCGCGCCGGCCGCTTTGCGGCCGAAGGGCCGGTTCCCGTTCTGGCGACCACCGTCACGCGCGCCGACGTGCCCGTCTATCTTGATGCCGTTGGCACGATCAAGGCGCTGAACACCGTCACCATGCGTCCGCAGGTGGACGGCAGGCTGCAGAGCGTCAACTTCAAGGAAGGCGACGACGTCAAGAAGGGAGACGTGCTGGCGCGCATCGATCCCGTCATCTATCAGGCGCAACTCGACCAAGCGATAGCCAAGAAGGCGCAGGACGCGGCGCAGTTGGCAAATTCCAAGATCGATCTCGAACGTTACGAAAGGCTTGCCGCCACCGCAGCCATCAACAAGCAGCAGGCTGATACACAGCGGGCGTTGGTGGCGCAAAATACCGCTTTGGTACAGGCTGACCAGGCTGCGATCGACAATGCCCGCGCGATGTTGGGTTACACAACGATCACCGCGCCGCTCGACGGCCGCACTGGCATCCGCATGGTTGACGAAGGAAACTACGTCCGCGCTGCGGATGTCGCTTCCGCCATTGTGGTGATCACCCAACTGCGTCCCATATCGGTGTTGTTCAACCTGCCGCAACAGGAATTGGTTCAGCTAAATTCTGCCGCCGCCAAGGGCCCTCTCAGCGTCGAAGCACAGCGCTCGGACACTGATGAAGTCATCGATCGCGGCTTGCTCAGAGTGGTGGACAACCAAGTGGATCAGACCACCGGCACGGTAAAGTTGAAGGCCGAATTTCCAAACGCCGATTTGCAGCTTTGGCCGGGGCAGTTCGTCAACGTCCGCCTGCTGGTCGATACGCTTAGGCAAGTCGTGGTGATTCCGACGGGCGCGGTGCAGCGTGGCCCCACCGGCACCTTCGTCTATGTCGTCAAGGACGACAATTCGGTGACGATCCGTCCGATCACGGTACAAAAACAGGACGAAACCCAGACTGTGGTGAAAAGCGGCCTCGAGGCGAACGAGCGGGTGGTGACCACCGGGTTTGTACGCCTTACCGATGGCAGCAAGGTTTCGATCGGCAGTGCGAATGCGCCGCCGGCGCAGCCGGAACGTGCGGCGCCGCGTGATGGGCAGAAACGGCAACGACAGCGGGGCAGCAACGCGCCGACGCCGACCGCACCGCAATGAGCGTATCCTCGCCATTTATTCACCGGCCCATCGCCACTTCATTGCTCGGCGTCGCGGTGATGTTGGGCGGCTTTCTCGGTTACTGGTGGCTGCCGGTTTCCGCACTGCCGCAAGTCGATTTCCCGACCATCCAGGTCACTACGCAGCTGCCCGGCGCCAATCCCGATACCATCGCCGCGCTGGTGACTGCGCCGCTGGAACGCCAATTCGGCCAAATCCCCGCACTGCAGACCATGACCTCGTCGAGCTCATTCGGCATCAGTCAGGTCACGCTGCAGTTCGATCTCAACCGCGACATCGATGCAGCTGCGCAGGACGTACAGTCGGCAATCAATGCGGCTGCGTCCACGCTTCCGCGCAATCTTCCCTACCCGCCGCTTTATTCAAAGGTGAACCCGGCCGACTCGCCAATCATCACGCTCGCTTTGACGTCACAGAGCATCGACCTGCGCAGCTTGAGCGACATGGCCGACACCATTATGGCTCCGCGACTTTCCGAGGTCACAGGCGTCGGCCACGTGTCGGTTCAGGGCGGCATCCGTCCCGCGATCCGTATTCAGGCGGATCTTTCGCGCCTAGCCGCATATGGGATCGCCTTGGACGATGTGCGAACCGCCATCGTCGGCGCCAACGTCGCCGGACCTAAAGGCGCGCTCGACGGCGCTCACCAGTCCTACACCATCTCGGCCAACGATCAGATCACCACCGCGGCTACCTACCGGGATATCGTGGTGGCTTTCCGCAACGGCGCGCCTGTGAAGATCGGCGACGTGGCCGACGTGGTCGACGGTCTGGAGAATACCAAGGTTGGTGCCTGGTACCGGGGTCAGCCTGCGATCGTGCTCGATGTGCAACGGCAACCCGGCGCAAACGTGATCGAGACCGTCCAGCGCGTCCGCGCTGAACTGCCGCGCTTGCGGCGTGCGATGCCGGCTGCAGCCAATCTGACCATCGTCAACGACCGCACCACCACGATCCGAGCGTCAATCCACGACGTTCAATTCACACTGGTGCTGAGCATCGCACTCGTCGTGCTCGTGGTCCTGATTTTTCTGCGGACGATCCGCGCAACCATTATCGCCGGCGTGGCATTGCCGCTGTCGTTAGTCGCGACTTTCGGCGTGATGTGGTTCTGCGGATTCTCGCTCGACAACCTGTCCCTCATGGCCCTGACGATCGGTACGGGTTTTGTGGTCGACGACGCCATCGTCATGATCGAGAACATCGTGCGTCACATGGAAAATGGCGAGGGCCCGCTGCAGGCGGCTCTGCGCGGCGCGCGCGAGATCGGGTTCACGGTTATTTCGCTGACACTGTCATTGGTCGCGGTGTTCATACCGCTGCTCTTCATGACGGGCCTCGTAGGCCGAATGTTTCGCGAGTTCGCGCTGACCCTGACAATCGCGGTCGTGGCTTCGGCGATCGTTTCGCTGACATTGACGCCAATGATGTGCGCGCGATTGCTGCGCCATGTTGGCGAAACCGGGAGCGCCCGCCCCCGCAGTGTCCTGACCGCCCGCTTCCACGCACTGATCGAACGCACAGTCGAAACGTATCAGCGAAGTCTCGAATGGGTTCTCCGCCATCAACGTGAAACACTGCTGGTCACGCTCGCGACACTGGCGGCAACCATCGTCCTTTATGTCGCCGTGCCGAAGGGATTTCTACCTCTGCAGGATACCGGTTTGATCACCGCAGTGACCGAAGCCGGAACCGACGTCTCATTTGCTGAAATGCAGCGCCGGCAGCGCGGTGTCGAGGACGCGATCCGGGCCGATCCTGACGTCACCGGCGTTGTCTCCGTTATCGGCGTAAGTCCGATCAACGCTACGCCCAACACCGGCCGGCTTGCCATCACACTGAAGCCGCGAGACTCGCGCAATGCCCGGGTCGACGAGATCGTCCAGCGGCTAAAGCACGCAGTTGCCGGGGTAGCCGGCGTGACCGTGTATTTCCAGGCAACCCAGGACATACAGATTTCGACCCGCGTTAGCCGCGCACAGTACCAATACACGCTGGTGGCCACCGACCGCGCCGAGGTGATCGAGTGGGCCGACAAACTGGTGCGCAGTCTGCGCGGAAATTCCGCTTTCAGCGAAGTTGCATCGGAGGCTCAGGAAGGTGGGCCGCGCATGCAGATCGAGGTCGATCGTGAGCAAGCCGGCCGGCTCGGTGTCTCTATGCAAAGCGTCACGGACACGCTCAACGATGCGTTCAGCCAGCGGCAGGTCTCCACGATCTACGGGCAGGCCAACCAATACCGCGTCATTCTGGAAGCTCAGCCGCGATACCAGCAGGACCCCAACGCCTTGTCCAAGCTTTACGTTACGGGCGCCAGCACCTCGTCGGGGACTGCGGCAACAGTCGGGAACACCGCCACTGGCACGACGAACACCAACACCACCGCGACACCCAATGCGGTGACGAGCAGTAACCAGGTGCCGGTGTCCGCTTTTGCGCATTTCGTGCCGACATCGGCGCCTCTCGCCATCGCCCATCAGGAGCAGTTTCCGTCCGTCACCATCAGTTTCGACCTGAACGAAGGTTTCGCGCTATCGGACGCGGTTGCGGTCATTCGCGCCGCGGAACGAAACATCGGCATGCCGTCCTCGGTCACCGGCAGTTATTCAGGCGATGCCGCCGAATTCGCCAAATCACTGGCTGGCGAGCCATGGCTAATCCTCGCGGCGGCGATCGCGATCTACATCGTGCTGGGAGTGCTATACGAGAGCTTTATCCATCCGCTTACGATTCTTTCCACCTTGCCATCGGCCGGCGTCGGCGCGCTGCTGGCACTGATGCTGCTCGGCTACGATCTCTCGGTGATCGCGCTGATCGGCATCGTGCTGCTGATGGGCATCGTCAAGAAGAACGCGATCTTGATGATCGACTTCGCGATCGATGCTGAGCGTCATCAGGGCCTGTCGCCTGAAGAAGCGATCGTGCAGGCGGCGCTACTACGCTTCCGGCCGATCATGATGACAACGCTGGCGGCATTGTTCGGCGCGCTCCCACTGGCACTCGAGGCCGGCACAGGTTCTGAGCTGCGCAACCCGCTCGGCGTCACGATCATTGGCGGATTGCTGCTATCCCAACTGCTTACGCTGTACACCACGCCGGTGATCTATCTTTACATGGAGCGCCTACGCGCCCGGCTCGCCCCTGCCCCGCCATCACCGACACCGCGCCGGGTGGCCCGGAGCCGCCCGTGAACTTCTCTTACCCTTTCATCCGGCGTCCGATCGGCACAACGCTGATGGCCATCGGGTTGTTTCTCGTCGGTGCGGTGGCTTATGCTTTTCTGCCTGTCGCAAGCCTGCCGACCGTAGAATTTCCCACTATAAACGTGACCGCAAGCCGGCCCGGCGCCGACCCCAATATCATGGCGGCCACGGTCGCCGCGCCGATCGAGCGTCGCTTGGGAGAGATCTCAGGCGTCACCGAACTGACTTCGGTCACCTCGCTCGGTCAGTCGCGCATCACGATCCAGTTCGATCTGAACCGCAGCATTGAGGGTGCTGCCCGCGATGTGCAGGCCGCGCTGAACGCGGCACTCAGCGATCTGCCCACCGATCTGCCAACGCTGCCGACATTCCGCAAAGCCAATTTTGCGGCAGCGCCGATTCTGATACTGGCCCTCACGTCCAAGACCATGCATCCCAGCGCCATCTACGATGCCGCCGACAGCATAATCGCGCAGCGTCTGTCCCAGGTGTCGGGCGTGGCGGATGTCACAGTTGCCGGCTCGGAACAGCCGGCAATACGCGTGCGTGTCGATCCGACACGTCTGTCTTCCATGGGACTCTCAATGGAGGACGTGCGGACGGCGATTTCCAACGCGAACGCGGCTGGTCCGTTGGGCACCTTCGATGGCGACAAGCGGGCCGTAACCATTGGCATCAACGATCAACTGCGCAACGCCAGCGAATACGATCCGCTGGTCGTGAAAACTGCGAATGGCACCGTGATCCGCCTGTCGAACATTGCGACCATCCGCCCGAGTGTCCGGAATAGTCGGGCAGCCGGCTGGTTCAACAGGGATCCTTCTGTTCTTCTCATCATTACCAAACAGGCCGACGCAAACGTCATCGACACCGTCGATCGCATCTACGAGCTGCTGCCTGAGCTTCGGCAATGGGTGCCGGCCGGTCTTGAAATTTCGGTGTTGAGTGACCGTACGCAGACCATTCGCGCCAGCGTGCGCGATATGCAACTTACGCTCGGCGCGACGGTCGTACTCGTGATGCTGGTGGTGTTTCTGTTTCTGCGGCGCCCAGCACCGACGGCAGCCGCCGGCGTCACGGTGCCACTGGCTCTTTCCGGCACCTGCGCGGCCATGTGGGTGGCCGGATTCTCCATCGACAATCTGTCATTGATGGCGTTGGCGGTGAGCGTCGGCTTCGTTGTGGACGATGCCATCGTGATGATCGAAAACGCATTTCGCTACCTGGAGCGAGGCGCGTCGCCATTGCGTGCAACCTTGCAAGGCGCAAAGCAGATCGGCTTCACCGTCGTGGCAATTTCTGTCTCGCTCATAGCCGCATTTATCCCGCTCCTCTTCATGGGCGGCATCGTCGGACGCCTGTTCCGCGAATTTTCGGTGACGCTCGCTTTTGCAATCGCAATTTCCACCGTGGTGTCACTGTCGGTGACCCCGATGATTTGCGCCTACTTTGTCCGCCAACCACCGAGCCGGGATGCCACTTGGCTTGACCGGTGGGTGGAGGGCTTGCTGTCACGCATGATCCGCTTCTACGACCGAACCTTGACGTTTGCTCTCGATCATCGCTCGCTGATGCTGATCGTATTCATCACAACGATCGTGCTCACTGTTGGCCTCTACATAAAGATACCGAAAGGCTACTTTCCCCAGGACGATACCGGGCTGATCTTTGGCGGCACCGAAGCTTCAACCGACATCTCTTTCCAGGCGATGGAGGAATTGCAGCGGAAGGCAACCGAGGTTGTTCTTGCGGACCCGGCCGTTGCCGGCGTTGGATCTTCCGTCGGTGCATCGCCTTTCACCGCTTCGGTCAACCGCGGCCGTTTGTACATCAGCCTCAAACCGCTCAACCAGCGGAACAATGTCAGCACACTGCAAGTGGTGGCGCGGCTGCGTTCCAAACTCAGCCAGATTCCCGGTATCCGCGTGTTCATGTTCCCGGCACAGGATCTTCGCGTCGGCGGTCGACAAAGCGACGCCCAGTATCAGTTCACGGTATGGAGTGCGGATATCGATGAACTGCAAAAGTGGGTCCCGCGTATTCTCGATCGCGTTAAGCAGTTGCCGGGAATCGTGGACGTAACGACCGACCGGGAACAAGGCGGGCTGCAGGCCAATATCACGATAGATCGCGAGGCGGCCTCGCGTTTCGGAGTGCGTGTCCAGGACATCGACAACGCGCTCAACAACGCATTTTCGCAACGGCAGATTTCGACAATCTACGGTCCGCGCAATCAGTACCGGGTCATTCTCGAAGTGGAGGCTCCGTATCAACGTGACCCGACTGACCTCACCCACATTTATGTGCCCGGGAACGGCAACGCGCAGGTGCCCCTGTCGGCCGTGACCAAGTACGAGCGCGGCATTTCGCCTTTGGTGGTCAACCATCAAGGTCAGTTTCCGTCGGTGACAATCACCTACAATCTGGCACCCAACGCGCTGATCGAAGACGTGACCAACGCACTCGAACAGGCTGTTGCCGAGATGCGCATCCCCGACATCATCCACGCCGACTTCTCCGGCGATGTGCAGGCCTACAAGCGTGCGGTTGGAGCGCAGCCCCTGCTGCTTTTGGCGGCGCTGATCGCGGTCTACATCGTACTTGGCGTTCTGTACGAGAGCCTCGCGCATCCATTGACCATCATCTCGACATTGCCATCGGCAGGCCTTGGGGCTCTGCTGGCTCTCGAGATTTCAGGTACTGAACTTTCGGTTATTGCATTCATCGGCATTATTCTTCTGATCGGCATCGTGAAGAAGAACGGCATCATGATGGTCGATTTCGCGCTCGACGGCGAGCGACGACTCGGTTTGCCGCCCCAGCGCGCAATTCATGACGCATGCCTCGCGCGATTCCGGCCAATCCTCATGACAACTCTCGCGGCGATGCTCGGTGCGTTACCGCTCGTGATAGCAATCGGCCCCGGCTCCGAGCTGCGGCGACCACTGGGCATCACGATCATTGGCGGACTTCTGGTGTCGCAGGTGCTCACTCTCTATACGACGCCGGTCATCTACCTGCTGCTCGACCGGTTGCACCGCAGGCTGGGTGGCGCGAATATTTCCTTTATCCGCAGGCGAGCGCCACCATTGCACCCGGCGAAGTAGATCAGACGCCCAGGTACCGGTGCTGCACGTCCGGGGCCGCAGCGAGTTCCTGCGACGAGCCCTTCCACACCACGCGTCCGCGCTCGATCAGGAAGTGCCGGTCGGCAACGCGTATGAGTGCGCCGACATTCTTGTCGATAACCAAAATAGAAAGACCCGAATCTTTCAGTCGCGCAAGACAACGCCAAATCTCGGCGCGAATTAACGGTGCTAGGCCCTCGGTTGCTTCGTCGAGGATAAGCAGACGTGGATTTGTCATCAGCGCCCGGGCAATCGCCAGCATCTGCTGCTCGCCGCCGGATAGTTGATTGCCCATACTGGTGTCACGCTCCGCCAGCCGCGGAAACAACTCATACACACTGTCGAGCGTCCAGCCCTGACCGTTCCGTTTCACCGCCGTTGCCTGCAGATTCTCGCGTACGGAAAGATTTGGAAAAATCTGCCGCCCTTCCGGCACCAGACCAATGCCGCGTTGCGCCACTTTGTATGGTGGCAGGCTGCGAATCTCATCGCCCAGGAAGCGAATGGTGCCGGCGCGCGCCTGGGTCAGCCCCATGATTGAGCGCACGGTGGTGGTTTTCCCCATGCCGTTGCGGCCCATCAGCGTGACCATCTCGCCGGACGCGATGGAAAACGAGACGCCGAACAAAACCTGGCTCAGGCCATAGCAGGTCTCGATCCCCGCAACCTCAAGGACGCTATCAGCCATGGACGGCCTCCTGCTCGCCGAGATAGGCATCACGCACCTGGGGATTGTTACGGATATCTTCAGGTTTTCCCGAAGCGATCACCCGTCCGTAGACCAAAACCGTAATGCGATCGGCGAGCGCGAATACCGCTTCCATGTCGTGCTCCACCAGAAGAATCGTCAGCTCTTTCTTCAGGTCGCGGAGCATGGACACCATGCGCGCCGATTCTTCCGGGCCAAGCCCCGCCATGGGCTCGTCCAGGAGAAGCATGCGGGGTCTGGATGCGAGCGCCATCGCGAGTTCGAGTTGCCGATGTTCGCCATGACTGAGCGCGGATGCCGGTAGGTTGGCACCCGCGCCCAAGCCGACACGGGCAAGGGCTGCGCGCGCCGGATCGCGCAGTTCCGGCTCACGGCGAGCATCACGCCAGAAGTGAAACGAATGGCCGGAATGGGCCTGCACAGCCAAGGCCACGTTGTCGAGCACGCTCAGATCGAGGAACAAGGAGGTGATCTGAAACGAGCGCGCCAGCCCGAGAAGACTGCGGGAGGGCATCGACATCGTAGTAATATCGTTGCCTCCGAAGTGGATGCGGCCTGAATCGGGCACAAGTTGCCCGCTGAGCTGCGCGATTAACGTTGTCTTGCCGGCGCCATTCGGGCCGATCACGGCATGCAGTTCCCCCTCGGGAATGCTCAATGTCAGGTCATCAGTGGCCACGATGCCACCGAAACGCTTTGCAAGGTTCTCTACCCGCAGCAATTCAGCCATGGCGCACCTTGCCGAGCAGACCGTCGATACCGCCCCGCGCGAATAGGACGACCAACAACAGCAGCGGACCAAGGATGATCTGCCAATACTCGGTGATGCCCGAGAGCGCCTCCTCCAGCACGAGCAACGCCACTGCACCGAACAATGGGCCGAAGGTGGAGCCCATTCCACCGAGTACCACCATGATGATGAGATCGCCCGAACGCGTCCAATACATCATTGCCGGACTGACAAAATCGGTGTGGTTGGCAAGCAGCGCCCCGGCAAGACCGCACAGCGTCCCGGCAATGACAAAGCAGATGAGCTTGTAACGATACGTTGGAAAGCCG
>Ga0307282_10000510_pt1 | contig 12503 bp, 9 predicted proteins | sample ER_DNA_121_FD_194475 | JGI IMG/M metagenome (GOLD analysis project Ga0307282, IMG submission 194475) | Bulk soil microbial communities from the East River watershed near Crested Butte, Colorado, United States - ER_DNA_121 | ecosystem: Environmental > Terrestrial > Soil > Floodplain | place: USA...
GCGTATAGCTCGGGGAAGAAGGTCAGATCCAGTGCCTTCTGCAAGAAACGCACCCCGGATGAGCCGCCGGTGCCAGGCTTGAAGCCGATGGTGCGCTGCACGGTGCGCAAGTGACGGAACCGCCAAAACTGGAAGTTGTCCTCCACATCAATCAGCGATTCGCATGCCTCGTAGAGATCGAACGCGCGGTCAACGGCGTCGTAGATCGACTGAAAGACGGCGATCAACGTCGGCTGCAGGACCCACGGTTGCCGCACGTCGCGCTCCAGTACGGCGCTGGGAACGTCGAGGCCGCGGCGGCCCAGAAAACGCAGGAAGGCATCGTAAACGGACGGCTGATCCAGCAGCTCCGAGAGCATCGCATGCGCGGCCGGATCGGAGTCGAACACCTTGAGTACGTGCTCGTTCTTGTTGCCCAGGATGAACTCGACCGCGCGGTACTGCACCGACTGAAAGCCTGACGCAGTGCCGAGGGTGCCGCGGAACTCCGCATATTCGCTCGGCGTCAAGGTCGCCAGTACCGACCACTGCTCGGTCAGCGTGCGCTGGATGTGCTTGACCCGAGCTAGACATTTCAGGGCGTGGTGTACGTGGTCGGCGTCCAGGTAGGCACGTACCGAGCGCAGCTCGTGCAGGATGAGTTTGAGCCACAACTCGGTGGTCTGGTGCTGCACGATAAACAGCAGCTCATCGTGATGCGGTGGGTCGCTCCTCGGGTGCTGAGCGGCCAGCAATGTATCGAGCTCCAGGTAATCGGCGTAGCTCATCGCCTCTCGAAAGTCGGTATGCACTCCCGCCTCGACAGGCCGGAACCCCTCATGCACGTCCATCTGGTGCTCCTTCGCTCGCTACCGCAACCGCAACCGTATCATTTTCATGACGGCCGTCACGATAGTGAAATGCCGCTGTGGAGGAGTCTCAGCTCAACGTTTCGCGGCTAGGCGCTTGCGGAGCGGCTCGGCGGGTCCACGGGTTGCGGCTCCTGGGCGACACCAGCAGCCTTCCGCGCCCGGTCCGGGTAGATAGCGGTGAACCGCACCATGAACACCAAGATGCCGATAGGCACGACCCAGTTGAGGAGGAGATCCAGCAGGTTGGTTTCAGACGTCGAGTCGGCGCGCTCGTGGAGGGCTGCTTCAGCCATGCTGGCCAGCCCGATGATCACGATGGCGACGGCCCACGCCAAGCTGAGCACCCGGTTGACCTTTCTGAATGTCGGTCTGCCCCAGTACTCGCGCGGCACACGTTCCCGGGCGTACTGCTCGGTAAAGGGCATGATCGGCATGGTCACGACGAGCAGCAGTCCGATTGTGAGGGTAACCAGACCGCTCGCCCAATCGAAGAGCCAACCGTCGATGCTGCGGCTGCCCAAGAACCCGATGAGGGTCAGTACGAGGAAGAGGCCTGCCGATATCAGGTTGATGATCTTCGGCGGCCACCGCGGCCGCGTGATGGCCATGTTGATCAGTGCGATGGCTAAGGCCACAAGCGCTCCCCACGCGATGCCGTTATTGGCGACACGGCCGGCCAGAACGCTGAACGCAATGAGCGGCAGAAAGCCGAGGATCAGACTGAGGGGGTTCACGGATTACGCCTCCTCACGCATAAATCCAACCATGCTAATAACCGAGGGCCTCCGAGAGGAATGGCGTCAACTCACCGTGATTGGATTCACCCTGATCCGGAGAGGACCGCTGCTTTTTCGGGCTGCGCGGATCGCTGCGGCCTCCTTGGCGGCGCGGATCAGTTGTGAGCCCGCATCCAGTGGAGCGCGCAGCATGAGGCGCTGGATGGCCGCTGCTGAGTCGTCGGCCGGAGGCCGGATCGCGTCGAGATCGACGGGGCCAAGCATCTCGACGGGCGAAGCCTGCTGGGCCAGCGAGGCAAACTCCTCGAGCGCTTCGTGAGGGCCCTCCACCGTGATCAGGGTGACCGCGGGAGGAAACCGCGCGGCGGCTCGTTCGCTCAGCTCGCGCGCCGCAAAACCGCCGGGATCGACTCGAACGAGGGCTTGCAGGGCGCGCCCCGAGCTTTCCCCGACTGCGATGACCGACCCATCGTCTGCCCCACTGCGGACCAGCGCGACCACATTGAGCCAGCGGCGTAACGCCTCCTCGGCCGCTCGCAGATCCTGGCGAAGCAAGAGCAGCGCCGTGTCCAGCAGGACGGCACCTGCGTAGCCCCCTTCCGCCGGTGGCTCGGCGCCCGGGGTGGCCACCACAATTGCCGAGCTGGCTGTCACCGTGTCTAGCCGCTTGCCGCCGATGGATTGCCGAACCGGGGTCTGCGGAAACGCCTTGCCCAGTTCCTCGGCTGTTCGTTCCGCCCCAATGATGGGCGCTCGGACACCGCGAGCCCCGCAGATCGGGCATTCCCACTCGATCTGCGGCCTGCCGCACCATGCGCAGCTGGCACGAGCCGTCCCTATCCCGGCGGGCCCGCCGGCCTGCGCTCTGGTGGGGCCGCCGCAGAACTCGCATCGCATCGGCTCGCGACACTCCTGGCAGACCAGCGCCACGAGATAGCCCGCGCGCGGCACCTGTACCAGCACTGGCCCCTGCGGCAGGCTCGCTCGCATCATGTCGAACACCTCATGCGGCAGCCGGGCAGCGCGGGCGGCTGGATCGCGCTGCAGCGCGATGTCAGAGTCGGTCGTCACTCGTACTCTCGGTGCCGCATGCCGTACGGAAACCCGATCCGCTGCGATTTCTCGGAGCCAGCCACGCTCGAGCCAGTCCTGCAGCTCGGCGGTTCGGGCGTAGCTCGCGTACAACACGCCGGCCTGCGCTTCGGCGGCGCGCAGCGCCAGCACCTCGCGAGTGTGTGGATAGGGTGCACGCTGCTCCGCAAGCAGGTCGTCGCCATCATCCCAGAGTGCGACCAAACCAAGATCATGAACCGGCGCGTACGCGGCAGCTCGATTCCCGATCACGACCCGCACCTTGTCGCGCAGTGCCGAAAGAAAGGCCCGATATCGGGCCGCTGGGCCAGCCTCAGCCACCAGCACGGCGAAGCCTGTGGGGCCGAGAACCTGCGAACAGGCTTCGCCGAGTCGATCAAGGTCGGCTTGGTCGGGCACGACGATCACCGCGCCCCGCCCGCTCTCCGCGCAGGCACGGGCGGCGCTGGCCAGCCCCAGAGCCCAGTCACCGCTAGGCGTCGCACTGGGCGTCACCTGCCACATGGCACGGGGATGTATTCCGTCTCGGAGCGCGGCCAGGAACCCTCCACCAGTGGGATAGTCGACCAGCGGGCCGGTCGGGTGATCATGAGGTAACTCATGCTGTGGCTTGCCCGTGTCGGCTAACTCAGTGGCGCTGTGCCGCGGCGGCACAGCGAGTCGCATCACATCGGCGAAGGTGCCTGCGTAATGATCAGCAACCTTTCTGATCAAGGTCGCGATCTCGGCGGTAAGCACCGGCTCCGGCGAAACGATCTTGAACAGCGGCGAGAGATTTCCTTCATGATCAGCAGTTGCGAGTCGATCAAGGATGAACCCGTCGCGGAGCCGGCCGGCGAACCGCACTCGCACCCGGGCACCCGGCACCGCGGCAGCATCCTGATCATCCGTCACCGCATAATCGAAGGGCCGGTCGAGGTGACTGAGGGGAATGTCGACAGCCACTCTGGCAACCGGAAGCTCAGGCTGGCTGGGATCGGGCACACCAGATGATAGGCAGCCAGCACCGACATATATGCGCCCTGAGCCGTCGAAGGGCAGGCGCTTCGACAAGCTCAGCGCGCATAGGCACCCTGAGCGCCCGTGTAGCGCAAGAATCAGCCGCGGACGGCGGCCGCTAGCGCACCGGCCCGGTCGACCTTCTCCCAGCTGACGCCCGGCAACTCTCTGCCGAAATGCCCGTACGCCGCCACCTGGGCATAAACAGGCTGCTTCAGATCAAGATCGCGGATGATCGCCGCCGGGCGTAGATCGAATACCTCCAGCACAGCCTGCTGAATCTGTTCGACGGGCACCCGCTCAGTGCCGAAGGTTTCCACGTAGAAGCCGACCGGATGAGCCTTGCCGATCGCGTACGCCACCTGGACCTCGCAGCGACCCGCGAGTCCCGCCGCCACCACGTTCTTGGCCACCCAACGCATCGCGTACGACCCGGATCGGTCGACCTTCGACGGGTCCTTTCCGGAGAACGCCCCGCCGCCGTGCCGCGCCATGCCGCCATAACTGTCGACGATGATCTTGCGACCGGTAAGACCCGCGTCGCCCATCGGTCCGCCGATCTCGAAGCGCCCCGTGGGGTTCACCAGCAGCCGGTAATCCTGGACGTCGATGTCATAGCGCTCGAGAACCGGGTCGACGACGTGCTTGCGGACATCAGGAGCCAGCAGTGCGTCCAGGTCGATGTCGGAGGCATGCTGGCTCGACAAAACCACGGTGTCGATCCGCACCGGACGATCACCGTCGTACTCCACCGTGACCTGAGTCTTGCCGTCCGGCCGCAGATACGGCATGGTGCCATCCTTGCGGACCACGGCGAGCTGTTCGGCCAACCGATGCGCCATGTCGATCGGCAGCGGCATCAGCGACGCAGTCTCGCTGCACGCGTAGCCGAACATCAAGCCCTGATCGCCAGCGCCCTGCAGATCCAGGGCATCGGTTGCCTCGCCGGTCCGGCTCTCGAAGGCCACATCGACACCCTGAGCGATGTCGGGTGACTGCTGGCCGATCGCAATGGTCACGCCGCACGAGCCGCCGTCGAAGCCCTTGGTCGAGGAGTCATAGCCGATGTTGATGATGCGTTCCCGGACGACTCGCGGGATCTCTACGTAGGACTCCGTGGTGACTTCACCGGCCACCACGACGAGACCGGTGGTTACCAGACATTCCACCGCGACCCGGCTGTTCGGATCCTGCCGCAGCAGCTCGTCGAGCACCGAGTCGCTGATCTGGTCGGCGATCTTGTCCGGATGTCCCTCAGTCACCGACTCCGAGGTGAAAAGTCTCTGAGCCATGCGCCGAATTTACCGGCGAGCCCGTTGGGCGAGGGCTTCGTCCCAAATGTCATGCGCCAGCGTGTCCTTGCTTCCACCGATAGGCCCGATGACGTTATCCGCTGTCAGCAGCGTGATCTGGCTGTCTGGCTGACCGAAGACCAAATTAGGACCGACCTCATTGAGAACCAGCAGGTCGCAGCCCTTACGCGCAAGCTTGGCGCGGCCCAGGTCGAGCAGCGTTTGTCCGCCGCTGGGGGTTTCTGCGGCGAAGCCGACCAGGATCTGGCGCGAGTCGGTTCTCGCCTGCACAAGACTCGCGAGCACGTCGACGGTCTGCACCAAGCTCAGCTCAAGGCCGCCGTCGGCCGATTTCTTGATCTTGGTCTCACTGGTGGTTGCTGGTGTGAAGTCGGCTGGTGCCGCTGCCATGACGGCGATATCGGCATCCTTGGCGGCCACCGCCATCGCCTGGGCAAGATCAGCGGTCGAGCCCACTGCTTCGACCTCGGCGCCGGGCGGTGCGGGTAACCCGACATTGGCCGCGACGAGGCGCACCTCAGCGCCCCGCAGCACCGCAGCACGGGCAAGCGCCCAACCCATCAGACCGGAGGAGGAGTTGCCCAGAAAACGCACCGGGTCGAGCCGCTCGCGGGTGCCACCGGCGCTGACGACCACGTTGAGACCCGCCATGTCCTGGCTCGCAGCGCGTACGGCGGTGCTGGGGTCCTCGAGCACCGCAACGGCAACGGCAAAGAGCTCAGCGGGATCAGGCAGCCGTCCCACTCCGGCATCGGGTCCGGCCAGCCGTCCCACATCGGGTCGGACGACCACGGCGCCCCGGCTGCGCAGCGTGTTCACATTGGCCTGAGTGGCGGCGTGCAGCCACATCTCGGTATGCATGGCCGGCGCAAAGACAATCGGACAGTGGGCAGTCAGCAACACATTGGTCAGCAGGTCATCGGCACGCCCACTGGCGGCGCGGGCCAGCAAATCGGCGGTTGCGGGGGCAACGAACACCAGGTCGACCTCTTGGCCGATCTTGACGTGCGGCACCAGATGTACGTCGGCGAACACCGAGGTGTGCACCGGTCGGCCGGACAATGCGGCCCAGGTGCTGACGCCGACGAACTCCAAGGCGGCCGCTGTCGGCACCACCGTGACCTCGTGGCCAGCACCTTGCAGCCGGCGTAAGAGTTCGCACGCCTTGTACGCGGCAATGCCGCCTGATACCCCGAGGACGATGCGGCGCGGCGCGCTTTTCGAGGTCACCAGGACCGGCAGCTCAGGCAGGCTCGAGACGCGGCTCGGTGTCCTCGTCAACCGGAGCGTCCGGATCGATGTCGATGACCCGTAGCTTGCCTTCGTTCACCTCACGCAGGGCAATCGAGAGAGGCTTCTCCTGCACCGTGGTCTCGACCAACGGGCCGACGTGATCAAGCAGGCCTTCGCCGAGCTGGGAGTAGTAGGCGTTGATCTGGCGAGCGCGCTTCGCGGCGAACAACACCAACTTGTACTTGGAGTCTGACTGCTTCAGCAGCTCGTCAATCGGTGGATTGGTGATGCCTTCCGCAATTGGCTGGTTTCCAGACACGTATGAACCTTTGGTTGGTGAACAGACAGCCGCCACGGGCACAGGCTGCGCTTGCCACTTGGATTGGATCAGCACATGCCAAAACGCCTGTCCGGCTATAGACGTACCAAGGCTACCAAGTCTTCAACCGCCTGGTCGATTTCATGGTTCACCACGACCTCGTCGAACTCGGCCTGAGCCGACATCTCGGCTCGGGCAGTCTCCAGCCGCCGTTCCCGTTGCGAGGCCGATTCCGTGCCGCGGCCGACCAGCCGACGTAGCAGCTCCTGCCAAGAAGGCGGCGCCAGAAAGACGAACCGGGCGTCAGGCCAGCTTGCCTTGACCTGCCGAGCCCCTTGAAGGTCTATCTCCAGCAACGCAGGACGACCCGCTGCGATCGCCTGCATGACCGGTGCACGTGGCGTCCCGTAGCGGTGCACGCCATGCACGATCGCCCATTCGAGCAGCGCACCTTCGGCGATCAGCGCGTCGAATTTTTCATCCGACACAAAGTGGTAGTGCACCCCGTCGACCTCGCCGGGCCGTGGCAGACGCGTGGTGACCGAAACTGAGACGAAGATCTCCGGATGACGCTGAATCAGGCGCGTCACGACGGTTCCTTTGCCCACCGCGGTCGGTCCCGACAGAACGGTGAGACGGGCCTGGGTCACGACCGCTGGGTCACGACTGCTGAGTCGGCGGCGGCGTGGACCGATCGGAGAACTCGGCAATCAGTGCGGCCGTCTGGTGCTTACCCAGGCCACGCAGCCGGCGGTTGGCCGCAATGTCGAGCCTTTGCATGACCTTCGTTGCACGCACCGCACCCACCCGCGGCAGCGCCTTCAACACATCGATGACCTTGGCGTGGGCAATGACGTCGTCGGTCTCGGCAAGGTTGAGCACCTCAGCGAGGCTGCGCTCGCCCGAGCGGAGCCCCTGCTTGATACCGGCGCGGCGGCGTCGAGCCTCAGTCGCAGCATGGCGTGCCTGTTGACGCTGCTCGTCGCTCAGCGGGGGTATCGTCACAGCTCGCGTCCTCATCTGACGGGCAGGAGTTGGGATCCGCCGAATCCCGCGGCGAATCAGTGGAGGCTTGAGAACTTACCTCAACCCGAGGGCAGCTTTCATCTCACCCAGCATCCGTGTCGCGGCACTCCGCAGCGCCGCTGGTTCGGGTCCGGCGGACATCACCTCACGACTGCTGGACGGCAGCACGAATCGGGTCGCCTCGGCGAAGACCTCGACAACATCTGCGGCCGTACCGCCTTGGGCTCCGATTCCTGGGGAAAGGATCGACCCGTGGAGTTTGGCGAAGTCTGTTCCGGTCTGCCCGATGGTTGCCCCCACCACTATCCCGACCGGCCCGAGGCTGGCTCCAGGCTTGCGAAGTGCGACATTTCGGCTCGCCGCTTCATCGACGATCAGCTGTCCGACGGTACGGTCATCGGCTGCTCGAGCATGCTGGATCTGCGGGCCTTCGGGATTGCTGGTCAGCGCCAGCACGTAAACGCCGCGACCGTTTCGATCGGCCAGCTCGATGGCACCATCCAGGGTGCCGAAGCCGAGGTAGGGGCTGAGGGTGATCGCATCGGAGGCGAGTGGTGAGCCGTCACTCAGATAGGCCGCCGCGTACGCGTCCATGGTTGAGCCGATGTCGCCGCGCTTCACGTCGAGCAGCGATATCGCTCCGGCTGCCGTGATGTCAGCCAAGGTGCGCTCCAGGACCGCGATTCCGGCTACGCCGTACGCCTCGAAGAATGCCGACTGCGGTTTGAAGACCGGCACGATGCCGCCGAGGGCTTCGACCATGCCGCGGGCACAGCGTTCCAGGCCCTGTGCGTCAGACGGTAATCCCCACGAGGTCAGCAGGCTGGGATGCGGATCGACACCCACACACAGTGGACCGCGTTCGGCAACCAGGGCGGCGAGGCGTTCACCGTAAGACCTGATCAGATGCTCCATTTTGATTGCTCCGCTCGCTGCGCTCGCTCCGCGCGGATCGCGCTTTGAAGCCGACTACTTCGTCGTCGCTCGAGGACGATAATGCATGTCCCCTCCCTCCTCCTCAGCATGTCGGCGCGCGATCCGGTTTCAGCTGGTTTAGATCGTCGACCAGACTCGGGCCCGCGTAGACAAATCCGGTGTAGATCTGCAGCAAGCCGGCGCCGGCGTCCAGCATCGCCTGGCCATCGTCGCAGCTCATGATGCCGCCCGCCCCGATGATCGGCAGCGAGGTGCGCTGGGCCAGAAACCGGACGACCTCGAGCGCTCGTCTGGTAAGCGGAGCTCCGGAGAGACCTCCGTTCTCGCTGACCGAAGGCTCGTCGGCCAGCAGGCCGTCGCGGGACAGGGTCGTATTGGTCGCGATCAGGCCCTCTGCACCGGCATCGCCGCACACCTGCACCACGTCCTCCAGTGCCGTCTCGCTGAGATCAGGCGCGACCTTGACGAAGATCGGCACGGGCAGATCGCCGGCGGCAAGTCGCCACGCCTCGGCCACCAGGGCTGTGATCAGGTCTGCCAGGGTCCGTTTGCCTTGCAAGGCGCGCAGTCCCGGCGTATTGGGGCTGGAGACGTTCACCGCGAGATAGTCCGCGTATGGCGCCAGGGCACGCAGTGAGGCGAGATAGTCCTCGGTCGCGTCGGCCAGCGGTACGTTCTTGGTCTTGCCGATCGAGATTCCAATGGGGATGCCGACGGCCATGTTGCCTCGGGCGATCCCGGCCGCGGCTAGCCGATCGGCCAGGGTTTGAGCGCCGCGGTTGTTGAAACCCATCCGGTTGATGATCGCCGCGCTCCTGGGAAGCCGGAACAGTCTCGGTCTGTCATTGCCCGGCTGCGGCTGAGCTGTCACCGTTCCAAGCTCGACGAAGCCGAACCCGAGTGAGCCCCAGGCCTTGACACCGACTCCGTCCTTGTCCATGCCAGCAGCGAGTCCGACCAGGCCTGGAAACTGCATCCCGGCGACAGTGGTTGGCTGACGATGCCGCGCGCAGAGGGCGGCGAGCGCACCGCGCGCCGGCTTGCTCCGTCCGACGTGGGCGATGGCAGCGAGTGTTCGCTCGTGAATCCGCTCGGCATCCCCGCCGTACGCGCGGAACAACAGTGGCCGCAGCACACCGCGGTAGCCGAGATCCATGATCACGAATCGGTCCGGCTCCAGGACTGCAGGGAGCGTACGGTCACATTGCCCGCGATAATCGCCTCGATACCCTGGACCGCTGCAGCGAGGCCGGGCACCGTCGTCACGCAGGGAATGTTGCGGAGTACCGCGGCCGTGCGAATCTCGTAACCGTCGAACCGCGGCCGGCCGTCGGTGCTCAGCCCGTGCGGCGTGTTGAAGATCATGTCGACCTGGCCGTCCAAGATCGCCTGCACGATCGTCTTCTCCCCGTCGGGACCAACACCTTGGCTGAACTTCCGCACGGTGGTCACCACAACGCCGTGGCGGCGCAGCATCGATGCAGTACCAGCGGTTGCCAAGATTTCGAAGCCAAGATCGACAAGCCGCTTCACCGGAAAGATCACGAACCGCTTGTCCCGGTTGGCGACTGAGACGAACACGGTGCCCTTGGTGGGCAGCGGCCCGAAACCCGCCACTTGGCTCTTGGCGAACGCGGTACCGAACGCCACGTCGAGGCCCATCACCTCACCGGTCGATCTCATCTCCGGACCAAGGATGGTGTCCACCGAAATCCCGTCGACCGTACGGAAGCGGTTGAAGGGCATCACAGCCTCCTTGACGGCGATCGGTGCGGACGAGTCCTCGGTCGTACCGTCACCGGATGCCCGTAGCAGCCCCTCGGCACGTAACTGCTGCACCGTTGCACCGAGCATGATGCGGGCGGCGGCCTTGGCCAGCGGGGTCGCTGTCGCCTTCGAGACGAAGGGCACCGTACGCGAGGCGCGCGGGTTGGCTTCCAAGACGAACAAGGTGTCGCCGGCCTGGGCAAACTGAATGTTGATCAAGCCGCAGACGCCGACGCCGCGGGCGATCGCTTCAGTTGAGCAGCGAATGCGATCCACCACCTCCGCACCGAGCGTGATCGGCGGCAAGGCGCAGGCCGAGTCGCCGGAGTGGATGCCCGCCTCCTCGATGTGCTCCATGACGCCACCCAGGTAGAGATCCGTGCCGTCGTACAGCGCATCGACGTCGATCTCCACCGCGTCATCGAGGAAATGGTCGACCAGCACCGGGTGAGCAGGCGATACCTCGGTCGCCCGCGCGATGTAGGACGACAACGTCGACTCGTCGTAGACGATCTCCATGCCGCGGCCGCCGAGCACATACGACGGCCGCACCAGGACGGGATAGCCGATGTCGTCGGCGATCGTCTTCGCCTCCGCAAAGGAACGCGCCAACCCGTGCTTAGGCGCCGGCAGGTTGGCCTCGGCGAGGACCTGGCCGAAGGCGCCGCGTTCCTCCGCAAGGTGAATCGCTTCGGGGCTGGTGCCGACGATTTGCACGCCGGCATCCTTGAGCGGCTGGGCAAGCCGGAGTGGGGTTTGTCCACCCAGCTGCACGATCACACCTGCAACCGGTCCGGCGGCTTGCTCGGCGTGAACGACCTCCAGGACGTCTTCGAGCGTCAGCGGCTCGAAGTAGAGCCGGTCGGCGGTGTCGTAGTCGGTGGAGACTGTCTCAGGGTTGCAATTGACCATGATCGTCTCGTAGCCGGCCCCGTCGTTGTCAGGTGACGTGGAGAGCGACATCGCTGCGTGCACGCAGGAATAGTCGAACTCGATGCCCTGACCGATGCGGTTCGGCCCGCTACCCAAGATCAACACCGCGGGCTTATCGCGAGGGGCCACCTCTGTTTCCAGGTCGTAAGAGCTGTAGTGGTAGGGAGTCCGGGCAGCGAACTCGGCGGCGCAGGTGTCCACGGTCTTGTACACGGGTCGTACGCCCAACGCCCACCGAACCCCGCGTACCACGTCCTCACTCAAGTGCCGCAGGTCAGCAATCTGGGCGTCAGAGAAACCGTGCCGCTTCGCCGTACGCAACACCTCGACAGTCAGCTCGGGAGTGGACTCGATCATGATCGCGGTTTCCAGCAGCAGCACCAGCTGGTCGACGAACCAAGGATCGATCTTGGTCGCCTGGTGGACCTGCTCCGCAGTGGCGCCCGCGCGGAGGGCCTGCATCACGACATTGAGCCGGCCATCGTGCGGGCGGGCGGCGCGCTGCAGCAGCTCCTCGGCCGACTCGGTGATCTCGGCAATGAAGTCGAATGGTGCCTTGGGATCCTCCAAACTCCGTAAAGCCTTGCCCAGCGCCTCGGTGAAGTTGCGGCCAATGGCCATGGCCTCTCCAACGCTCTTCATGTGAGTGGTGAGGGTGGAGTCCGCCGCAGGGAATTTCTCGAAGGCGAAGCGCGGAACCTTGACGACGACGTAGTCCAGGGTCGGTTCGAAGCTGGCGGGCGTCTGCTGGGTTATGTCGTTCGGAATCTCATCGAGGGTGTAGCCGATGGCCACCTTCGCGGCGATCTTCGCGATGGGAAAACCCGTTGCCTTCGAAGCCAGCGCCGAGGATCGCGACACCCGCGGATTCATCTCGATGACGATCATCCGGCCGTCTGCAGGATCGATTGCGAACTGGATGTTGCAGCCGCCAGTGTCGACCCCGACGGCACGGATGATCGCGATGGCGACGTCGCGCATGCGCTGAAACTCGCGGTCGGTGAGCGTCATCGCGGGAGCGACCGTGATCGAGTCTCCGGTGTGCACCCCCATCGGATCGAGATTCTCGATCGAGCAGACGATCACCACGTTGTCGGCCTTATCCCGCATGACCTCGAGCTCGTATTCCTTCCAGCCCAAGATCGATTCCTCGATCAACACTTCGGTCGTCGGGCTGGCCGACAGCCCAATGCCGGCCATCCTGCGAAGATCAGCTTCGTCGTGGGCGAAGCCGGAGCCGAGTCCACCCATCGTGAAGCTGGGCCGCACCACCAGCGGGTAGCCAAGATCATCTGCG
>Ga0307282_10000514_pt1 | contig 12480 bp, 12 predicted proteins | sample ER_DNA_121_FD_194475 | JGI IMG/M metagenome (GOLD analysis project Ga0307282, IMG submission 194475) | Bulk soil microbial communities from the East River watershed near Crested Butte, Colorado, United States - ER_DNA_121 | ecosystem: Environmental > Terrestrial > Soil > Floodplain | place...
CCGAGGCCCAGGACGGCGAGGCCGGGGACCCAGTTGTGGAACAGGTTGTAGGTGGACGCGCCGACTCGCGGACCGGCCAGGTAGCCAACGGCCGACAGGTCAGGCGCGAGAAGCAGGGGGACGAGCAAGACCCAATTCCCGCCCAGCGCCGCGAAGAGAGCGAGGCCGGCGGCGAATGCGGCGAGGCCCTCGAGGCGCAGCCAGGTACGCACGGCGCCTTGCGTCATTCCGGTGGTGAGCGGTCGCGTGGCGGCTGGCTCGACGCCGGCCATGGTGGCGGCTGCTGCGGTCATGGTGCGCTCCCTTCGGACGTTCGAGGCGCCTGTGCGCCGGATGGCTACACTGTATAGCCATTATGGCTAATGTCAATAGCCTATTCGGAAGCAAAAAGTCGGGCGATCCGCGGTCGCGTTGAGACGGCGCCACCAATCGTCAGGGTTACTCCATCCCGGATTGCCCCGATGATCTGAGCACCGGGTCGCGCGTACCGACCCGCCAAGAGCGAGGACCGGACTGACACTGGTGACGAGGACACGCGCGCGAGCGCGGATCCGCCCGTTCCGTCTCCTGGTCGCCGTCCTGGTGGGCCTCATGCTCGGGACTGGCGCCCTTGCCGTCGCGCGCGCCCTCCAGCCGCAGCGCACGACCTCGGTCTACGACCCGCCGGTCCTGGCCGGCCAGCAGCTCTGGGGAGCGTGTGCCGGCGGGTTCTATGCTCGCCACGGGTCCACGATCGTGCTCACGTCCACCGGCCATTGCACCACCGAGGGGACCGTGGCATACGACCCGGACGGCATCACGGTGCGCGGCGTCTTTGGCCCGGCCGCCCGAGACGCCGCGTGTCCGTACCCGGGGCACAGGTGCGCGGCGTCCGACCTGAACTACCTGGTGGTCGCCGAGGATCGCATTCCGTGGGGGCACCTGAACGTCGTGGACCTGGGCACGGCCGGCTACCGGGTCATCCCACCGGGCACCCGGCCGCTCGCGTGCGCCGACATCGCGATCGGTGACCAGGTCGAGATAGACGGCCGCAACGTCTACCGGAGCGGGACGGTGGCCGAGAAGGGCGAGAACCTCCACCCGGAGGACGGCGACTACTTCCCGTGCATGGTCGCCGCGAGCATCCACGCGGAGACCGGCGACTCCGGCGGCGCGGTCCTCGTGCGGGGGATCCCCGCCGGCGTCACGAGTCGCAGCTTCGGCGGATGGCTCGGGTTCACGCCGCTGGCGGAGGGGCTTGCCGAGTTGGGGCTGGATCTCTGCACCACGCCCGACTGCGGACTCGTCCCGCCCGTTTCGGATCCGACCGGAACCAACCACTGATGCCACGGCAGACACCCTACCTCGCCCGTGGCGTGAGCCCTGCTACCATCGCCCGCGATGGAGATCATGGGCGTCCAGATCCGCACGATCGTGCAGGACAACGATGCGCGCCGCTGCGACGGATGCGCCGAGATCATCCAGGGGACCCCGTGGCGGATCAACCTCCTCGACATCGTGGCAACCGAGAAGCCCGTGGACTGGACGGAGCGGCCGGCCATCAACCCGGGTCCATTCCAGTTCCATGGCGACCCCGAGCACGTCCGCCGCTGGATGGCCGCCCGGGGCTACCTGTTCTGCCGCCGCGGCCAGGTTCGAGAGATCATGCGGCCTGTCCCGATCCCGTCCGCCGACGACGCGACCGAGCCGCGCTGGGGGCTGTGCGACGGCATCCACCGCGACGATCACGAGTTCGTTCCGGCCTGAATTCCGCCTGAGGAGGGCCCCGCGGCCGTCCGCCGCCCGGCCCGTTTGACACCGCCGTTCACGGGCCCCTATCCTCCGCTCGCCCGGGCGAATATCTGCCACCCAGATTTACCCAGGTTCTCCATGTCGGCGGGCCTCGCGACCGTCTCCCCCCACGGTCCTGAGCCCGCCGGCGCCTCCCTCTCAGCCGCCGAGGCGCCCGGTGCCCGCCGCCAGCTCAACCGCCAGCTCGTCCCAGCGCTGGATGTCCCTCGGGCCAGCAAGCCAGCTCCTCGGCGTCGACCCGGACACCTTGCGGCGCTGGTCGGACGAGGGCCGGGTCGAGACCTGGACGACCCCCGGCGGCCACCGCCGATTCGACCGGGCCCAGCTCGAGCGGTTGGCGGTCGACCGGCGACGGACGACGACGGGCCCGCTCGCCAGCCTCGGGGCTACCCCGGAGCGGCTGCGTCGAGCCTACCGTCGTCGCTACGACGCCGGTGCGGCTGGCGCTTCCCTCGATCTCCTGCCCGGCGCGCCGCGTGACGACGCGGAGCGGGACGCCTACCGGCGCGACGGGCGACGGTTGGTCGAGACGATGGTGGCCTACCTGGACGCCGGGACGGCCGATGCGCCGCGGCGCGAGCGGATCGAGGCGGAGGCGGCTGCGATCGTGGACGATCTCGCACGACGCCTCGCGGCGGGGGCGAGCATGACCGAGGCGGTCGCGCTGTTCGTCGCGGCTCGTCAGCCGTTCCTGACCGAGATCGGTGGTGTGGGCCGGCGGCGGTCACTCGATCCCGCTCGACTCGCAGCCCTGTATGACGACGCGTCCGCCCTGCTCGATCGGCTGCTGCTGCGATTCATCGCCGCCCACCAGCGCGCGACGACCGGGGCCCGACCGTGAATGTCCCGATCGCCCTGCCGGCCCTGACCTCGCTCCTCGCGCTGGTATTGAGCCTGGCCCTGTTCGACCAGTGGCGGGAGCGACACGCCGGGTTCCAGCTGATCTGGGGTATCGGCATGCTCTTCTTCGGCATCGCGTCGGGGTGCGAGGCGCTGGCCGCCGCCGGTGGCTGGAACGAGACCCTGTACCGCATCTGGTACCTGACCGGGGCCGTCTGGACGGCGGGCTGGCTGGGCCTGGGCACGGCGTTCCTGCTTGCACGGACGCGGTTTGGCTACACGTTCGCGCTGTGCCTCGTGCTCGCCGGCGTCTTCACGCTGCTCACCCAGCGCCGATTCGACTACCCGGGCACCGGATCGGCCCACGTGCTGTACCTGATCTCCGCGCTGGTGCTCGCGCTCGCCGTCGCGGTCGAGACGTACTTCCAGAACGAGCGCTGGCCGCTGCTCGCAGCCGGTGCCGTCGTGGGCGCGACCGTGCTGTCGGCCGTGCTGATGCTGACGGTCTCGCTGCCGGCGCCCGGCTACGCCGTCGACCCGGCAACGGGCGTCCCGACCGGCGAGCTCTTCCCGGGCACGATCCGCTTGCTCACGCCGTTCCTCAATATCACCGGCGGCCTTGCCCTCGCCTTCGGCGCGCTGTTCTCCGCCTACATGTTCATGCCGAAGCGCCGGCTGTTGGCCTACTCGCTCGACCCGAACCAGCCGGGCGACCAGTTCCTGTTCAACCTGCTGATCTCGCCGGTGGCGATCATCGTCAACTTCGTTGCCTCGATCCCGGGGGCGGCCCGGGCGCTCGTCACGGGGCGGCTGCACAGTCGGGTGCCGGCGACCATCCTCATCGCGATCGGCGGCTTCATGGCGAGTGGCGGCGATGCCCTCAACCGGTTCGGGATCACGAACTACTTCCAGGTCGGCAAGTTCCTGGCGGTCGTGTTCCTGCTGGCCGGGTTCCTCGTGTCGATCGAGGCGTTCCGCGAGATCCGGGTGCCATTCACGGCGCTCCGACTTTCGCGGTCGCGACAGGAGGCGGCCGGGGCCGTGGCATCGGCGTCGGCGACGGATGCCGAGGGCGCCCGCGCCGGCTGACGGCGGGGGGCTCCGGACCGGCCGCGGCCAGTGCCGTGCGTGCCCCGTCGGCGCCCGTCGCACCGTGGTCGGTGCCGCACCCGTACCATGCGCGCGTGTCCTTGACGCCTCGTGTCATGACGCCGGCGGTCGGCTTCGGCCTCGTGATCATCGCCGCAGTGTTGTTCGGCATGCTCGGTCCGCTGTCCCGGTTCGCCTACGACGCGGGCATGCAGCCCACCGCGTTCGTCGCGTGGCGGGCGCTGATCGGCCTGGCCGGCGTGGGCGTTTTCGTCGCCTGGCGTGTTCGGCGCGCCGAGCTCGTCCTCGTGCGGCCGGGCAACCTTGCCACCCGGGCACGTCTCCTGCTCCTCGTGGCGGCCCTCATGGGGATCACGATCAACGTCAGCATGTTCATCGCGTTCGACCGGATCACGATCGCGCTCGCATTGCTCGGCTTCTACACCTACCCGGCGATGGTCGCGCTCGCCAACGTGCTGCTGGGGCGCGAGCCCCTGGACGTGCCCCGAAGCGTCGCCCTCGTCCTGGCGCTCGTGGGCATGATCGCGGTCGTCGGGTCGCAGCTCGATCCGTCCGGCGGCATCCGGCTGGACGGGATCGGCCTCGGGCTGGCGCTCGGCGCCGCCGTCGGCCAGACGGTCTACGTCCTGATCAGCCGTGACGGCTATCGCGAGGTGCCGACCGAACAGGTCACGGTGGTCGTCCTGCTCGGCACGTTGATCGGTGCAACGATCCTCGCGGTCCTGGGTAGTGGCGGAGCTTCGCTGATCGAGCCCGTGCGCCGGCCGGCGCTGCTGCCACTCCTCCTGTTCACCGGGATCTTCGCGGCGGCGATCCCCTCGATGGGGTTCCTTGCGGGCATCCGCTCCATCGGCGGGACCAGGGCCGGCATCCTCATGCTCGTCGAACCCGTCGTCGGCGTCGGCCTGGCCGCGTGGCTCCTCGGCGAGTCGCTCGTGCCGATCCAGCTCGTCGGAGCGGTGGCGATCCTCGGCGCCGCGGTCATCCTCCAGCGCAGCGGCGCCCAGGATGCCGTGACGGATCGCGGGTCGGCCCCGCTCGTCGTCCCCGGCGGCCCCTGAGGCGACCGGATGCCAGGCAGCGCTGTTCGCGGTCCAGCACGGTCTCGACAGGCCGACGTGACGGGCCCAGCGTCTCGACCGGTCTCGTTCGACTGGGCGGGACCCTCCGACGCCTCTCCCGTCGTCTTCCTCCACGGCACGCGCCTGACTCGGGCCAGCTGGACGGCCCAGATGGCGGCACTCGCGGACGAGTTCTGCGTCGTGGCGATCGACCTGCCCGGCCACGGCGTCCTGGTCGATGAACCGTTCGAGCTCGAGGCCGCCGCGGACCACGTGGGCGACCTCATCGCGACGGTCATCGGCCGTCCCGCGGTCGTCGTCGGACTGTCGCTCGGGGGGTACGTGGCGATGGCCCTCGCCGCGCGCCGACCGGAGCTCGTCCGGGGCCTCGTCCTCTCGGGGGCCACCGCCGAACCGATCGGCTTGCGAGCGGTCCCCTACCGGGCGCTGGCCTGGGCTTTGGTCCGCTTCGATGGCGCCCGGCTCGATGCCCTCAATGCGCGGTTCTTTCGCGCCCGTTTCGTGCCCGGGATCGCCGAGCCGATCCTCGCCGGCGGGTTCTGGTCGCGCGGCGGCGCGGGTGCCCTGCGCGCCCTCGTCGGCGAGCGGTTCGCCCCGCGACTGGCCGCGTACCCGGGTCCGACGCTGATCATCAACGGCGAGTACGACCTGCTCTTCCGCTTTGCCACGGGCACGTTCGCGCGGGCGGCCCGCGATGCCCGCCGGGTACGTCTCCGCGGGGCCACGCACCTCGCGAATCTCGATCGACCTGAGGCATTCTCGGAAGCCGTCCGTCGCTTCGTGCGGTCACTGGCCGAGCCTGCCTGAACGGCCGGCCACGGGGCCGGTGGTAGACTGGCGCCACCCCGCTCTCCGACCAGTTCCATGCTGTCCCGAGGTTCGATGCGCGTTCGCAAAGCTGTCTTTCCTGCCGCCGGCTGGGGTACCCGGTTCCTGCCGGCCACCAAGGCGCAACCCAAGGAGATGCTGCCCCTCGTCGACAAGCCGATCATCCAGTACGCGGTGGAGGAGGCGGTCGCCGCCGGCATCGAGCAGGTGATCATCGTCACCTCGAGCCAGAAGCGGGCGATCGAGGATCACTTCGACCTCTCCTACGAGCTGGAGCACCTCCTCGAGGAGAAGGGCGACATCGAGATGCTCCGCCAGGTCCGCCACATCAGTGACCTGGCCCAGGTGGCGTACGTGCGCCAGAAGGAGCAGCTGGGGCTCGGCCACGCGGTCCTTATGGCGAAGGACCTCATCGGCCACGAGCCGTTCGCGGTCATCCTGCCCGACGACGTCGTCGTTGGCGATCGGCCGTGCATCGGCCAGCTCATCCACGCCTACCAGCAGACCCACGGGTCGGTCGTGGCCGTCATGGAGGTCCCGCCAGAGGAGACGCGTCGGTACGGGATGATCGCGGCTGAACGATCCGAGGATCCGCTCGACCACGGCCGCCTCCACCGTGTCACACGCCTGGTCGAAAAGCCCGCGCCCGAGGACGCGCCGTCGAACCTGGCCATCATCGGCCGCTACGTGCTGACCCCCAAGATCTTCGACAAGCTCGAGCAGACGCCACGTGGATCGGGCGGCGAGATCCAGCTGACGGACGCGATCGCGGCCCTCATGGAGGAGCAGCAGGTCTTCGCCTACGAGTTCGAGGGCACGCGCTACGACGCGGGCACGACGATGGGCTGGCTGAAGGCCTCGGTCGAGCTGGCCCTGCAGCGGCCCGAGCTCGAGGCCGAGTTCCGTGCCTACCTCGCGGCGCTGGAGCTCTGACTCGCCCGTCTATCGCCTACGCTAGGATGCGGCGCCAGACAGGCTGGCCCGGGCAGTTCGGCTCGGGGAACGCTCGAGAGGGGTGCGCGTGACGGAGCTCGGAACGGTCCTTGGCGGGCGCTATCGGCTGATCGCGCCGCTCGGCCAGGGCGGCATGGCGCGCATCTTCCGGGCGACGGATACGCAGCTCGGACGGGAAGTGGCCGTCAAGCTGCTGCGAACCGACTACCTCCAGGACCCCGACTTCTCCTCGCGCTTCCGGCAGGAGGCCCAGAACGCCGCCTCGCTCAGCCATCCGAACGTCGTCACCGTCTACGACTACGGGGAGGATCCGTCCGGGCCGTACATCGTCATGGAATACGTCGACGGCGAGGACCTCGCCGCGATCATGCGACGCAGCGGTCCGCTCCCGCCCCAGCAAGCAGCGCGCGTCGCCGCGGCCGTGGCCCACGCGCTGCAGGCCGCCCACGCGCGCGGGATCGTCCATCGCGACGTGAAGCCGGGCAACATCCTCATCGGCCGCGACGGGCGGGTCAAGGTCGTCGATTTCGGGATCGCCCGTGCGATCGCCGAGGCGCAGATGACGCTGCCTGGGACGACGCTCGGCTCCGTGCACTACTTCAGTCCCGAGCAGGCACGTGGCGAGCCGGCCACGCCCGAATCGGACATCTATTCGCTCGGGATCGTCCTGTTCGAGATGCTGACCGGGGAGCGCCCGTGGGAAGGTGACAGCGCGGCCCTCGTCGCCCTCGCCCGGCTGAGCGGACCGACGCCCGATCCGGTCCTCGTCCGAGGCTCCATCCCGCCCGACATCGCCGCGATCACGCGCAAGGCCATGGCGCGCGAGCCCGAGGACCGGTTCGTGTCGGCCGGCTCCATGGCGGACGCGCTCGATGCGACCCGAACGTCCGGAGGCGGCGCAGCGGTGGCCGGGCTGGCCGGTGCGGCCGGCCTCGGCGCCCACCGCCCGGGCGTCGCGCAATCCAACCCGACCGTCGTGTCCTACCCACCCGATGCGTACGCGGGCAGTGATCCGTCGCCTGAGCCGCGGGGCCGCGCCGCGCGCGATCGGGCCCTCGCCGCCGACGAGCCGTCGGAGGGGACCAGCGTGGCCGTCTGGATCGCGGGCTTCGTCGCTATCGCGCTGCTCGCCGGGATCGCCTACCTCGTCTTCCAGCTGCTCTCGGGCCCGTCGACGCCGGCACCCACCCAGGTGACCGTGCCGAACTTCATCGGCCGGACGATCGAGGACGCGACGCGTGAAGCGGACGGCCTCGGGATCACGCTCAAGCAGACACCCCAGCTGTCCGACCAGCCGGTCGGGACGGTGCTCGCCCAGGCGGCCCCCGCCGGATCCGTCGTGACCAAGGGCTCCGAGGTCGGGGTGACGGTCGCGGCCGGGGTCGAGACGGTGCCGGTCCCCGATCTGCGCAACCGGACCGAATCCGAGGCCGTCCAGCTCATCTCGGACGCCGGGCTGCGAATCGGTCTGCGCAGCGACGCGTTCGACCCGGCCGTGCCACTCGGGCAGATCGTGTCCCAGAGCCCGTCGGCCGGCGTCGTCGTCGCCAAGGCCACGACGATCGACTACGTCGTGTCGAAGGGCCCGGAGCCGACTCCGACGCCCACCCCGACCCCGACCCCCACGCCGACCGTGGCCCCGACCCCGCCACCGACACCGGCTCCGACCCCGCCGCCGACACCGGCCCCGACCCCGCCGCCGACGCCGGCTCCGACACCGACACCCACCCCGACGTCGGTCGCGGAGGTCCTGCCGACCTGACGCTTACGACTCGGGCTCACCCCACAGGCTCCAGCGGCCCTCCGGCGACGGCGGCGGCGCCGGGGGCGCGGCAGCGGGCGCCTCGGCTCCGTCGACCTCGATGAAGCTCCGATGGAGGGGCGGATCGGTCGAGGTCCCCGGCGCGTGGGGCGGACGAGGCCCGACCGCCGAGGCATGACCGGCATCGGCCGGCATCGGTTCCCAACAGGCCCGGATCTCGTCACCGGCCAGCGGGAGACGGTGGCGGTCGAGGCCGCAATAGCCGAGCTGGGCGGCGACCGAGCGGCGGAAGTTGCGGCACGTACCGCAGGCGGTGGAGGAGCGGTGGCACACCCAGCAACGGGCCGTCTCGGCCTGGGGTGTCCCGCAATGCGGGCAACGCCACATCGGCATGGCCCCGATGGTAGCTGCGATCGGGACCGGTGTCGACCGCTACCGCGTGATCGAGACGACGGTCTGGTCGCTCGATTGGCCGAAGTCCGTGGTCTTGGCGAGGATCGCGACGCTGCCCTGGCCCACGGATGCGCCCTTGGGGATGGTGGTCTGGAAGACCGCACGTCCGTTCGCATCCGTGCGGCCGGATCCGGTCACAGTGGGGATCCCCGGGATGCTCACGGTGAAGGTCACCCGGGCCCCGGCGAGGAGGTTGCCATCGGGATCCGTCACCTGTGCCACGAGGCGGAGCCGCTCGGGCAGGGCGGAACGGGGGATGCGATAGGCCGACAGGCTCACGGTCGCCACGAGCTTGCCGGCGCCCCGCTTGACCGTCAGGTCGAACTGGGTGACGTTCCCGGCCGGATCGGTCGCCGTGAAGTGGAGCTTGTTGGCGCCGGCCGCCAGCGCCAGCTTGAGGTCGAACGTGCCGTCCGCCCCGGCGGTCACCGTGATCGACGTGCCGTTGCTCTGGTTGCGCGCGATGATCGTGGTCCGCGCCTGCGTTCGGCCCTTGACCTCGACGACCTTCCCGTTGACCGTCGCCCCATTCTTGGGGGTCGTCAGCTTGACGCCGGGTGGATTGGCGTCGAGGACGTAGCGCACGAGCGGTGAGTGCTCAGACTCCCCACCCGGCCCGATGATCGTCACCGTGAAGTCGTTGATGCCCTTGCTCAGCTTGACCGGCACGACCGATCGCGCGGTGGCCCCGATCGGCACCTCCGAGATCGGCGCGGCGACCTGGTCCGCGAGGGCGAGGTAGATCTTGAGGTGGTAAGCCGGATTGCCGACCAGCGCGGTCGGCACCGTGACGATGAGATCGACCTTGTCCTGGTTCGTGTACGGCTCGGTGGGTGACTGGATCGACGGCGCGTCGCTCGCCACGAGTTGGGTCGGCCGCGGGGTCGGTGTCGCCGTGACGCCCTGGACGAACCCGCCGATCGTGGCGCCGAGGCTGCTCGCCACGCTGCTCAGGCCGCCGATCCCCAGGTACAGGACCCCAGCGGCGACGACGATGATGCCGAGGGCCAGGGCGAGCCGGCCGAGGAGCGGGATGCCCTGCGTCCGCCGGATCGGCGTGTGGAGCGACAGGCGTCCCGGAGCGGGCGAGCGGGGCCGCGACTTCTTGGGGGTGGGCCGACCGGACGAGGGGGGCCGGGGACGCACGTGCGTGGGTCGCGAGGTCCGCCGGGTCGCCATCGGATTGGATTGTCGCACGCCTGCCGACCGAACGGCCCGGCCCCGCACCGTGTCGGATGATGGCGGTGCGATGTACTCTGGCGCCGTCAGCGCGCGTGGCCCTCGTGCTCCGCGGCCCGCAGCGAGGGATGGAGTGCAGGCTCGCGACCCCAAGACCGGTCGACCCGCCGGGAACCCATCGTTCGGAACACCCTCGAGCGGACGCTCGAATCGCCCCGGCGTCGCTCCCGTGGGGCGTCCCGCATTCGGCCTCGGTCCGATCGCCCGCGTGACCCCATCGCCGCTGGTCAATCGTCCGGATGCCTCGGCCTCGCCGCTGCCGATGCCCATGCCGCCGGGCTTCGGGCTGCCGAACCTGCGCCGGAACGTGTGCCCGCACTTCTACATGACCGGCTCACGTGGCGCCATCCCGATCCAGGCGCCCCACCTGCTCAAGGCGCTCATCCGGCAGGACGCCAACATCTCGCGCTGCCAGCTGCGCGGCGGGGTGCACCTGGACCAGGGCTACGTGAACGACGTCTGCCTGACCCCAAGGTTCAACCAGTGCGTCTTCTATGAGGATGAACTGAGCCGGGAGTGACGCGCGATGCGCCCCGTCCCAGCCCGTTGCCGTTGGCGTATTACGAGGCGCTCGCCGCGCTGTCCGAACGCGGCCGATTCGGGATCCGGCTCGGGCTGGGTCGGACGCGGGCCCTGTTGCGCGAGCTCGGTGACCCGCAGCTGGCGGTCCGCGGGGCGCTCGTGGCCGGCACGAACGGGAAGGGCAGCGTGCTGGCGCTGGCGGGGAGCGCCTTGCGGGCGGCGGGGCTGCGGGTCGGCGAGACGCCCAAGCCGCACCTCGTGACCTATCGGGAGCGGGTCCAGGTCGATGGTCGTCCCATCTCGGCCGCCGACTTCGCCCGCCACGTGGACGTCGTCCTGCGGGCCGCCGACGAGGTGGCGCGACGGCACGACGAGCCGACCGAATTCGAGCTGCTGACCGCGGTCGTCTTCCGCCACTTCGCCGAGGTGGGCCTCGACGTGGCGCTCGTCGAGGTCGGCCTGGGCGGTCGGCTGGACGCGACCCACGCGTGGGATGGCGGCGTCGCCGCGATCACGAACGTCGACCTCGACCACATGGACCGGCTCGGCTCGACGATCGCCGCGATCGCGAGGGAGAAGGCCGCGATCATCGAGCGGGGCGATCTGGCCGTGTCGGGTGCGAGCGGAGAGGCGCTCGAGATCGTCCGGCGCCGGGCCCATCGGGTCGGTGCGCCACTCACCGTGGTGGAGCCCGCTCCACTGATGGCCTGGGATCGCGACGGGATCGAGGTCGAGCTACCCCGCCTGGGCCGAACGCGGGTCGGGCTGCGGGGCCGCCATCAGGCCGCGAACGTGGCCGTCGCCGACGCCCTGCTCGACGCGCTCGAGGCGGCCGGGATCGCGACTGCCGATGCGGATGCGCGGCGCGCCGGCTATGCGTCGACCGTCTGGCCCGGCCGCCTCGAGCTGCTCGCCGTCAACGGCCACGACGTACTCCTCGACGGCGCCCACAATCCCGCCGGCGCCGCGGCGCTTGCGACGTCACTCGACGATCTCCGCCCGTACCTCGCCGTTGGGCCGCTCACGCTCGTGACGGCCTCCATGGCCGACAAGGACGTGGACGGCGTGATCGCCGCCTTCGCGCGAGCGGAGGCGCTGCGGGGCGCCACGATCATCACGACCTCGCTCGACCTGGCCCGGGCCCTGCCCGCGAACGCGCTCGCGGCTCGCTGGACCGAGCTCGCCTCGACCGTGGTGGATCGCGTGGTCGCGGTGCCCGACGCGATCGCGGCCGTGGATCGGGCCCTCGACCGCCCCGGCCCCACGGTCGTCGCGGGGTCGCTCTATCTTGTCGGAGCGGCGCGGTCGCATCTGGTCGACGATCCTGACCTGCGCGACCCGACCGTGCCGGAGCCTGCATGACGACGACCCAACTCGCGGATCTGCCCGGTCCTTCGACCCGGATCGGTCCGTCGACATTCCGGTGGGGCGAGCGGACCTACGTGATGGGCATCCTCAACGTGACGCCGGATTCGTTCTCCGGCGACGGGATCCTCGCCGCGGGCGGCGATCCGGTCGAGGCTGCCGTGCGGCAGGCGCGCCAGATGGTCGAGGAGGGGGCCGACCTGCTCGACATCGGCGGCGAATCCACCCGCCCCGGGCACGACCCGATCGACGCTGCAACGGAACGGGGCCGGGTCGTCCCGATCGTGGCTGCCGTGCGTGCCGCCTTGCCGGACACGCCGATCAGCATCGACACGACCAAGCCCGAGGTTGCCGAGGCGGCGCTTGCCGCCGGGGCGGACCTGCTGAACGACGTCTGGGCCGTCGCCCCGGACGATGCCATCGGGGCGCTCGCGGCGGCGCACGGCGTGCCGATCGTCGTCATGCACAACCGGGCCGAGGCGCGCTACACGAGCCTCATGGCGGAGGTCATCGCCGATCTCATGGCCGCAGTCG
>Ga0307282_10000518_pt1 | contig 12448 bp, 10 predicted proteins | sample ER_DNA_121_FD_194475 | JGI IMG/M metagenome (GOLD analysis project Ga0307282, IMG submission 194475) | Bulk soil microbial communities from the East River watershed near Crested Butte, Colorado, United States - ER_DNA_121 | ecosystem: Environmental > Terrestrial > Soil > Floodplain | place...
ACGCGTCACCGTAGAGATCCTTGCGGGCGGCGACGGTGAGCGGCCGCCCGCGCGGGGCGACCGCGGGGACCGGCACCCGGCCGTACATGACCCAGGCCAGGGCGACCCCGACCAGGGCGAACGCCAGGGCCACCAGGCCCGCCGTGCTGAACACGCCTTCCGAGGTGGGCGGGACCCCGACCACCGGGGCAAGGAACTTCTGCAGCCGGTCGTTGAGGATAAGGAACGCGCCGGCACCCACCGAGCCGATGGCGAGGACGATCATCGGCCAGGTCATCACCGCCGGCGACTCGTGCGGGTGCGCTTCGGGCTCCCACCGCCGCTTCCCGTACCAGGTCATGAACATCATCCGGGTCATGTAGAACGCGGTGATGCCCGCGCCGATCAGCGCCAGGGTGCCGAGTACCTTGCCTGCCGCGCCGTGCTCGCTGAAATCCGCCCCGATGATGGGGTCCTTGGTGAAGAACCCGGAGAACGGCGGGATGCCGATGATGGCGAGGTATGCGAGGCCGAAGGTCACGGAGGTGATCGGCATAACCCGGGCCAGCGCGCCGTACCGCCGCATGTTCACCTCGTCGTTCATGCCGTGCATGACCGATCCGGCGCCGAGGAACAGGCCGGCCTTGAAGAACCCGTGCGCGAGCAGGAGCGCGATCGCGAACACGTAGCCGGCCGGCCCGAGGCCGGCCCCGAGCGTCATGTAGCCGATCTGGCTCATGGTGGACCCGGCCAGCGACTTCTTGATGTCGTCCTTGGCGCACGCGATGATGCCGCCGAACAGCAGCGTGACCGTGCCGACCAGGACCACCGCCAGCCGGGCGTCGGGCGTTACCGCGAGGATCGGGTTGGACCGGACCAGCAGGTACACCCCGGCGGTGACCATGGTCGCGGCGTGGATCAGCGCCGATACCGGGGTGGGTCCCTCCATCGCGTCGAGCAGCCAGGACTGCAGCGGCACCTGCGCGGACTTCCCGCACGCGCCGAGCAGGAGCAGCAGCCCGAGCGCCGTGGCCACGCCGCTCCCGCCGGACTTCACCGAGCCGAAGACCCCGGTGAACGACACCGTGCCGAACTCGGCGAACATCAGGAAGATGGCCAAGGTGAGCCCGGCGTCACCGACCCGGTTGACGATGAACGCCTTCTTCGCCGCCACCGCGGCCGAGGGCTTGTACTGCCAGAACCCGATCAGCAGGTAGGACGCCAGGCCGACGCCCTCCCACCCGACGTAGAGCACCAGGTAGTTATCGCCGAGCACGAGCAGCAGCATGGCCGCGAGGAACAGGTTCATGTAGCCGAAGAAGCGGCGCCGGTCGCGGTCGTGGCTCATGTAGCCGACCGAGTAGATGATGATCAGCGAGCCGACCCCGGTGATGAGCAGCACGAAACAGATCGACAACTGGTCGACGAGCAGGTTCATGTTCACCTGGAAACCCGCCACCGGGATCCAGGAGTACAGGTGCTGGTCCTGGCTGCGGTCGGTGTCGCCGAGCAGGGTGAAGAACGCGATCAGGCCGTAGACGAACGCCGCCACCGGCATGGCCACGCCGAGCAGGTGGCCCCAGCGGTTGGTGCGGCGGCCGCCCAGCAGCAGCACCACGGCGCCGAACAGCGGGAAGGCGAGCAGCAGCCACGACAGCTTCAGCGCGCCGGTAGCCGCGACGGTGTGCAACGTCGTCATCCCCTCAGTACTTCAGCAGGTTGGCGTCGTCCACCGACGCGGACCTGCGCGCCCGGAAGATCGCCATCAGGATCGCGAGGCCGACGACGACCTCCGCGGCCGCCACCACCATCACGAAGAACGCGATGACCTGCCCGTCCAGGTTCCCGTGCATCCGGGCGAACGCGACGAACGCGAGGTTGCACGCGTTCAGCATCAGCTCGATGCACATGAACACGACGATGGCGTTGCGCCGCACGAGCACGCCGACGCCGCCGATCACGAACAGGATGACGGACAGGGTCACGTAATGAATGGGGCTCACGACTCAGCCTCCGTAGCGGCCGGTGCCGGCAGTTCGGGCCGAACGGGCGGGGTTTCCTCGTTCGGGTCACGAGGCGCGAGCGTCTGGCTGACCGAAAGCACCGAGGTACTGCCGTCCGGCAGCAGCGCGGGCCGGTCCGCGGAATCGTGCAGCGCGTAGACGCCGGGTGCCGGGTCGGGCGCCAGCTGGCCGCTGGCCAGCCGCCGGGCAGCCAGGTCACGCTGGGTGGGCTTCGGCGTGGTGCGCTCGCGGTGCGCCAGCACCATCGCGCCGACCGCCGCGGTGATCAGCAGCGCGCCGGTGACCTCGAACGGGAACACGTACGTGGTGAAGATCAGCCTGGCCAGCCCGGTCAGGTTGTCCACGTTGTTCGCCGCGGTGGTCCTCGCGGCCGGGCCGATGGCCGCGTGCCCGATGGCGAGGATCAGGATCACGAACAGGCCGATCGCGGCGAGCCCGGCGGCCGCCCGCTGGCCCTTGATCGTCTCCACGACCGAGTCCGACGAGCTGATGCCGATCAGCATGATGACGAACAGGAACAGCATCAGCACCGCGCCGGTGTACACGATGATCTGCACGAAGGCGAGGAAGGGCGCGCCCTGCATGGCGTACATGGTGGCCAGGCAGAGCATCACCACGGCGAGCATGATCGCGCAGTGCACCGCCCGCCGGACCAGGATCATGGCCAGCGCGGCGCCGACCGAGATGAAGGCGAGGATCCAGAAGATGGTCGCGACCGCGATCGAGTCGGCATTGGTGCCGGACGGGGCGGCCGCGAGGACGTGGCTCATTGCTCCTCGCCTCCGCCCGCATCGCGCACTTCCGGCGGCGCCCAGGCCAGCGAGGCGTCCGGGGACTGGGCGGGCACCGGCGGGCCTGACGGGCCGCCAGGACCCGACATGCCGGGCGCGCGGGGACCGACGGTCAGCCCCGCCGCGCCGAGCCGGTAGTAGTCCTTCTCGTCGTCGCCGAGCCGCATCGGATGCGGCGGCGCCTCCATGTCCGGCTGCAGCGGCACGAGCAGCTGCTCCTTGGTCCAGATCAGGTGTTCCCTGTTGTCGTCGGCGATCTCGTACTCGTTGGTCATGGTCAGCGCGCGGGTCGGGCAGGCCTCGATGCACAGGCCGCACAGGATGCAGCGCAGGTAGTTGATCTGATACACCGCCCCGTACCGCTCACCGGGCGAGTACCGCTCGTCCGCCGTGTTGTCCCGGCCCTCGACGTAGATGGCGTCCGCCGGGCAGGCCCACGCGCACAGCTCACAGCCGATGCACTTCTCCAGCCCGTCCGGCCACCGGTTGAGCTGGTGATGACCGTGGAACCGCGGCGCGGTCGGCCGCCGCTCCTCCGGGTAGTAGACCGTCTCGGGCTTACGGAACATCTCCTGGAAGGTGACGCCGAACCCCTTGATCGGGTTGAGGAAATCAAGCACCTGTGACCTCCTTGCTGGAGGTTTCGTTGTCGCCGGAGACCCCGGCCCCGTGGTAGTGCGGCAGGTCGAGCGGGGGCACAGGGAAACCGGTACCGGGCTCGGTGGTGCCGGCTTCCGCCAGGTCGGTCTCCTCCGCGGCCGCAAACCGCGCGGCCCGTTGCTGCGCCAAGCTGTCCCACATCGTGATCAGGGCCAGGATGAGCACGATGACCAGGCCGAAGACCACGTACGGAGCGGTGGAGTGGCTGTCAAGCCGCCAGGCGCGCACCGCGGCGACCAGCAGGATCCAGACGATGGAGACCGGGATGAGGAACTTCCACCCGATCGCCATCAGCTGGTCGTACCTGACCCGCGGCAGCGTGCCGCGCAGCCAGATGTAGCAGAACAGGAAGATGAACAGCTTGATCAGGAACCACAGCACCGGCCACCAGCCGGTGTTGGCGCCCGACCACAGGGACAGCGGCCACGGCGCCCGCCAGCCGCCGAGGAACAGCGTGGTGGCCAGCGCGGACACCGTGATCATGTTGACGTACTCGGCCAGGTAGAACATGGCGAACTTCATCGACGAGTACTCGGTGTGGTAGCCGGCCACCAGCTCGCCCTCGCCCTCGGGCAGGTCGAAGGGCAGCCGGTTGGTCTCGCCGACCATGGTGACCAGGTAGATGAGGAACGACGGCGCCAGCACCCACACGTACCAGCCGTGTATCTGGGCGGTGACGATCCCGGTGGTGGACAGCGACCCGGCGTCGAGGAACACGGCCACGAAGGCCAGCGCCATCGCGATCTCGTAGCTGATCACCTGGGCCGCCGAGCGCAGCGTCCCGAGCAGCGAGTACGGCGACCCCGAGGCCCAGCCGGCCAGCACGATGCCGTACACGCCGATGGAGCTCATGGCCAGCACCAGCAGTACCGCCACCGGCAGGTCGGCGACCTGCAGCGGGGTGCGGTGGTGGAAGATCGAGACCACCGGGCCCACCGGGATGATGGCGAAGGCGACGAAGGCGGGCGCCGCCGACAGCACCGGCGCCACCACGAAGATCAGCTTGTCCGCGGTGCGCGGGATGATGTCTTCCTTGAGCGGCAGCTTGAGCGCGTCGGCGATCGGCTGCAGCAGGCCGAACGGCCCGGCCCGGTTCGGGCCCGGCCGGTTCTGCATCCGGCCGATGACCCGGCGCTCCGCCCAGATCATGAACATGGTCGTGAGCAGCAGGAAGACGAAGACGACGACGACCTTGAGCAGCACCAGCCACCAGGTGAGCTGGTAGAAGCTGGCGAGCGTCGGGTCGGCCGCGGGCGCCGCCAGCACGTGCGGCAGCGTCCCCTCAAGCCTCATTCCGGCCTCCTCAGGGTGACCATGGCGCCGTGCCCCGCGCCCAGCCGGGCGCGGATGGTGGGTCCGGCCTGGACCGCGGGCTCGGTGTAACCGGGATACGGGGCGATCTCGGCGGCGTGCCCGGCGCCGTTCGCGGGCAGGCCGGCCGCCGGGAGCCAGACCACGTGGTCGGCCATCGGCACCACCTCGACGGGCACCGTGACCGACCCCCGGTCGGTGGCCACCGTCACCTTATCGCCGTCGGCCGCCCCGGCTTCGGCCGCGGTCGCCGCCGACATCCGGGCCACGACCGGGCGGGCCGTGCCGGCCAGGGCCGGCTCGCCGTCCTGCATCCGGCCGCTGTCCAGCAGCTGGTGCCAGGTCGCGAGCTTTACGCCCAGCACGCCGGTCCCGTGCGCCTCGTGAGTAACGAGCACCCCGGGATCGGCGCCCGCGCCGGTAACCTCCGGCGGCTGCGGCCGCTCCCCGCGCCAGCTGCCGAGCGCGGCGAGTTCGGCCCGTGCGGCGTCTGCGTCGGGCAGGCCGAGGTGCACGTCCATCCGGTCGGCGATCGCGCCGAGCACGTACAGGTCGGTGCGCACCTCGGGGACCCGCAGCGCGGCCCCGAACGAGCCCCCGCGTCCCTCCCAGTTCACGAACGTGCCGGCCTTCTCCGCCACGGCCGCGACCGGGAACACCACGTCGGCGCGGTCGGTGACCGCGCTGGCCCGCAGCTCGAGGCTGACCACGAACGGTGCCACCTCCAGCGCGTACAGCGCGGCCTGGGGGTCCGGCAGGTCGGCCGGGTCGACGCCCGCCACCACCAGGGCGCCGAGCTCGCCGTCGGCCGCAGCCGCCAGGATGGCCGTGGTATCGCGCCCCGGGGCGGCGGGTAGCGAGCCCTTACCCCAGGCCCGGGCCACCTCGGCTCGCGCCGCCGGGTCAGCTGCCGGGCGGCCGATGGGCAGCAGCCCGGGCAGCGCCCCGGCCTCGACGGCCCCTCGCTCGCCCGCACGGCGGGGCACCCAGGCCAGCCGCGCCCCCGACGCGGCCGCGAGCGTGGCCGCGGCCGCCAGTGCCCCCGGCACCTCGGCCAGCCGCTCGCCGACCAGGATCACCGCGCCCGGCTCGCCGAGCGCCTGCCCGGCACGCCGCCACAGCTCCGCCACCTCGTCCGGCCCGGCTCCATCCGGACCAGGAGCGCCGCGATCGACGGCCCGCCGACCGGGCGCACTGCCCGCCGCGAGCGCGGTCAGCGCCCTGGCCTCGTCGCCGGGCAGCGTGTCGAGCAGCTCGCCGGACAGCTTGACCAGGCCCGGACTGGCCAGCGCCGCGACCGAGAACACCCGCAGGCCATGACGCCTGACCGCCTTGCGCAGCCGGAGGAAGACGATGGGCGACTCGTCCTCCGGCTCGAAGCCCGCCAGCAGCACGGCCGGGGCGTGCTCCAGGTCGGCATAACTGACGCCGATGTCGCGCCCGGCCACGCACGCGGCCAGGAACTGCTCCTCATCGGCGGAGTGCGGGCGGGCCCGCATGTCGATGTCGTTGGTGTCCACGGCCATCCGGGCGAACTTCGCGTAGGCGTAGGCGTCCTCGAGGGTCAGCCGCCCGCCGGTCAGCACGCCCACGCCGCGCGCGGGCTGGGCCGCGGGATCCGCATCGCGCGCCGTCAGCAGGCCGTCCGCAGCCACCGCCAGCGCGTGCGGCCAGGACGCCGGGACGAGCACCCCGTTCTCGTCCCTGACCAGCGGGGCGGTCAGCCGGTCCGGCTGGGTCGCGTAGGTGAACGCCCACCGGCCCTTGTCGCAGTTCCACTCCTCGTTGACGGCCGGCTCCTCGCCGGCCAGCCGCCGCATCACCCGGCCGCGCCTGACGTCGGTACGCTGCCGGCAGCCGGCCGCGCAGTGCTCGCACACGCTAGGCACCGACATCAGGTCGAACGGCCGGGACCGGAACCGGTACGCGGCGCCGGTCAGCGCGCCGACCGGGCACACCTGCACCGTGTTGCCGGAAAAGTAGGAGTTGAACGGCCTGCCCTCGGCGGTGCCGATCATCTGGGCCGGACCGCGCCCGATGAACTCGATGAACGCATCGCCGGCGATCTCCTCGGAAGTCCTGGTGCACCTGGTGCAGGAGATGCAGCGCTCGCGGTCGAGCAGCACCTGGGTGGAGATCGGCACCGGCTTGGCGAAGGTCCGCTTCTCCTCGGTGAACCTGGTCTCACCCTGGCCGTTGGACATGGCCTGGTTCTGCAGCGGGCACTCGCCGCCCTTGTCGCACATCGGGCAGTCGAGCGGGTGGTTGATGAGCAGCAGCTCCATCACGCCCCGCTGCGCCTTGTCCGCGATCGCGGAGGTGAGCTGAGTGTGCACCACCATGCCCTCGGTGCACGCAGTGATGCACGAGGCCAACGGCTTGCGCTGGCCTTCCACCTCGACCAGGCACTGGCGGCAGGCGCCGATCGGTTCGAGCAGCGGGTGGTCGCAGAACCGCGGGATCGCGATGCCGAGCAGTTCGGCGGCCCGGATGATCCATGTGCCCTTGGGCACCGCGATCTCGAACCCGTCGATGGTGACGGTCACCGTGCCCTGCGTGGTCTCCACCGTCATGTCTGGCTCCAGACAGTCGAGGCCGCCGGGTCGAACGGACAGCCGCCCTCCTTGTGGTGCTGGATGAACTCGTCCGTGAAGTAGCGGACGGCGGAGGTGATCGGGGGCGTCGCGCTGTCGCCGAGGGCGCAGAACGCGCGGCCGTTGATGTTGTCGCAGATATCCAGGAGCTTCTCGACGTCTTCTACGGTCCCATCGCCATGTTCCAGCCGGTCCAGGATGCGGACTAGCCAGAACGTGCCCTCACGGCACGGCGTGCATTTCCCGCACGACTCATGCTGATAGAACTCGGTCCAGCGGAGCACCGCGCCGACCACGCACGTGGTGTCGTCGAAGATCTGCACCGACCTGGTGCCGAGCTGGGATCCGGCGGCCGCGACCGACTCGAAGTCCAGCGGTACGTCTAGGTGCTCGTCGGTGAGTATCCCCGCCGACGAGCCGCCAGCGGTCCAGAACTTGAGCCGGCGTCCGCCCCGGATCCCGCCCGACAGCTCGAGCAGTTCGCGCAGCGTGATGCCGAGCGGGGACTCGTACGTCCCCGGTGTGCTCACGTGACCGGAAAGGTTGAAGATCCCGAAGCCCTTGGACTTCTCCGTGCCGAGGTCGCCGAACCAGTCGGCGCCGTTCAGCACAATCGACGGAACGACGGCGATCGACTCCACGTTGTTCACGTTCGTCGGGAGGGCGTACACGCCAGCCACGGCCGGGAACGGCGGCTTGTTCCGCGGCAACCCGCGCTTGCCCTCCAGCGAGTCCAGCAGCGCGGTCTCTTCGCCGCAGATGTACGCGCCGGCCCCGGCGTGGATGATGACCTCCACGTCGAACCCGGAGCCGAGGACGTTCTGGCCGAGGTACCCGGCCGCGCGCGCCTCCTGCACCGCGTGGCGCAGCCGCCGGATCACGTGCAGGACCTCGCCCCGGACGTAGATGAACGCGTGGCCGGCCCCGATCGCGTACGAGGCGATGGCCGCGCCCTCGATGAGCAGGTGCGGGTTGGCCATCATCAGCGGGACGTCCTTGCAGGCACCCGGTTCGGATTCGTCCGCGTTGACCACCAGGAAGTGCGGCTTGTTGTCGCCCTTCGGCAGGAAATTCCACTTCACGCCGGTCGCGAAGCCGGCCCCGCCGCGGCCGCGCAGCCCGGCGTTCCGCACGACCGTGATGACCTCGTCACGCGACATGCCGAGCGCCTTCGGCAGCGCCTGCCAGCCGCCCGCCCGCCGGTACCCGTCGATGGTGAAGATGTCAGGCTGGTCCCAGTGCGCGGTCAGCACCGGGGTCAGGGTGTCGGTCACCGAGACTCCTTCGCGTGGTCGCCCGCCCTGTGGTTGCCTGCGGAGCCCGGCTCGGGCGCGGTCCAGCCGTGCTCCTTGGCGATCTTCAGGCCGACCAGGTCGGCCGGTCCCGCGGCCGGGCCCTGCGTGGCCTGGTCGTCGTTGAAGCCGGCCAGGATCCGGGCCGCCTCGCGCCAGGTGACCAGCCGCTCCGGGCCCCGGGTCGGGGTCACCGGGTTCCCGGCGCGCAGGTCGTCGGCGAGCTGGCGGGCCGAGTCCGGCGTCATGTTGTCGAAGAACTCCCAGTTCACCATCATCACCGGCGCGTACACGCAGGCCGCGTTGCACTCCAGGTGCTCCAGGCTGACCCGGCCGTCCGGCGTGGTCTCGTCGTCGCCCACGCCGAGGTGATCGTGGAGTTCGGCCAGGATCTGGTTGCCGCCCAGCACTCCGCACACGGTGTTGGTGCACACGCCGACGTGGTACTCGCCGACCGGGCGGCGCTTGTACATGGTGTAGAAGCTGACCACCCCGGTGACGTCGGCCTCGGTCAGCCCGAGCTTGGCCGCGCAGTACTCGATGCCGTCCTCAGAGACGTAGCCTTCCTCGGACTGGACGAGGTGGAGCAGCGGAAGCAGCGCCGACCTCGCCCGCGGGTATAGGGCGATGATCTGCGCCGCGTCGGCGTCCAGGCGCGCCAGCACTTCGTCGCTGAACGACATTACCTGTCCACGCCTCCCATCACGGGGTCTATGCTCGCGATCGCCGGGATCAGGTCGGCCACCTGGCCGCCCTCGCACACCGCGGCGACTATCTGCAGGTGGTTGAACGATGGATCGCGGAGGTGCACCCGGTACGGCCGGGTCCCGCCGTCGCTCACCACGTGCACGCCCAGTTCGCCGCGGGGGGACTCGACCACCGCGTAAGCCTGGCCGGCCGGCACCCGGAAACCCTCGGTGACCAGCTTGAAGTGGTGGATGAGCGCCTCCATGGACTGGCCCATGATGTGCTTGATGTGCTCGGGCGAGGGGCCCAGGCCGTCCGGGCCGAGCGACAGCCGGGCCGGCCAGCCGATCTTAGCGTCCCTGATCATGACCGGGTCCTGGTCCGGGCCGGGCGACCCGCGCTCGGCTAGCCGGTCGACGCACTGCCGGATGATCCGCAGCGACTGCGTCATCTCGTCCATCCTGATCAGGTACCGGCCGTAGGCGTCGCAGGTGTCGACCACGGGCACGTCGAAGTCGTAGGTCTCGTAGCCGCAGTACGGCTGGGACTTGCGCAGGTCCCAGGGCAGCCCGGTCGACCTCAGTATCGGACCGGTCACGCCGAGGGCCATGCAGCCCGCCAGGTCCAGGTACGCGATGCCCTTGTTACGGCCGATGAAGATCGGGTTGGCGTCGATTAGCGTGCGCAGGTCCTGCACCAGCCGGGGTGCAGTGTCCAGGAAGGCGCGGATCGCCTCCAGCGCTCCGGGCGGCAGGTCCTGCGACACCCCGCCGGGCCTGATGAAGGCGTGGTTCATCCGCAGTCCGGTGATCAGTTCCAGCAGGTCGAGGCCGCGTTCCCGCAGCCGCGCGCCCTGCGTGTAGATCGTGGTCGCGCCCAGCTCCAACCCCATCGGGGCGATCCCGCCCAGGTGGGAGGTGATCCGGTTGAGCTCCATCATCAGGACCCTGATGATCTGGGCCCGCTCGGGGATCTTGTCCTCGATGCCGAGCAGGCGCTCCACCGCGAAGCAGTACGCGGCCTCGTTGAAGATCGGCATCAGGTAGTCCGCCCTGGTGCAGAACGTGACGCCCTGCGTCCAGGTGCGGTACTCCATGTTCTTCTCGATGCCGGTGTGCAGGTAGCCGATGGCCGGTCGCACCTCGACGACGGTCTCGCCCTCCAGCGTCAGGACCAGGCGGAGCACGCCGTGCGTGGACGGGTGCTGCGGGCCCATGTTGATGACGATCCGCTCGCCGGCCTCGAAGTCCTCCGACTGGATGGCGGCGGAGACGACCTCGTCCCAGTCCTCGCCGGAGACCGTGTAGACGCGGCCCTCGGCGGCTTCGGCGTCGCCCGCTCCGGCCGCCGCGTGCGGCGTCTGCGCCTGCGTCATGAGTAGTTCCTCCGCTCGTCCGGAGCCGGGATCTTCGCGCCGCGGTACTCGACCGGGATCCCGCCGAGCGGATAGTCCTTGCGCTGCGGGTGGCCCTTCCAGTCGTCCGGCATCTGGATCCTGGTCAGCCCCGGGTGGCCGTCGAATATGATGCCGAACAGGTCCCAGGTCTCCCGCTCGTGCCAGTTGTTGGCGGGGTACACGCCGACCAGCGAGGGGATGTGCCGGTCGGCGTCCGGCGTGGTCACCTCGAGCCGGACCCGGCGGTTGTGCGTGATAGAGAGCAAATGGTAGACCGCGTGCAGCTCACGGCCGGTGTCGTCCGGGTAGTGCACGCCGGATACCCCGGTGCACAGCTCGAAGCGGAGCGCGGGGTCGTCGCGGAACTTCGCGGCCACCTCGGGCAGGCGCTCCCGGCGCACGTAGAAGGTCAGCTCACCGCGGTCCGCGACCACGCGCTCGATCGCGTCGGAGAAGCCGATCCCGGCCGACTCGAGCGCGCGGCCCAGCTCGTCGGTGACGTCGTCGAAGTAGGAGCCGTACGGGCGCGGGCTGGCCAGGACGGGGGCGCGGTGCACCCGGAGCAGGCCGTAACCCGAGGTGTCCGGGGTGTCCTGCACGCCGAACATGCCGGTGCGAACGACCGGCTCGGCCAGCCGCTCCTCGCCCAGCCGGGCCGGGAGGTTCTCGTCTTCCCCGGCCGCCGGGGGGGTCGTCCCCCCCGGAGCTGGCGGAGCTTCGGCCGGCGGGGGAACGGGTCCCTGCGGGGCCTGCGCGCCCTGGGTCTCCCCGGGCCCTGCCTTATGCGTCTCGTCCGGACCGCTCACAGCTGTGACCGATCGGGGGAGGTCAGGTGCAGCGGGGCCAGGCCCAGCCGGGCGTTCTCCAGCTCGGTGATCTCGCGGTCGCGGTTCTTGCCGAGCTTCATGTTCATGATCTTGTCGTGCAGCTTGACGATGGAGTCGAGCAGCATCTCCGGCCGCGGCGGGCAGCCGGGCAGGTAGATGTCCACCGGCACGATGTGGTCCACGCCCTGCACGATCGCGTAGTTGTTGAACATCCCGCCGCTGGACGCGCAGACCCCCATCGAGATCACCCACTTGGGGTCGGACATCTGGTCGTAGATCTGCCGGAGCACCGGGGCCATCTTCTGGCTGACCCGGCCGGCCACGATCATCAGGTCGGCCTGCCGCGGGGTGTTCGAGGCCCGCTCCATGCCGAACCTGGCCAGGTCGTGCTTTGGGCCGCCGGTCTGGAATAGCTCGATGGCGCAGCAGGCCAGGCCGAAGGTGGCCGGCCAGACCGAGCGCGCCCGCGCCCAGCCCGCCAGCTTCTCCACCGAGGTCAGCAGCACCCCGCTGGGCAGCTTTTCTTCAACACCCATGGCTAATCCCATTCCAGGCCGCCGCGCCGCCAGACGTAGGCGTACGCGACCAGCACAGTGAAGACGAAGGTGACCATCTCGATCAGGCCGAAGGCGCCGAGCTTGTTGAAGGCGACCGCCCAGGGATACAGGAAGATGATCTCGATGTCGAACACGATGAACAACATCGCGGTCAGGTAGTACTTGACCGGGACCTTGCCCCCTAGCGGCGGCGTCGGCGTCGGCTCGATGCCGCACTCGTAGCTCTCCAGCTTGGCCCGGTTCCACCGCTTGGGCCCGGCGATGGCGCCGAACGTGACGGAAAAGGCGGCAAAACCGGCCGCCAGCACGGCCAGCACGAAGATCGGAAGA
>Ga0307282_10000520_pt1 | contig 12420 bp, 12 predicted proteins | sample ER_DNA_121_FD_194475 | JGI IMG/M metagenome (GOLD analysis project Ga0307282, IMG submission 194475) | Bulk soil microbial communities from the East River watershed near Crested Butte, Colorado, United States - ER_DNA_121 | ecosystem: Environmental > Terrestrial > Soil > Floodplain | place...
GAGTCGCACCCGATGGATCAAAACCTGAGCGCGGATCGGAGCGGCAAGCTTTCGACACGCTGCGTTTCCGTTCTTGGCAAGAATCAGTCGTCGTGAGCGAGCGTGGCTTTGCGGTTGTCTCCCTCGATGAGCTTGAGCGGTATCCGGCGATGAGCGGTGCGCCGGTGCTGATACCGATTCGACGGATGCTCGACGTGCGGGCGTTCGGCATCAACTGCTGGACCGCCCCGGTCGGAGCGCCGGTGATCGAACGCCATAGCGAGCCGGACGGCGACGAGGAGGTCTACGTCGTCGTGCGCGGCCGCGTCCGCTTTACGGTCGACGACGAGTCGTTCGAGGTAGGTCCGGCGATGCTCGTGCACATACGGCCGGACACGATGCGAGAGGCAGTGGCCGTCGAGCCGGAGACACTGGTGCTCGCGGTCGGCGCAAAGGCAGGCCAGGCGTTCGAGCCGAAATCGTGGGAAGACTTCCAAATCGCGTTCGCGGAGGCGTACGCGCGCGGCGAGGAGGACGCACGAGCGCTGCTTGGCGAGGCGCTCGCGCGCAAGCCCGAAGCTTGGCAGCCTGCCTACAACGCCGCCTGTTTCGAGGCGCTCACGGGAAACATTGGTGCCGCTTTCGAGCATCTCGCGAACGCGCTTGCACTTGGTCCCCCGCGGGTGCGGCAGCTCGCATCAGATGGCGAGGACTTCGCTGCATTGCGCTCGGACCCGCGGTGGCAACAGCTGCTCGGGAAGTGACATCGACGCGCGGCGCACCTCCGAGCGAACTGTGCTCGGAGCGCCCCAGCCGGCGGTTACGAGGTCGTCAAGGTTGGCAACACAGCATGGAGCCCTTATGGAGCCCCGTGGTTGCAACCGCGGGCAACCGGTCGCAAATCGGAAAGCCTCAGAAACCGCAGAAACAGGCAATCAAGCTCGCCCCGATCGAGAGCGCCGATGGAACTCGCCGGCGCATCGCTCCTCCTCGTCGGTGCGGACACGGTCTTCCGCGACGGCACGCTCTGCAACAAGATCGGCACGCGCGCGCTCGCGGAAACGGCGGCCGAGCATGAGGTACCGACGATCGTCGCCTGCGAGGTAATCAAGCTCGCCCCGATCGAGAGCACCGAGGCAGGCGAACTTCCGCGCGAGGTGCGCGAGCTCGTCGACCTCACACCACCCGAGCTCGTGCACGCGGTCGTCACCGAGGAAGGCAGCGTCGGCAGCGACGAAGTGCAGGCTCTGGTTGACCGCACCCCCTTCCTGCGCGAGGGCTACGCGTTGCTCGGACGAACTCCTTGAGGCGACGCTCGTCCGCCAAGCCCGGCTGGGCTCCGATGCCGCTCCCCAGTCTCCGGTATCAACGAGAACGACCCACTCCAGAGAACTTTTCTGCTGGTCAGTGAGCCGAAGACGTCGAGCACGGCGACGACGGCCGAGAGCAGGGGCTAGCCCGCGGCCCACTCCGCCTCACGCACCCGCGCAAGGCGCTTGAGCGCCTCCGTCTCGAGCTGGCGCACTCGCTCGCGCGATACCCCGAGCCCCCGTCCGATCTCCGCCAGCGTCGTCGGCTCGGAGCCGTAAAGGCCGTAGCGGAGGATGATCACCGTCCGCTCGCGCTCGCCCAGGATCCCGAGTGCCTCCGCCAGCGCTTCCTTCCGCAGCGTGTCCACGACCCGCTCCTCCGGCAGCGGGCCCTCGTCGGCGACCAGGTCGCCGAAGACTGCTCCCGGCTGCTCGCCGAGCTGCTGATCGAGACTGCCCGAGGCGCGGGCCGCCGCCCTCACCTCGAGTGCCTGCCGGAGCGGGAGGTCTGCTCGCTCGGCCACCTCCACGAGCGTCGGCTCGCGCCCGAGCTCCATCCAGAGCATGCGCTCTGTCCGGTTCAGCTTCTGCATCCGCTCGATAATGTGCACGGCATCCGGATCGTCCGCGCCGTGTCGGCGAGCCCGCGCGCGACCGCCTGGCCGATCCACCAGCTCGCGTAGGTCGAGAACTTGAAACCCCTGCGCCAGTCGAACTTCTCGACCGCGCGAATCAGGCCGAGCGTGCCCTCCTGGATCAGGTCGAGGAAGGGGAGGCCCTGGTGGCGGTACTTCTTGGCGATCGAGACGACCAGGCGCAGGTTCGACTCGATCATCGTCCGCTTCGCGTCCGGGTCGCCGCGTTCGATCCGCTTCGCCAGCTCGACTTCCTGAGCCGCGGTCAGGAGTGGGTGCCGACCCGCGTCGCGCAGGAAGAGCTGGAGGGCGTCGGTCGTCGTCTCCGGCGCGAGTGGGAGCGGCGGCGCGCGCTCGTCGTCGATCACCTCGACGCCCTGCTGCTCGAGCTCGCGGCAGAGAGCGTCGAGCTCGAGCGGTTCGAGCTCGCGCTGACCAAGGATCTCCGTGAGTGCGCTCTGCCGGAGCGAGCCCGACTCCTCGGCGGCCTCGAGCAGCTGCTGCCACTGCCCCCCGACACGGCATGCGCCCGCGCCGACGCTTCGAGGCGGATCGGATCGTCCGCCAACGATACTCCTCTCTTTGGACCGGAATACGGTCGCAACGAGTAGAGGAGCCGGCGACTTCCAGATGCCCTGGCTTCGGCGTCCGCTACGACTGCTCGCCGTGGCCTGGACTCGAGCTTAGCACTGAGCCCTCGACCTTTCTCGTCTTGCCCCGACTCGGTGTGGGAAGCAAGCACTTTGCGAGTGATTTCTCGGCGAGAATGGGCGGGACCGACCAGCGGTCTCTCGACAGATGAGTGCCCTTTCATGGACGCGGCGGACGCCCGGTGCAGTCCGCACGGGCGCAGTAGCGGGCGCCCTCGCCGCTCTGCGCCGGCGGACGCAGCGTGACGTGGGACTTCTCGGCTGGGCTCGGGCAGCCCGTTCCTAGCTTGAGCGGATTCCGAGTGCCATGGTAGGAGCCCTGTCGCAGTTCCAACAGAAGGTGACAGCCCGTCACGCAGGCCCTAGTCCATCAGGTGACACGGATCGCTGGCCCAGACGGACGTGCCTACACTTCGCCGCCGAACGACCGTGCTCGCCCGCTCCCGCGCCGGGACGGATCGGGCCGCCGGTTCGTCGCCACCTTGATAGCCGACCGTCCGTTTCGCGGGGATCGCGCGTCGAGGCGTACAGGCAGAAGGCGTTCTCGATACACACGTCGGCCGCACGGAACTGGGTCAGATCGCAGAAAAGCACAGTCACTTTCGGCCATGTCTGCATTTTGGCGACTCTTGGCCGGGTGACACTTCCGAACGGCGGCCCGGGCTGTCGTCTTTGAGTTAGAAGGCGATACTGGGCGACCTTAGAACTCGTTTCAAAATGGCGGTGACCAGGGTAGTGCGGGGAGTAGGATCGAGGGCGTGGATGAGCGGGCGATTGCGGCGCTCGTAGGTGAGGTCGAGCAGGCTTGGAACACTCACGACATGAGCCGCTTCGCGGCCTGCTTCGCTGAGGACGCGGATTTCGTCAATGTCCGTGGCTGGTGGTGGCGAGGACGCGGGGAGATCGAGCTGACCCACGCCCTCTTGCACGAGACGATGTTCAGCGACAGCCTCATGGAGCTGGAGTGTGCGGCGACCAAGGAAGTCGGTTCGGGTGTTGTCGTCGCGCATGTCAGGTGGCGCATGGTCGGTCACGAGCTTGGCGGCCCGGAGCAGACCTCCGAAGCTCGGACGGGCATCTGGTCATGGGTGATTCGAGATCCGGACGGAAGGCTGGAGATTGTCTCTTCCCACAACACCGACACGATGGTGGTCCCGTCGAGTCATCCACTCGCAGGTCGCCAGTCCTAGCCCCTGACGACGAACGCCGTCGGCGCCTCCTCGGTCACTTGCGGCAATCGCCGACATGCACCACGCGCTACTCGCGCTTGCCCGCGGGGGAGTCGAGCGCGACCTTCCCGAAATCGGGTTATCTGGCCGTTTGGACGGCTCGAGACCAGTAGCTGTGCGGGTTGGGCGGATACTCGAGTAGGCCATTCCGTTGGTCCGCTTTGACCGGAATGAGCTGTTGCCTGCCCGGTGCCGAGCGCGTCGCAGTTCCCGCATTTCGCGACAGGTCGGGCACGGGCGGAGAGTCACGTGTAAAGGGCTCCCCTTTCTGGGGGCCAATCCTGTACTCCGGGATGGCGCTCGCAACAGCGAGTCCGCCTAGCGTCCGTCCTGGAGGTAAGACGAGCTCGTGCGGAGGCTTCGCGTGGGTAAAGGGAAAGCTATGCATGGCAGGAGGCAGACGCGCCTGCCCGTCGAGGCAATTGAGAAGACGCTCGACGTCTTGGTCGTCGAGCGTCAGCGACTACACGAGCAGCACTCAGGCCCCGAGCCGCTTGAAGCAAATCGACGGGCGATCGTGTACTGGCAACGTGAACTTGCTGAAGCTCGGCGGCCGACCAGCGCGTCCGCTTAGAAGCTTCGCTACCGCGTGAAACGGTTCACCTCCGCCTGCGTCACCGTCTCGGTTCGGCCTCCGCCAGACACCTCGCGGTAAACCGGTCAATCCGTGGAGCACGACGGGGGCGTTCGCTCTGCTCGTGTCGGAGTGCGAGCTGTCGCCCTTTGGCGGAACCCAACGAGGACTTCGGCCTCTAGGTCGGGCTGCACGGCAACTACGGGTCGCTCAAGGGACAGCTCGGGCTCGACGTAGATGTCAAGATCGACGGCTAACAGTCCTAGGGCGACCTCCGCCTCCCGAACCCTAGCCCGTCATCCGACGTCGGGATGGGCGCCGGCTACCAGCTCACGCCCTCGTGCTGAGCGAGTCGCCGGAGGACGTCTTCGGCGAGCGCGAGGGTCGCGTCGCGGTTCACGCGAGCGGCGGCGAGAGCGGCGCTCTTCGTGTCGCCGTGGCGGATCGATGTCGCGGTGTCCGTGAGCGGTTGGAGTTGCCCTTCGCTCGTCCCGAGCGCGTGAAGCGGCGGCCAGGCGGGTGTCGTCTCCGTCGCCGAGACCTTGTCCGCATGGAAGCGGCGCGCGTTCTCCACGGCCCGGTAGGCGTAGAGGAAGGCGTCGTCGCCTCGGTCGTGGAGGCTGAAACCGAGATCCTTGAACGCGAGCCGCAACGTCGGCTCGCGGACGAAGCGCCACGCGGCGTTCGCGGCGGTCGTGAAGTCATGGGCGCGCGTGCCGTCCAGCTCCGTGACGGCGCCGGCCTCATAGCGCCCGTGGATCGATCCGACGACGTTCGCGCGAGCCTCGACGCCGCGGACTTCGAGCCACGAGTGAAGCTCCGCGCGCAGCCGCAGCGCGTCGCGCCTGTCGCCACGGTCGAGGCGGATGAGCGCGTAGATCGCGAGCGTCAGGTCGAAGACGTCCTGGACGAACGCGCGCAGAGTCAACACGTCCTGCTCCTCAGCGATCGCCCAGTAGGCAAGAGCATGCCCGAGGACTTCGAGCGTCGAGTCGTCGTCGAGCTGGATCCCGGACTCGACGCCGAACGTCATCAGCTCTTTCGGCTCGACGTCGGCGAAGAAGAAGTACGTTCGCCGGCCTTCGTACGGCGGAATCGGCATCGCGCCGAGAACGTTAGTGGCGCCACGCGCCTCGACAAACCCGAGGCTCCGATTCTGCGCGCAGATGTCGCGTTTTGGCGGAAATCCCCGGAGTGCGGTCCGCCGACGCGATCGCCTCGGCGGACTCATACACGAAGACGCCGCAGCAGCGTGACGGATGGGTTTACGCACCCCACGCGCGCGGAGTTTCCCTCCGCGGAAGGCCCTTCTTCATCGGATTCGCTTGCCGGCGACCGTGCGTTTCAGAATCGGCCGACGAAATCTGCCGACGCCAAGACGGGAGCCGGACTGCGCAGACCCGACTCCCGCCGACGAATCAGCTATGCGTGAACGGCCGCCCCGGGCGCCACGTACGCGACGTCCTGGGCCTTCTCAAGCGCCTTGAGCAACTCGTCCTGCGTCATCAGGACCGTCGTCTCGAACTTGCGGAACGCACCGCTCGCGCTGATAACGATCGAGATGCTCGCGCCCGTCACATTGTCCGGCGCCTCGATCAGGGCGAAGCCGTCGCCCTCGCCGAACGCGTACCAGAGGCCCTTCAGCTTGCAGCCTGCGTTCTCGAGGACCTGACTGACCGTCTCCGCGCGGTTTTCCGGGCTGTTGATGAGTTCAGCCCAGACCTCAGGCTTGTAGCCAAAGGTGGACATATAGAGGGGCATAACACTCTCCTTCTCTGACCCCGCTCCGTCCCGGCATAAGGCCAAGTCTCCTTGGGGGACGAGACCGGCGCGGCGGGTCTACCGTGTCACTTCTTTCCTGGCCCTTCGGCCCGATCGAGTCGCCGGCGGTTCCGCGCTCTTAAGGTCCGGAGCGTCCGCGGAGCGTGACAGCTTCCGCCTAGTCGCGGAACCGCCTTCGACAGACTCGCCCTGACCCGGCGGGTCTTTCATTCCTTTCCAACGAGTCGGTGCCCAGCTCCCTCCATAGGCATCACCTCCCGCTCTTCGACTTCGCCGGCGGACTCTTCGCCGATCGCGAATGGCTGCTCGGGTGTCCGTTCTCAGACGTCCCGGCGGACACGTTGCGGACGAGCTCGAAGGCCTCTTCGGGGGTCTGGACAGACCCGAGGATGGCGTTCTCAACCCGGAGCAGCGAGAGAGCCAACTGATCCTGGGAGAACTCGAGTACTTTCTCGCGCCGCCCGTGCTCAAGCTGACGCCATGCCTGCAGCAGCTGGCGCAGCTCCGGATCGTCAGGCGTGATCTGGCCCGAGAACTGCCGCCAGGCCTCGAGGTGGTCGCCGCCAGCGCCCGTGTGCAGGAAGAGGCGGCCGGCGAAGGTGCAGACCTCCTCGCTCTGAGCATCATCTAGCTGCTCAAACTGCCGGCGCTTCTGAGCGACTTCGACAGCGCAACCTTGGGCAAGCATTCCGAGCTCGCGCAACCGCTCGTGAGCTTCGGGCAGGCGCTTTGTCCGTTTGGTGTCCGCTGCCTCGAAGCGAGCCTCGTCCAGGTACCGCTGAGCCTTTGCCAGCGCCCTCTCGGCCTCGGCTAGCTCTTCCCGGAGCCGATGCTCGCGCTCATCCTCGGCCTCGAGTCGCGCGAGCGCATCGGCTTGTTCGGCTCTGCCTGGCTCGGGCAGCGCCTCGATCGCCTCTCGGAGGAGCTGCCGTGCCCTGGCTCCCCTGATGTGTCCGGCGAAGACAAGAAGGAGCTGCGCGTCCCGATCGAGGGCTTTGGCGAGCCTTACGAGGGTCTCAGCAGCGGGCTGCTCGACCTCGCCCGCCTCGATCCGGCTGATCTGCGCCGCCGAGAGGCCACTCCGCCGCGCCAGCCCCCGCATGGAGAGGCGCGCGCGCACGCGCGCCTCTTTGGTCACCTCGGCAAGCGTCTGCTCCTGTTCTTGCATCGCGGCCCAAGTTTAGCCGGTTGTGTACCTTCGGTCAAATGCTACTGTTTGCCTCCGATGCGATCAGTCCGTGTTACTTAAAGCAACGGTTCCGCTCGGGCTACCGGGCTTTCGAGGCAGTGTGGCGTGCCAAAAATCGGACCGTTGCGTCCCTCAGAGTTTCTGATATTCGCGCGTGCGCGCGTCAAACAAACTTAGGACGTCACGGAGCAGTCGGATGGAACCGAGCCGGAGTCCGCCGACCGAACACTGAAGCAGAGCCACACCGTGCCCGAATCCAACGCGACGATATAAGCCGCTACCACTCCCGAATCGACGCTCACGAACTGACCCCGGCCTTCCTCCGCCTCGCTGAACGCTCTACCGAACTGACCGAGCTCACGGTCGCGCTCCAGGAGTGTCGCCGCTGTCTCGATCGTCATGTCAGATCGCAACAGTCACCTGCGCTCTCACCGGCGGCGCACGCCGCCGCGGCTTCTCGGGCTCGCTCTGTGCAGGCCGTTCGCTGCGTCCGGCCGAATGTCATCGTCCGAGAGTGTCGCCCACGCGGTCGCCACGCCACCGAGGGTGAACGCGATGCAGCGCAGGCAACATTATGGGTGCATGCCTTTGACGCTCCGACCCCTCGGCCCGGGCGCCGAGTCGGTCGGGACGAACGTCGTGGGTGTGGTCGGCGCTCGCGGCTGTCGGCGTCAACGCAGCGTCGAACACGAAGGTCCAGGGCGACGCGCGCAACTTCAGCAGCGTCCGCCCAATCTCGTCCATGCATACGATCGAGAACGGTGCGCGGCGGCGACGGGAACGACGGAGGGCGAGGCGAGATGCCCGGCGCCCCGCTCCGGCCGGCGCCTGCGCTGAGCACCAACTCCTGTCGGCTCTGTCCCCATCCAAGCGCGCACCACTTTTTTCCTTCGAGACGGCGCCGCATGAGTTCGCGAATCGGAGGGGTCGCGAGACGCGCCTCTTAACCATCGACCCGCCAGCGCTGGGACGACGCGGTGAAGGCTGGGTCGTCCTGCAGTCGATCGTCATCGCCGCGGCCGCCGCCTGCGCCGTCGTCGGACCCGGCTGGCCCCAGGCGGGCGAACCTTGGCTCCGACTCGCGGGCTTCGTGCTGGAAGCGGCCGGCGTAGGGATGTTCATCGTGAGCAGGATCACCCTCGGATCGTCGTTCACCCCACTCCCGCGACCACGTGACCGTTCGACGCTTCGAAGGACAGGAATCTATGCGTGTGCCCGTCACCCGGTCTACGGCGGACTGCTCGTCGGTGGTCTCGGACTGTCGCTTCATCGCTCGCCGCTCGTTCTTGCGCCGACGGCGGTTCTTGCATTGGTCTTCTGGCTCAAGTCGATCCGCGAGGAGGCCTGGCTTGCCGAGCGCTACCCGGACTACCCCGCGTACCGGCGAGCGACGCCACGCCGCTTCATCCCCTGGATCATCTAGTAGTCACTCCGACAGGGCGTTCCACCACCGGAGGCAGCGGTGGCTCCCGTGAGAGGCGAGCTGTGCGTGCGGCTTGACGGCGCCAGCTCAGCTGACTCCGCGGAGGTCGGCGCTCGTCGGGGACGCTATTCGTGCCTACCCGAGACGACGCACGGACCGTTATGGAAGCGTGCGACCATTCGAGGTTGGGGGCTGAACGCCGCGACCGCTTCGGAGACCGTTCTGCCGTCGGTGCGCCGCGTACAGACGAGCCCGACAGCGTCAAGTTGGGTGATTACGCCAACTCGGATGACGGTGCTCGCGGCGTGGCAGCAGAAAGACGCACGGTCCAAGCCGGTTCACGTTGCCCCAATAGGCATCACTGCAACCACACACGTGCCACACAGGCTGTGCCGGGTGCTAGCCGGTCGTAGCCGATCACAGCCGGTTCGCGACTCGCAGAAACGCCTGCTCTGGCCGGTGATTCCGGGTCGTAGCCGACTGTAGCCGGGTGCGCCGTACCGGCCTGTCACGCCGGAGGTCGCGGGTTCGAGTCCCGTCGCTCCCGTAAAAGTCCTGCAAATCAGCATATGTATTTGACATAACGACCGCCGGGTTCTCTGCATCCCGCGGAGATCCCGCGCCAGGAATAGCCGGTGCACGCGGGTCAGAGCCGGTAATCCCCGCATGCCCGGCCGGATAGGCCGGAGGTCGTCTCACGCGAGAACGCGCCGCAAACCCGAGTGTCCGTCCCTAAACGACGGCATCTACGGGCTCAGCCGAAACGGCGGGTACTCGTCCGTGATCAGGATGAACGCGTACCCGCCGACGCGGTTGGTCCAGCGGAAGACGCCGAGAACGAAGTCGAAGAGGCCGCGCGGGTAGCGGCCGGTGAAGAGGATCGCGAACCAGGCGATCACAACTGACACGACCGCCGCGATCCAGAGGAAGACGAGCAGGATGTAGTGGGGGATCGCCAGCAGCCACTTCACGAGCGGCAGCCAGCGGTTCAGCCCGTTCTTCGCGTCGGGGTATGGGAAGTCGAGCGCAACCGCCTGCCGCTCGTCGGTGGACGGGTAGCGGTCGTCCATCAGCGCGAGGTAGACGCCGATCCGGTTCGAGAACCTGGCCAGCTCGAGGTTCCAGTCGAACCACCAGCGAGGGTACTTCTGCCGGAACACGATCATCAGGAGCGGCGCCAGGAACAGCAGACCGCCCGTTCCGCCCGCGACGCTCCAGCCCTGCTGGCCTGCCGCGTAGGTGCCTTCATGACCGCCGATGCTCCCGGCGACGATCAGGATCGGGATCGCGACGAACAGCCTGAACGCGGTGGTCAGGCGGTTGAGGCCGCGGTCCGGGTACTCGACCGAGAACCGAACCGGGTACTCCGGCTCGCTCGAAAGATTCCTCGGCTCCATCGCTGCTCCACCTCCAGTCGCTCGTTGCTCCCGGCCCCGAGGCCGGGTTTCAGGCGTGAACGTAAACGACCAAGGCGTCGCTGTCCTCGTAAGCTCTGCTCGTGAGTAGGGCCCTCCATCTCGTGTTGCGCGTTCTCGGGATCGGTGCGCTCGTCGCCGGCGGGCTCGCGGTTGCGGTCCTGGTGGTTGCGGCTGTCGTCCTGCTCGGGCCGCTTATCTTCTGGATCGGCTGGAACGTGCTCGACTTCGCGCACGCGGTCGGCTTGCCCGAGCTCGGCTTCTGGGGGATCGTGCTGGCGACGCTCTTTCTCGTGATCGGCTGGCTCGGCAAGGTCGTGATCACCGGGATCGTCTTCCTCGTCAACCCGGACTGGTTCGCGAACGGCCACGCCCGGGTGCACTGGCCCGAGCCGACGTTCCGAAACTTCGTGGCCGTCGCGTTGCTCGCCCTGCTCGCGGCCCGACCCCACGCACACGCTCAGCACGGCAAACGCCGCGAAGCGCGCTGAGAGGTCACGCCGCTCTCAGGTGAAGGTCACCTTTCCGCCGGCTGCCTTCTCGTAAGCGGGGCGCGCCGCAGGGCTGTAGCTGCCAGAGTGGCTGTTGGGTGGTCTGGACGGTCAGAGCCCAGACGAATCACTGGAAGGACACGCGCACGCGCGGTCATTCGAGAATCTAGTCACGAGCCCTCGCGCGCATGTAACAGAAGACACAGCGGCTACGGTACGGAGAAGAAGCGGCTCATACGCAGGGACGAGTTGCTCATGCGGCCGCGGCTTAGCTCGGCTGCTGCTTGGTGAGGAGCGCGCGGATCTGCTTGGTGAGGTCGGCGACCTGCTCGGTCAGTTCCTTGTCCTGCTGGGTGAGGTCGGTGTTCGACTGGAGCAGCTCGAGGATCTTGTCGGTTTCCGTCTTCGCCGCTCGCTCGAGCCGGCTGTGGCCCTTCTCGATTCGGTCGGAGTGCATCTTGTCGCGGTCGGCCTGGCGTGTCTGCGCGAGCAGGATCAGCGGTGCTGCGTAGGCAGCCTGGAGTGAGAAGAGAAGGTTCAGGGCGATAAAGGGATAGACGTCCCACGCAAACCCAAGATGCAGCTGAGTCGAGTTCAGCACCACCCAGGCGAGAACGGCAACGGTCTGCCCGACGATGTATTGGGGCGTGCCGAAGAACCTCGCCGCCTTTTCCGCCAGACGCCCGAACGCGTCGTTGCCGAACGCACCGCGCAGCTCCGCACGACGATGCTCCAACTCGCTCGCGGCGGCTTCGGCTACACGGCCCGTGGATGCCACAGACGACGTGTTCTCGTCCTTGCAGCCCGTTCCTCCGGGCCACTAGGCCGGACAGCTCGGCGGCGACGGGACCGCCGAATCCGTCTTCAGAACTCTCCTGTACCCGACGACGTCAGATCACGACTGGAAGCCGCCGAGCGCGAGCGCAAGCGCCAATCCCACGCCGCCGAGCGAGCCGCCAAGCAGGGCCCTCTCCCGAGCTGGTCGAGCGCATCCCCACAGCTGGCGAGGCGAAGAAGAAGTGCGTTCGTTCATCGCTCGGGCGAGCGAAAAGCAGGTGCGTACACGGCGTCGACGTCGGTTTGCCGGCCGGAGCGCTCATGGCTGCGTCACCTCGAGATGGCGGTCAATGCCTAGCCGCTTAGTGGGACGCCGAACGCTGCGTACATGGCGTAGAAGGCCCACACGCCGAGGCCGAACATCGCCGTTATGACGGCGGCTGAGGTCAGGCCGGCCCGCCATGCACGGCCGGGAATCCTGGTCACCAGCCAGGCGCCGAGCAGCGAGATCGCGCCGATTGCCGGGACGTAGAACCGGACCACCTGCACGGTGACCGAGGTCGGATCGGCGGTCCATGTGTACGCGGAGTACAGCCCCCAGATCGCGAACCACGACGCGGCCACAGCGAGGCCGACCGCTAGATCGCGACGAGCCACCGCGCCGGTCTGGCCGCCGACCCGGCGCAGCACCTGCCACCGTACGATGATCCATGCCAGCGCTATCAATCCGAAGACCAGCATCGGCATGGCCTGCATCAGGTGGGCCGGCATGATCCGGAGATTCGGCTCGATCGCGCCGAGGCTGAACTTGACCTCGCCGGGCTGGTATCCGGTTGTCAACGGGCTGCCGTAGACGAGGTCATCGAAGATGGCCACGCCCGCGCCGAACACGGCCACGGACGCAAGCCACCAGCACAGTGTGCGGAGGGGCAACCTCGCAGCTCGCAGCCGCCACGCCACGATCAC
>Ga0307282_10000522_pt1 | contig 12404 bp, 10 predicted proteins | sample ER_DNA_121_FD_194475 | JGI IMG/M metagenome (GOLD analysis project Ga0307282, IMG submission 194475) | Bulk soil microbial communities from the East River watershed near Crested Butte, Colorado, United States - ER_DNA_121 | ecosystem: Environmental > Terrestrial > Soil > Floodplain | place...
GTCCGTCCAGCGGTAGTTGAACCCGAGCCTGACGTGATGGAACCAGGCGCCGCCCTCGTAGTCGCGGCCCTGGTTGCGGAGGCTCCGCAGCAGCTGCCACTCCTCCTCGGACGAGGTCAGAACCACTCCGCCCTCCCCGGTCGCGACCTGCTTGTTCGGATAGAAGCCGAAGACCGCCGGCACCCCATGCCCGCCCACCGGCCGGCCCTTGTACTCGGCCCCGAGCGCCTCGGCCGAGTCTTCGATCAGCGCGAGGCCGTGGCGCTCGCACACGGCGCGGATCTCGTCGAGCTCGCACGGATAGCCGAACATGTCCACCGCGACGACGGCCTTCGTCCGCTCGGTGATCGCCGCCTCCAACGCAGCCGGATCGAGGTTCAGCGTGCGCGGGTCGACGTCGGCGAAGACGGGCGTCGCGCCCTCGAAGATGAAGCAGTTGGCGGAGGAGGCGAAGGACAGCGGCGAGGTGATCGCCTCGTCGCCCGCCCCAAGCCCGGCGCTGCGCGCCAGCAGGTGCAGGCCGGCGGTGCCGCTCGAGACCGCCACGGCGTACGGTGCCCCGACGCGCTCGGCGACGAGCTCCTCGAAGCGGTCGATCGTCGGCCCGAGCGAGAGCCGCCCGGAGCGCAGCACCTCGAGGACGAGCTCCTCCTCCCGCCCGTCCAGGTACGGCCGCGCGAGCGGGATCTCGCGCAGGCCGGTGCTCAAGCCTCGGCCGGCGCGGGCGTGGCGTACTCGAGCCACTGCGCCCAGCGCTCGCTACGACCGCGCGCGGTGTCCAGGTACGCCTCCTGGATCTCGAGCGTGATCGGCCCGACTCCGATCTCGACGTCGTCGACCGCGCTGAGCGGCGTCACCTCGGCGGCGGTGCCGGTCATGAACGCCTCGTCGGCGAGATAGAGGTCGGAGCGGATCAGCGACTTCTCGTGCACGGTGTAGCCGAGATCCTGCGCGATCTGGATCACGGTGTCACGCGTGATTCCCGGCAGGATCGAGGTCGAGAGATCAGGCGTGTAGAGCTCGCCGTTCTTGACGATGAACACGTTCTCGCCCGAGCCGTCGGCTACGTAGCCCTCGGAGGTCAGCAGGATCGCCTCGTCGTAGCCGGCGCGGTTGGCCTCGGTGACCGCGAGCATCGAGTTCAGGTAGACGCCGGTCGCCTTCGCGACGTGCGGGATCACGTTCGGCCCGATTCGCTCCCAGCTCGAGATCTTGGCGCGGATGCCGTTCTTGAGGCCGTCCTCACCGAGGTAGGCGCCCCAGGGCCAGCTCATGATCACGACGTCGACCGGGTTCCCGACGGCCGAGACGCCGAGCTCGCCGTAGCCGAAGAAGGCGATCGGGCGCAGGTAGCACTCTGGGAGGCCGTTCACGGCGATCAGTCCGTGGCAGGCCGCGCGCAGCTCCTCGAGCGAGAAGGGCAGCTCCATGTGCAGCAGGCGCGCCGAGTTGTCGAGGCGCCTGAGGTGGTCGCTGAGCCGGAACACCGCGCTGCCCTTGTCGGTCTCGTAGGCGCGAATTCCCTCGAAGACGCCGGAGCCGTAGTGGAGCCCGTGGACGCCGACGTGGACTTTCGCGTCGTTCCAGTCGACCAGCTCCCCGTTCATCCAGATCTTCTCGGTCTCGCGCATAGCGGCAAACCTCCTTTGGCCGGATGTTATGTGTGTGCTTCGACGACGTCCATGGGCGTCGCTCTCGACAGGCGAACGAGCTCGGACGGCGCCAGGGCCGCCATGTGCCGCTCGGAGCCGGCGCCGATCCAGACGACCGGCTGCGCGAGCAGGGTTCTGTCTACGAGCAGCCGCTCGACCCGCGGCAGCGGAAACGGGGCGACGGCACCGGGCTCGAAGCCGGTCGCCTCGGCGACCTCCTCGGAACCGGCGATGCGGGCGAAGGAGCAGCCCGCCGCGCGGGCAATCTTCTCGGAGTCGGCGCGGCGGTCGCCGGGCACCATCACGACCACCTTCTTGCCGTCACAGTCGAAGACGAGCGACTTGACGATCTGGCCGAGGTCGCAGCCCACCGCTCGCGCCGCCGCCTGCGCGGTCGGCGTGCCGTCGGCGAACTCCTCGACGCGGACTTCAGCGCCGGCGTCCCGCAGATACGCGGCGACGCGCTCGACCGGCTCCGGCCACGCTCTCGTCGTCACGCCGAAAAGGGTACCGGCCGCAACCAGGACGGCGGTTCGCACGTTGTCTTTCTTGTGAAAACGGAACGCGAGCGCATCGCGACGACCGAGGTCCTCTTCCGCAACGTGAACGAGGGCATCAAGGAGGCCTCCGACCGCTTCGACTCGACGACCGCCGAGTTCGTCTGCGAGTGCGGCGACCCGGCCTGTACCGACCGGGTCGAGGTGCCACTCGAGGCGTACGAGGAGGTACGCGAGGAACCGACGCACTTCGTCGTGCGCCCGGGCCACGTGATGGGCCCGATCGAGACGGTGGTCGAGCGGAAACGCAGCTACGCGGTGATCGAGAAAATCGACCGAGTGGTCGCGCGCGTCGCCAGGCAGCTCAACCCGCGCCCCGACACTACGTAAGCGAGATCACCCGGGCGTCGTCGAAGCCCTGCCCGCGCACGGTTTCGACGAGCTCGGGCGGCGGCTCGGTGTCGATCGAGAGCGCCATCAGCGCCTTGCCGCCGCGGCGCGTGCGGGAGACGGCCATGTTGGCGATGTTGACGCCGGCCTCCCCGAAGATCGTTCCGACCGTGCCGATCACGCCCGGCACGTCGTCGTAGCGGAAGAAGACCATCAGCGGCGCGAGCTCCATCTCCAGCTCGAAGCCGAGCGCGCTCACGAGCCACTGGCGGTTCTCGTTGCCGATCGTCGTCCCGGCGACGCGAATCTCGTCGCCGTTCGCCCGCACACCGACCCGGACGAGGTTGGTGAAATCGCGGCTGGCGCGGCGGCGCTCCTCGAGCACCTCGATCCCGCGCTCGGCCGCGATCAGCGGCGCGTTCACGTAGTTGACCGGCTGCTCGGCCCGGCCCTGGAAGGCGCCGTTCAGGGCGGCCACGGTCAAGAGCCGCGTGTCGTAGCCGGCCATAGCGCCGTAGTAGGAGAGCGTGATCTGCTCGGCGCGGCCCTCTGCGAGCTCCATCGCGAGCCGGCCGAGCTTCGCGGCGAGCGGGATGTACGGGCCGAGCAGCTCCAGGTCCTCGGCCCGGATCACGGGGATGTTGACGGCGTTGGTGACGACCGCGCCTTCGAGCGCTGCCGCGACCTGCTCGGCGACGATCACGCCCGCGCGGTCCTGCGCCTCCTCGGTGGACGCCGCCAGGTGCGGCGTGACGACCACGCTGTCGAGCTCGAGCAGCGGGCCGGAGTACGGCTCCTCGGAGAAGACGTCGAGCGCGGCGGCGGCGAGCTTGCCCGAGCGGAGTGCGTCGGCCAGCGCGTCCTCGTCGACGAGCTCGCCGCGGGCGGCGTTGACGACGCGCGCGCCGTCGGGCAGCTTCCCGATCGCGTCGCGGCCGAGGAAGCCGCGCGTCTCCGGCGTCAGCGGCAGGTGCAGCGTCAGGAACTCGGCCGCCGCGAGCAGGTCGTCGGCGCTCTCGGCCCGCTCGACGCCCAGCTCGCGGAAGCGCTCTTTCGCGACGACCGGGTCGTAGGCGGTCACGCGCATGCCGAGCCCGAGCGCCCGGCGCGCGACCTGCTGGCCGATGCGGCCGAAGCCGAGCACGCCGAGCGTCTTGCCCTCCAGCTCGATTCCGCCCCAGGCCGAGCGCTCCCAGCGGCCCTGCTTGAGCGCGGCGTGGGCCTGCGGGATGTTGCGGGCGAGCGCGACTAGGAGGCCGATCGTGTGCTCGGCCGCCGAGGTGACCGTCGACTCCGGCGCGTTGGCGACGACGATCCCGCGCCGGGTCGCGGCCTCGACGTCGACGTTGTCCACCCCCACTCCGGCCCGGCCGATCACCTTCAGGCGCCCGGCGCGCTCGAGCACCTCCGCGGTCAGCTTGGTCGCGGAGCGAATGACGATGCCGTCGTAGTCGCCGATCTTCTCGGCCAGGTCGCCGTTGGAATCGACGTCGACGTCGAAGCGCTCGCGCAGGAGCTCGATCCCCGCCTCGGCGATCGGCTCCCGGACGAGGACCCTCACACCGGTGTGTGCTCGAAGGCCTCGAGCGCGCGGGTGACCGCGGTGCCGCGCTCGACCTCGGCGCCGAGCTCGACCAGCGCCAGCTCGACGGCCGCGAGGGCGGTGGTGATGTCGAACACGTCGTAGTAGCCGATGTGGCCGATGCGGAAGATCTTCCCCTTCAGCTCGCCCTGGCCGGGCGCCAGCGTGACGCCGTGCCGGTCTCGCAGGAGCAGGACGAGCTCGCCGGAGTCGACGCCCTCGGGGGCGCGTGCGGCGGTGACGACCGCCGAGCTGTCGTCGTCCGGCGAGAACAGCTCGAGACCCATCGCCTTCAGTCCTTCGCGGCACGCGCGTCCGAGGCGGACGTGCCGCTCGAAGGCCGGCTCCAGCCCCTCGTCGAGAAGCATCCCAAGCGCGACGTTCAGACCTGCGACGAGCGAGACCGGCGGCGTGACGGGCGCATCGAGGGTCTCCTGGCCCTTGCGCGTTCGCTCCCAGTCGAAGTAGAAGCGCGGCGAGGTCGCGGTCGCCGAGCGCTCCCAGGCGGCCGGCGAGACGCTCGCGAGCGCGATTCCGGGCGGGGTCATCAGCGCCTTCTGCGCGCCGGAGGCGACGACGTCGAGGCCCCAGGCGTCGGTCTCGAGCGGAACGGCGCCCAGGCTGGAGATCGCGTCGATCACCGAGAGCGCGCCGGCCTCGCGCGCGACGGCGGCGAACGGCTGCAGGTCGCTGACGACGCCGGTGGACGTCTCGGAGTGCGTGAAGAAGACGGCGGCAGCCTGGCGCTCGCGCAGGCGGGAGGCGGTGTCCTCCGCCGACGGGATCTCGCCCCAGTCGTAGCGCAGATGGTCGACCTCGGCGCCGTAGGCTTTGGCGATCGCCGCCCAGCGCTCGCCGAAGTAGCCGGCCGAGACGACCAGCACCGGGTCGCCGGGCGAGCAGAGGTTTGCGACCGCCGACTCCATCGTCCCGGTGCCGGAGCCGCCGAAGAGCAGCACCTCAGACTCGGTGCGGAAGACGCTGCGCAGGCGCTCCAGGCATTCGGCGTAGAGCTGCTTGAAGTCCGGGCCGCGGTGGTGGATGACCGGCTGGGCGATCGCCGCGAGCACCTCGGGCGGCGCCGGCGTCGGTCCCGGCGTCATCAGGTAGCGCTTATCGGGCACGCACCGAGAGTACAACCTCGGCCTGCTGTGCCGAGAGCGCCTGCCGTCCGGAACGGACGTGTCCGCGAAGCGGCCAAATCGGTGTCAGACACCGAATTTCGTCAAGGGGAAAGCGTGCCGAGAGTGTGACTTGTTATCCCCAGCGGCTAGGCCGCTCAGCGTGGGCGGTGCGTGGCGAAGCTGATCACCTGCTGAAAGGTCGGGCGGTTCGTCCAGCGCATCCGGTCGGGGAGGAGCCCGCCGGAGAAGGCGATCCGCTCGGGCTGGGCGTCGCCGCGCCAGGCCGACGGGTTTGAGCCCTGCGCCGACTGCAGCGCCGTCCCGGCCTCGTCGATCGCCGCCCAGAGCGAGGCGCGGCAAGCCGCAAGGTCGCCGCCGCCGCAGTACTGCTCGTCGAAGCGCCCGGAGACGCTATCCCCGACAAGCGTGCGCAGGTCCTTGTCGACGTAGCTGTACCAGCCGCTGTCGTAGGCCGAGCCCTGGTTGTTCGCTGGATCGTCGAGCGGCTGCAGCGTCTCCAGCTCCGGCACGAGCGGACCGAGGACGCGGCTCATGACCGCGCGCGCGATCCGCGGCCAGGCGGCGTCCATGATCGCCGCGCCGGGATTGTCGATCTTGCCGTCGAGGTTCAGGTCGAGCCGGCTGCCGCCCGCGGCCCGCCAGCTCTCCAGCAGCTGCAGCATCTGAGCGTCGCGAGTGCTCGGCGCCGTGCTCCCGCCGAGCACCGCCGAGATCGCCGGGAGCACCATCACGGTGCGGAAGTCCTGCGTCGCCGCCCGGTTCATCGCCGCGACGACCGACGCGGGTGTGTGCTTCTTCCTCGCCGCCAGACCGCGCGCCAGGAGCTGCACCCGCTGCAGCGAGCCGTACGACCAGTGGTCGTCGGCCGCGGTGAACCCGTGCGCCGGCTTGTTGTTCCAGTTGACGATCACCCCGCCCGCCGGGTCGATCGCCTGCGGGTGCGCCTTCTGCGGCTCGAAGCCCTGCCACTCGTAGTCGCCGTCGCCGTTGGTCGGCAGGCCGAGGCCGACGCCCGCCGGCCGGATCGGCAGGCGGCCGGAAGAGAAGTAGGCGATGTCGCGGTTGTCCGCGTACGTCCAGTTGAACGCGAACTCGAGCTGGTTCATCACCTGGACGAACTGCTTCGCCGAGTGGACGCGGCCCTTGTCGAGGTCCTCGAAGGCACGCGCGCTGACCAGCTCCCGGCCGTGCGTCGAGCGCTTGATCGAGATCGCTACTGCGTGCCCGTCGACGGTCGCATAACCGGCGACGGGCCCGTGGACGGTCGTCAGGAAGGTGAGCTCGTGGTCGGGCGGCCCCTTGACGGTGCCGGCGTCGAACAGGTCCATCGCCCGGCATTGGCCCTTGTAGAAGTAGTGCGTCTGGTCGCCGCCGCAGAGCGTCTCGACGTACTGGTCGATGATGTCCGAGTGCGACGTGGTCGCGCTCCAGGCGTAGTCCGGCCCGCGCCCGATCACGACCCAGGGCACGCCCGGGAAGAGGGCGCCGCGCGCGTCGAACCCGCCGCCGTGGAGGTCGATCTCCATGAAGAAGCCCGGGTAGAAGTAGCCGACCTGCGGGCCGGCGACGTAGATCGGATGGTGCGTGGCGGAGCGCTTGGCCGAGACGACGAGCGCGTTGCTCATGCTGTGGCGCTCCGCCTCGAGCGCGGCGCCGTAGCGCCGAGCCGGCGCGCTCAGGCTGCCCGCGTCGAGGAAGACGTTGCCCACCTCGCTCGTGTTGTGACCGTACGGGAAGGTGCGCGCGGCGGTCACCGGCGTCTCGGGGTCCTGCTGCTCGCGCAAGTCGTCCCAGACCTGGCGGCCCTTCATCCGGCCGAGCTGGTCGATGAGATCGGCCAGGAGCTCGGCGCGGCGGGCCTCGTCGCCGCCGCCGGTGCCGTACTGGGCTCCGAGCAGCGCGGCCGCCGCGATCGTGTCGTTGCGCGTCCACGGCTTGACGCCCGGCTGGTGCGCCTTGAGGTAGGCGTTGATCCCAGCGGTGTAGGCGTCGACGTCGCGGAGGATCTCCACACCCTTCTTGCCGAGCCCGGCGGCGAGGGCGCTCTGGGCGGCAAGCGCGTTCTCGGTCGCCGCGCTAGGGACCAGTGGGCGGGTCGGGTCGTAGGGCGGCCCATCGAGCGCGGCGGCCCGCCCCGGCCCGCGGATCAGCAGCAGGATCAGGAACCGGTCCTCCGCGGTCACCCAGCCCGCACCCCACTCCGTGTCGGCCGAGGTCTTACCGTAGACGTGCGCGACGCCCCACGAGTCGCGCAGGATCCGCACGCCCTTGTGCGGGGTAGTCTCTCGCTTCGTCTTGCCGGTGGCTCCCAGGGTTTCGGGCTTGAAGTCCTTCCTGAGCGTCTTCGCCGTGACGTTCCCCCGTAGCGGCGTCAGCGCGTTGTAGAGGCGCTCCTGGTCGGTGGCGTGCACGCCGCCGCTGCCGGACTCTCCCGGCGGCAGGATGTTCAGCGCGATCGCGGCGTGGTCGGCGGGATGGTGACGAGCGGCGCTCGAGCCGGCGGCGAGCAGGACGGCGACGAGCCCGCAAACCAGCAGCCCTCCAGCTCTCCCGGCCATTCCGGGAACGAGCCTACACCGGTCGGCTTACGGCAGGGCGCTGCGCGGATCGACGGCGGCGCCCCGGAGCCTGACCTCGAAATGGAGGTGCGGGCCGCTCGCATCGCCGGTGGCGCCGACGAGGCCGAGTCGGGTGCCGGTGGCAACCGTCTCGCCGCGGTGGGCGTCGATCTTCGAAAGGTGCGCGTAGAGCGAGCGGACGCCGCCGCTGTGGAGCACGACGACCAGATTCCCCCAGCCGCCGCCGGCGAAGGCGGCGTAGACGACGCGACCCGGAGCGGCCGCGGCGATGGGCGCGCCTTGCGGGGCGACGATGTCGATCCCCGCGTGGAAGCGGTTGCCGCGCGGGCCGAACGGCGATCCGATCGGTCCCTTTAGCGGCCAAGCGAGCGGCAGCGGGCAGGCGGCTGGAGCTTTGCGCAGCGCGGCGATCGTGCTCGGGCCGGCGACTCCGTCCGGGGTGACGCCGGCCCAGCGCTGGAAGCGCCGCAGCGCGCGGTCGGTGTGGCTGCCGAGGCCACCGTCGATCGATGCAGAGGGAAAGCCGTGCCAGGCGAGCAGGAACTGAAGGGCTGCGACGTCCCAACCGGTCTGGCCACGGTGGAGCGGACGACTACCGAGGAGGTGCCGGCCGAAGCGGCCGAGAGCCTTTCGCGTCTTGGCGCCGGCGACGCCGTCGACGGGCAGGCCGGCTTGACGCTGGAAGCGCTTGACGGCGTTGGTCGTGCCGGCGCCCTTGATGCCGTCGATCGTTCCCGAGTACAGGCCGCGGGTGTGCAGGGCGACCTGGAGCGCAGCGATGCCGGCGTTGTACGACGCTGCGGCCGGCGGAGCGAACGCCAGGGCGGCGAGGACGGCGAGCAGCGCGACAGACCTGGGACGGCAGGTACGCATGACGATTCTTGTTTTCGGATGGTACTCGGCCCGGCTTGAGTCCGAGCCAAGAAAGTGGCTGCAAACCGGCACAGTTCCGGCACAAACGCGCCACACACCTGCGCGCGTTTGCGCGCTACCCTCGATTCATCCCCGGGTGGGAGGGGGTTTGGGATGGGCCACGGTTTACGGGCCTCGCTGCGGTCAGGCCTTGAGCTTCTCGCGCAGCCGCTCGTTGACGACCTGCGGGTTCGCCTTGCCGCCGGTCTCCTTCATCACCTGGCCGACGAAGAACCCGAGCAGTCCCTCCTTGCCGCCGCGGTAGGCCTCGACCTGCTGCTCGTTCTCGCTCAAGATTCGGTCGATCACGGGGTCGAGCTCGCCCACGTCCGCGATCGCCGTCTCCGCCAGGTACGCCTCGGCCGAGAAGCCGTCCGAGCCGCTCGCCGCCAGCGCCTCCCCGAACGCGGCCCGCGGGATCTCCGCCCGCTGCGCGATCACCTTGCCGAGCTCCTCGCCGTTCACCGTCGCCGGATCGACGCCGGCCGCGGCCAGCTCGTTCATCAGCACGTTCGCCACCGCTTCGCGCTCGCCCGGCGTCCGCGAGTACAGCTCGTCGCGCCCGGCCGTGACAAGCCCCTCGGCCAGCGAGAAGCCGACCTCGGTCTCCAGCCGCCGGATCCGCGCCCACGGCGGCTCGGGCAGCTCGCCGCGCAGACGCTCGACGAGCTCCCGCTCGGGCACCAGCGGGACGAGGTCGGGCTCCGGGAAGTAGCGGTAGTCCTGCGCCTCCTCCTTGGAGCGCAGCGGCGCCGCCGACTCGTTGCCGGGATCGAAGTGCAGCGTCTCCTGCTCGACCTCTCCCCCGCCCTCGTAGATCTCGATCTGCCGCCGGATCTCGCGCTCGATCCCCTTCGCCGCGAAGTTGAACGAGTTCATGTTCTTCAGCTCGGTGCGCGTGCGGAAGCCGGTCTCGCCGGCCTCGCGCACGGACACGTTGACGTCGAAGCGGAGCGACCCCTTCTCCATCTCCGCATCCGAGATCCCGAGCTCGACCACCGTCTGGCGCAGGAGCTGCAAGAACCGCTTCGCATCCTCGGACGAACGCAGGTCGGGCGCAGTGACGATCTCGACGAGCGGCGTCCCGGCACGGTTGAAGTCGACGAGCGAGGACTCGGAGCCGTGGATCCGCCCCTCCGCCCCGCCGACGTGCACGGTCTTGGCCGCGTCCTCCTCGAGGTGCGCCCGGACGATCCCGACCTCGATGTCGCCGTCGAGGGCGGGGACCGGCACGCGGCCGTTCACGCACAGCGGCTCGTCGTACTGGGAGATCTGGTAGCCCTTGGGGTTGTCCGGGTAGAAGTAGTTCTTGCGGTGGAAGACCGCGTGCTCGGCGATCTCGCACCCCAGGGCGAGGCCGAGCAGGACCGTCCACTCGACCGCCTTGCGGTTCGGGACGGGCAGCGAGCCGGGGAGCGCCAGGCACACCGGGCAGGTCTGCGTGTTCGGCGGCTCGAAGTACGCGACCGGGCAGCGGCAGAACATCTTCGTCCGCGTCTTCAGGTGGACGTGGATCTCGAGCCCGATTACGGGTTCCCAGCTCACCGAAGTCGCTCCGGGGCGAAGTCGAAGGCGAGCGCCCGCTCCAGGGCGTGGCCGACGCGGAAGAGCAGGTTCTCCGCGAACTGGCGCCCGATCAGCTGCAGGCCGACCGGGAGGCCCTCGGAAAGGCCGCACGGGATCGAGAGCCCCGGCAGGCCCGCCAGGTTCGAGGGGATCGTCAGCAGGTCGGCCGCGTACATCGCCAGCGGGTTGGCCGTCCGGGCGCCGAGCTCGAAGGCGACGGTCGGCGAGGTCGGGCTGGCGAGGACGTCGAACTGCTCGAACGCGGCGGCGTGCTCGTCGCGAATGACGGTGCGCACCTTCTGCGCCTGGCCGTAAAACGCCTCGTAGTAGCCGGCCGAGAGCGCGTAGGTGCCGAGCATGATCCGGCGCTTGGGCTCGTCGCCGAAGCCGTCGTGGCGTGTGCGGTCGTACATAGCCCGCACGTCCCCGTTGGGCGTTGAACGGAGGCCGTAGCGGACACCGTCGTAGCGGGCGAGGTTCGAGGAGGCCTCGGATGGGGCGATCAGGTAGTAGCAGGGCAGGCCGAACTCGACCGAGCGCGGCAGGCTGCACTCGCCGACCTCGGCCCCGAGCTCGCGGGCCAGGTCCAGCGAGCGCGCGACCTGCTCGGCCACGCCCGGCTCGATGCCCTCGGCCTCGTTCAGCTCCTTCGGGACGCCGATCCGGAGCCCCTTCAGGTCTTCGGCTTCCGGGAGCTCGACCGGTGCCGGCAGCTCGACGGTCGTCGAGTCGGAGGGGTCGCGGCCGGCGATGATCTGGTAGAGACGGGCGCAGTCGCGAACCGTCTTCGCGATCGGCCCGACCTGGTCGAGGCTCGAGGCGAAGGCAACGATGCCGTAGCGCGAGACGGTGCCGTAGGTCGGGCGCAGGCCGACCACGCCGCAGAGGGCGGCCGGCTGCTTGATCGAGCCGCCGGTGTCGGAGCCAAGCGCCCAGGGAGCGAGGCCGGCGGCGACTGCCGCGGTCGAGCCGCCCGAGGAGCCGCCCGGCACACGGGTCGGGTCCCAGGGATTGCGCGTCGGGCCATAGGCGGAGTTCTCGGTCGAGGAGCCCATCGCGAACTCGTCCATGTTCGTCTTGCCGAGGAGCGAGAGGCCGGCGTCCTTGCAGCGGAAGGCGACCGTGGCGTCGAAGACCGGCCGGTAGCCGGCGAGGATCTTGGAGCCGGCGGTCGTCTCGATGCCCTTGGTCGAGATGACGTCCTTGAAGGCGACAGGAACGCCGCTCGCGCCGTCGGCGCCCTCGTCGATCGTGCAGAGGTAGACGTTCAGCTCCTCGTTCCGCTCGGCGGCAGCGTCGAGGTAGGCGCGGTGCAGCTCGGCGGGCGAGACCTCCCCGCGCTCGAGCAGATCGGTGGCTTCCTCGACGGTGAGTCGCAGCGTGTCGATCACGCCGCGCCCCCCTCGAACCGCGCCGTAACTGCCCCCAGGGGTCCCCCGGGACCCCTACAGACACGGTAGCTGGGCAATGCGCGCGTGTCTGTGACGACTCTGTCCCGGAAGTGGAACACCTTCGCCCTCGGGCTCATGCCGCCGGTACGCGGAAGGAGCCGTCCTCCCGGTCGGGCGCGTTCGCGAGCGCCTCCTCGGCGGTCAAACAGGGATGCGGCTCGTCCTCGGCCCAGACGTTGACCAGGTCGAGCGGGTGCGCCGTCGGCTCGACGCCCTCAAGGTCGAGCTCGGCGACCTTCCCGACCGCCTCGAGGATCGCGTTCAGCTGCTCCGCGAACCGCTCGAGCTCGTCCTCCGAGAGCTCGAGCCGCGCCAGCCGCGCGACGTGCAGAACCTCGTCTCGTGAAATCGCCATCCGCGTGCATCCTCCCAAACGAACAGGGCCCCTTCCGGGGCCCCGTTCCACTTTCGGTTCCGGAAAGGGTCTAGACCGGCTGGACGTTCGCCGCCTGCAGGCCCTTGTCGCCCTGCACGACTTCGAACTCCACCTGCTGACCCTCGGTCAGCGACTTGTAGCCTTCCCCTGCAATCGCCGAGAAGTGGACGAACACGTCTTCGCCGCCTTCGCGCTCGATGAAGCCGTAGCCCTTCTCGTTCGAGAACCACTTGACGGTGCCCTTAGGCAAATCT
>Ga0307282_10000524_pt1 | contig 12392 bp, 15 predicted proteins | sample ER_DNA_121_FD_194475 | JGI IMG/M metagenome (GOLD analysis project Ga0307282, IMG submission 194475) | Bulk soil microbial communities from the East River watershed near Crested Butte, Colorado, United States - ER_DNA_121 | ecosystem: Environmental > Terrestrial > Soil > Floodplain | place...
GACTCGTTCGACCCCGAGGACCAGTTCACGTGGCTGGACGACAAGAGCCTGGTCGGGTCGATGGCTGAGACCCGCGGCCGGATCCAGGGCGTCGGCCACGTCGAAGCCGCGATCGGCGGTCCGATGTTCTGCGACGGCATCGGGTTCTGGCTGAACAACATCCTCGGCGACCTGACCACCACCGTCGCCACGCCCAACAGCCACGCGTTCTCGCTGCTGAACTCCGGCACCGCGCAGCCGGGGTCGCTGACCGGCGTCGACTGGCAGGGCCCGCCCGCGTCGTCGAACTCGCGCACCTACCCGGGCATGTGCCTGTCCGAGCTGACGCTGAAGGGCAACGCCGCCAACAGCTTCATCACCTGGTCGGGGAAGATCAGCGGCTACCCGTCGGCGATCACCGGCGCCGCGCAGACGTCCGCGCCGACTACGGTGCCGACGTTGGCCGCGTGGCGTGCCCGGCTGGGGATCGGCGGCCCGGCCGCCGGCGGCACGCTCGTCAAGACGATGGACGAGTGGGAGGTGACGATCACCCGCGCGATCAGCGTGGAGTGGACGGCCCAGAACTCGCAGGTGCCGTTCATCATCCAGCGTGGCGCGCTCGGCGTGACCGGCAGCTTCCATTTCTCGAAGCCGGCGGACGAGTCGGCGTACCTGCCGCTGATCAACAACACGCAGCCGCAGGTGCAAATCCTCGCCGACAACGGCGGCAGCGGCGCGGGTCTGCTGTCGTTGCAGATCGACATGCAGGTCACCGCCTGGGACACCGGGAAGATCAACCGTGGTGATGAGGCGGTCGGCTACGACATCGGCTACGTCGCGATCGCCAACTCCACGAACGCCGGCGCGTCCGGCGCCACCAGCCCGATCAAGGTCACGATTCAGAACAGTGTGGCCGCCGCCACCTACTGATCCACCAAACCGATGGGACAACCGATGGAAGACTACGAGGACGACGTCCGGCCGGGCGTTCCCGACTATGAGCCGCTCACCATCCCCCGGCTGCTACTGCCCGGCGGCGGCTGGGTCACCTTCACCGACCCCGAAGACCTGACCGGCAAGGACGTCAAGCGGCTACGTAAGGCCCTGGACGCGCCCGGCAATGGCACCGCCACCAACCAGCTGTTCGAGACCGCCATGGCGCTGCTCGTCGATGGGTGGGAGATCCCGGGCAAGCCCGGGCTGCGGATCCCGCGCTACGACAAGAGCGGCAAGGGCGAGTCCACGAACGCGCTGACCGCCCGGCAGCTGCGCACGATCGAGAAGCACATGAATCCGGTGCTGAAGAAGATCACCGGCGGGGACGCGGACGACGACGCGGACGACGACAACACCCCTACCTAGCCCGCCAGCGGCTCAAAGCACTGCTGGCGGGTGAACCGGCTGACCGCGTCCGCCCGGCGGCCTCCTATGAGGACCGCCGGTATGAGCAGGCGGCGCACTACTACTTCTTCTTCACCACCTTCCCCGGCTGGACGTACACCGACGTCGAACAGTGCCCGATGTGGCTACGGGCCCGGTTGCCGTACGTCCACGCGATCACGCAGAAGATCGCCGAGGAACGGCAGGCGAAAGCCGACCGGGACGCGAAGGCGGAAGCGGAACGCAACACGAGGCGGTGACCCGGGGTGGCGTCGTTCCACGTCGAAACGTCCGGTCTCGCTGAGTCGCGGGCCGCGCTGAAGGTCAAGGTGCGGGCGGTCAACGCGGCCACCCGCACCGCGACCCGGCAGGCCAAAAACCACCTCGACCGGGAGGTCAAGAACACCCTGCGCCGGCGCAGCCACCGCCGAGGCACACCAACCCCGTCGCCGGCCGGTGAACCCCCGGCGAAGATCTCCGGCAACCTCGCGCGCACCGTGCGTTCCCGCGGCCCGCGGATGCTCCGCCGCGGCGTCTGGGAAGCCGAGATCGGCCCGACCGCCGTCTACTCCCGCATCCAGGAGCTCGGCGGGCACACCGGCCGCGGCCACCGCACGCACCTGCCGCCGCGGCCATACATGAAGCCGACCACCCGCGCCCAGCTCGCGCGTCTGCACGAGTTCTACCGCCGGGCGTGGAGGGAGGCGATCGCCGCATGACCGCAGGCGAGGAATACCTTCCCCCGCTGGTGCAGAAGCTCCGCGCGGACGCGTCGGACTTCATCGCCGGCTACGCCGAAGCCGAGGCGGCGCAGAAGGCGTTCGGTAAGACATCCACGTCGATGGGCACCGACGTGACCGCGTCGATGCGTAAGTCGGGCACCGCCGTGTCGGAGTTCGACGAGCTGGTGATCTCCAAGATGCGTAAAGGTGAGACCGCGATCGCCGCCATGAAACGCGAACTCACCCAGGCCGAAGATCATGTCCGGACGCTGCGTAAGGAGATGGCCAAGGGGGGCGGGAACTTCGCCGTCCTCAACACGGCGATCGCTGACCTGGAACGGCTGAAGCGGCTAGCGAAGGAGGTCGCCCCCGACTTCGCCACCGCCGGCAGCGAGGCCGGGGAGAAGTTCGGCGCGAACTTCGCCGGCGGGCTCGGCTCCCTCAGCTCGATGATCATCCCGGTGCTGGTCGGGTTCGTGGTGCTCGCGTCGCCGGCGATCGCCGCCGCGATCGGGTCCGCGGTCGCGGTCGGGCTCGGCCTCGGCTTCGTCGGTGTCGGGATCATGCTCGCCGCGATGCTGTCCAAGCCCGTCCAGACGGCCGGCGCGAAACTCGGCGAGCAGATCAAGAAGCAGCTCACCTACGCCATCTCGGGCGCCTTCGACGATTCGCTGCTCGCCGCGATCCGCGAGTTCTCCAAGTACTTGCCCACCTTGGGTTTGCAGTTGCGTGCCGTGTTGGATGCGGTCGCGCCGCTGCTGAAGCCGTTGGCGGACTCGCTGGGCAAGACCATCTCCGGGTTCCTGCTCACCGCTAAGGATGCCCTGGCCAATAGCCAGCCGGCGATCGAAGCGTTTTTGGCTGACCTGCCAGACATCGCGATCGCGCTGGGTGACTTCCTCGGCGCGATCACCAAGAACGGTCCGGCGCTGGTGCGGTTCATCGACGACGCCACCACTGCGCTGACCTCTTTCCTCGACGGTACGGGCAAGACGGTCGCCTGGCTGGAGGGCGCCTACCTGTGGCTGGCGCGCCTGCACGACAAGGCCATTGCCGGCGGCTGGGACACGCCATGGGCGGCGGTCGCGACCGGCGCGAAAAAGGCCTGGGACTGGATCAAGAAAGCTGCGGCCGGGGTCGGTTCGTGGGCGGCCGGTGTGTGGGCTGCGGTCACCGTGTGGGTGTCTGGTGTCTACACGTCGGTGAAGGCGTGGTTCGGGCGCACCCTCGCCGCGGTCGGCGCGTGGGTCGCCGGGGTGGTGGCCTGGTTCCGGGCCCTACCCGGTCGGGTCATGGCGTTCATCCACACCATCCCGTCGATCATGGCCGACGCGTTGCGGCAGCTTCTCTACGACGCCGGCTACTACCTCGGCCGGCTGTTCCTGTACTGGTCGTCGCTGCCCGGGAAGATCGTCGCTGTCGTTGTCGGCATGTGGGCGTGGATCACCCTCAAATGGGACGAGGGCATCGCGGCGACGATCGCCCGGATGCGGGCGTTCCCCGGCCAGGTCGTCGCCTACTTCGCCGGCATGTGGTCGATGGTGTCCGGTTGGGTGGCCCGGCTGTGGTCGTCGGTGACCAGCTGGTTCCGCCGTACCAAGGACGACGCCGTCGCCTGGATCGAGAAGGCATACCACGGGGTCGTGGGCTGGTTCTCCCGGCTACCCGCCGCCGCGGTCGCGAAGACGAAAGAACTCAAGGACAAGATCGTCGCGTTCTTCAAGGGCGCCCCGGGCTGGCTGTACCAGGCCGGTAAGGACATCATCTCCGGCCTGGTGAAGGGCATCTCGGATGTCCTGTCGTGGGCGGTCGACAAGGCTAAGTCCGCCGCGAAGAAGATCGCCGAAGGGTTCAAAGACGCGCTCGGTATCCACTCGCCGAGTGTCGTGTTCGCCGGGTTCGGCACCAACACGATCGCCGGCTACGTCCAGGGCCTCACCAAGGCGATGCCGACCGTGTGGTCGACGTGGCGGCAGATGATGGCAGGCGGCCCGCAGCTGGCGTACGCCGGCGGGCCGACGGTGTCGCCGACGATGGCCGCCGGGATCGTCCGGCCCGCCGCCGGCACGACCAGTGCGGGTCCGATGTATGTGGAGACCACCGTCCAGGTCGACGGGAAGACGATCGTCAAGGCGACCACCCCCGCCGCGCAGCGCCGCAAGGCCCGCTCCGGTAAGACCGGGCTGAGCTGATGGCCGCGAACCGGCCAGACGTGTGGTTCGGGCTCGCCCTGAACCGGGACCCGAACGACGCCACGACGGCGCCGGTGTGGTCGGACTGGACTCGCAGCCTGCTGTCGGTGTCCGACCTCGAGCGGGGCCGCGACCACGAACTCGACGTGAGCATGGCCGCCGAGCCGACGATTCTGCTCCGCGACCCGGACGAGTACCTCAACCCGGCTAACCCGTCGTCGCCGTACGCGGGGCTTGTGCAGCCCTTCCGCGAGGCGTGCATGGTCGCGCAGTGGCCGAACACGCCGGCCGGCGGCGCGGTTAACCTGTTGAATAGCGGCACCTGGCGGGGCAACAACGTGGCCGCTGTCGATCCGTCGTTCGAGTCGTACACGGTTGGTGCCGGCGCCCCGAACTGGATGACCGCGATCGGTGGGGTTACTCCGCTGGTCGCGAACACGAGCCCCTTCCAGGGCAGCAAGAACGTCCGGTTCGCGGTCGCCACCTCAAGTAATCGGCAGGGCGTCTCCTGGCCGGTGGCGTGCATCCCCGGCCGGCAGTACACGGCCAGCGTCTACGTACGCCAGTCGGTGGCGAACACGCTGCGGCTGGACGTGACCGACCAGGTGTGGGTAGGCGATCCGTTCGACGGGCGTACGGTGGCCAGCGGTTGGGGCAACGCGTTCGGCCCAGGCGTACCAGGGCCGGCGTGGACCGACTCGGGGGGCGTGCACGCGGACTACGCGGCATCGGCTGGCACGGGCCGGCATTCGGTCGCCACCCTCGGTGTGACGACGCGGACGCTGATGACCGGACCCGTAGACATGATCTTCAACTATCGGGTGCAGGTGCCGCAGGTCTCCACCGGCGTCGCCGCGCAGTCCGGGTTCATCTGCCGGGAAGACGGCGCCAACAACAACTTCTACATCTTCCGCACGCTGATGCTGCCGACCGGCCGGGTCGAGCTGCTGCTGAGCAAGCGCGTCGCCGGAGTTGAGACCACCATCGCCGACCCGGCCGGCGACCAAGCCGACTACACCCCCGGCACCTGGACGTGGGTACGCGGGCAGGTAGACGGCCCCAACTTCTACATGAGCTGCTGGAAAGACGGCACCCTGCCGCCATCCACGCCGCAGCTCACCCTCACCGGCGAGACGACGTTCACCGCCGCCGGGCGGATGGGCTTGCGCTCCGACCTACCGACCGGCTGGACCGGCGCTCTGCCGATGGTGTTCGGCTACGACGACGTGAGCGTCATCGGCGCGGTGACCGGCACGTCGACCACCACCACGGGCGCGTACGTGCGCCTGTCGGTGACGTGGACGGCCACCGCCCCCCAGCACACGATCCGGATCGGCACCATCGGCGCGGTAACAGCCGACAACGTGGACATCGACGCCACCCAACACGAGCAGGCCGCGGCAGCGTCGGCGTTCACCACCGCAGGGCCGGTGATCTATCCGATCTTCCGCAACCTGATGGAACGGCCGGTCCGGGTGTGGAGGTCGCGCGGCTTCGAGGGTTTCGTCGAAGCGCCGTGCGTGGACGGGTTCGCCGCCCTCAACAGCATCAAGATCGATACTGAGTACACGCAGGCGGTGATGGGCCTCGCCCCGGCGTACTACTGGCGGCTCAACGACGGCACCAGCACCTTGCAGTTCGCCGACACGTCCGGCCTCGGCCGCTCGCCGCTGTACATCGTCGTGTCCAAGTACGGCGCCGGTACGCTGCCCCAACCGGGCGGGCAGCTGGAGATCCCCGGTGACCCCGGCGCCGCTGGGGTCACCTTCACCACCCAGGTCACACAGGCCGGATCGATCATCGGATGCGGCGGCGCGGGCGCGGTCCCAGGCGGCATCGTCGTCCCGGCCGCCCCTGGTGGCCCGGCCTGGGGCGCCACGATGTCGGCGTGGATCAACTACACCGACAACGCGAACTCCCAAGACGTGGTGCGGATGATGAGCCGCGCGGGCCGCGGGTTCATGATGTCCACCGGCCCAGGATCGGTGGTCGCCGCGTATGGCGTGGTCGGTGTCGGCGGAGGCCAGGTCTCGGTCATCCCATCGACCAGCGTCCGCGACGGGCTCCCGCATCACATGGTGGCGACGGTCGTCCAGGACTCGACGAACACCACCGTCACCGTCTATGTCGACGGGGTAGCCACGTCGTCGACGGCGAGTACCGCCTCCGTCGGCGGGATCATCCCAACGTCGTTCGACAGCTTCCAGGCTGGTGGGATCTTCTCCTCCTACAGCGGCTCGTATGGCGCGGTGGCAAACGGTACGGTGGCGCACGCTGCCGTCTGGGGCCGGGCCCTGTCCACCGGTGAGGTGAGCGCCCTGTACGCGGCCGGGAAGACCGCGTTCGCCGGCGAGACCACCGGAGCGCGGATCCTGCGCCATCTCGCGCTCGGCAGCTACAGCGGCCCCACCCGCGTCTCGGCCGGGGCGACGACGATGCAACCCGCGTCGTGGACCGGCCGCAAAGACCTCCTCACCGACAGCCAGGAGACGACCGTCGCCGAGCAGGGCACCTTCTGGATCGCACCGGACGGCGCCGCGGTGATGGAGAGCCGGCAGGATCGGTGGCTGCGGCTGACGCCGCGGGTTGTGTTCGGCGAGGACGCGGTCGGCAGCGAGGTGCCGTACCTCGACGACGTGCGCCTGGACCCGGACCCGCTGTACATATTCGCCGACGTCCTCGTCGGCCGCGCGAACGGCGCCACGTTCGCCGGCGGCGCCGCGGTCGACGTCGCCACCGCCACCCGCCGGTTCTTCGCCCGCTCCTACGAGGCCACCGTCGACGTCGCCACCGACCAGCAGGCCCAGGACATGGCCGACTTCGTGTTCAACACCCACGACGGGGTCATGCTGCGCGTTGACACGCTCACCCTCGACCCGGCCAGCAACCCGGCCCTGTGGCCGGTCGTCCTGGCGCTCGAGGTCGGCTGGCGTGTGCAGTTCAAACGCCGCGCGAAGGCCGCCAACGCAGGTGCCGGGCTCACCATCTCGCTGGACTTCTTCGTCGAGAAGATCGGCCAGCCGAAGATCAACTTCGAGACGGGAGAGTGGACCGTGACAGCTCAGCTGTCGCCGATCAACGCCGGCGCGAACCCCAGCATGCAGCCGTGGATCCTGGAGGACACCACCTACGGAGTCCTCGACTCGACCACGATCCTCGGCTGGTGAGCGTGGAAACCCGGTTCGGTGCCCCGGTCATCCCCGGCCTGCCCTTCACCCGCGAGATGGTGATCTGGGCCCGCTGCCGCCCGCCGGCCGACCGCCCGCCGCTGCCGGCGCCCGGCGACGAGGTGTGGTTCCGGGCCGACGCCCACGGGCCGCTCGTACCGGCGACCGTGCTGGAGATCCTCATCGGCAACCAGCAGGACCTTAGCGTGTGGCGGTACGTCGTACACGATCCGGCCGCCGGGCCGGTGCTCGACGGTGAAGGCCGGCCGCTGATGGAGCTCGTCGACGACCCGTGGCCAGACGTCGTGCTGCGCGTCGGCGCGTCCAGACACGCGACGAAGGAGGCACGCATCGCGGGATCACCCGGGTGGCTGCCGATGAGGGGAGCCTGACATGCCGACCGTTCCGATCACCCGCACCGCGGTTGCCGGCGAGGTGACCCTCGCCGCGCACTTCAACACCAACATCCGCGACGTGCTCAACTTCCTGCTGGCGCCGCCGATCTTCGAGCTGCGGCAAACGGCCGCGCAGACGCTGACCACCGGGGTGTGGACGGCGCTGACGTTCGACGTCGAGGACTTGGACTCGGCGGGTGGCCACTCGACCGTGACGAACACATCGCGGTACACGGCCGTGTACCCGGGCTGGTACCAGTACGGCGGCGGCTACGGCACCGCCGCGAACGCGGGTGGGGTACGCGGCACCCGGCCGGCGGTGAACGGGACCACACTCAACGGCGGCAACACCCTCGAAGTGGGCAGCGCCAATGCGACGGCGTACCCGTCGCGGACGAAGCACATTTTCCTCAACGTCACCGATTACGCCGAGCTGCAGGCGTTCCAGTCCAGCGGCGGCAACCTCGCGACGGCGATCACCGCCGATCAGCAGAGCAGCAATTCGGGCAGATGGGTGAGTAACTGATGGACCACGGCGATCACTGGTGGCTGGCCGCCACCACCCCGCAGGGTGTGCACGTGTACGAGTTCGGGGTTGAGGAGACCGACACCGCCGAGGAACGTTCTGCGATCATCGCGGCGATCCGCGGCCGGCTCGGGTTCCCCGACGACGAGGGCATCATCGGCAGCGGCGGCGTGTGGGAGCTGGTGTTCGCGCCCGGCCGCCCGGAGCGTTTCTTCGCTGTCGCCGACGTCGACGGTGTACGTACGTGGGTGCCGCGTGACGGGGTGACCGTCGGCACGCTACCGCCGGCCGGCTAGCTCGTCTTGCATTCGGCGATCAGCTTGTCGACGCCTTTCGCGTAGCTGGCCATCGCATCGGTGTCGGGCTGGAACCGCCACGCGTGGTCCTCGTAGAAGAACGAGTACGAGAACTGCACGCCCTGGCGCTCGACGACCAGGACGGCTTCGCTGTCGCCTTCCAGCCGCAGGGTTTTGATCTGGAACGGGATCCCGGTGATCGTCTGGCATTCGGTGTGGTAGCGCTGGTAGTCGGTGCGGCTGATCGCCTGCTTGCCGGCTGCGGTCCACAGGTCCCACGCGCCGCGCCAGTCGCCGGCGGCGTATGCGGTGAGTTCGGCGTTCGCGGCCCGGGTGGCGGCGTCGGCGGAGCGGTCGTCGACGGAGCTGGTGACGTGCGGCGGCTGGCTGGACTGGTCGAGGTAGCGGCTGGCGCCGTAGACGGCGAAGAACGCGACCACAGCCAGCGCGGCCACACCAGCAACAACCATGATCCATCGACGGGCAGTCATGGCGATGAATCGTAGGCGAGCACCGCGAGGCGGCGCGACGCCGCGTTACGAAGGAGACACATCGGATGACCCCGATCGAGGGCGTGGACTACGCCGACTCCCACCCCAGCATCGCCGCGCTCATCGCCGGCGGGAAGTACTTCGCCTGCCGGTACGGCGGGCCCGGCCGGCCGCAGAAGCAGATCACCGCCGGCGAGGTCGCCGCTCTGCACGGGGCGGGGATCGCGATCGTCGCGAACGCTGAAGGCGCAGTGGACGGGCTGAAAGGCGGCCGGACGGCGGGGATCGCGTGGGCGACCTCGGCGCTGGCGTACTTCGCCGCGCTTGGGCTGCCCGCCGACCGGCCGATCTACCTGTCGGTTGACTGGCAGCCCAGCTCCGTGGACTGGCCAGCCCTGGACGCGGCGATGGACGGCGCGGCGAGCGTGCTCGGCCGGGCCCGGGTTGGCGTGTACGGCGGCTACGCGACGATCGCCCACTTCGCCGCGAACGGCAAAGCCCGCTGGCTGTGGCAGACGTACGCGTGGTCGGGTGGCCGCTGGCACCCCGGCGCCCACATTCAGCAGTACCGCAACGGCGTCGCCATCGGCGGCGCCGACTGCGACCTCAACCGTGCCATGGTCGCCGACTATGGCCAGTGGCCCAAACCGGAGGACAACGACATGTTCGACTTCAACGACAAGGCCAAGCTCACCGCCCTGTTCGACTACAAGGCGACGGTGAAGCTGGACACCGACGCGAACCCGGACGGCACCGGCACGCTGAAGGACTTCACGGTGCCGATCGTGGGGCACCTACTCCAGCTGGAGGAGGACGTCGCTGAGCTGAAGGCCCGCCCGCCGGTGTCCGCCGCTCCGGTCGACGTGGCCGCGCTGCGGGCGGTGCTCCTCGATCCGGAGGTGGTTGCCGCGTACGCGAAGGCGGCGGCCGATCTCGTGCACGCCGACCTCGCGGACTAACCGATGCCCCCGCGCTATCCGCCCTACGAGTTCTCGTTCGCCTTGCTGGCGATCCTGCTCGGCTCCCTCTGGCTAACCGTCGTGCCCGCTCCGGCAGCGATCGCCGCGATCCTGCCGGACTGGATCGTCGTCGCCCTGTCGGTGGTGCTGATGCTGAGCGGCGTGCTGACCATCGTGGGCTGCGTGTGGTGGGGTAATCCTGAGCGCGGGTTGCAGCTGGAGACGGGCTCGTTGGGGGCCCGGGTGGGCGTTCTGCTGATCCTGTCGGGCTCGCTCTACCTCGCCTGGGCCGGCGGCATAGTCGCCGCCCCGCCGGCGTTCGGGGTGGGGCTGTTGGTGGCGTGGATGGGTGCCGACATCGGACGGGCAGCCGAAATATGGCGCCTGGTCCGCAATGCCCGCAAGCTCACTCCGAAGGAAGGACCGCGGTGAGCGGATGGCTGTCGGCGCTGCTGGGCGGCGGCGGGGTCGCGATCATCGGCGCGATCACCTTGATGATCCGCGCGCTGCTGTCCAAGACCACCATCGACGCCGACGCCGCCGGCAAGCTGAACGCAATCGCAATAGCGCAGGTCAACGCCGTCCGTAAGGATGCCGAAGAGCAAATGTCCCGGGCCCGCACGGATGCGACGACCGCCGTCGCGCAGGCGCTCGCCGATGTCACCGCCGCCCGCCGCGACGCCGACCAGGCCCGCCGCGACGCGGGCGAGGCGCGGCGTGAGGCGACCGACGCCCGGCGCGACGCTGATGAGGTGACCCGGCAGCTGCGCGCGCTGATCGCGGAGCTGTTTCGGCCCGACGATCCGGTCCGGACCGTCGAACGGCTGAAGCTGCTGGTCAACAACGGAACATCGAACGGAAGGTCCCTCTGATGGCCAACGGAACCCCCACCCAGACGAAGCACCCATGGCGGGCCACCGTCCGCACTTGGCTTGCGGCCGTGGTCGGGCTGCTGCCGTTCCTGCCGACGATCGCGCACGAGTTCGGTATGGAGGGTGTCGGCTGGGTCGCTGCAGGGCTGGGGATCGTCGGTGGTGTGACTCGGCTGTTGGCGGTGCCTGGCATTAACGGCTGGTTGCAGCGGTATGCGTCGGTGTTCGCGGCGTCGCCGGCGGCGACGCCGGATACGGAATCTGAGCCACGTCACCGGGTGTGAGCCCACCCCCCTGATAGGAGAGATCATGCAGAAGCCGAGCCTCGGCCGGATCGTTCACTACCGCGGCAAGTTCGGCCTGCAGACGATGCGGGCCGCGCTGGTCACCTGCACGGTCGCGGAACTCGACCCGCTAGGTGTGGAGTCCGGGCAGATCGAGCCGCTCGACGACGACATGCACGTGCATCTGTGGGTGTTCACCCCGGCCGCGGTCGGCCTGAACGTTCAGACGGGCGGGTTCCCGGAGTTCAACGTGCCGTGTGGCGAACTGGTCGACGGCGATCTGCCGGCGGGTTCGTGGAGCTGGCCGGTGCGCGCTGGAGGCTTCATCCGCCCCGAGTAGTGCCCCCACCCAACTACCATGCCCGGCTCCGGGGATCGGATCCCGAGAACGCCCCCAGCCTTCGGGCTGGGGGCCTTTTCGTCGTCTCCGGGGTCAGCCGGGCTTGGCCAGCCCAGCCACCCCGGGCCGATGCGCGTGCAGCCGCTCGTCCTGGTCGGCGCGCACCTGGGCGATGTCCTCCGCGGTGGCGCCGGCGGCGAGGAGGAGCTGCTCGATCGGCTCTGCGTCGTATTCGTCGCCGCGTGGCCGCACACCGTGGGCGAGCAGGTGTGGCTTGTCGGTGTGCGTGTGCAGCTCGGCGATCGCGGCCGCCAGGTCGACCTCGCCGCGGGCGAGCTGGCGGGCAAGTCGGCTCGCGCCACCGCAGACGGCTGCGATGGCGAGTCGCTCGTCGCGGTCATGCTGGGGCATGTCGACCATGCCCGGATCGTACACGTGTACGATCCGGTCGGCCAGAGACCACGGCGCTCGCGCATAGCTCGCACGGGCAGCGCTGGTCGTCTGGCTGGGCGTACCGGACCCCGCCGCGCGCCAACAGAGCCCGGTCCCGTTCCGCCCACGCGATCGCCTGGTCCGGGGTCATCGCGCACAGCTCGGCGTCGCTGAGCTCGCACAGCTCCGGGTAGCGGTCGGCGATCGTCGGCCCGTACTCCTCGGTGCACGACCAGCTCGTCGTCCAGGGCGTACCGGTCGCCTTCTGGTACAGCCACTTGATCATTAGGTGCCTTCCTGGGCGTCCGTGGTCTCTCGCATAAGTTCCTGCTGGCTCCAAACGGTCAGCGCGTCGCG
>Ga0307282_10000527_pt1 | contig 12350 bp, 22 predicted proteins | sample ER_DNA_121_FD_194475 | JGI IMG/M metagenome (GOLD analysis project Ga0307282, IMG submission 194475) | Bulk soil microbial communities from the East River watershed near Crested Butte, Colorado, United States - ER_DNA_121 | ecosystem: Environmental > Terrestrial > Soil > Floodplain | place...
GAACATCGTGCTCGGGAGCGCCTCGGTGATCTCTCCTTCCATCTCGATCTTCTCTTCCTTGCCGGTCATCGCCTTTCTCTCGCGTCTACGCACACAAACACGGCGGGAGGGCCCGCCGCGAACCGGTCATGGTACCAAACCCGCTCTTTCCCGCGACTTCGCGGCCGTGAGCACCCTCGGAGGCCCTTCCTCTGCGACGGCGACCGTGTGCTCGAAGTGGGCAGCAAGGGAGCCGTCCTCGGTCGAGATCGACCACTCGTCGTCGTGGAGGTACACCTCGGGGCCGCCCGCGGTGATCATGGGCTCGATCGCCAGGGTCATCCCCGACTGGAGGAGCGGCCCACGGCCTGGCTCGCCGAAGTTCGGGATCTGCGGCTCCTCGTGATAGGAGCGCCCCACCCCATGGCCGACGAGCGAGCGGACCACCGAGAAGCCGGCGCCTTCGACGACCAGCTGGACGGCGTGGGAGATGTCCCCGACCCGGTTGCCCGAGCGGGCCTGGTCGATTCCTGCGGCCAGGGCCTGCTGTCCCACCTCGAGCAGGCGCCGTGCCTCGGGATCGACCTCGCCGATCGCGAAGGTGTAGGCGCTGTCGGCCACGAGCCCGTCGAGCGTGATGCCGACGTCGACCGACAGGAGGTCTCCCTCCTCGACCCGGTGGCTGCCGGGGATGCCGTGCACCACCATCGTGTTCGGCGAGATGCAGGTCGCCGCGGGAAAGCCGCGGTAGCCCTTCGACGTCGGAATGCCTCCGTGCTCGCGGATGAAGTCCTCGGCGATCCGGTCGAGCTCCGCCGTCGTGATCCCGGGCTGGGCTTGCTCGCCGAGCAAGGCAATCGTCTCCGCCACCAGCTGGCCCGCCTTCGCCATCCCGTCGACCTCCTGTGCTGACTTCCTGACGATCATGCGGGCACCTGCTCCAGTGCGGCCTGGATGTCCGCGAACACTTCGTTCTCCGTGCGGTTACCGCGAATGGGCACGAGATTCCCGCGCGTGCGGTAGTACTCGATCAGCGGCTCGGTCTCACGGTGGTAGTTGTCGAGCCGGCGCTTGATCGCCTCGTCGGTGTCGTCGGCACGTCCTTCGACTTCGGCACGGCGGCGAAGCCGCTCGAAGGCGACCTCGTCCGGAATCTGGAGCGCGAACGCAACGTTGAAGTTGCGGCCGATGTCCGAGAACATCGAGTCGAGCGCCTCCGCCTGAACGGTCGTGCGCGGAAAGCCGTCGAGGATGAAGCCCGCTTCCGTGTCCGGCTGTTCGAGCCGGTTTCGGATCAGCTCGATCATCAGGTCGTCGGAGACGAGGTCACCGCGGTCGTAGACCTCCTGCACGCGCTGGCCGAGCTCGGTCCCGGCGGCCATCTCGGCGCGAAGGATCTCGCCGCTCGCGATATGCGGAATCCCGTACTCGACCGCGATTCGCTTCGCCTGCGTGCCCTTGCCGGCCCCCTGTGGACCGAGAAGCAGAACGTTGAGGGACATCTATTTGAGAAAGCCTTCGTAGTTGCGCATCATCATCTGCGACTCCATCTGGCGCATCGTGTCGAGTGCGACGCCGACGACGATGAGGACGGAGGTGCCGCCGAGTGCGCGCGACGTCGCCTGCGAGAAGCCGCCGTACTTGATGAAGATGCTCGGCAGCACTGCGACTGCAGCGAGATACAACGACCCGGGCAGTGTCAGCCGCGTGAGCACCCGGTCGAGGTACTGGGCCGTCGGAGGCCCGGGACGGATGCCCGGGATGTAACCGCCGTACTTCCGCAGGTTGTCGGCCTGGTCGACCGGGTTGAACTGCACGGCCGTGTAGAAGTACGTGAAGATGATGATCAGCACGCCCTCGAGGACGATGTAGAGCAGCGAGCCGTACGAGAAGTGCGCGTTGATCCATCCCTGCGTCGCCGGGAAGAACTGTGCGATCGTCGGCGGGAAGGCCATCACGGCGGCGGCAAAGATGACTGGGATGACGCCCGCCATGTTCACCCGCAGCGGCATGTACGTCGATCCACCCGCCGTCTGCCGGCGGCCGACCATCCGCTTCGCGTACTGGATCGGGATCCTGCGCTGCCCTTCCTGGATGAAGACGACGGCGGCGACGATCCCGATCGCGACGAGCGGGAAGAACAGCCGCTCCATCGTGCCGCCGTTGTACCAGGCGGCGATTCCAGTCGGAGCGGATGAGAGGATCGAGGCGAAGATCAGCAGCGAGATGCCGTTGCCGACACCGCGCTTCGTGATCAGCTCGCCCATCCACATGAGGAGGGTCGTGCCGGCGGTCAGGGTGACGACGATCAGCACGATCCGGCCGGTGTTCGCGTCGAGGTTGCCCGCCCGCTTGAAGAGGTACGCGTAACCGGTGGACTGTGCCGCTGCAAGCGCCACGGTGAGGTAGCGCGTGTACTGGTTGATCTTGGCGTAACCGGACTCGCCTTCCTTCTGGAGCTGCTCCAGCTTCGGCACGACAACCGTCATCAGCTGCAAGATGATCGAGGCGGTGACGTAGGGCATGATCCCGAGCGCGAACAGGGCGAACTGCGACAGCGCGCCGCCCGAGAAGACGTTCAGCAGCCCGAGGATCGTGCCGCCGCGGCCGTTGAAGTAGTCCTTGATCGTCTGCGAGTCGACGCCCGGCGCCGGGATCCACGACCCCAGGCGGTAGAGCGCAAGGATCATGAACGTGAAGAGGACGCGCTTGCGGAGCTCGGGGACGCGCCAGGCGTTGGCGAGCCAGGAGAACATCTACTCCTCCTCGGGGGCGGGCTGCTCGGGCTGATCGTCTGCCGGCGCTTCGGCCTCGGCCTCGGGCGCCTCGGGCTCGGCTGCCGCCGGCTTCGACTTCGGCTTCGAGTGCTTCTGCTTCTTGACCTTAGGCTCCTTCAGGAGCGACACCGTTCCACCAGCCTTCTCGACCTTCTCGCGCGCGGTTGCGGAGATCGCGTGCACGCGAACGGTCAGCTTCTTCTCGAGGTCGCCGTTCCCGAGCAGCTTGACGTCGGTCTTCGTGTTCTTCAGCAGCCCCTTCTCGACGAGGCTCTCGGGCGTGACCTCCGCACCGTCGTCGAAGCGGTCGAGCGCGCTCACGTTGATCGGAGCAGTCGAGGTGCGGAACGGGCCGATCGGCATCGCGTCCTTGGAGGTTGCGCCGCGCTGCTTGCCCAGGCGCATGTAGATCGGCATCTGGCCGCCCTCGAAGCCGGCGCGCATCTTGTGCGAGCCGGACCGGGACTTCTGGCCCTTGATCCCCCGGCCGGAATAGCGGCCCTTGCCGGAGCTCTGACCACGGCCGACACGCTTCCGATCCTTGCGGGCCTGAGCGGGCTTGATCGTGGAGAGGGTGAGCTTTTCAGCCATTTTCGACCTTGACGAGATGACGGACCTTCCGAAGCATGCCTGCGAAGACCGGGCCGTCGTCGTGCTCGGCGGTCTTGCCGATCCTGCCGAGGCCGAGGGCACGGAGCGTGCCGCGGTGCTTCTCGGACTGGCCGATCTGGCTACGAACCTGGGTTACCTTGACCTTCGCCATCTTCAGTCCTCTCCGACTTCTTCGGAGCCTTGTACGGAAGCACTTCCTTGATGGTCAGGCCGCGCGACCTCGCGACCTCGTCGGGGCTGCGGAGCCGCTTCAACCCGTTGACCGTTGCCTTGGCCATGTTGATCGGGTTCGTCGTGCCGAGGCTCTTCGCGAGGATGTCGCGGATCCCGGCGAGCTCGAGCACCGCTCGCACCCCGCCGCCGGCGATCACGCCGGTTCCTTCGCTCGCCGGCCGCAACAGCACGCGCGCGGCGTCCGAGCGTCCAAGGATCTCGTGCGTGATCGTCGTGCCGTGCTTCGGCACGGTGAAGAGGTTCTTCTTCGCGTCCTCGACCGCCTTGGTGATCGCAAGCGGCACCTCGCGCGCCTTGCCGTAGCCGACACCGACCCGGTCGACTTCGTCGCCGATCACAACGAGAGCGGTGAACGAGAACCGCCGGCCGCCCTTGACGACCTTCGCGACGCGGTTGATCTCGACGACGCGCTCTTTGAGCTCCCGGCTCTCTTCGCGCTCGATGACAGCGCGCTCGACACTCGTGAATTCAGGCCTGGTCGACACTTAAAAGTTGATTCCTCCCTCGCGTACGGCGTCGGCGAGTGCCTTGACGCGTCCGTGGTACAGGTAGCCGGCGCGGTCGAACACGACGGATTCGATGTTCTCCTTGCGGGCGTTGCGCGCGAGGAGCCTGCCGACTTCGGCAGCCTGAGCTTTCTTGTCGCCGGTGGTGGTCTCCTTCACCTGGAGCCAGCTCGCAGACGCGAGCGTCTTGCCCTCGGCGTCGTTGACGACCTGCGCGACGATGCCGCGGTTCGAGCGTGTGACGACGAGGCGCGGCCGCTCGGCCGTTCCCCGCACCCGGCCGCGCACACGCTTGTGCCGTCGCAGACGTGCTTCTCTGACGGAAAGAGCCATTACGCCCGCTTCCCGACCTTGCGGCGCACGTACTCGCCCTGATAGCGGATCCCCTTACCCTTGTACGGCTCGGGCGGGCGCACCTTGCGAATCTCGGCGGCGGTCTGACCGACCTGCTGCTTGTCGACGCCCTTGACGACGATCTCGGTGTTGGAGGGAACCTCGAACGTGATTCCCTGCCGCGCTTTCATCACGACCGGGTGCGAGTAGCCGACGTCGAGCCGGAGATCGACGCCCTGCAGCGCGGCGCGGTAGCCGACGCCCTGCAGCTCGAGGCGCTTCTCGAAGCCCTTGGTGACGCCCTCGACCATGTTTGCGATCAGCGTGCGCGTCAGACCGTGCAGCGCGCGATCGTCGCCGCGCTCGGTCGGGCGGGCGACGGTGATCGTCCCCTCCGCCTGCTCGATCTTCATCCGGGTGGGAACCTGTTGCGCAAGCTCTCCGAGCGGGCCGTTGACCATCACGCGGCCAGGGGAGATCGAGACGTTCACGCCGGTTGGAAGTTCGATTGGCTGTCTACCGATTCGACTCATCTCGTTACCAGACGAAGCACACGACTTCGCCGCCGATTCCTTTCTCTTCCGCGGTGCGCGCGGTGACCAGGCCGGTCGACGTGGACAGAATCGCCACACCCATTCCGCCGAGCACGCGCGGCAGACGATCCTTGCCCGCGTAGACACGGCGGCCGGGCTTCGAGACCCGCTTGAGGTCGGTGATGATCCTCTCGCGGCTCCGGCCGTACTTCAGCTGGATGACCAGGGTATCGAAGCTCTCGCCCTTCTTCACATGGAAGTCCGAGATGTAGCCCTCCTCCTTGAGGATGCGGGCGATGCCCTCCTTCAGGCGGGACGTGGGCATCTCGGTGTGCTCGTGCAGTGCCTTATTGGCGTTGCGGATGCGGGCGAGCATGTCTGCGACTGGATCGGTCAGCATGGGTTACCAGCTCGATTTCGTCATGCCTGGAATCACGCCCTGGTGTGCCAGGTCCCGCAGGCAAATCCGGCACAGGCCGAACTTGCGGAACACGGCGCGCGGGCGGCCGCAGCGGTTGCACCGGCTGTAGGCCCGCACCGGGTACTTCTGCGGGCGCTGCTGCTTGATCCGAAGTGATGTCTTAGCCATACGTGCTTACTGCTCCCTTCCGTCCGCCGCGAACGGCATGCCGAGCCCGCGCAGGAGCGCAAGGCCGTGCTCGTCCGTCTTCGCGGAGGTCGTGATCGCGACGTCGAGGCCGCGAACCTGCTGGATGTCGTCGTAGTCGATCTCCGGGAAGATGATCTGCTCCCGGATGCCGAGCGAATAGTTGCCGCGCCCGTCGAACGACCGCGGGTTCAGGCCGCGGAAGTCGCGGATCCGCGGAAGTGCGATCGCGATGAGCCGGTCGAGGAATTCGTACATCCGCGCGCCGCGCAGCGTGACCCGGGCGCCGATCGGCATTCCCTCGCGGATCTTGAACTGTGCGATCGACTTGCGGGCCTTGCGGACCTGGGCGCGCTGCCCGGCGATGATCGTCAGTTCCTCGATCGCCGCATCGAGCTGCTTCGCATCGGTCTTCGCCTCGCCGACGCCCATGTTCAGGGTGATCTTCTCGAGGTGCGGAACTTCCATCGTCGACGACAGACCGAGCTCTTCCTTCAGGCTCCCGCGCAGCTCGCCTTCATAGAGCTGCTTGAGGCGCGGCGCGTAGGACGCGCGCGCGGCTTCCTTGCGGACTTCTCTGACTCGAGTGCTCACCGGTCGATCTCCTCGCCGCAGTCCTGGCGCTTGCAGACGCGCACCTTGACCTGCTGGCCGTGGGAGTCCTTGTCCCTCACGCCGACACGCGTCGGGCGGTTGCAGACCGGACAGACGATCATCACGTTCCCGACCGGAAGCGGGGCCGGCTTTTCGACCACGCCGCCCGGCGTCATCCCGGCGGCACCCATCCGGCTGGTGTTCTGGATCGGGCGCGGCTTGGTGTGCCGCTTGACGATATTGAGGTTCTCGACGATCACCTTGCCGTCCTTCGGGCGCGCGTCGATGACGCGGCCCTGCTTGCCGCGGTCCTTGCCGCTCAGCACATGGACGAGATCGCCCTTGCGGATACGCATCGTGTGGGCCACTAGAGGACCTCCGGTGCCAGAGAGACGATCTTCATGAAGTTCTTCTCCCGCAACTCCCTCGCTACAGGCCCGAAGATGCGCGTGCCACGAGGATTGCGCTGCGCGTCGATGATCACGGCGGCGTTCTCGTCGAATGCGATCGAGGTGCCGTCGTCCCGGCCGTACGGCTTGCGCGTGCGGACCACGACAGCCTGGACGACCTCGCCCTTCTTGACCGCACCCTGAGGCGCCGCCTGCTTGACCGTCCCGACGATGATGTCGCCGACGCGTGCGTAGCGCCGACCCGTGCCGCCTTTGACTCGGATGCACAGGATCTCGCGGGCGCCGGTGTTGTCGGCCACGCGAAGTCTTGACTCCTGCTGGATCACTTGGCAGCCTCCACGATCTCCACGAGCCGCCAGTTCTTTGTCTTGGACAGCGGTCGGGTCTCGACGATGCGGACGACGTCGCCCACGTTCGCGGAGTTCTGCTCGTCGTGGGCGTGGAACTTCATCCTGCGCCGAATGACCTTCTTGTAGCGCCGATGCGACTTGATCGACTCGACCTGGACGACGATTGTCTTGTCCATCGCGCTGGAGACGACGACGCCGCGGCGCTCCTGACGGCGGCCGCGCTCCGACTCCGGCTTGGGCAGCCGCGTGATCGGCCTGCGCTCCGCGGGACGGTCGCGCCGCACCTTGGGGCGCTGGCGTCGCTCGACGCGCGGGACGTGCTTGCGCTTCTTCTTCGGCTGTGACTGTGGCGGCGGCTCGGCAGGTGCCGCCTCTGCCGCGGGTGCCGCCTCGGCCTCGGCGGCGGGCTCCTCCGCAGGAGCTTCCTCGACGGGAGCCTCTTCTGCGACCGGCTCTTCGGCAGGCGCTTCTGCGACGGGCTCGGGTGCGGGCTCGGCTGCCGGGGCTTCCTCGGCGGGAGCCTCCTCGGCAACCGGTTCCTCGACGGGAGCCTCGGCCACCGGCTCCTCGACAGGAGCCTCGGCGACGGGCTCCTCGACAGGAGTCTCGGCGACGGGCGTTTCCTCAGCCTTCTTCTTCGGGGCAGCCTTCTTCGCAGCCGGCTTCTTCTCGGCTGCGGGCGTCTCCGCGGTCTCCTTCTTCGCGGCAGGCTTCTTCTTCGGCTTTTCCTCCGCCACGGCGGGAGCCTCCTCGTCCTTCTTCTTCGTCGTCTTCTTCTCGTCAGCCATCAGTGTTGTGCCGCCTTTGCTTCGCGCTCGTGGCGCACCGTCAGGATGCGGGCGATCTCTCGCTTCGCCAGCTTCAGCCGCGCGCTGTTCTCGAGCGCGCCGGTCGCCGACTGGAAGCGCAGGTTGAACAGCTCCTGCCGGCGGTCGTGCAATGCGTTCTCCAATTCCTCGTCAGTCATGTCCCTCATGTCTCTAGCTCTCAAAGAGATCCGCCTCCCGCTTCACGAACTTCGTCTTCACCGAGAGCTTCGTGCCGGCAAGTCGGAGCGCTTCTTTTGCGAGCGGCTCCGGCACGCCTGCGAGCTCAAACATCACGCGACCCGGCTTGACGACGGCGACCCAGTGCTCTGGAGAGCCCTTGCCTGAGCCCATGCGCGTCTCGGCCGGCTTCTGGGTCGTCGGCTTGTCCGGGAAGACGTTGATCCAGACCTTCCCGCCGCGCTTGATCTTGCGCGTCATCGCGATGCGGGCCGCCTCGATCTGGCGGTTGGTGACCCAGGCCGTCTCGAGCGCCTTCAGGCCGTAGTCGCCGAACTGCACGGTGGTCTGACCCTTCGCGAACCCGCGACGGCGGCCGCGCTGGTGCTTTCTGTACTTCATTTTCTTCGGCAGCAACATCAGCTATCGGCCTTTTCCTGCTTCGTGGGATCTTCGGTCTGCTGCTTCGGCGTCGTCGTATCGGGCGCGTCGGCGACGGGAGCGGGCGTCGTCTCGACGTTCGGTTCCACAGGCGGTTGTTCACGGCCCTCGGCCGAAGTTGCCTGCTCGTCTGTGCGCGGCCGCTCAACGTTGTCCTGCTGTCCTGCACGACCGCGCGCCGCAGGCCGGCCACGACCACTCTGGCCTCCGCGGCCACCGCCGGCACCGCCGCGGCCGGCGCCGCCGCGCTTGCGGGACGGGCGCACGGGACCGAGACCCTCGCGGTCGCGCTGGCGGTCGCGGCCGCCCTCGCGCGAGGCGCCGAGGCCCTCGACGTTCGCGCGTCGCCTGCGGGCCTGATCCTGCTCGCCGAGGCGCACGTCCTTCTCGGTGTCGAGACCGCCGTAACCCTCCGGCATGATCTCGCCCTTGTTGATCCAGACCTTCACGCCGATGCGCCCGAAGGTCGTCTTCGCCTCGACGAAGCCGTAGTCGATGTCCGCGCGAATGGTGTGCAACGGAACACGCCCTTCGGAGTAGGCCTCGGAGCGGCTCATCTCGGTGCCGCCCAACCGGCCGCCGCACTGGATGCGGACGCCCTTCGCGCCCGAGCGAATGCCAGACGCGAGCGCGCGCTTCATCGCGCGCCGGAAGCTGACGCGGTTCTGCAGCTGCTCGGCAATCGACTGGGCGACGAGCTTGGCGTCCAGCTCGGGGCGCTTGATCTCGTTGATGTTGATGTGGACGTTCTTCTTGGTCAGTGCGTGCAGGTCTTTGCGCAGCGCGTCCACCTCGACGCCCGACTTGCCGATCACAATGCCGGGCCGCGCCGTATAGATGTCGACGGTGATCCGCTGCTTGTCCTTGCGGATCAGGATGTCGGACAACCCGGCATGCGAAAGCTTGTTGGTGATGTGTTCCCGGATCTTGATGTCCTCGATCAGGTACGCCGGGAAGTCCTTCTTGCCCGTGTACCAGTTGGACTTCCAGTCATGGATGACGCCGACGCGCATCCCGCCGGGATGAACTTTTTGGCCCATTACCTTGCGGCCTCCTTCTTCTTCGCGGGACGCTTGGACGCGGTCTTCTTCTTCGAGCCTGAAGCGGTCGTCTTCTTCGCTGCTGCGCGCTTCGGCTTCGGAGCCTCGGCGACCTCGGCCGGCGCGGCCTCCTCCACCGCCGGTGCAGCCACCTGCGGTGCCTCGACGAGAGTGACGGTGATGTGACACGTGCGCTTGCGAATCCGGGCGACCCGGCCGCGCGCACGTGCACGCCAGCGCTTCATCACCGGACCGCCGTCGACGTACGTCGCCTTGACGTACAGCCGGTCCTCGGCGATGCCGTGATTCGCCTCGGCGTTCGAGACGGCGGACTGCAGCACTTTCTGCAGCACCCCTGCCGCTTCGCGCGAGGTGAAGGCGAGGACGGCCCGGGCCTCGGGCACGCTGCGGCCGCGGATGTGCTCCGCGACGAGCCGCGCCTTGCGCGGCGACATCCGCACGTACTTCGCCTGTGCTCGGACTTCTCTGGGTGTCTCGACGGTGCTCATCAGACGCGCTTCTTCACCTCGGTCTTCCGGTCGCCTGAGTGACCGCGGAAGGTCCGGGTCGGTGCGAACTCACCGAGCTTGTGGCCGACCATCTGCTCGGAGATGAAGACGGGCACGTGCTTGCGGCCGTCGTGGACCGCGATCGTGTGCCCGACCATGTCCGGGAAGACGGTCGAGGTGCGTGACCAGGTGCGGATCATCCGCTTCTCGTTCTTCTCGTTCATCGCCTCGATGCGGCCCATCAGCCGCGCCTCGACGAAAGGCCCTTTTTTGGAACTGCGACTCATTACTTGCGCTTCTCCTTCCCGCGCCTGCGGCTGCGGACGATCAAACGGTCGGATTCCTTGTGCTTGCGGCGCGTGCGCTTGCCGAGCGTGGGCACACCCCACGGCGTCACCGGATGGCGGCCGCCCTTGGACTTACCCTCGCCGCCGCCGTGCGGGTGGTCGACCGGGTTCATCGCCGAGCCGCGCACCGTCGGGCGCGTGCCCCTCCACCGGCTCCGTCCTGCCTTGCCGCCGGTGATGTTCTCGTGATCCACGTTACCGACCTGGCCGATCGTCGCGCGACAGGTGAGCGGCACGCGGCGCATCTCTCCCGAGGGGAGCCTGAGGACGCCGTAGCCCTCGTCCTTCGCGACGAGCTGGACGCCGGAGCCGGCGCTTCGCGCCATCTGGCCGCCCCGGCCGGGTTTCAGCTCGACGTTGTGCACGAGCGTGCCCGTCGGGATGTTCTCGAGCGGAAGGGCGTTGCCCGGCTTGATGTCGGCTGCGGACCCTGACTCGACCACCGCGCCGACTCGCAGTCGTGCCGGAGCGAGGATGTAGCTCTTCGCGCCGTCGGCGTAGTGGAGCAGCGCGATCCGCGCGGAGCGGTTCGGGTCGTATTCGATTGCGGCGACCTTGGCGGGCACCCCGTCCTTGCGGCGCTTGAAGTCGATGACGCGGTACCGGCGCTTGTGGCCCCCGCCCTGATGGCGCGTCGTGATCCGGCCGTTGTTGTTCCGGCCGCCCTTCTTCGTCAGCTTCTCGGTCAGCGCCTTCTCGGGCTTCGACTTCGTGACCTCCTCGAACGTCGAGACGGTCATGAAGCGGCGGCCCGGTGAGGTCGGCTTATAGCGACGTACCGGCATCAGGCGTGGACCCCCTCGAAGATTTCGATCGAGTCGCCGGGCCTGAGCTGCACGATCGCCTTCTTCCAGCCCGGCCTGCGCCCGCGATAGAGACCGCGCCGCTTCGGCTTCGACTGCACCATGCAGATGTTCACCCGCAGCACCTTGACGTCGAAGAGCTCCTCGACGGCCTGCCGGACCTGCGTCTTGTGCGCGTCCGGATGGATGCGGAACGAGTACGTGTTGCTGGCCTCGATCTGCGCATAGCTTTTCTCCGACACGACCGGAGCGAGCAGGACTTCGTTCGGATGGAGGCTCATGAGCTCTCTGCCTTCGCCTTCGAGTCGTCCTTCGCGGCCTTCGCCTCGACGAGCTCCAGCGCGTCCTGGGTGAGGAGCACCGAGCGCGCCCACACGAGCGTGGCGACCTCGAGCCGGCCCGGAGTCGTCACGACGACGCGGTCGATGTTGCGGAAGGACTTGGCGACGTTCTCCTCGTCGCTCGTCACGACGACGGCGGGGAGCTCCTTCCCCCACTTGGCGAGGAGCGCAACGGCGTCCCGTGTCGAGGGAGCGGTGAAGGTCGAGCCGTCGAGCACGCCGAGCGTGCCGTCGGCTGCGTGCTGCGAAAGAACTCCGCGCAGCGCCGAGCGGCGCGTCTTGCGGTTCACCTTCACGTCGAAGTCGCGGGGCGTCGGCGGAAACGCGACGCCTCCGCCGGTCCACTGCGGGGCCCGGGTCGTGCCCGCTCGGGCACGGCCGGTTCCCTTTTGCCGCCACGGCTTCGAACGGCCGCCGGAGACGAGCCCGCGGCTCTTCGCGGCGCGCGTGCCTCTGCGGTCGGCGTTCATCTCCGCGCGCACCGTCTCGTGGACGACGTGCGGCTTCAGCTGGGCGCCGAAGACCGTTTCCTCGAGCGTCAGGTCCTTGGCCTTTTTGCCGGCGGAATCGAAGAGAGGTGCCTTTGGCGCGGCCATCAGTGACTGGCCTCCCGCACTTCGACGAAGCTGTTCTTGGCTCCCGGCACGGCGCCCTTGATCAGCAACAGGTTCTCCTGCGGGCGTACCTCGTGCACGACGAGCCCGCTCTGCGTGACGCGCTTACCACCGAGGCGGCCCGCCATCTTCATTCCCTTGAAGACACGCGAGGGCGTTGCCGAGGCGCCGATCGAGCCCGGCTTCCGGACGTTGTGCGAGCCGTGCGAGGTCGGACCGCGGTGGAACCGATGCCGCTTGATCGTTCCGGCGAAGCCTTTCCCGTGCGCGATCCCCGAGACCTTGATCTTCTCGCCCGGCTCGAACACCTCGACGGTGACGTTCTCGCCGACGA
>Ga0307282_10000530_pt1 | contig 12317 bp, 7 predicted proteins | sample ER_DNA_121_FD_194475 | JGI IMG/M metagenome (GOLD analysis project Ga0307282, IMG submission 194475) | Bulk soil microbial communities from the East River watershed near Crested Butte, Colorado, United States - ER_DNA_121 | ecosystem: Environmental > Terrestrial > Soil > Floodplain | place: USA...
CGGGCTGGACGCCGGCGAGGCGGTGCCGCTGCCGGACGGCGGATATCGCGGCGGCGCGCTCAACCTTGCGGCGCGTCTCTGCTCGATCGCAGCGTCGGGCCAGGTGCTCGCGAGCGAGGGCGTCGCGCATCTCGCCCGCAAGGTCGACGGCCTGCAGTACCGGCCCCGCAAGGCCGAGCGGCTCAAGGGAATCGCGGAGCGGGTCAAGGTCAACGAGGTCGTCCCGGACGAGCCGTTGCCGCCGGTGCCGACGCCGGCAGCGGCGCCGCGGCGACAAACGAACCGGCGCTGGCTCGTCGGCGGTGCGGTCGCCGTCGCGGTTCTGGTCGGAGGCCTGCTCGCGATCTTCCTCACCGGTAGCGGTTCCGCCGACAGCACGATCGCCGCGAACGCCGCCGGTCTCGTCGAGAGCAACGGCCACGTTGCCGCGCAGGTCCCGATCTCGGGGCGACCCGCCGGTGTCGCGACGGGAGCGGGTGCACTCTGGGTGACCGACTCCGTGAACGCAACGCTCCTGCGCATCGATCCGCAGAAACGGAGCGTCGTCGACCGAATCGGCGTCGGGACGAATCCCGGCGCTGTAACCGTCGGTGAGGGCTCGGTCTGGGTCGTCAACAGCCAGGACGGGAGCGTCTCCCGGATCGATCCGGCGAACGACAACGTGGCCGCGCCCATCCCGGTCGGCAACGGGCCGAGCTCGATCGCCTACGGGGCGGGCTCCATCTGGGTGCTCAATCAGGTCGACGCAACGATCTCCCGCATCGCGGCCGGCAGTGGCCGCGTGACGGACACGATCCCGCTCGGTCAGAACCCGACGAGGCTCGCGTTTGGCCTCGGCTACGTCTGGGTGACGAGCGAGGAGGCCGGGGTCCTGCTTCGTGTCGATCCGAAGACGGGCTCGGTCGTCGAGGCGACGCCCGTTGGGAACGGGCCGGTCGGCGTCGTGGTGGGCGGAAACGCTGTTTGGGTCGCGAACACGCCGGACCGAACGGTCTCGCGTGTCGATCCCAGCTCGGGCGCCGTGACGAAGATCAACCTCGTCGACCGGCCTGCCGAGGTGACGTACGCAGCCGGCACGGTGTGGGCCGCGAACACACTCGATGGGACGCTCACGCGGATCGACGCGGACTCGCAGCGCGTCGGGCGGCCGATCCGCACAGTCGACAACCCGGCGGGACTGGCGCCGTCCGGCCGTGATGTCTGGACGATCGCGCTGACCTCGTCCCTCGCGCATCGAGGCGGTACGTTGCGCATTGCTGCGGGCACCGGCGACGAGGCTTTCGACACGCCTGATCCCGGCGCGGCCTACCGCGTGGGCTCCTGGCAGCTCGCGTGGATCGTGTACGACGGACTCGTCACGTACCGGCGGACGGGAGGTCCGAGCGGCAACACAGTCGTTCCAGACCTCGCGACGGCGCTGCCGGTGATCCAGGACGGCGGCCGGACGTACGTGTTCAAGCTGCGCGACGGGATCCGCTACTCGAACGGCACTTCGGTGAAGGCGAGCGACCTACGCCACGCGATCGAGCGCGGCTACCGCGAGCAGACAGGCTTTACGGGCATCGCGGAGATCAGTGGCTGGAGCAAGTGCACGAAAGACGCGTGCGATCTCTCGCACGGAATCGTCGCCGACGACGGCTCCAGGACGATCACGATCCACCTCGACAAGCCGGATCCAGATTTTCTCTTCAAGCTCGCTCTGCCGTTCGGCTCGTTCATTCCGCCAGGCTCCCCGCCGATCGCGACGACGAAGGCACCGTTACCGGGAACGGGGCCGTACCTGATCAAGAACTACACGCCGAATCGCAAGCTGGTGCTCGTGCGCAACCCGTACTTCCACGAGTGGTCGGCGGAAGCGCAGCCGGCCGGGTATCCGGATCGCTTCGAGTACACCTTCGGGCTCGACGCGTCTGCGGCGACGTCCGCCGTCGAGTCGGGGAAAGCCGACTTCGCGTTGGAGCAGCCTCCACCAGAGCGGCTGCGCGAGATCACGACGCGCTTCTCGAGCCTCGCGCATCCGTTTGTCGAGCCGTCGACGTATTTCTTCGGCCTGCACACGAAGCTCCCACCGTTTAACGACGTTCGAGTAAGGCGCGCGCTGAACTTTGCAGTCGACCGCGAGCAGCTTCTTCGGCTCTGGGGCGGGAAGCAGCTTTGGCGGACGACGTGCCAGGTCCTACCGCCGGGAATCGCCGGCTACCGGCCGACTTGCCCGTATACCGCAGCTGCGAGCGCTGCCGGACAGTGGAAACGGCCCGATCTCGCACAAGCGCGGCGTCTGATCGCCGCTGCCGGCGCGAGGGGCGAGCCCGTGCTGGTCGCCGGCGCCAGTGACGATCCGGCCAAGGAGTCGGCGACTCGATACATCACGGGACTGCTGAAACAGCTCGGCTTCAAAGCGCGCCTGCGGCTGTATCCGCACACGATCGACCTCTACCACGCTGCGGGAAATCCGCGGGCGCGCATCCAGCTCAGCATCGACGGGTGGCGCTCGGACTTGCCTCGTGCGTCGGACTTCTTCACCAACCTTCTGAGCTGCTCGGCCTACAGGCCCGACACGGACGTCAATCTCAACGCGCCGGGGTTCTGTGAGCCGTCACTCGATCGCCAGATGCGGCGTGCCCAGGATCTCGCCGCCACGGATGCCGCCGCCTCCGCTGCGCTCTGGGCAAAGGTGGATCGACGAGTCGTCGACGCTGCGCCCTGGATCCCGTTCCTGAACGCCCAGGGGCTCGAGCTGACATCGAAGCGCGTCGCGAACTACCAGCGGAACCCCCAGTTCGGCGTCTTGATCGACCAACTCTGGGTGCGGTAGCGCGTTGACCCACACGGCATGACAGAGTGTCGCCGTGACCTTCGCTGTTGCCGCGGATTCATATGACAAGTTCATGGGGAGGTACTCGACCCTGCTGGCGCCGCAGTTCGCGGATCTTGCCGGCGTGGGCGCGGGGCAACGGGTGGTCGACGTCGGCTGCGGACCCGGCGCGCTCACCACCGAACTGGTGGAGCGCGTGGGCGCCTCGAACGTCGCGGCCGTCGATCCATCGGAATCCTTCGTCGCAGCTGCGCGCGAGCGCCATCCCGGTGTCGACGTCCAAGAAGCGCCCGCGGAGACCTTGCCGTTTGCCGACGGAGCATTCGACGCAGCGCTTGCGCAACTCGTCGTGCACTTCATGGCGGATCCCGTTCAAGGGCTGACCGAAATGGCTCGGGTCGTACGCGCGGGTGGCGTGGTCGCGGCCTGCGTCTGGGATCACGCGGGCGGGCAGACGCCGCTGGCGCCGTTCTGGCAGGCCGTGCACGAGCTCGACCCGGACGAGGAAGGCGAACGCAACCTTGCCGGTGGGCGCGAAGGTCACCTCACGGAGCTCTTCCGGGAAGCGGGACTGCGTGAGATCTCGGAGACGGCGTTGCCGATTCGCGTCGAGCACGCGACCTTCGAGGAGTGGTGGGAGCCCTTCACACTCGGCGTCGGGCCGGCCGGGGCCTACGCGGTGGGCCTCGACCCCGAGCAGCAGGCTGAGCTACGTGAACGGTGTAGGCAGCAGCTGCCCGAGGCGCCGTTCACGCTCTCCGCGCGGGCCTGGGCGGCCCGCGGTCTCGCGTAGGCTTTGCCGCTGTGGCCAGGTGCTGCAATCCGCGCGGTTGCGACTCGTTCTTCACGCCGCGGTTTGCGCGTCGCATGGCGACGCGCTACCGAAAGCGAGGACTTGATCGAACGGCGCGGCGGATGGTCGAGTTCCTCGAGCAGCGCGGGATCGAGGGCGCGACTGTGCTCGAGATCGGCGGCGGTGTCGGTGAGATCCAGGTCGAGCTCCTGAAACGTGGCGCGGCTCGCGCCACGAACCTCGAGCTCTCCCCGGCGTATGAGGAAGAAGCGAACAGACTCTTGCGCGAGCTGGCGCTCGAGGACCGTGCGGAGCGCCGCCTCCACGACATCGCGGCGGAGCCCGATGGGGTAGAGGCAGCCGACATCGTCGTGTTGCACCGAGTCGTCTGCTGTTACCCGGACTACGAGCGTCTGCTCGGAGCGGCAGAGAAACGAACCCGGCGGCTGCTCGTGTTCAGCTACCCGCCGCGCAACGCGTTTTCGCGCCTGTTCGTGGCTACGGAGAACCTGGCCTTCAGGCTCCTCCGGAAGGAGTATCGGAGCTTCGTTCATCCGCCGTCGGCCATGCTCGGCCTGCTTGACGAGCGGGGGCTTCGGCGCACGTTCGCCCTTCACACCGCGGTCTGGCAGGTCGCCGGGCTCGAGCGCTAACGCCTTCGCTCGCCGAGTAGCTCAGGAAACCAGCGCCGACTGGTGGCCGAGCGCCAGTGCGCAGGCCTCGTCGAGCGTCAACGCTCGTCCACTTTCGTAGTGGATCGAGTAGGCGTTCGTGTCGAGATGCGCGAGCGTTCGCGCGAGCCAGCGGTCGTAGAGGATCTGGTGGTCCGGTTGGCGCTGCGCACCGATCGACGCGCGCGCTGCGTCGCTCGCGCCGAACAACGTTGCGGCTCGTTCGACCTCGCCGCCGGTCGCGGCAAGACCGGCGAAGGTATCGAGACAGACGGCGATACCGTGTGGCTCGCCAAGCTCGCGGGCGAGCGCAAGGCTCTCGGCGAGCAGACTGGTCGCCTGCGCACCGTCTCCGAGCTCGATCATCGCAGCTGCAAGTGAGCGCGACGCAGCGCCGATCTCCCGGTCATCGCCGACTTCGCGTGCGAGCTCGAGCGCCTCGGTCAACCAGGTCACTCCCTCCGGTACATCTCCCGCCGTCAGAGCCATGAGCCCGACGTTTTCCTTCGCCAGAGCCTGCCCGCGAGTATCCCCGAGGGAGACGAAATGTTCGATGCTCTCCTTGTACAGATCGCGCGCAACCTCTAGCTCGCCACCGAAGAACGCGAGGTTGCCGAGGTTCACGAGCGCGGACGAGATCACCCGCGTCGACCCGGAAGCACGGGCATCCGCGAGTGCCGCCTCGAACCGTGCACGCGCCGCATCGAACTCTCCCTGCTCGCCTGCAAGGATCCCAGCCATGTTGAGAGCGTTCGCGCGGAGCTCTGACGGCTCCTCAGACGCGGCAGCCAGCGCGGACTCCAGCGCCTGACGACCCTCCGCCAGGTAGCCGTGGATGTGCCAGAACCGCCGGATCCCGACGACGAGCCGCAGTGCCGAAACGGAGTCGCCGGTCTCGAGCGCGAAGGCAAGCGCGGCTCGGAGATTGCTGTGCTCGTCTTCGAGGCGGGCGAACCAGGAGATCTGGTCGCGGTCAGCCAGCTTCGGTTCGGCCTCCTCGGCAAGGCCGACGAAGTGCTCGAGGTGGCGACGGCGCGTGTCGCCATCCTCGCCAAGCGCTGCAAGTCGCTCGAGCGCATACTCGCGTACGATCTCGAGCACCGAGAACCGAGGCTCGCCGTCAGACGTCTGACGCTGTCGCACGAGGCTCTCGTCGACGAGCGCGGCGAGCCCTTCCAGCACCGAACTGCTCCCGCTGCAGACAGCCTCGGCGGATGGAAGCGTCCAGCCGCCGGCGAACACGCCGAGCTGCGCGAAGAGACGTTGCGCCTCTGGGTCGAGTAGGTCGTAACTCCAGTCGAGCGTCATGCGGAGCGTTTGCTGATGACGGGGCGCATCGCGTCGCCCGCCGGTGAGGAGCTCCAGCCGGTTGCCCAGCCGCGAGAGAAGAGCTGCGGGCGGCAGAAGCTTCGTCCGCGCGGCCGCAAGCTCGATCGCCAGGGGCAGTCCGTCGAGTCGCGCGCAGAGCTCGGCGACCGCGCCCGCGTTCTGCTCGGTCAGTGCGAAGTCTGGATTGGCGGCCTGCGCACGGGCGATGAAGAGCTCAGCAGCTTCATCGTCGGCCAGCGGCGGTACGGGCACCTCGCGCTCGGCCGCCACACGGAGTGGTGCGCGGCTTGTCACGATCACCTTCACCCTGGGCGCCGCCTCGAGTAGACGCGCGATGCTCGGCGCGGCCGTTATGACCTGCTCGAAGTTGTCGACGAGCAGCAAGACCTCCGAGCTCGCTAGCGCCCGAATCAGCTCTTCCTCGGGATTCGGGCCTACCTCAGGGACCTCGAGCGCTTCGAGGATCGCGCCTGCCACCAGGGCCGGTTCGCGAATGTTCGCGATTGCAGCTACCGCAGACCCATGTTGGAACTCGGGAGAGAGGCGCCGGACGAGCTCGAGCGCAAGCCGGGTCTTGCCGATGCCGCCGGTTCCGGTGAGTGTGACCAGCCGCGTCTCCTCGTTACGCACGACTTCCGCGAGTGAGGCGAGCTCGCGCTCGCGACCGAGAAGCGGTGTGGCAGGAGTCGGCGCCCGCCGCGGCGACGTCGGACCCGCCTGTGGGACATTCAGTGACGGGTCGTGCGCGAGAATCGCCCGCTCGAGCCGGCGCAGTGACTCGCTCGGCTCGATCCCGAGCTCATCCACGAACGTCCTACGCGCTCGCTGGTAGACAGCGAGTGCGTCCGCCTGCCGGCCCGAGCGATAGAGCGCAAGCATCAGCTGCGCACGGAACCGCTCTCGCATCGGCTGCTCGGCGACGAGACGTTCGAGTTCCGCGACGACCTGCCCGTGCCGGCCGAGAGCGAGATCGGCATCGATCCGTTCCTCGAGTGCCGCCAGGCGAAGCTCCTCGAGCCGCGCGATCTCGGCCTGCGCGAATGGCTCCCAGGAAAGGTCGGCGAGCGCTGCGCCGCGCCAGAGCGCGAGGGCGGCGCGGAGAGTGTCCGCAGCGCGCGCTGCGTCCCCGGCTCCGAGCGCGCTTCGCCCTTCCTCGCTCAGGCGGATGAACTCGAACACGTCGACGGAGTCCGCCTCGATGACCAGTCGATAACCGGCCGGTGCCGTCTCGAGGGCGCCTTCAGGCACCAGCTTCCTGAGTTGCGAGACGTAAACCTGGAGGGTATTGCGCGCCGTGTCGGGCGGCTCGTCGCCCCACAGCGCGTCGATGAGGCGATCGCGAGAGACGACACGATTTGCATCCAGGAGCAGAACCGCCAGCAAGGCGCGCCGTTTCTGGCCTCCGAGCGCGATGGGCTCGCCGTCCGAGCTCATGGCGACGGGACCGAGGAGGCTGAACTGGGGACGAGCAGCCGTCACCGGGGGGTCTTACCACGATTTCAGGACGCCTTCAGCGTTTCTTCAGCGACCCGCGCAAGGATCGCGTCGTGAACTCGATCCCTACCAACAGCCCTAAGAGATCTGCGGCGATCACGGGCGGGCCGGCCGTCGCCGTCGCGGCCGTCCCGTCGCCGGAGAGGAGGAGTCATGAAGAAAGGCAGCACCTGGAGCTAGACCAGTCGGGGAAGGGGGAGGGCGGCGCTTCGGCGCCGCCCGCAGTTCGGCCGATCAGATGGTTGCCCTGACCAGGGCGGCAGCGAGGTTGATGCCGGAGCGGCTCGAGCGGCCGCTTCGGTCTGCGTCGTTCAGACGCCTCGTCGTCGGCAAGAGCATCTCGTATTTCGGCGACTGGCTGATGGTGGCCGTACTCGTCGGTTGGGTGTACGAGTCGACGTCGTCGGTCGCTCAGGTCGCCCTGCTGATGGCGATCAGGCTCGTTCCGCCGATCGTCGGCGGCGGCGTTGCGGCGTCGCTCGTCGACCGGCTGCCGCGGCAACGCGTCCTCGTGTGGAGCGAGGCCGCCTGCGCTGCGACGATCGCCGGCGCGCTCGTGGGTGTGATGGCCGGCTCGCGCGCGACCGTCTTTGCATTCGTCGGCCTCTGCGGGCTCGTCGGCATGGTCTCGACCGTTGCGGGCAACGCGTTGATCCCGATGGTCGTCAGGCAGGACGAGCTGCCGGCGGCAAACGGAATCCACTCGGTCGGTCAGGAGGCCGCGATGGCCCTGGGTGCGGTCGGCGGTGGCTTGGCGCTCGCCCTCGGCGGCGCGACGGCGGGGCTCGCAGCGAATCTCGTCAGCTATGGCATCGCCGTGGTGCTCTACTCGCGGATTCACGTCGTCGGCGCTGCCGGTGGTCACGCGACTGGGAGGCGCGGTGGCTTGATCGACGGGCTTCGCTACGTCCTCCGCTCTCGTCCGTTGACGGTCGTGGTCGGAGGGTTTGCACTCGGAACGCTCGCGGCCGGGCTCGTCAACGCGACGCTGCCGAAGTTCACGACCGACCTTGGTCTCGGTGCGAGCGGCTACGGCTGGGCACTCGCGGCGCTCGGTTGCGGGATGATCGCCGGTGAGGCGCTGACAGGCGCGATCGCCGAACGGATCGAGCCGCGCTGGCTGGGCGCCGGGCTCGGGGCGATGGGTTGTCTCTTCTTCGCGTTCGCCTGGTCGGGAAGTGCCGCGGGCGCGCTCCTGTTTCTGGCGGTGTTCGGTGTCGCGAACGGATTCACGGAGGTCGTGATGATGACGGCCATCCACGAACAGGCCGACGACGCGTATCAGGGCAGGGTCTTCGGAGTTGGCTCGACGATCTGGCGCACGACGATGTTGGGTGCGGTCGCGCTGGCGCCGGTCATTGATGCTGTCGCGTCACCAGCTCAGGCGATCAGTGTCGCCGCGTGCTTCCTCCTGGTCGGCGCGATTCTCGTTCAGGTCACGCTTCGCCCGTCACGGCGGGCGGCAATCGTGACGGCGTAGGCGTCAGGCGACGCGGACCGGCCTGGCCGGCTCCACGCCGAAGGTGCCGGGCTCCTTCCGCCAGAGCTCCTCGAGCGCGGCAACGACGTGCGGGCAGAACTGGGTGCCACTGTGCTCGCGGATCTCCGCCAGCGCGGCGAGCATCGGGCGCGCTCCGCGATACGGTCGCGTGCTCGTCAAGGCGTCGAGTGCGTCGGCGACGAACACGATCCGAGCCGGGAGCGGAATCGCCTCGCCGCTGAGACCGTCGGGGTAACCCATGCCGTCGATGCGCTCGTGACTCGAGCGTGCGCACTGGCGGACGAACGGATGCAGGTCGAGCTCGGAGAGGATCTGGTCGGAGATGACTGGGTGCGTCTTGATGAGTGCCCACTCGTCCTCGTTGAGCTTTCCCGCCTTGTGCAGGATCTGCTCGGGGATCCCGATCTTGCCGATGTCGTGCAGGAGCGCGCCGATCTCGATCGCCTCGAGCTCGTCGTCGCGGAATCCGAGCCGGCGGGCAAGGCCCAGGGCGACGGCGGCGACGCGTTCGGTGTGCCCGCGCGTGTAGAGGTCCTTCGCTTCCATGCTCCTTGAGAGCGCCGCGATCGTGTCCTTGTGAGCGCGACGAAGATTGGTGTTCGCCTCGCGGATCTCGTCGACCGCCGCAGCCGTGCGCTCGAGATACTGGCGAACGGAGAGGATCATCAGCGCGGGCGGGAGCGTGAAGGCGACGAGGCCGGCGGTGCCGACCTGTTGGTAGGCGATCGTCGCGGCGAGAGCGACGGGCCCGAACAGTGCGAAGTGGAAGCGCGCCCAGTGGAAGCGTTCGAACCAGACCGTCGTCCAGGGCATGCGCTCGGCAAAGCTCATCACGAGGCAGAGCAGACCGTTGTTGACGACGGCGAAGACGGCCCCGGCCAGGATCGCGGCCGGCAGGCGCCAGTCGTCGAGAGCCTGGAACACGAGCGAAGCAGCGCCGGCAGAGAGTGCGAAGTTCGAAGCGTCGAAGACGGCCTTGTGGAATTCGCTGCGCCTCCGAACCGACTGAGCGACTGCCGCGAGAATCGCGATCGCCATTGTGGTGCCGGTGTCGAAGAGGAAAGCGCTCGCGAGGATGCCGATGGCGGAGACGCTGACGCTCCCGCGTCCGTAGACCCGCACGGAGAACATCTGCAGAGCGAGCGTGAGCGCGAGGAGCGTGGCGATGCGCACCGGCTCGTGTGATGCAGTGGAGAAGAGCCCAGCGGATGTGGTGCTGAGTGCCGCGCAAGCCAAGACGGCCAGGCCGACGATGAGCGCGACCACCCGCTCGTCGAAACCGGCCGACGCCGTGTCCGGATTCGGTGGCCGAGCGACCATGGGACGCGGGCCGGCCAGCAGGAGCTCGCGCTTGCCGATCACGGCGTGCCCTCGCCTGTTCGCGCGCGCGCGACGATCTGCTCTTGGTCGCGAACGAGGCTAGAGCTGCCGAGCAGGGGAAGTCTGTGAAGTGCGGTCCGCATGGTCGAGCCCCGGCCTCCAAGCTTTCGGCCGGTCGACTTGATATGCGCGATGGCACGCGATTCCTCGTCCCCCGTTGGAGGGATCGAAGCGGTCACACCGTGGAAACCCGCGAAGACAGCCCGCAGAACATCGTTCATCACCCTGGGGCGAGGCATTGCCGAATCGGAAGTTGAACACCGCGAACTCCCGGAGGCCCGCTTCCCGCCGTGCCGAGAGATAACGCGTCCCCTCTTCGTGGACTGCGTTTGCTGTGCGTGGATTCGCCCCGTAGCTTCCGATGTAGACGTCTGCCTGCTTGGCGATCCCGCTCCGTCGCACGGCGTCGAGCAGGTTCCCAAGATCGCGCAGGGTGAAGTACGAGAGGAGGACGACGGGACGCTGGGGCACGCTCCGCATCTTGGTCCACCACCCCCGAACCATGGGTGAGACCGACTTCGAGCGGGAGCGGAGGCGTCGCCCAGGTGGCATACTCGAAACCATGGCCCACGAGCCGTCGGGGGCAAACGAGCCGCAGAAGCCTGCGCCAACCGGAGCGGACAGCGCTCAGGAGCACGGCTTCGCCGATCTTCAGTTCTACGTCCCGCAGGACCTCCTCGACGTCCGCTTTCCCGCCGCGGTCCGCGGTTACGACCGCGGTGCCGTCGAGACGTACGTCAAACGAGTCAATCGCGTGATCGCCGAGCTCAAGGTGAGGAGCTCGCCGCCGGCCGCCGTGAGACACGCAGTCGAAGGAGCAGAGGAGACGGTTCAGGGACTCCTCCAGGCCGCGCGCGAGGCCGCGCACCAGATCACGCAAAGTGCTCAACAGGAGGCCGAGGAGAACACGGCCCGCGCGAAGGCTGAGGCGGCGACGCTCACCGTCGACACGAGCGCCGACGCGGATCGCATCAAGGCCGAGGCAGAACAGGTCATGGCCAACGCGAAGCGGGAGGCGGAGGCAACGGTCGCAACGGCGGAATCCACGGCAAGTGAGTTGCGAGCGAGCGCGAAAGCAGACGCCGAAGACATCGTCGCGCGGGCCCAGGCCGAGGCGGACGAGCGCATGCGGCGATTACAGGAAGACCTGACCGCGCGTAGGGAAGAGGCGGAGGCGCGAATGCGTGACCTTCGGGCGGATACCGACGTGGTCTCGAACGAGCGTCACGAATTGCTCGAAGACATCCGGCAAATGTCGGGCGACCTCGTGAATCTCGCGAATGCCGCGGCTACCCGCATCAAAGGTGAGGAGAGCGAAAAGGAAGCCGAGAGCGAGCCGCAGGAAGTGTCTCAGCCGTCGAATTCCTAATGGCGCGTGAGGTGACGGCGGCAGGGTAAGCGCCAGCGTCATACGCTTCGCGGGTGAGCGAAGCCCGCCGAGAGCGCAAGGTCGTCACGGTGCTCTTCGCCGACCTGGTCGGCTTCACGACGCAGGCCGAGCAGCTGGATCCGGAGGACGTCGAGGCGATCCTTCGGCCGTACCACGAGCGGCTGCGGTACGAACTGGAGCGCTGGGGTGGAACGGTGGAGAAGTTCATCGGCGATGCGGTGATGGCGCTCTTCGGCGCGCCGGTGACGCGTGAAGACGATCCCGAGCGCGCGGTCCGTGCTGCGCTTTCGATCCGCGACTGGATCGCGGAGGAGGGCGAGCTGCAAGTGCGGATCGCTGTGAACACGGGCGAGGCGCTTGTCAATCTCGCGGCGCGGCCCGAAGCCGGTGAGGGCATGGCGGCAGGCGACGTCGTCAACACCACGGCACGGCTTCAGTCCGCAGCGCCCGTGAACGGGATCCTCGTCGGCGAGACGACGTATCGCGCGACGGCGGAGTCAATCGAGTTCCGCGAGCACGCCGCGATCGAGGCGAAAGGCAAGGAGCAGCCCGTTGCCGTCTGGGAAGTCGTGGAGGCACGCGCACGCTTCGGTGTCGACCTCGCGCCTGAGACGCGGACCCAGCTCGTCGGACGCGAGCGCGAAGTCGACTTGCTCGTCGGCACGCTCGCGAGGACACGACAGCAACGCTCGACGGAGCTCGTGACACTGATCGGCGTCCCGGGCATCGGCAAGAGCCGTCTCGTCGGGGAGCTTTTCCAGTCGATCGAGCGCGGCGGCGAGCTGACGTACTGGCGGCAGGGACGTTCGCTGCCATACGGCGAGGGAGTCAGCTACTGGGCGCTCGGGGAGATGGTGAAAGCGCAGGCCGGCATCCTCGAGACGGACAGCGACGACGAAGTGGCCTCGAAGCTCGCGCGCGCCGTCGAGCAGCTGGTCGACGAG
>Ga0307282_10000531_pt1 | contig 12312 bp, 11 predicted proteins | sample ER_DNA_121_FD_194475 | JGI IMG/M metagenome (GOLD analysis project Ga0307282, IMG submission 194475) | Bulk soil microbial communities from the East River watershed near Crested Butte, Colorado, United States - ER_DNA_121 | ecosystem: Environmental > Terrestrial > Soil > Floodplain | place...
GCTTGCCCCCTGGCACCGCGTCGGTCGCTGAAGGACTGTTCAGTCGAGCGGGAGCTCGGCGACGAGGCGTGTTCCCTCTCTGGGGGGACTCGTCACCGTTAGGCGCCCACCCAACGCCTCCACCCGGTCAGCCAGTCCGCGCAGGCCCGAGCCTTTCTCGAGGCTCGCGCCGCCCTTGCCGTCGTCGCTCACCGCGGCCACGAGCAGCCGGTCCCTCTCGTCGATCTCTACGACCACGCGCGACGCCTCCGCGTACTTGCCGACGTTGGCCAGCGCCTCCGAGCAGACGAAGTAGGCGGCCGCCTCCACCGGTGCGGCGTACCGGGCGCTCGGGACGCGAAGTTCGACCGGCGTCGCAGAGCGCTCGGCGAGCTCGCCCAGCGCAGCGCCGAGGCCGCGGTCGACGAGAATTCGGGGGTGAACGCCACGGGCGAACTCCCGTAGCTCGGAACGTGTCTGTTCGAGCTGCTCGTGCGTTTCGGCCAGCGTGACCGCCAGGGCGCCCTCGGCGCGATCGCCTGCCTCGTCGAGGAGCGTCTCGACCGCGACGAGCCGCCGCTCGGCGCCCTCGCGGAGCTCTTGCTCGAGACGTCGCCGCTCCGTGTCTCCCGCCTCGACGATCCGGCGACGCGACGCTTCGAGCTCATCGACCTGACTCACGACCTCGGCCTGGAGGCGTGAGTTGACAACGGCGATTCGGGCGGCCGCGGCGACCGAGCGAACGAGGTCGGGGCTCGCGAGGACCGCGGCGTCGTGCACGAGCGCCGCCACCGGCTCCCCGCCATCGGTCACGGTCGTCACGCGTCGATCGCCCTCCCCTTCCGGGAGCTCGACCTCGCGACCGCGTTCATCGACGAACACGCCGCTGTCCAATCTGTAACCGAGGACGAGCGAGCGGTCGCCCAGCGCATCTGCGAGCCGGTCCCGTAGCGGCCCGGCTTCGCTGGTCTCGCCCAGGTCGACGACGAGCCCTGTCACGGTCGCGCGAACCCAGCGGCCGAGCATCAGGTCGAACGTCAGGCCGACAGCGATTCCGGCGAGCACGACGTCGTAGGCCCAGAGCACAGCGCGGTCGACCGCGGGGCCTGAGCCCCCAGCACGGGCGAGTGCGGAGACGACGAGGACAGCTGCGAAGCCTGCGCTTGCCACGGCCGCACCCGCGCGGGCCCGCCTCTCAGGGCCTGTGGCCGTTACGAATCGCTCTGTGGCGACGCCCAAGACGATGACGGCAAGCGCAAGTCCGCCCGCCGGCGTCTTTCCAATCTCGGGCACGACGGAGAGCACGTATGCGACGGCAACGGCAGCACGCTCGAGCCGGCGCTCGAGACGGCCACTCGGGTACGAGAGAAGCGCGTGGACCAGCGGCCCCCGGTGGAGCGTGAGGAAGATCGCCCCAAAGTCCGCATAGCCAGAATCCCCCGAGGCGGCGAACGTCCCGAGAAACCAGAAGACGCCCGCCGTCACAAACAGTGGACCCGTCCGGCTCTCCCGCCGCGTCCAGATGACGAGACCACAGACCACGAAGAGGAGCCCGACCGCAAGATCTGCGACAGCGAGGCGGATTTCCCCGGCAGTTGAAGCCTCTTGGAGCGGCCCGCGCCTCAGCGACGCCCACTCGGCGTAGAGGCCGAGCGCGACAGCGGCCGGAAAGACCGCGAGGCGAAGCGCGCCCAGTCGCACGCACCGATGGTGTCACTGCATTGTGGCTAGCCGCAATGGCGATCGCCACAATTTCCGAGCGAGCACGGAGCGAAGAGTGTCGCTGGCCCCGTGTTCTTCCTTCCTGGTTCCTCCTAGCGTCTGTCGGCGAAGTGATCAATCGCGAAAGGAGAGAACCATGATGCGCAAACTCGTCATCCTCGCGCTTCTAGGCTCGGCCGTGGCAGCGATCCTCGTGACTCCCGCAACGGCGAAGCCCCCGGGCAGGAACGGGCTGATTTCCTTCACCCGCTTTGACCCGGTAGTCGATCAAGACATCGTCTACACGGTGAACCCAGACGGCAGCCATGAGCAACAGCTGCTGCCTGCGGCCGAATCGGGGCACTGGTCGCCGGACGGCAGCAGGATCCTGGTGGGTCCCGACTGCTGCGCCGAGCGGATCCTCAACCCCGATAACGGCAGCTACACCGAGCTGCCGACCTTCTACCCCGACCTCGGGCTGTTCCTCGGCTGCGGCGTGTGGTCGCCCGACGGTGCGCGGCTCGCATGTGAGGGCTTCGGCGACCAGCCGAGCGCGGACGGCGTCTACACGATCCGCTCGGCCGACGGCGGCGACGTGCGAAGAATCACCTCGGGAGCCGACGACGACTGTCCGGGCGACTACTCGCCAAACGGCAAGCGCATTGTCTTCCTGCGCTCGTCGTTCGACTTGGGAGCGCAGGCGCTCTATGTGGTCAAGACGGACGGAAGCGATCTTCGGCAGATCACGCCAGCCGGCATGATCCTCAACTTCAACTGCGGGAGCTGGTCGCCGCAGGGGAACGAGATCGTCTTCTCCGCACACAATCCGCGGGGAGCGAGGGGCTCGATCTTCGTCGTCCACGCCGACGGCAGCGGCCTTCGGCAAATCCCCATCGCCGGCTGCGGCAGTGCCTCGGGTTGCAACGAGCCGGTCTGGTCCCCGGACGGGAAGAAGATCGCCTTCACGATGTTCCTGCCACAGACCGGGCAGTCAGACCTCTACACGGTGAACGCGGACGGCTCCGGCCTCTACCAGGTGACGCACGCGGGGCTGGGCGCAGGCCTGAAGGACTGGGGCACGCATCCGCTGACCCGGTAGCACTTAGGCATCGCCGGGCGGCGGGCTAGACCCCGCCGCCCGGCAGCTTCTGTGCGAGCCTGTCTCTCGGAAGGTAGAAATCGATGGAACGACGAGACACAGTCACTCCGGAGAAGCTGGTGGCCGAGGACCTACCGAGCGGCACCGTCACCTTCCTCTTCACCGACATCGAAGGGTCGACGCGGCTCTTGAAGCGGATCGGAGGCGACGACTACACGCACCTGCTGGCGGAGCATCACGAGCTTTTCCGCGCGCTCTTCGCCGAGCACCGCGGCCGCGAGGTCGATACCCAAGGAGACGCCTTCTTCGCCGTCTTCCCTCGCGCCAAGGACGCCGTCGCCGTAGCGTTGGCGGGTCAGAGGGCCGCCGCCGCACACTCGTGGCCGCAGCAGGTCGACGTTCGAGTGCGGATGGGAATGCACACCGGCGAGCCCGCGCTCGCAGCCGAGCGCTACATCGGCCTGGGGGTGCATCGCGCCGCCCGGATCTGCTCGGCCGCGCACGGCGGGCAGATCCTCCTCTCACAAGCGACCTACGCGGTCCTGGCCGACGAGATGCTCCCCGACCTACGTTTTCGCGACCTGGGCGAGCACATGCTGAAGGACATCGATCGCCCCGAGCGCCTCTACCAGCTCGTCGCTCCGGACCTGCCGAGCGACTTCCCGCCCTTGCGCGGGACCGGCGCACCAGCGCGCGACGAGGCAGCAGGGCCCGCGGGCGAGCGCGTCGTGGTTGCCGACGACTCCGTGCTTCTGCGCGAAGGGCTCGTGCGCGTGCTTCGGGACGCGGGCTTCGCGGTCGTGGGCACGGCGGGCGACGCCGACGAGCTCCTGCAGAAGGTCGCGGAATTGCGGCCGCCGATCGTGATCACCGACATCCGGATGCCACCGACGCAGACCGACGAGGGCCTGGTCGCGGCCCACGAGATCCGCAGGCTGTATCCAGAGATCGGCGTCCTCGTCCTCTCGCAGTACATCGAACCGCGGTACGCCACGCAGCTGCTCGAGGAGTACCCCGAGCGAACGGGCTACTTGCTCAAGGACCGCGTTTCGGACATCGCGGTCCTCGCGGATGCCATCCGTCGTATCGACCGCGGCGAGTGCGTCATCGACCCGACGATCGTCTCCCGGCTGATGAGCCGCCAGCGCCGGGGAGGAGCGGTCGCCACCTTGACCGACGAGGAGCGCGACCTGCTCGCGCTCGTAGCAGAGGGCCATTCGGACGAGTCGATCGCGGAGCGGTCTGGAGTCGACCCGGACGGTGTCGAAGAGGAGGTCAAGGGCCTCTTCGCCAAGCTCGAGATCGACACGACGCCGAATGATGTTCGTCGAGCGTTGGCAGTTCTCGCGTCGATGCGATCCTGATTCGCCCGCCCCCGCAGCAGTTATCGAGCCGCCGGCGACGCGCCTTCCTCGAGTGCTGGCGATGGGCCGGGCAGGGATCGAACCTGCGACCTTGGGATTAAAAGTCCCCTGCTCTACCAACTGAGCTACCGGCCCCGCGGTCGAGTATAGGCTGGGAATACCAGGGGCCAGGACGTCGTTTTCATCTTCGCGCCGGAGTGCGTGATTCGTTGTCCTCCGGTGACGTACTAGACGCGAAGGAGAGTGAAGGACACTGAGCACGATCAGCTTGGAAGTACCGATTCAGGCCGTCCTCGAAGAGGCGGAGGAGCAGGGCACGATCGAGGAGAGCGTCCTCGAGGCGCTCGCGCACGAGCACGAGCTCGAGGACGACGAGCTCGCGGCGATCCGTGCCGAGCTTGAGGCCCGTGAGGTCGAGATCCTCCTGCCGGCCGAGCCCGAGCCTGCCCGCACGGAGCCGGAGCACGCGCCCGCGCCCGCGAGCGGCTCCACCGACGCGCTGACGCTGCTGATGCAGAACGTTGGCCGTTACCCGCTGCTCACCGCCGCCGAGGAGGTCGCGCTCGCCAAGCGCATCGAGCGCGGCGACCGCGAGGCCAAGGAGCGGATGATCAACTCGAACCTGCGCCTGGTGATCTCGATCGCCAAGCGCTACCAGAACCGGAGCCTGCCCCTGCTCGACCTCTTCCAGGAGGGCGTGATCGGGCTGAACCGCGCGGTCGAGAAGTTCGACTGGCGGCGCGGTTACAAGTTCTCGACCTACGCCACCTGGTGGATTCGGCAGGCGTGCCAGCGCGCGGTCTCGGGCCAGTCGGCCACGATCCGCGTGCCGACGCACGTGCACGAGCGCCGGGTCAAGCTCGGCGGCGCCGCGAGCCGGCTCGAGGCGACGCTTGGCCGCGAGCCGACGCGTGAGGAGCTGGCCGAGGCGACCGGGCTCTCGCTCCGCCACGTGGACGAGGCGCTCGACATCGCCGCGGCGCCGGTTTCGCTGAACCGCTCGATCGGCTCCGAGGAGGACGGCGAGCTCGGCGACCTGTTCGCCGACGACCAGGCGCCCGACCCGGCCGCCGAGGCGGCGGACTCGCTCCGCCGGCAGGAGGTTCGCCGGGCCGTCGCCGACCTTCCCGAGCGCGAGCGGCGGATCCTCGAGCTGCGCTTCGGCTTCGATACGGAGCCGGCGTCGCTCGAGCAGATCGGCAAGGAGCTCGGCATCACGCGCGAGCGCGTCCGCCAGCTCGAGGCCCGGGCGTTCGACCACCTGGCGGTCGAGCTCGACGGCCTCGCCGAGAACGACGACGAGGAGTGGGCGGCGTAGACCTAGGGGCCGGACTGTCGTCCGGCCCACGTCGTTCGGCCTCTAGCGCTTGGCGATGTTGTGGATCTCGAGCATCTCGGGGTCGCCCCGAAACTCGATCCCTTCGCCCTTCAGCAGGGGCATCAAGTGCTCGCCGAATGCGTCGAACTGCTCGCGCGAGTCCCAGATTTCGCTGACCCGGAGGTTGCCGTTCGATCTGAAGGCGACGTGGTACTCGAGTCCCTCCGGCAGCCAGTCGCCGGATTCCTCCAGACGGCGGACGGATTTGTCGTACTGGTCGGTGCTCACATCGCCGGCGAGCGTAAAGCGGGCGAGGATCTTCGTCTTGCGGGCGTCCATGACCGGTGTCGCGGACGGAGTGGTGGCGGCCATTCGATGGCCTCCTTCGTGTGGATGCTCTCTGACCGAGCCGACCTACAACCGAACACGTCTTCTTGCGCCGCCTGGCGGGCGAGGATTCTGAGTCAGAGTGCACTACCAACGTAGCAGGCCTTGACCGCACTGGCTTTCCTCCGGCCAGGCCGAGCTCGCGGGCCCAGGTGCGGCATGGGGCTATCCTGTCGGCGTCCGCCCCCGTCGACTAGCGGCCTAGGTCACGGCCCTTTCAAGGCCGTAGCACGGGTTCGAATCCCGTCGGGGGCACTCAGTTGACACCGCGGGTAGCAGCGCGGAAGATCGTGTCTTCTGCATTCTGCAACCTGCCCGGCGACGCCGGGTTGTCGAGGAGGGACACATGGGGAGAGGACATATGGTCACCGCCGTTGCGGCGGTCCTGTTTGCTGCTGTTCTGGCTGTGCTGCTCGGTCGCGCTGGGGGCGCCCAAGGACTGCCCGCGCCGCATCCGAGCTGGACGGACGCCCAGCTCGTCTCGACCAGCACGACACCGCCGACTGAGGCGCAGTGCTTCTCGGTCGGCCGGCGCTGCTTCGCGCCGCGGGCGATCCAGGCCGCCTACAACGTCGGCCCTCTGTACTCGCTCGGTTTCGACGGCCGCGGCCAGACAATCGCCCTCGTCGACTCCTACGGAAGCGACACGATGGCGCACGACCTGCACGTGTTCGACCAGGCGTTCGGGTTGCAGCCGATGTGCGGCGAAGAGGGCATCACCTGCGCACCCGGGATGCCGACCTTCAGCCAGCTGGCGCTGCAGGGCTCGCCTGCGACTAAGGCGCCCCCGTCGCAAAGCCATGGCACCGGCCAGGAGGACAAGTCGGCCTGGGCACTCGAGGTCGCGCTCGACGTCGAGACCGCGCACGCGATCGCACCGAAGGCGAACATCCTGCTTGTCACGACCCCGACTGCCGAGACGCTCGGCGTGCAGGGGTTTCCGCAGATGATGGCGGCCGAGGACTACGTCGTTAAGCACCACCTGGCAACGGTCATCTCGATGAGCCTTGCGGCCTCCGAGCCGAGTTTCAAGGGTGTCGCAGCGCTCCAGAAGTTGCGCTACGCCTTCGTCGACGCCGCCGCGAACGGGGTGAGCGTGCTTGCAGCCTCGGGCGACTTCGGCAGCGCCGGAGTCTCAAAGACGCCCGTGGGCAAAGGCGGCACGCTCTTGCCTGACCCGACGGTGTGGTGGCCGGCCTCCGATCCGCTCGTAACCGGGATCGGCGGCACCTACCTCTGCACCGATCCGAATGCGACGACCACCCGCGTCGTCGACAGCGCCGACCCGCCAGTCAACTGCCAGGCGAATCCCGGCCAGGCCGAGATTGGCTGGATCGACGCAGGCGGCGGTTTCAGCCAGATCTTCGCCCGACCGTCCTACCAGGACACGCTTCCCGCCGGGTCGACGGCGATCCCGAGTGCGAACCGCGGCGTGCCTGACGTGGCGCTGCAGGCGAGCTCGAGGACCGGCGCACTGGTCTACCTCTCGCTGCCGCCGGACGGGGACAGTGGGCTCATCTGCCCCGGCGGTGCACCGTGCTCGACCGGGTGGTACGACATCGGCGGCACCTCGCTCTCGACCCCGCAGTGGGCCGGCCTTGTAGCGATCGCCGACCAGGTCAACGGCGGCGGGCTCGGGTTGCTGAACCCGTACCTGTACGCGATCGGCTCCAATCCGGCCAAGTACGCGAACGACTTCTACGACGTCACGGTCGGAAACAACCAGATCGATCCGAGCATCCCCGGCTATTCGGCGACGACCGGCTGGGATCCGATCACCGGCCTCGGCACTCCGAATGCCGCCAACCTTATTCCCGACCTAGTGGCAGCCGCACACTAGATCCAATGCTCGACGACCCCCGCCCGTGGCGAAGAAGATCTCCACGGGCGGGGGGTCGCGTTGGCTTCCGGAACGCTCAGCTCGTGGGCGCGAGCTGGGCGAGGCCGTTGAACTTGTTGCACTTGGCGCAGTAGATCGCGACCTGGGCGTTCAGGTCGCTCGCGGTCAGCTTCGGGATCGCGTAGTCCTGGCCGCCCCAGAACTGCTTGAGCGTGCCGACCTGCTTCCACTCGACTCGCTGCTGGCCGCGCAGCTTGACGAGGTAGACGTAGAGCTCAGGCGCCCTGTGCGTGAGGAAGTTCTTGCTCAGCCGCACCACGAGCCGGCCGTGCGGCTCGCGAACGATCGACGCGGTGCCGGTCGTGCCCCAGGTGATCGAGCGGAAGCTGCCGCTTGCAAGCACCGCCGGCTTTCCGCGCGCGAGTGCGTTCCCGGAGGCGCCGCCGGCGAAGACGAGCCCGGCTGCCACGCCGCAGACAGCCGCCGCGACCACCATCGCCGCGAGGAACCGCCGCCGTTTACGGACGAATGCCATTTGCGCCTCTACTCACTTTGCCATACACGCCTCGTGCCGACTCGGATTCCTCTCTACGCTTAGTACGAAGGGCGGTTAGCTCAGCTGGGAGAGCGCCTGCCTTACAAGCAGGAGGTCGCTGGTTCGAGCCCAGCACCGCCCATTTTTCCCCGCTTCGCCCGCTTCGCTTTCCGCTCGCTCGGCAAGCGAGCCGGCTTTGCCGGCTCGCGCTGGCCCTGACGAACGGCGTTCGTTAGCCGCGCCCGCACATGTCGGTCGCGGCGGCGGTTCTTTCGCTTCCCTTAGCTGATGATGAAGCCGACGTACCAGCGGTGGTTCGTGTCGCCGTTGGCGGACGCCTTCACCGGCTGGCTGACCAGGCGCACCACGCACCAGGTGTTCTTCTTGGCGCTCGACTTGGCCGTCACCTTCAGCTTGAACGTGTCCCTGTTGCCGACCTTGAAGCTCGTCTTCGAGAGCGAGCAGAAGGCCGGCACCTGGGTAACGCCGCCGCGGGCGCTGCTGTGCTCCCAGGCGTGCATGTCCGCGGTCACGTTCCACTTCGGAAGCGACTTCGTCGACCAGCCGGTCACGGTGACGGTCTTGCTCTTGCCGGGTGCGACGAAGTACCAGTCGCTCTTGGGCTGCGCGTTGTAGAACGGGTGCGGCGTAGGGGGCACGCCGGGGTCGTCGCGGTGGTCGTTCCCGTACTTGGAGTAGATCCGGACGTACGCGTAGCGGGTGCCCTGGTAGGTCTCGAACCAGCGCGACCCGGCGAGCATGTCCGCCGACTCGATGTTGCCGGAGCCCTCGTCCTCGACGAAGGGGCTGGTGCCGAAGTAGCCCTTCTGGGAGTCCACCGGGTTCGGGATCACGATCCCCCAGGGGTGGTCCCTGTCGGCGGAGGTCAGACGCCAGCCCTTTGGGCCCGTGTCGGTCGCCGCCTCGGCGACCTCGTGGATCGCGGTGCCGGTGAGCGCGTCCTGCGTCGCATCGTCGTTCGCCGTCGTATTGCTCAGGACCAGCGCGTACGAGTCGAGCGACGTGAACAGGGGCCCGCTGCCGACGGCCGGATGGTGGCTCACGCAGCCGAAGGTGTCGACAGACTGCGGCGACTTGCAGCGGTCGAAGAGGATGAAGATCGTCTGGAAGGCGGGGTGAGCGGTCAGACCCTTCTGCTGGAGCTTTGAGGTCAGCCAGGAGTCGAAGTCTGCGGTCGCCTTCGTGTCCTTCTTCGGCAGCTTCGGCATGTCGCTGACCACGAAGCCCCTGCCGCTAGCCGGCAGGTTGGTCGGGATCGAATACGCCTGCTCGAGCCTCTTCAGCCACTTGCTGTGGATGATCGCCCGCGGGAGCTTCGCGAGCTTCGACGCGCGCGGATAGTCCGAGGGGACGAACGCGATGATCCGCAGCGGCTTCGGCTTCCAGCCGTAATTGGTCAGGTTTGGCGGCTTGCGGTGCTTCGCAGGCTTGAACTGCAGCGCGGCGGTCGCCGTGGCGCCGAAGGCCAGCGCCACGAGGAGAAGGACTGCGATCCTCTTACCGGTCACCCTAGGCGCGACCGTACCACCTTGTCACGCCTCCGTTACCGGATTTGTGCCCACGGCTCGGCCTGCCGGCGCGACAGTTCATAGGGCGATGCGCGTCGCGATCGTCAGCCACCGGTCGAGCGCCACGAACCTGGCTCTGGCCACGCGGAGCTGGAACGGGGTCCAGCCCGAGCTGCTCTCGCCCCGCGAGGCGCTGCTGCGGCTCGGCCGCGGCGACCGTGCGCTCGCCCGGCTCGATGTGAGGGACGACCTGGACGGGATCGAGGATGGCCTCTGGGCACTCGAGCGGCTCGTCGACTGCGGGGTCTCGATCCTGAACCGGCCGCCGTCGCTCTTGCGCGCCCACGACAAGCTGCTGACGGCGCGGACGCTGCGGCGGGCCGGCCTGCCGCACCCGCGCACGAAGCTGATCGACCCGGGCCACAGGCTCCCCGACCTCGACTTCCCGGCGGTGCTGAAGCCGCGCTTCGGAAGTTGGGGGAAGGACGTTCTCCTCTCCCGGGATCCGGACGAGCTGGAGTTCGGGCTCGCGTCTCTCTCGTCCCGGCCGTGGTTCCACCGCAGCGGCGCGCTTGCCCAGGAGTTGATTCCGCCGCTCGGCCACGACCTGCGGGTGATCGTCGTGCGCGGCGTCGTCGTCGGCGCGGCCAAGCGGGTCGCGGCGCCCGGGGAGTGGCGGACGAACGTCGCGCTCGGCGCGTCGGTCGTCCCGGCGGTGCCGCCGCCGGTCGCGTCGAGGCTGGCGCTGGAGGCGGCCGCGGCTTCCGGGCTCGACCTCGTCGGCGTCGACCTGCTGCCCACCGGCCCCGGCGGCTACTGCGTGCTCGAGCTGAACGGCGCGGTCGATTTCCGCCCGGCCTACTCGTTCTCCGGCCGCGACGTCTTCGACGACACCGTCGCTGCGCTGACCGGCGGTCGCGCCGACGGGCAGGGCCTCGCGGACGCCGTCGCGGCCCACACCTAGACTCGCTCCTGCGTGCTGATCGCACAGATCTCCGACGTCCACGTCGGCGGGGCCCGGTACCGCCAGGAACTGCTGCGGACGGCGATCGACGAGCTGAACGCGGCCGAGCCGGACCTGGTCGTCGTCGCCGGTGACCTGACCGACGACGGGTACCCGGACCAGTACCCGGTCGCGCGCGAGGAGCTGGCCCGGATCGCCTGCGAGCGCGTCGTCCGTGTGCCCGGGAACCACGATGCGCGCAACGTCGGCTACGTGCTCTTCGAGGACACCTTCGGCGCTCGCGACTCGCGCCTGCGGCTCGAGCTGCCGGGCGGCGACCTCGCGCTCGTGGCGGTCGACTCCTCGAAGCCCGACCTCGACGAGGGCGAGATCGGCCGCGAGCACTACGGCTGGATCGAGGAGGGCTTCGCGGGAGAGGCCGACCTGCGCGTGTTCGTCTGCCACCACCACCTGATGCCGATCCCCGGCACCGGGCGCGAGCGCAACCAGGTGCTCGACGCCGGGGACGTCCTCTCGCTGCTCCGCCAGAACCGCGTCGACCTCGTGCTCGGCGGCCACCGTCACGTGCCGTACGTCTGGCCGGTCGCCGGGATGCTGCTCGTCCACTCCGGCACCGTCTCGACCCTCCGCACGCGCGGCTTCCCGCACCCCGCGTACAACCTGATCCGGGTCGAAAACGGCCGGATCTGGGTCGAGCTGCGGATCCCCGGCGGCGACCGCCAGAGCCTCGGCGACTTCCCGCGCGACTGGCCGGAGGAGATCTCCGCGCGGCACACCGACCCGTTTGTCCGCCCGCAGCGCGGAATCACGCTGGTCGAAGACGGCGACTGACCCTTTTGCCGGAGGCGCTTCGGGCCGATAGAAGGCCCGTGGAAGCGGCCCAACAATCCTGGAAACCCCTGGGTGAGCTGTTGCTGCACAAAGGTCTCGTGACCGCCGACGAGCTCGACCTCGCGCTGACCGAGCAGGAAGAGACGGGGCGCCTGCTGGGCGCGATCCTGGTGGAGCGCGGCTACGTGTCCGGTCCGGCCCTCGCCGTCGCGCTCGCCGAGCAGTACGGCGTCCAGCTCGAGCAGCAGCGCGGCTTCGGCACCGGCCTCTGGGCCGAGATCGACCGCCGTCACCGCGAGGGGCGCGGTTCGGAGCCCGAGGAGAACGTCGTCAGGCTCGAGCCCGTCAAGCCGCCGCTCGAGGCCGTGCCCGACCCCGACCCGGAGCTCGACCGGCTCCAGGTCGAGAACCGCCGGCTGCAGGAGGAGATCGCCCGCCTCCACGACGAGTTCACCAAGCTGCGGCTGGTCGAGGCGCCCGAGTCTCCCGCCTCGCACCTGCTCTTCGTCCCGACGCCCGCGCGCTACCTGATGGTCGAGCGCCAGGGCCCGCCGCCTGCGCCGGGTGAGGAGCTCGAGCTGAACGAGGGCACGTTCCTCGTCGGCAAGCTCGGCCGCGCGCCCTTCCCGGGCGAGCAGCGGCCCTGCGCCTTTCTGCTGGTCCGCTAGCCCGTCGGCTTGACGACGACGATCTTGCCGAAGCCGGGCGCGGTTCCGATCGAGATGTACTGGTACTGCGCGGGCTCTGTCAGCTCGTTGATCGTCT
>Ga0307282_10000533_pt1 | contig 12291 bp, 10 predicted proteins | sample ER_DNA_121_FD_194475 | JGI IMG/M metagenome (GOLD analysis project Ga0307282, IMG submission 194475) | Bulk soil microbial communities from the East River watershed near Crested Butte, Colorado, United States - ER_DNA_121 | ecosystem: Environmental > Terrestrial > Soil > Floodplain | place...
CGAGGAGCTTGCCGCGCGCGGCCGCCGTGGTCGCCGCGCGGGGACGATGGGTAAGAAGGCGGTCGAATACCTCTCGTCGATCCAGGTCGCGGAGTTCCTCATCGTCTTCGCGTTCTCGGGCATCTCGGCGGCATATATCGCCCCGCGGCTCTCCGACTTGCTCCAATTCATCTTCGGCCACGACGCGCCGGTCGTGCGCGACGTCGCCGCTGTTGCCGTGACCGTGACCGCGTTATGCCTCATCGCCGTGCTCTTCGGCATCTTCGTGCCACGCACCATCGGAGCCCGTCACGCGCAAACGGTCCTTCTGATCCTCGTGTGGCCGCTCGAGCTCTTCACCTGGCTCCTCCGACCGCTCGTCGCGGTGCTATTCACCCTCACGCGTCTCTTCACGCGGCCGTTCGGTGGCAATCCCCAGTCAAGCGCTCTCGTGACCGAGGACGAGATCAAGTCGCTCGTCGAAGCGGGACAGGCCCAGGGCGTGGTGCAGGAGCGCGAGCAGCGGATGATCGCGTCGATCTTCGCGATCGCGGAGAAGCCGGTCCACGAGGTCATGGTCCCGCGCACGGACATCGTCGCCATCGATGTGGAGACGCCCGCCGCGGAGATCCTCAAGATCATCACGACGATCGGCCACTCGCGGATCCCGGTGTACGAGGGCTCGCCCGACAACATCATCGGCATCCTCTACGTGAAGGATCTCTTCCGGCGACTCGCGCGCGGCGAGAAGGACGTCCACATCAGGCCGTACCTGCGAGCCGCGCAGTTCGTCCCGGAGTCGAAGAAGATCGACGAGCTCCTTCGGGACATGCAGAAAGAGAAGGTCCACATCGCGATCGTCGTCGACGAGTACGGCGGCACGAGTGGGCTCGTCACGATCGAAGATCTCGTCGAAGAGATCGTCGGCGAGATCCGCGACGAGTACGACGTTGAGCAGGAGATGGTCCTACCGGTGTCTGAGAGCGAGGCCCTGATGGACGCGCGCGTGCCGTTCGAGGACGTGCGCGAGACCTTCGACCTCGATCTCCCTCCGGCCGATGCCGCTCCCGACTACGACACGCTCGGCGGCTTCGTCGTCGCCCAGCTGGGCCGGTTTCCGAAGACAGGCGAGGCCGTCGAGGCGGGCGGTGCGAAGTTCGTCGTCGAGAGCGTCGAGGGACGTCGCATACGCCGGGTCCGCGTGATCAAGAAGATGCCCGCAGGCGAGCGTGTCTAGCACCGTGGAGAAGCTCGGGCCGGGGGATGAGGACCTGATCCGCGTCGCGTCTCTCGCTCGCCAGCGCGCGTACGCGCCTTACTCGAAGTACAAGGTCGGCGCGGCGGTTCGCACCAAACGAAACAAGATCTACTCGGGAGCAAACGTGGAGAACGCGTCCTACGGTCTCACCGTCTGCGCCGAACGCTGCGCTGTCTTTGCGGCGGTCGCGGCAGGCGAGACGAAGGACTACGACGCGATCGCGATCGTGATCGACGACGACAGGCTTCCGACCCCGTGTGGTGCCTGCCGCCAGGTGATCGCCGAGTTCGCTCCGAACCTGCGCGTCGTGCTCGCGACGACGGGTGGGCTCCGTAAGACGACGACAATGACGGCACTTCTCCCGGAGCCGTTCCTGCCAGGGAATCTCGCCTAGTTCGATCGTATCGGCGCGCAATTTGTGACGTGATCACTTCGTCATAGCCGAAAGTCATACCGTCGGTCTCTAATCGATCGCGGGGCGCCTTGTCGCCTGCGCAGCGCCGTTATCACGGTGCACGCCTTGAGGAGGGTTCTCAAGATGCGATCGAGCCTCATTCGTTTTGTCGCGACTGTTTCGCTTTTACTGCCCGCTGTGCTTGCGGCCATGCCGCCGTCACTCGCGGCCGCGGACGCGGGAAAGATCCAGGGCACCATCACCGACAGGTCGACGGGTGCCCCCGTTGCTGACGCGTGCGTGACGCTTGGACCGCCGGTGCGATGCTTCGGTGCCTTCGGAACCAACCCGGGAGTCCATACGAACGCGGCGGGCTACTTCGTGATCGACCTCGCCGCGTTGGCTGCGATCGACGGCGGCACCTGGGACATGTACTTCCTGAAAGACGGCTACACGATGCTCTACTCAGGCAGGTTCACGTCCAACGGCGGCTACACGTACAACGGGCAGATGTCACCTACAGGGATGGTTGTCCCGCCTGGTCCGTGCACGACCTCGACGGGTCCTGGCATTGCGCCCCCGGCCATCGTGCCCGGCGGCATCCCCGGGCGACACGCTGCGTGGTACGGCCAATCGGGCTATCCGACCTTAACCGCCGGGCAGCGCTCGACGGCGACGGTCGCGTTCTCCAACTCAGGCTCGATCGGCTGGGTGCGCGGACGCATGGGCGAGGTCGCGTACCTCGGTACATGGGGTCCCGAGCCGGGACAGGATCGCCCGACTTCTCTCGGTGGTGACGGCCAGGTCGGCACGCCAAACACCGGCTGGCCGCGATACAACCGGATCGCGATGCAACCCGCCGACTATGTCGGTCCGGGTCAGGTCGCCTGGTTCCAATTCACGATCGCGGCTCCCGCTTCGCGCGGCACGTACAAGCTCTACCTGAGGCCCTTGATCGAGGGCGCTGCATGGCTCGAGGACTACGGGGTCTTCTGGGTGGTCACCGTCTGCTAGACGTGGGCGACCACCCTGACCTCCGACTACGAGGGGCGCGCAGATCCGCTAGTTCGGGGTCTGCGCGTCCGTGAGGGCCTGGTAGAACTTCGTCGACCCGGTCATCGCGAGCTCGTGCGTGCCACCCTCGAGCCGCTCCTGCGCGTGCTCGCCGGCGGATTCGAGGTGCAGCACGCCGTAGTCGCGAACCATCGAGAGAGGGAAGGGATGCGAGATGCTCGCGTCCTGCACACGCTCAAGGAGCAGTGCGGCCTGCGTGCGGTTAAGGACGCCCCGTCTGGTGATGATGCGTCGATCCGTGAGCACGAACCATTTCGCGCTCCAGGGGATCCACTGCACCAGCAGCCAGAGGGTGAGCAACGCGAACACCGCGAGGAAGAGGACCATCAGCGCCGGCTGGATCGGCGTGAAGTAGAGCGCAAGCACCACCAAGAGAATGTCGATGATCACGAGCGGCTCCCAAAGAAACAGCGGCCGCGTCGCCAGGATCACCTTCTCGTTCGGCTCGAGGATGATGTCGCGCGGTGCCATCGCGCGCGAATTCTAGGCGTCACACCGTGCGGCCTGCCGAGGGCTTGTCGCGGTTGCGATGAATCCGCTGTCCTCGCACCATCGCCGCATCCCGGCTCTGGAGGTCGTCATGCGGCGTGTGTTCGCGGTTGGTCTGGTCTTCGCGATCGTTCTCACGATGGGCTTCGCGCCACAGGCGCGCGCGTCGACAAGCGAGTTCCGCGCCCTCTGGGTGGATGCGTTCGGTGAGGGGATCTTCAACGACACGGAGGTGGCGAAGCTCGTCAATGCCGCGAAGGCCGCGAACATCAACGCCCTCGTCGTTCAGATCGGGCGGCGTGGTGACTGCTTCTGCAACCGCGCCAGCATGCCGCGAACGCAGGCGAACATCGCGCAGCGTTCCTACGACCCGCTCGACGCGATCATCGCGAAAGCCCACGCGGCCGGCATTCAGGTCCATGCCTGGATCATCACGACGGCGCTTTGGAACAGCTCGATCGCGCCGCTCGATCCGGCCCACGCGTTCAACCAGCACGGGCCATCGAAGACCGGATACGACAACTGGCTCGGCGTTCGTTACGACGGAGCGCTTCGCGAGAGCCCGAGCTCCGCGGCGAACTGGTTCTTCGATCCAGGCCACCCCGACGCGGCCGATTACATCGCGGAGATGTACCTCTCCGTTGCGCGTAACTACGCAATCGATGGCCTCAACTTCGACCGCGTGCGATATCCCGACCTGCCGCTCCCCGCCTGGCCCGCGGACAACGCGTGGGGCTACAACCCGGTCGCGCTGGATCGCTTCCAGGCGGCGACCGGGCGCGTCGATCGCCCGCTGCCGAACGACCCGCAGTGGTCGCAGTGGCGGCGCGACCAGATCACCAACATTGTCCGCAAGGTCTACGTCGAGACGCACGCGATCAAGCCGTACCTTCGCATCAGCGCGGACACGATCACCTACGGGGACGGTCCGCAAGGCTACGGCGGCGACTGGACGCAGACGCGGCCGTACCGCGAGACGCTGCAGGACTGGCGAGGCTGGATGCAGGAGGGGATCCTCGACACGAACATCCCCATGAACTACAAGCGGGAGTACTGCACCGCGACCGGCCCGGGATGCTTCGGCAACCAGCAAGCCTGGTACACGGACTGGAACGAATTCGCGAAGGACAATCAGTACGCGCGCTCCACGACCATCGGCGCCGCTATCTATCTCAATACGGTCGACGGATCCGTCGTCCAAGTTCGCAAAGCGTTGGCTCCGAGCGCGGCGGGGAACAGCGGGATCGGCTGGGTCGGCTACTCGTACCGGACGCCGGATTGCCGCACGAATTCCTCGTGCAATCCACCGCTGCCGTACGGCTTCCGCTCGGGTGATGCGAGCCGGGCGGAGCTCACCCGCGCGCTGACCCAGCCATCCGAATACGACACCGTGCTCCCGCCCGTGTTCGCGAATCCGGCGACGGTCCCCGACATGCCGTGGTGGAGCGCGCCGACGCGCGGGCACCTGGCCGGGACGGTGACGACGAACACCGGCGTAGCGCTCGACCAGATCCTCGTCCAGGTGCGCGATCCCGAGACCGACGCGGTCATCGCATCGCGATTCACCGATGGGAGCGGCTACGTCGCGTTCGTCGACCTGGTGCCGGGCAAATACAAGGTCTTCGTCCCCGATGACGCCCGCGTCACCGGCAAGCGGGTCGCGCTCACCACCGTGGTCGCCGGCGGCGTCGCTCGCGTGAGCATCACGCCCTTCGCGAAGGGCGCGGAGGGAAAACGTCCACCGAAGGACAAAACGCCGACGTTCGTTCCGGCCGAGGATCCAAACGCGGTGGAGGAGCTGCCGAACGGCGAGCGCTGATCGAGGCTAGGCGCTCGCTCCCGCGGGCTCGGTCGCAGCGCCGGTCGCGGACGCGACGAGTCGCTCGAGTAGATCGAGTGGCTCGCGCGCCGCGGCGATTGGCGCTATTCCGCGAAGCGCGTGGAGCGCACGACCGCGCTGCGCGGCGATCTCCGCATCGATGAGTGCGCGGACTCCGAGCTCGTCGAGGATTTCGCGGATCTGCTCGACGCTCTCGCTCGAAAGCGGCGCCGCCGGGGCAAAAAGAGCGGCCAGTCGGTCGCGCGTCTTGCCCTGGGCCCGCTCGAAGCCGAGCACGACCGGGAGCGTCTTCTTGCGCTTCGTTAGGTCGTTCATCTCAACTTTTCCGGTGCGCTCCGTCGAGGCCCAGATCCCGAGCACGTCGTCGTGCGCCTGGAAGGCCTGGCCGAAGGCGTCGCCGAAGCGGGCGAGCGTCTCGCGCACCGAGGCATCGTCGGTCGCGAGCAGGGCGGCGCCCTGCGCCGCCGCGGCGAAGAGCGCCCCGGTCTTCTTGGCGGCCATCGCGCGGTAGCGCTCGGTGGTCACGTCAGTACGAGTCTCGAAGGAGATGTCCAGGAATTGGCCCTCGCAGACGCGGACGCACGCCTCGTCGACGAGCCTGGCGAACTCGAGCACGCGCTCGGCGGGGAAGCCACGGAGGCGCTGCACGGCGAGGCGCGAGACCGCAAACATCCCGTCGCCCGCGTTTATCGCCTGAGGCACGCCCCACACGCTCCACACGGTCGGCCGGTGGTGGCGCGCCGGGTCCTGGTCTTCGATGTCGTCGTGGATCAGGGTGAAGTTGTGAAGTAGCTCGATCGCGGCGGCCGCGGGAAGCGCGCCCCTCGCGTCGCCGGTCAGCGCTTCGTACACGAGCGTGCAGAGCACCGGCCGGAGCCGCTTCCCCGACGGCCCTCGCTCCGCGTCCAGGCCGAGGTGGTACAGCATCATCCCGTAGAAGGGCTGAAGTGAAGGGTCCGCGCCGCTCAGAAGAGCGCGGATCTCCTCATCGACGGCGGCGACATATGCCTCGAGAGTGCGACCCACCGAAGACCGATCATATGCGTCCGGCGCCGCGTTGCGAGCGCCGTTTCGTACCATTGACGCGACGTGGCATCTCGCACGTACCGTGCCGAGGCGATCGTACTCAAGACGAACGACTTCGCCGAGGCAGATCGGATTCTCGTCCTCTTCACGCGCCATTTCGGCAAAGTGCGTGTCGTCGCAAAAGGCATACGGAGAGCGACGAGCCGCATGGCCGGGCACGCGGAGCCGCTGACGCACGCCACCTATCAGCTCGCGCGCGGGCGTGAGCTCGACGTCCTGACCGGCGCCGAAGCGCGTGCCATCTATCCCGATATGCGCGACGATCTTGCGCTCATCGCCGCCGGCTGGTACGTCGCTGAGCTCGTCGATCGCTTCACAGCCGACCGGGTTCCATCCGCGCCTTTGTTCGACCTGCTCGAGACGGCGCTGCGCGCGCTCGACACGGGCGTCAATGCGCCCACCGTCTGCCGCTGGTTCGACCTGCATCTGCTCGATCGATCCGGCTTCCGCCCCGAGCTCGGCGAGTGCGCGCAATGCCGCACCGCTCTCGCCGAGCAGACCAACGCGTGGGAGCCCGCGGCCGGTGGCGCGATCTGCGCGAGCTGCGCGACGCGGCTGCCGTACATGGCGCCGCTCACGGTCCGCGCGCTCAAGTCGCTTCGGTACCTTCTGGTGAGCGATCTCGACTCGGCCTCGCGCTTGCGACTCGATTCGGCGCTCACGGGCGAGCTCGACCGCCACCTCCGCGCTTTTCTCCGGTACGTCCTCGATCGCGATATCTCGACCACGCACCTCATGGACGAGCTACGCACGCTCCCACACCCCGCCCACGTTTCGTGAAACCAGAGGACGTTTCCGAAAAGATCACGTCGCTCGCGAAACGGCGCGGCTTCGTCTTCCCATCGAGCGAGATCTACGGCGGTGCGGGCGCGACGTGGGACTTCGGCCCCCTCGGCGTCGAGCTCAAGAACAACGTAAAGCGTTCGTGGTGGCGCGCGATGGTGCAACTGCGGGAGGACATCGTCGGCCTGGACGGCGCGATCCTGATGCACCCGAAGGTGTGGGAAGCGTCGGGCCACGTCGAGAACTTCACGGACCCGCTCGTCGAGTGCCGCAATTGCCGCAAGCGCTTCCGGCTCGATGACCTGCCCAAGGGCGAGGAGCTCGCGACCGCGTGGCGCGCGAAGAAGCTCGACCTCTCCGGAGTGTCGTGTCCGAACTGCGGCGAAAAGAAGCTCGCCGACCCGAGACAGTTCAACCTGATGTTCAAGACCTTCGTCGGACCGGTCGAGGACACCGCATCGATCGCCTGGCTGCGGCCGGAGACGGCCCAGTCCATCTTCGTCGACTTCGAGAACGTTCAGCAGACCTCGCGAAAGAGGCTGCCGTTCGGGATCGCGCAGATCGGCAAGGCCTTCCGGAACGAGATCACGCCGGGCAACTTCATCTTCCGCTCGCGCGAGTTCGAGCAGATGGAGATGCAGTACTTCAGCCGGCCCGCCGATGCGCCGCGCTTCTACGACGAGTGGAAGCAAACGCGTCTCGCGTGGCATCAGGAGCAGGGAATCCCCAAAGACAAGCTGCGCTTCCGCGACCACGCGGCCGACGAGCGCGCGCACTACGCGGCCGCGGCAACCGATATCCAGTTCGAATTCCCGTTCGGATGGAACGAGTTCGAGGGGATCCACTACCGCACCGACTACGACCTCCGCCGACACTCCGAGTTCTCGGGGAAGAAGCTCGAGTATTTCGACGACGTCGCGAACGAGCGGTTCATTCCGCACGTGGTCGAGACGTCGGTCGGCGCCGACCGCGCGACCTACGCGATCCTCTGCGCCGCATACGACGAGGAGCCGGACAAAGAGGGCACGCGGGTCGTGATGCGGTTCCGCCCGCACCTCGCGCCATACAAGGTCGCCGTCCTCCCGCTCTCGAAGAACGAACGCCTCAGCCCCGTCGCGCGTGAGGTGTGGTCCAAGATCCGCCCTCATTTCATGTCGACCTACGACGAGACACAGGCGATCGGCCGACGCTATCGCCGTCAGGACGAGATCGGAACTCCTCTCTGCGTCACGGTCGACTTCGACTCGATCGACGACAAGCGGGTCACGATCCGCGAGCGCGATTCGATGAGCCAGATACGTGTGGCGATCGACGAGATCGTCCCAGCGGTTCGCGAGAAGCTCGGCGCCTGACCTACAGAGCGCCGTGCAGTCGGCGCTCACGCTGTACTTCTTCACGACCGGCACGCGGACGCCGCTCCTCGCGCTCCTCTCTCTGCGCCGGCCGCGGAACCTGGCCCCGATCGTCCTCGCGTACGCGGCACTGGGCTTTCTTGCGGTCATCGTCGGCGATCCGGTCGTCGCCATCCTCGCGCTCGCACCGTCGCCGCTGATCGGACCGGCGCTCGCGCGGATCGCCGGCGCGCGCGAGGAGACGGTCGGGGCGCTGCTGACGGGGACGCTCGTGCTCTCGTTCCCGATCCTCCTCGCGGCCATCCCGGGCCTGGGCCCCCAGGTGAACATCGCGCTCTTCGCCTTCGTCGTCGGCACCGCGCTCGCGAGTGCGGTGCCGCTCTTTCGGGACCTCGTCCTACCGATCGTCGACGGCGCGCGCTATGTCGCGCTCGCGATCATCCTCGGCGGATCCGGCATCGCGGCCCTCGCGTTCGTCGATCCTCGAGCGGTCGGTATCGCGGCGCTCGTGCTCCTCGTAGGCGCGGTCTCCGCCGGGATCGGCGCGATGATCTTCGGAGGCGACGGCGTGGCCGCCGCGATCGGAGCTGGAACGCGCGATCCCGCCGTCGCTGCGGGGCTCGCGATCGCGTCGGGTCTCGCTGGCGGGGCGGCGGTACCGCTCGCCTACGCGGCGCTGCTCGCGCTAAGCATCGGAGTCGGGAAGCTCCTCGTCGCCCGTCAGGCGTGAGACGAATCGTCTTGCGAAGAGCGTCGCCGCGGCGGTAAGGGCGGCGGTCGCCGATTCCCAGACCATCTGTTTTGCGCGTGGCCCGGTCTCGACCTCCGCGATCTCGTTCTTCAGCGTCTCGCGGAATCGCTTGCGCGCGCGGCCCTTGAGCCGATCGAGTCGTCCCCCGAGCCGCTCGACGATCTGGTCGAGCTCCTTCTCGGTGCGAGACCGGCGGAAGCTCTTCACGCGCGCGCTGAGCGCGACCCCCACGATCGCACCGACCGAGCCGAGCGTCCCGAAGACGGCCACGGGCTGGCGGCGCGCGAGGTTCCGCGGATCGACGTCGTCGCGTATGCGCGCCAGCAGGTAGTCGACATCCGTGTTTATTTCGCCGCGAAGTGCGGCTAGCTCGCGCTCCGTCCGAGCAGACGCTGTTTCGCCCACTGCACCGTCTCCTTCACTGACTTGATCGTCCGAGTCGGTCCGTGGAGCTCCAGGCGGCTGTACCCGCCGTAGCCCATCGCGCCGGTACCGATCGCGAGCGCGATCGTGAGGAGCATCGCCGCAAGTACGAGCTCCGGGAGCCACAGGAACGCGGCGACACCGATCGCGATGAGGACGAGACCGCCGATAAACGCGGGAAGGATGGCTTTCGCGCGCACTCCGAGGACGAAGAGCGCGAACGCCGCGCCGACCGAGAGCGCGAGCACGAGGATCCCGAGCCAGTTACGCGGGACCATCGCCAGAAGCGCCACGAGAAGGACCACCAGCGTGATGAGAGTCATGAATCCGAGACCCGCCGCCGCGCCGAGCCACATCGCGGCGCGCTTGTTCGCCTCGAGGATCTCGGCGATCTCCTGCCGAGGGAGCTCGAGCTGCTTTCGGATGTAGGTGCGCACGTTCCCGCGGATTCGGCCGAGCAGCGTGCGGTAACCGGGTCGTTCGTACACGGGCCGCGACTGTACCGCAGGGCTACGCATTCGCGTCTGGCGGAGCAGGTTTTCTGCCACAATCGACGTCTCCGAAGGGGGAGGTCGTCATGGCCGTTCGTAGTCGCACGCGCAAGCCTGTATCCCGCCGCGCCGCCCCTAAAGCGCAGAAATGGGTCTACCTCTTCGCGAACAAGAAGGCCGAAGGCAACGCGAAGATGCGCGATCTCCTCGGTGGAAAAGGCGCTGGGCTCGCCGAGATGACGAACGCGGGCCTTCCCGTCCCCGCGGGGTTCACGATCACCACGGCCGCCTGCAACGCCTATTTCGCGTCGGGCAAGAAGCTCCCGCCAGGACTCTGGGATCAGGTCGAGAAATCCGTCGCGACCATCGAGGGCGCGACGAAGAAGAAGCTCGGCGATCCGAAGGACCCGCTCCTCGTCTCGGTGCGATCGGGGGCGGCGATGAGCATGCCCGGGATGATGGACACGGTCCTGAACCTCGGTCTGAACGATGAGAGTCGTGCGGGGCTCGCGAAGCTCACGAAGAACGAGCGCTTCGCCTGGGACGCGTACCGCCGGTTCATCTCGATGTTCGGCCGGATCGTGCTTGGCATCGACCCGGCGAAGTTCGAGCACGCGCTCGACGCGAAGAAGAAGGCGGCGCGGGTCAAGAGCGACCCCGAGCTTTCGCCGAAGCAGCTCGAGGATCTCGTGAACGAGTACAAGGGGATCGTCCGCAAGGAAACGGGGAAGCCGTTCCCGACCGAGCCAAAGGATCAGCTGCGGCTGGCGATCGAAGCCGTGTTTGGTTCCTGGTTCGGGCAGCGCGCCAAGGACTACCGCAAGCAATTCAAGATCTCGGACGACCTCGGGACCGCATGCAGCATCGTCACGATGGTGTTCGGGAACATGGGCGACGACTCCGGCACGGGCGTCGCCTTCACCCGCGATCCGAACACCGGCGCGAAGGAGCTCTACGGCGAATATCTGACGAACGCGCAGGGCGAGGACGTGGTCGCGGGCATTCGCACGCCGTCGAAGATCGCGCAGATGAAAAAGGACCTTCCGGCGGCGTACGCCGAGTTCGAGAAGATCGCGAAGCGGCTCGAGAAGCACTACCGCGACGCGCAGGACCTCGAGTTCACGATCGAACGCGGCAAGCTCTACATGCTCCAGACGCGCTCCGCCAAACGCACGGCCGCGGCCGCGATCAAGATCGCAACCGACATGGTGAAGGAGGGCCTCATCACGAAGGACGAGGCCATCCAGCGCGTCGAGCCGGCGCAGGTCGAGCAGCTCCTCCTTCCGCGGTTCGATCAGAAGGAGGTCGAGAGCGCGCGCAGCGCCGGCCGCTATCTGGCGAAGGGTCTCAACGCATCACCCGGCGCCGCGACCGGACGCGCGGTGTTCGACGCGGACCGCGCTGTGGTGCTCAAGGGACAGAAGCAGCTCGTCGTCCTCGTCCGTCCGGAGACGAGCCCGGACGACTTCCACGGGATGGTCGCCGCCACCGGGATCCTTACCGCGCGGGGTGGCTCCACGTCGCACGCCGCCGTTGTTGCGCGCGGATTGGGACTGCCCTGCGTCGCTGGGGTGGCCGCGCTCGACATCGACCTTCAGAAGCGCGAGATGCGGGTCGGCGGCCAGGTCATAAAGGAAGGCGACGCGATCTCGATCGACGGGACGACCGGCGAGGTGTTCGCGGGCGAGCTTCCGACGATCGCCGCCAACTTCCGCGAGGAGAAGGAGCTCATCGAGCTCCTCTCATGGGCCGACAAGCGCCGCAAGCTCGGCGTGTGGGTGAATGCGGACACGCCGGGGGAATGCCGCCTCGCGCGCGAGCTCGGCGCCGAGGGCGTGGGTCTCGCACGGACCGAGCACATGTTCCGCGAGGCCGAGCGTCTCCCGATCGTTCAGGACATGATCCTTGCGAACGACACCGCCGGACGAAAGCGCGCGCTCGCGAAGCTCCTCCCGTTCCAGCAGGGCGATTTCCGCGAGATGTACGAGGCGATGGACGGACTGCCGGTCGTGATTCGGTTGATCGACCCACCGCTTCACGAGTTCCTTCGCGAGTACGCCGACGTCGATGTCGATATCGCCGTGGCGCGCGCGACCGGCCAGAACGGAGCCGACCTCGCCGACAAAGAACGAATCTACCGAAGGCTCGAGCAGCTCCACGAGGACAACCCGATGCTCGGCTTGCGCGGATGCCGCCTGCTCCTCGTCTATCCGGAAATACTCGAGATGCAGATCCGCGCGATCCTCGGCGCGGCCATCGACTCGGCCGAGAAGGGCATCAAGGCGAAGCCCGAGATCATGATGCCGCTCGTCGCGACGATGGGGGAGCTCGATCGTCTCGAAGCAAACGTCACGGAAGTCGCGGAGACGGT
>Ga0307282_10000536_pt1 | contig 12270 bp, 12 predicted proteins | sample ER_DNA_121_FD_194475 | JGI IMG/M metagenome (GOLD analysis project Ga0307282, IMG submission 194475) | Bulk soil microbial communities from the East River watershed near Crested Butte, Colorado, United States - ER_DNA_121 | ecosystem: Environmental > Terrestrial > Soil > Floodplain | place...
CCGCGCCGGGTCCATGACCGGGCCGCCGTCGCGGGATGCCATGGGTCTCTCCCTTCAGCCGCTTACCTGAGCGGACATCTTGGACATGGCCTCGGCCAGGGCGTTCACCGCCACCGAGAGCTGCCGGCGATCGGCCTTCGTCACGGTGGTGTACTCGACGTAGCCGGTCTGGTCGTAACCGGGCGTGGCCTTGAACTTCGTCAGCAGCGTTTCCACCGCGTCGTGCCGCTGCTGGATCTGCGGCACCAGGCCGGCATCCTTGCCCTGTAGGTAGGGCTGCAGCAGGCTGACGACCTTCATGGACGCGACCACGTTGGCCTCGAATACGGGCAGGTCGGTGTTGGAGTAGCGTTCCTCCTCGCCGCTGATCTTCGAGGTGCCCGCCTCGTTGATCAGGTCGGTGGCCCCGGCGGCCATCTCCAGCGGGTTGTACTGGGCCTTGCTCACCAGCGTCAGCAGCTGCTGCTGGTTCTTGACCAGCTCCGCGCACATCGCCGACGCGCCGTTCAGGCTGTTGTCCTGCCAGAGCATCTGCTCGAGCCGGTGGAAGCCAGTGAACTGAGATTTCACCGTGACCGGATTCTCCCACCTGCCGTCGATGCTGGTGTCCAGGCTGCCCCAGACCTCGGCCACGGGCTCGATCTGCTCGTAGTAGACGCGAGCCTGCGGGTAGAGCACCTTGGCCTGGTTCATGTCCTTCGCGTCGATCGCCTTGCAGAACGTCTGGGTGCGGCTGACCAGGTCCGCGGTGTTCTGCTTCACGTAACCCGCGTAGCCTTGCACGGCCGTCACGAGCTGGGGGTTGCTCTCCCAGGACGGGCCGGTCGCCTGTCCGGTGACGGTGAACGTCCAGTCCGGCTGCGACGCGCCGGGGCAGTTGATCTTGTACGTGCCCGGCTGGATGGTGAGCGAGAAGCCGCCGGAGAGCCCGGGTGTGAGGTTCTCCTGCTCGCCCAGGATGTGGGCCTTGTCCGAGGTGCGCAGCTCGGCCTCTGACACCGAGCCGGCCCCGGAGTTGGTCACGTCGAATTCGACCGGCCCGGCCGGTACCTTGGCCGGCTTGGGCTCACAGCCGTCCGACGTCAGGCTGATCTTGACCGTGCTCGACTTGTCCCCGCTCGCGGCGGCGGCCCCGGTCGATCCCTTCGCGCTCGAATTCGAACCCGAACTTGAGCATCCCGACGCCACCAGCGCGAGGCTCGCGGCGACTATCGCCGCCACCGCGCCACGGCGTCTGGTCCGCATACCGTCACTGCTCACGATCGAGGGCTCCTCACGCTCAGTTGACCAACGCTTGACTGCGAAAAAAGACAGGGGACCAGGGTGCGAGGGCGTGCCCCGCGGCTACTGCTGGGCGGATTGACCGACGACGGCGGGGGCGGGGGCGGCCTCTCGCGGCTTCCTCGCCGCGCCGGAGGGCCAGGCCACCAGGAGCAGCATCGGCACCAGGTAGGCGAGCCAGGCGATGACCTCGATCCACACCGGGAAGGGCTGGATGCCCAGCACCCCGGTCAGCAGCGACGACACCGGCGTGCCCGGCCGGACCAGCCAGGACAGGTCGAAGGCCTGCGTCTGGCCGACGGTGAGCCAGCCGGCCTCGTAGGCGGTGTGGAAGGCCGTCATCACCAGGCCCGCCGCCACCACCACCAGGACCAGGCCGGTGACCTTGAAGAACCGGGCCAGGTTCAGCCTCACGCCGCCCTTGTAGATGCCGTAGCCGATCGCGGCGGCCAGCACGATACCGAGCACCGCACCCAGCCACGATGTGGTGGCGTCGCCGGAGGCGTGGAACGTGGCCAGCAGGAAGACGGCCGTCTCGAAACCCTCCCGCAGCACGGCCAGGAACGCCATCAGCACCAGGGCCCGGGCCGACCCTTCGGCCAGGGCTGAGGCGGCCGCGCCCTGGAGGTCCTTCTTCATGCTCCGGGCGTGCTTCCGCATGAAGAAGATCATGTAGGTGACCATGCCGATGGCGAGGGCGCCGACGACGGTCTCGAGCCCCTCCTGCTGCCGCTGGGGCAGGTCCGACGAGACCACCTGCAGCGCGATGGCCACGCCGATGCAGATCGCGACGGCCGCGGCGGTGCCGATCCAGACCTGGCGCAGCGCGTCCTTCCGGCCCTGCTGGCCTAGGAAGGCGGCGATGATCCCCACGATGAGGGCCGCTTCGAGTCCTTCGCGCAGCCCGATCACGAACGTGGGCAGCATCAGTAGACCCTCTCTTCCGAATTGGTCTCGCCGTGCAGGCCACACGCCTTAGGTAAGCCTTACCTAATCTCAACCTCCTGGCCTTGTCAAGCCCCCGCTGACTACTTCGTCACCCCCGCCGGGCCGCACCGGTGGTGACGCGCACCGGGCCACCCGCCGGGTCGACCCGGGCCAGCCCAGGCCGCCGACACCACGGCACACGCATAGGCCGGTCATGACCCGGCGCAGGGTCGCGCAGCCCGTAGCCGGTGTGCCAACTGTGCCGGGCACGCCACCCGGCTCCGGCTTCAACCCCGTCTTACCTGGACGTTTAAGGCATGGTTGAAAGGCTTTGCTGCTGGCTGGTCCGCTGGGGATGCTTGAGGCGGAAACCTTAGCCGGTGATCCATTCTGAGCCTGGTGCGGCTCCGCGACAGGAGGCTTCCGGTACAGGCGAAGGCCGGAGCCTCAAAGCGGCGCCGTACCAGGCTCTTCCGTTATCCGGCCTGCAGCAGGTCCGCACCGAGCGGCGTGAGCACGTGCAGCACCGCGCTGCCCTGACGGCGGGTGGCGATGAGGCCGGCCCCGCGCAGCACCGAGGCGTGCTGGCTGGCCGCGGCGAGCGAGATGCCCACCCGGCGGGCTAGTTCGGTGGTGGTGCACCCGTCCGCGACACTCTGCAGTACCGCCGCCCGGTTCCGGCCAACCAGCGCGGCCAGCGCCGATCCGCGCGATCGTGAGGGCGCCCACAGGCGCGCGCTGCGCGCGTCCTCGGCCGGCAGGATCAGCCGCGGCGTCTCGTCCTCGTGGTTCGGGTTCTCGTGCAGGCTGGGTTCCCTGCCGACGAAGACCGAGGGAACCAGCGCGATGCCCCGGCCGCCCAGTTCCATCTCCACCGTGCCCGGCATCAGGATTTCCAGGACCGGCGGCCGCCAGCGGATCCGCGGGCCCTGCAGCGAGGCCAGCAGCGCGCCGGGACCGCCATCGGCCAGCGTCCGGCGGCGGGCGGCCTGCTCGGCGTGCAGGCGGGCGCGGATGCGAGGCCAGAACGGCTGGACCAGCTCGCGGTAGGCAACCTGGGTGGCCTCGGCCAGCTCGGGCCGCCCGCCGGCCTCGGCCATCGCCCACGCCAGCGGGGACAGCCGGTTCCGCCGGTCGATGTACTCCATCTCCACCAGCAAGTGCTCGCGCGGCACCGTGAGCAGCGCCTGGAGGCCCTGCTCGATGGTCGCCGTCTCACCGACGAGCGTGGGCAGGTCCACGCCGCGGCAGTCGGGCGGGATCAGCGCGGTCAGCGGTGTCATCCGCGGCGTCACGCTGACTTGACCGCGCCACTGGCTGAGCAGGGTCCGCGGCTGCTGCGTGCACCGGAGCATGCCCACCGCGAGCACCGTCTCGGCCAGCGGTCCCAGCGTGGGGCTGACCTGGATACGGGCTAGGTCATCGTCGCCGAAGTGGATCCGCCATACCATGACATTCAGGGTCACCCGGCACCTGGTAACGAATCAATGCACTGTTTGGCGCCCCGCGGGGCGGGAAGCCTCTGCCGGAGAGGTCCGAGCGAACCAGAGGGAGAAGCGCCATGGCCCGCAAGGCACTGCGCGTGCTGCTGCCCGCGTCCGTCGCCGTCCTGGTCGCCAGCCAGTGGCGGGAGATCGCCCGCTACCTGAAGATCAGCAACATGTCCCGGGGCGACGGTCACCCGCAAGCGGTCCCGGCCGGTGGCAAGCACGCCTACAAGGGATCCGGCGCCACCGACGGCACGGGCGACTTCGACTCGGAAAGCCGCGGCGGCGGCCCCTCCTCCGCCTAACCCCGCCCCGCCCGGACCTGTAATGCCGAGTCAGGGTGTCAATCTCCTCGTGCTCCCGCGCGCCCAGCGGCGCGTCAGCCAGTGCCTGCCCAGGGTCGCGACCCGCGCTTAGCGGCCTTCCCTCAGCTTGCGCGAGCGCTGCTCCTCGCCGAGCTGTCCGTACGGGTAGTCAGCCACGTGCGGGTCGCTGGCGGCATCCAGGGCCGTGATCTCGGCTGCGCTCAGCTCCAGTTGAGCCGAACGCAGGTTGGCCTCGAGTTGGTCCAGCGTGCGCGCCCCGAGGATGGTCGAGGTGACGGCGGGCCGGGCGGTCACCCAGGCCAGCGCGACCTCGGCCATGGACACGCCGCGGTCCTCGGCCACCTTCTGGACCGCGTCGATGACGTTCCAGGTGCGCTCGGTGCCGCGTCGGTCGTAGGCCTCCATGCCGCGGTTCGGGTCATCGCCGAGCCTGGTGGCCCCGGACGGGCGCTGGTCCCGCCGGTACTTGCCGGACAGCCAGCCCCCGCCGAGCGGGCTCCACGGCAGCAGCCCCAGGCCCGCGTCGAGGCATGCGGGCACGATCTCCCACTCGATCTCCCGCGCCAGCAGGCTGTACTGCGGCTGCAGCGTCACCGGCTCGGCGACGTTCATGACCCGGGCCAGCCAAACGGCCTTGGTCAGCTGCCAGCCGGTGAAGTTGGACAGGCCGTAGTAGCGGATCTTGCCGGCCCGGATGAACTGGTCCAGCGTGCGCAGCGTCTCCTCGAGCGGCGTCAGCGGGTCGTAGGCGTGCACCTGGTACAGGTCGACCGACTCCCGGCCCAGCCGCCGCAGCGACGCGTCCAGCGCACGGGTCAGGTGACGCGCGGACAGCCCCGCGCCGTTCGGCGAGTCGTCACCGCCCCGCGGGAAGCGGCCCTTGGTGGCCAGCACCACCGGCTCGGTGACCTCGGCCGGGCGGCTGGCGAACCAGTGCCCGATGATCTCCTCGGACCTTCCGCCGCCGTACACGTCGGCCGTGTCCACGAAGGTGCCGCCGGCCTCGAGGAACCGGTCGAGTTGCTGGTGCGCGCCCGGCTCGTCGGTCTCTACCCCGAACGTCATCGTGCCCAGGCACAGGCTCGACACCGCGCAACCGCTTCGTCCCAGAGTTCGATAGTCCATACCGCCAGGCTATCGGGCGGCGTAGTCGACGTCAGAGACCATACCGTCAAGTTGACCTTGACGCTCCAACGCCGTAGAGACAGGGACTAGAACAGGACGTAGAGCTTCCTGATCGTCTCGTGGATCTGCCAGGTGCCGGCCCAGCCGCGGGGGAAGACGGCGGTGTCGCCCGGGCCGATCTCGGTCGGCTCGCCGCCGTCCGGCGTGACCGTCATCCGGCCCGACAGGATGTGCACGAACTCGTTGTCGTCCAGGCTCCACCGGGACGGACCGGGCGTGCACTCCCACACGCCCGTCTCCTGCGCGCCGTCGCCGGACCACAACGTGGTACCCGAGGTGTGCATCGGCTCGCCGCCGGGATTTGGCAGGGCCTCCTCCAGCGGGCCCCAGTCCTCGAGCTTGGCGTCGGCCGCGGCGGCCAGGAACGGGGTGGTGGTGATCATGACGAGGTGATCCTCTCCGGGAAGGGCAGGGCGATGGGGTCGGTGGCCAGGCGGCTGCGCCCGGCCTCGTCGAAGCGGTCAAGGCCGAGGTCCGAGGTGTCGAGCACGTCGGAGAAGCCGGTCAGCGCGACGTCGGCGGTGGCCCGGCCCAGGCCGGGTCCCCACATCATGCCGGCCCCGGCCGCGCTGGCCACGGTGACCCGGTCCCGGGCCCGGCCGATGATGGGGAAGTGGTCGGGGGTGTAGTCGATGGTCGCGGCCCAGACCCGGCGCAGCCCGAGCCCGGCGGTGACCGGCACCAGCGCGGCCAGCCGGGCCCGCATCGTGGCCAGGTACTGGTCGTCCACCTCGCGGTTCTCGCCGGGCGGCTCGTCCGGGTTGCTCATGCCGAACAGCAGGCCGCCCTCTTCCGGCCGCCAGTAGAGCCCCGCGGCCAGGTCGAACACCATCGGTACCCGGGCCGGGTCCAGGTCGGGGTGCCGTTCGGTCACCGCGACCTGGTGCCGCACGCCGCCGGCCGGGATGCGGATCCCGGCGAGCTGCCCGACGGAAGCGAGCTTCGGCCCGCCGGTGAGCACGACCAGGCCCGCGCCGATCCGGCCCTGGCTGGTTTGCACGGTGCCGTCGTCGTCGGCCAGGCCGAGGAAGACGGTACGCTCGCGGATCTCGACGCCGCTGCGGATCAGCGCGACGGTGTAGGCGGCCACGTTGCGCGGCGGCGCGACGAACCCGTCCTGCTCGCAGAAGGTGCCGCCGAGCGTCTGCCCGGGCGTGAGCGTCGGGTTGGCCGCGTCCACCTCGCCCGGGTCCAGCCACCGCACTGGGACGCCGAGCGCGGTCTGCATGGCCATCCGCTCGCGGGCTGCGGCCACGTCGGCCTCGGTGAAGCAGGGCAGCAGGTAGCCCTGCTCGGTGAACCCGGAGTCGGTGCCGATCTCGTCCCGCTGGCCCAGGTAGAACCGCCGGGACCAGCTGCTCAGCCGGACCGCCTCCTGGGTCCCGCCCTGCACCCGGACCACCCCGGCGGCCCGGCTGCTCGCACCCTGCCCGAGGAACCCCTTCTCGATCAGGACGACCCGCGCCAGCCCGGCCCGGCGCAGGAAGTAGGCGCACCAGGCGCCCACCGTCCCGCCGCCCACCACCACGGCGTCCGCGGTATCAGTGATTGGCACAGGATCGATGCTGGCATAGACTGAACATTCAGTCAATAAAGGCTGGCACGTCAGAGCAGGCACGTCGGGGCAGGCGCCGGGAGGTTACCGCCGGATGTACGGGTTGTCGGAAGAAGATCTGCAGATCCAGGCCCGGGCCCGCGAGTTCGCGGACGAGCTGATCCCGTTCGAGGATGAGGCCGAACGGGCCGACGGGCAGCTCCCCGCCGACGTGACGGCCACGCACGCCAAACGCTGCCGCGAGCTCGGCCTGCACTCGACGAACATGCCACGCGAGCTCGGCGGCGGTGGCTGCACCTCGCTGCAGCAGGTGCTGGTCCAGGAGCAGATGGGCCGGGTGACCAACGCCCTCGGCTGGGTGGCGGCCACCCCGCCGTCATGGCTGCCCGCCGTGGCCACCCGGGACCAGATCGACCGGTACGTCCGGCCGGCCGTCGCGGGGGACCGCGAGGAGTGCTACGCGATCACCGAGGAGGGCGCGGGCTCCGACGTCGACGCGATCGAGGCGACCGCGCGCCGCGACGGCGAGGACTACCTGCTCAACGGCGTCAAATGGCACGTCACCTCGTACAACAGCGCCGACTTCGCCTTCTTCCAGGCCAAGCTGCCCAGCGGCGACCACGCCATGTTCCTGGTCGACCTGCCCAGCCCGGGCGTCCGGGTGGTCAGGACGCCGGCCTACTCGCACACGATCAGCCACCATCACCCGATCGTGGAGTTCACCGACGTGCGCGTCCCGGCGGCGAACCTGGTCGGCGCGGAGGGCGACGGGATGGACTTCGCCTACGAGTGGTTCAGGTTCGAGCGGCTGATGGTGGCGGCCCGCTGCCTCGGCGCGGCCGCGCGCCTGGTCGACGAGATGACCGCGTTCGCCGCCACCCGCGTGGTCGGCGGCCAGCCGATCAGCGAGTACGGGCTGGTGGCCGGCATGCTGGCGGACAGTCTCACCGAGCTGTTCGCGGCCCGGGCGCTGGTCTACGAGACCGCCCGCGGCATCGACCGCAGCGCCGACGTGAAGGTGTCGCACGCGCAGTGCTCGATGGCCAAGCTCTACGCCTCGGAGATGGCGGGCCGGGTCGCCGACCGCGCCGTCCAGGTGTTCGGCGGCCGCGGCTACATGCGCGAGAACGTGGCCGAGCGCTTCTTCCGCGAGCTCCGCGTCGAGCGGATCTGGGAAGGCACCAGCGAAATCCAGCGCATGATCATCGCCCGCCAGATGACCAAACGCACCCCCGCCGCCCTCGCCTAACCCCTGCTCCACCCTGCCCCGGCCCGCGGTCCCGGCCCGCGGTCCCGGCCCGCGGTCCCGCCCCCGGCAACAGCATGAACCCCGGGTTCCACTGCGTTCGAACGCACTGGATCCCGGGTTTCATGGCGTTTGGGGCGGGCCTAGCCGGGCGGGCGGAGGCCTCAGCCGAGGAAGTAGTCGGCGGGGAGGTTCTCTTCGATGGCGGCGAGCACCTCGGGGGAGTCGGGCTCGGTGCGCGGCCGGAACCGGGCCGCCACGGTGCCGTCCGGGCGCACCAGGAACTTCTCGAAGTTCCACTGGATGTCGCCCGCCTCACCCCCGGCGTCCGGCGTGGCCGTCAAAGCATCGTAGATGGCGTGCCGCCCCGGGCCGTTCACCTCGATCTTCTCGAACATCGGGAAGGTGACCCCGTACGAGGTCGAGCAGAACTCGGCGATCTCCTCCGCCGTGCCCGGCTCCTGCCCGCCGAACTGGTTGCACGGGAAGCCCACCACCGTCAGCCCGCGCGAGGCGAACTGCTCGTGCAGCTTCTCCAGGGCGGTGTACTGCGGGGTCAGCCCGCATTGCGAGGCCACGTTCACCACGAGCAGCGCCGCGCCTGGCGCGGTCGCGCCGAGCGAGGAGTCCTCGCCGTCCAGCGTCTTCGCCGGTATGTCAAATATCGTCACGGTGTTTACGGTACCGGGTTCCAGACGGACTGCCCGAGGTAGCCCCGGGCGATGGCCGTGACGTAGGAGTACACCGCGTCTTCGGCGGGGGACAGCGGCCCCGGGGAGGCGTGCGGCGAGGCCAGGCCCCGCTGCACCGACTCGCACGCGGACCAGTCCTGCTTGTTGGTGATGTCCCAGAACTCCACCGCGTAGGCCGGGTCGAAGCCGGGCCGCGCGACCGCCTCCGGCGCGAACGCCCAGGTGCACTCGATGGTGGTCCGGTCCGCGGCGACCGGGATCAGCCGGTGCGTCATCACGTAGTCCGGGTGCAGGCTGAGCAGTACGTTCGGGAAGATGTTGACGTAGATGACGGTGCGTAGCCCCTGCGCGTCAAGACCTCGCAGCGGCACCCCGCCGCTCGATCCGGACAGCGACATCGTCTCCATGCCGTCGCGCAGGTCCATCCAGCCGCCGATCCAGGCGCCGTCGGCGGCGTAGTTCTCGCCGCTCTTGGGCGGGCTGACCCGGCAAAGCTCGGGGTGGATGGACGGGCAGTGGTAGCACTCGTGGTAGTTCTCGGTGAGCGTCTTCCAGTTCGCCGCGGCGTTGTAGCGGTGTTCCCCGGCGGTCACCAGCCGCTCCGGCTCGTACGGCGCGACCAGCTCGTCCAGCTTCGCCAGCGCCTCGGTCAGCGATCCGGCCGCGCCGCCGGAACCGTCCACGAACACCAGGCCGTGCCATTCGGCCACCGGCAGCGGGGCCAGGCCCCACTCGCCGAATTCGAAGCCGCGCACCTTCCGGAACCCCGCTGCGCCCTGAAGCGACCCGGACAGCGAGTACGTCCAGGCGTGATACGGGCAGACGATCGCCTTGTCACGGGCGCTCTGCCCGCACGGAAGCAGCTCGTGGCCACGGTGCCGGCAGCTGTTCGCGAACGCCCGCACCTCGCCGTCCTCGCCGCGGACCAGCAGCACGCCGCCCTGGCCGGTGGCCTCGGCGCGCTGGTCCCCGGGCGAAGGCAGCTGCTCGCTGCGCGCTACGCACATCCAGCCGCCGCCGAAGAAGTGCCGCTGCTCCCAGCCGAACACGGCGGGGTCCGTGTACGCCGCCCGCGGCAGCATCCGGCTCTCCCCGAACGGGCGCAGCGCCAGCTCCAGCTCACCGCGGTCCAGCGGTGCCGGGGGGATAGCAGTACCAGAGCGGACCCGAAAATCTTGACTGACCATACAGTCAAGACTAGGTGGCCCGGCGGAGCCTGTCCAGGCAGGCCAGCCAGGCCACCGCCGTTCAGCGCCCCGAAGCCAGGGGGCGATCTTGCGAACAGGAGTGCGCGATGCGGATACTGCATGCATGGGCGACCGTAATGTGCTCGGCGGCGAGCTCGAGCCGTGTGGAACCGATCCGCTCACCGGTTTCTACCGGGACGGATGCTGCACGACCGGCCCCGAGGACCTGGGCAGCCACACCATCTGCGCGGTGGTGACGGCCGAATTCCTGGAGCACCAGCGCCGGATCGGCAACGACCTGTCCACCCCGATGCCCCAGTTCCGGTTCCCCGGGCTGGTGCCGGGGGACCGGTGGTGCGTGACCGCGGCCAACTGGCTGCAGGCGCACCGGGACGGCGCCGGCGCGCCGGTGGTGCTGGCCTCGACCCACCAGCGCGCGCTCGAGATCGTCCCGCTGGAGATCCTCAAGCCCTATTCGGTCGACGTCCCCGCCGACGCCGCCGCCCTGGACGAATAGACCAGGCCGAGCGCCACCGCCCCCGGTCCCGGCTCACGCGCTGACGGGCTGGCCCTGGATCTGACGGGGGCGGCTCGACTCCCTGAGCACCAGGCTGCACGGCAGCCGCCGCAGGCCCGAGCTCGGCCGTCCCTCGATCGCGCTGAGCAGTTCCTCGCCCGCGGTCCGCCCGAGCTCGCGCAGGTTCATGTCGACCGTGGTCAGCGGGGGCCTATTGGCGGCCGCGATGACCTCCCAGTTGTCGAAGCCGACCAGCGCGATGTCCTCGGGCACGCGCTTGCCCGCCTCGCGTACCGCGTCGGCCACGCCCCGGGCGATCTGGTCGTTGCCGCAGAAGATCGCGTCCAGGTCGGGGGCGGCCCGGAGCAGCCCGTCGGTAGCCTGGCGGCCCCACTCCTCGGTCCACTCGCCGTACATGGCCCCGCCCGCGGCCAGCTCGAGCCCGGCGGTGGCCAGCGTCTGCTCCGCGCCCTGGGCGCGCAGCCGGGACGCAACAAACGACATCGGGCCGGTTACGTGACCGATCCTGGTCCGCCCGGTACTGAGCAGGTGGCGGACCGCGATCGCGCCGCCTTCGGCGTCGTCGGGGACGAGGGAGAGGTCCCCGGGGTTGGTCGAGGAGGTCATCGCGTAGACGACGGGGACCGGGATGTCGCTGCCGATCGGCTCCCTGGGGTCCTGGCGGCGGCCGGTCACGATGATGCCGTCGACCCGGCGTTCGAGCAGGGTGCGCAGGTAGTGCTGCTCCCTGATCTGGTCGTCCCGGCTGTCGCACAGCAGAACCGCGATGCGCCCGGGGCCGAGCGCGTCCTCCGCGCCCTGCATGACCGGGATGCTGAACCGGCCGAAGCTGTCGGTGGTAATCAGCCCCACCGTGAAGGTGCGGCCGGCGAGCAGCCCGCGGGCCAGCGCGTTCGGCTGGTAGCCGAGCTGCTCGGCTGCCTGCTGGATGCGCTGGATGGTGCTGAGCGACAGGGCACCGCGTCCGTTGAGCGCCTTGGATACCGTGCCCGGCGAGACCCCGGCCAGGCGGGCCACGTCGGTGATGGTCGCGGGGTTCTTGCTGGCCGGATTTTTACTAGGAGGCATCGCGTTCGCCTCCCTGTCTCGATGGCCCCGACGCCAGGCTGCTCGCGGGCGATCTGATCGCCTGAGTATAGGGGAGGAAAGGGCAGTTTGTGAAGTTTCCTTTTGGCATCGATTCGGGACGACTCATCTGGTGAAAACTGCTGCTAAACCTTGACGATTGGAACACTACGGTTCTAGGCTCCGGTCTTGGAAAAGCTTTGCCTAACAGGCCGACCCAGCGGCAAGCAGAGAGCTGTGATACATGGGTGTTTTCACGCATGCGGACCAGGCCCTCGAGTGGCGGGGCGGGCACGAGATCGTCCGCGTCGAGCCATGGGGGCCGGGCAGCCTCCGGGTCCGCGGGACGGTCTGGGAGCAGATCCGCGACGACCTGCCCGGAGCGCTGCTTCCGGCCGAGCCGGTCCCCGTGACCGTCGAGATCGGGGCGGACGCGGCCCGCATCACCAACGGCGGACTGACCGCCGAGATCTCCGCCTCGGGGCAGCTCAGGTTCTTGCGCGCGTCTGGCGACGAGCTCCTGGCCGAGACCACCGCGCATTTCACCGGGCCGCCGACGCGCCGCTACAAGCCCGCGGGCGGCGGCATGCACCGGTTCGAGGTGACCTTCGAGGCCTGCGACGGGGAGCGCTTCTACGGGCTCGGCCAGCACCAGCACGGCCGGCTCGACCAGAAGGGCGCGGTCGTTGAGCTGATCCAGCGCAACACCGAGGTGTCCATCCCGTTCCTGCTCTCCAGCCGCTGCTACGGCCTGCTGTGGAACCACCCCGGGATCGGTCGG
>Ga0307282_10000538_pt1 | contig 12269 bp, 13 predicted proteins | sample ER_DNA_121_FD_194475 | JGI IMG/M metagenome (GOLD analysis project Ga0307282, IMG submission 194475) | Bulk soil microbial communities from the East River watershed near Crested Butte, Colorado, United States - ER_DNA_121 | ecosystem: Environmental > Terrestrial > Soil > Floodplain | place...
TGGCGCCGATCCCGTCCTGGCACGAGGTGCAGTTCAGGCGCTAGTCCGCGGTGTCGGCAACCGAGCGTGGAAACCGAGTCCGCGAGAAGCTGATCGCACCGGCCGGCAGCATCCAGGGGATGACCTTGACGGAGAACCTTCCGATCTGGACGGCGGGATCCTTCTCCTTGAGCTCGCGAGCCCGCTCGGGGTCGACGTTCAGGATCGAGAGACCCCGGAACTTCTCGTCCGAAAGGGGACCGGCCGCGAGCAGGTGGCCCGCTTCGTGCAGGTCGGCGAGGTGCGCCAGGTGCGCGTCCTGGAGCGCCGCCGCCGCTTCCTCGTCGAGCTGCGGGGCGTCCGGCCGCAGGATCAGCAGCGCGATCGTGTAGCGGTCGAATTCCAACCGGCTAGAAGAGCCGCTCGTCGTCCGCTTTGGCGGGCGCACCGACGTGGGCTCGTCCAAGCTTCGTCACGATCCGGCCGCGGGGCGTTCGCTGGATGAACCCGAGCTGGAGCAGGTAGGGCTCGTAGACGTCCTCGATCGTGTCCGGCTCCTCGCCGAGTGTCACCGCCAGCGTCGAGAGGCCGACCGGGCCGCCGTCGAACTTCTCGACGATCGCCCGCAGGAGCGCCCGGTCGGAGCGCTCGAGGCCGTCGCCGTCGACCTCCATCAGTTCGAGGGCCTCGCGCGCGATCTCCACCGTGATCTTGCCCTGGTGGCGAACCTCGGCGACGTCGCGGACCCGCCTGAGGATCCGGTTCGCGATCCGCGGCGTTCCTCGCGCGCGCCCGGCGATCTCGGTCGACGCCTCGCCGGAGATCTCGACGCCGAGAATTCGGGCCGAGCGCCGGACGATCAGCGCCAGCTCGTCGGGCTCGTAATGCTCGAGGCGGAAGGTCATGCCGAAGCGGTCGCGCAGTGGCGTGGTCAGCAACCCCGTTCGGGTGGTCGCCCCGATCAGCGTGAACGGCGGCAGGTCGAGCGTCAGCGTCCGGGCAGCGGGGCCCTGGCCGACGACAATGTCGAGACGGTAGTCCTCGAGCGCCGGGTAGAGGATCTCTTCGACCGCGCTCGACAGCCGGTGGATCTCGTCGACGAAGAGAACGTCGCGATCCCCAAGGCCGGTCAGAATCGCCGCGACGTCGCCCTTTCGCTCGAGGGCCGGCCCCGCGACCGTACGGAGCCCGACGCCGAGCTCCTCGCGGACGATGTAGGCGAGGCTCGTCTTGCCCAGGCCCGGCGGGCCGATCAGCAGGAGGTGGTCGAGCGCCTCCTTGCGGGCGCGAGCCGCTTCGAGCGTGATCGCAAGCTGCTCCTTGACGCGTTCCTGGCCGACGAACTCGCCGAGGTTACGCGGCCGCAGCGAGCGTTCGAGCTCGTCCTCCTCCGGCCGGACCGACGGGGCCAGGAACTGGGTCTCTTCGGCCGCCGCGCTCATCAGAACTCCTGCGATGCTCGTAAGCGAAGTCCTTCCAACGGCCGGCGATGGAACGGCCGCGGCGGCAAAGCCACCACGGCCTCCAGGCGGCATCGCAAGCGACGCCTCACGCGGCCTTCCGCAGCGCCTCACGGACGCGTTCCTCCGGGGGCGCGTCCGGATCCGTGCCGGCAAGCGCCGTCTCCGCCTCTACGAGGGAGTACCCAAGCTCGACGAGCGCGTCACGGGCGACGAGATGCGTCTTCGGCGCGAGCGGGGTCGCCGCCTGGGCCTCCCCGACCGAGCCGAGGCGCTCCTTCAGCTCCAGCACGACGCGCTCGGCGGTCTTCTTGCCGATGCCCGGGATTGCCTGGAAGCGCGCCGTGTCCTCGAGCGCGATCGCACGGCGCAACTCGTCGGGCGAGGAGCCGGACACGATCGCCAGCGCGACCTTCGGGCCGACGCCCTGGACGGAGAGCAGCAGTTCGAAGAGCTCCCGCTCGGCCGTCTCCGCGAAGCCGAAGAGCTGCAGGGCATCCTCGCGCACGTGCAGATAGGTCTCGAGCACGACCTCGGCCCCGGGCTCGGCCTTCCGCCGGGCGCTGTCGGTGGGGTTGACGAGGTAGCCGACACCGCCGACGTCGAGAACGACGCCGTTCGGCGAGCGCGTGACGACCTCCCCGCGAAGCCGCGAGATCATGAGGTCAGGTTAGGCGCAAGACCGGACGGTCCTGCCTAAGCAATCTTGAGCAGCGGCGGCGCCAGCGCGTGGCAGATTGCCACCGCCAAGGCGTCCGCGGCGTGGTGCGGCGTCGGCGGCTGCTTGAGACCCAGGATCGCCATCACCATCCGCTGGACCTGCGCCTTTTCGGCGCGGCCGTAGCCGCAGACGGTCTGCTTCACGCGCGCGGGCGCGTATTCAGCGCACTCGACCCCGGCGTCGGCGGCCGCGACCATGACGGCACCTCGCGCCTGGCCGACGGAGAGCGCGGTGCGGGCGTCGGCGCCGACGAAAGACTCCTCGAGCACGACGGCGTCCGGCGCAAACTCCGCTATGAGCTCCTGAACGCCGTCGAAGATCGTCTTGAGGCGCAGCTCGGGGCGGCGACCCGCCGGCGTTCGCCAGCACTCCCACTCCACCGCCCGGAGGCGGCCTCCTTTTTCGTGGACGATTCCCCATCCGCATGCAGCTGTGCCCGGATCGATGCCGAGAACTTTCACGCCGTGACTTTAGGCATCGGGTCGGACGTTCCTGCCCGAGCCTTTGCTGAATCTCGGAACATCCATACGGCAACGTAGATCGCGCTGGGCTCTTGAAAGAGAGGGCCAGCCTTCGTACCCTGAAAGTTGCAAATTGCGGCGATCGCGTGGAGGCAGCTTCCGCGAATGTGTTCTGACAGTCCTAGTCCCCAACCGAACGCCCCTGCCCGATGACGCGAACAAGCGTCGTGATCGCCGACCCGCTGACGATGTTCCGGTCCGGGGTGCGTGACGTGCTCGGTCGCGAGAACGACTTTGCCGTCGTCGAGGCCTCGAACCTGAAAGAGCTGATCGACGCGGCCAGCCGAACGAGCGTCGATATCGCCCTGATCGACCTCGATCTCCCGCCGAGGGGCGGGATCGCGGCGGTTCGCCGACTCTCCAAGTTTTCCTCGCTACACACGATTCTTTGGAGCTTCGCCCCGGATCGAGCGACCGTCGCCGGCGCGATCCGCGCGGGCGCAAGCGGCTATCTAAACAAGGAAGTCTCGCCGGATGGCCTCGTCCGCTCGCTCCTCGGTGTCAGAAACGGCGAGGCGCCGCTCTCGCGGGCGCTCGGCACCCTGCTGATCGAGGCGGTGCACGGGCTCGAGGAAGAAGATGCTCTACAGGCGCGCGCAGAGCTGCTGTCCGCGCGAGAGCGGGAGGTGCTCGAACTCGTCGCGCAGGGTGCGCGGAACAAGGAGATCGCCGCAGCCCTCTACATCTCGGAGTTCACCGTCAAGCGACACGTGCAGAACATCCTCGAGAAGCTGGAGGTGCCGTCCCGGCGAGCGGCCGCCGCCTTCCATCGCTTGGCCTTCGATGCCCAGGCGGCGCAGGCTCCGCTCGGGGACGAAGCAGACGTCAACGCTCACGCCCAGCTTCGCGCGCCCATCAGCTCGATCGCCTGAGTCGAGACCTCCCGAGCATTCGGCGACCGCGAGCGGTGTCGCCCTAAATCGCGTTGCGGGTGGGCATGAACCACACGAATGTGGTGCTAATTCATACGCCGAAAGTGGTTCCAATGCGCCTTGAAATGAACATCAACGCAGGGAGAAGATTTATGCACTTTGCGACTGCGCCTGGTCCCGACCGAAAGGAGGTGCGGCTGGGGTTCAGTGGGGGTCAAGGGGCAACATTCAGGAGGGTAAACGAATGCGGCACTCACGAAGGTTTTTGATTCTTGCGGCGGCAGTACTGGTTTCAGCTCTATCGGTCACAAGCGCGCTCGCCGCGAACGTGCACTTCAAGCACGGCAGCCCGACGTTCAGGGACAACGGTCTGACGCTGACCGAGAACGTTTCGCTCACCGGGCTGGGGAACGGGGACCTGGTTGCCACGCTTAGCGCTACGGCCAACCCGACCGCGCTCTGCACGAACCAGGGTGGAAACACGGCTCCAGGGCAGAACCCCGCCTCGGTCAACGTGACCGGCAGCACGGCAATCCCCTCGAGCCAGATCAAGAACGGCAACGTCTCGTTCAGCGTGACCACAAACCCACCGGCGCAGCCGACGCCGCAGCAGGCCGGCTGCCCGAACAGCAACTGGTCGGCGACGATCACGGACATGGCGTTTACGTCCGCGACTTTGACGGTGCAGCAGAACGGTGTGACGGTGTTCACTGCATCCTGCACATTCAGCCCGGCCACTTCCGACGGAAGCGCGACCTGCTCGTAGTTCGAAGGATGACGAGGGGCGCACCGGCGCCCCTCGTCATCTCCCGACCGCCGGTCCGCTAGAGCGGATCCGCCCTAAGCACGCGCGCTAGGAGGCTACGGCCTCCAGCAGCTGCTCAGGAATATCGAAGTTCGCGTAGACCTCGTTGACGTCGTCGAGCTCTTCGAGCTCGTCGATCAGCCGCAAGGTCTTCCGAGCGGCCGCCTCCTGGTCAAGCTCGATCGTCGTCTTCGGCACCATCGTCGTCTCCGCCGACTCGACCTCGATTCCCGCCTGCTCGAGCGCTTCCCGGACCGAGCTCAGAGCCTCGGGTGACGTCGTCACCTCGAAGCTGTCGCCGTCCTTGGTGACGTCGTCCGCCCCGCCCTCGGCCGCAGCGAGCATGACGCTGTCCTCGTCGGTCCGGTCAGCGTCGATCATGACGATCCCGCGCCGCTCGAACAGCCAGGCCACGGCGCCCGTCGTCCCCAGGCTGCCCTCGTTCTTCGTGAACACATGCCGAACGTCAGCGGCAGTCCGATTGCGGTTGTCCGTCAGCGCCTCGACGATGATCGCGACCCCGTTGGGGCCGTAGCCCTCGTAGACGATCTGCTCAAACGCCTCGCTGTCAGTGCCGGCCCCCGAGCCGCGTGCAATCGCCCGCTCGATGTTGTCCTTCGGCATCGAGTACGAGCGCGCCTTCTCGATCGCGTTCTGAAGCGCGAGGTTCGCGGCGGGGTCGGGTCCGCCCTCACGAGCGGCGACGATGATCGCGCGCGCGAGCTTCGAGAAGAGCTTGCCCCGCTTCGCATCGGCGGCGCCCTTCTTGTGCTTGATCGAGCTCCACTTGCTATGCCCGGACATGGCTCTCCTCCCTGACGAGGTCGAGGAGGCGCTCGTGGACGCGCGTGTCGTCGGTCAGTTCCGGGTGAAACGACGCGACGATGAAGCGCCCTTCGCGCAGCAGCACCGGCTCGCCGTCGAGCTCGGCGAGCACCTCGACCTCCGGCCCGACCTCACGGACGCGGGGCGCGCGGATGAACACGCCGCGCAGCGGCTCATCGTCGCCGGCGAGCGCAAGATCGGCCTCGAAGCTCGCGACCTGGCGGCCGTAGGCGTTCCGGTCGACCTCGATGTCGACGGCCCCAAGGTGCAGCCTGTCGAGCACGATCATCCCCGCGCAGGTGCCGAGCACGGGGCCGGTGAACTCGCGTACCGCCTCATCGAGCCCGTAGAGGCGCATCAGGCGCATGAACGTCGTCGACTCGCCACCCGGGATAACGAGCCCATCCAGCCCCTGCAACTGGTCAGGCTTCCGGACCTCGACCGGGTCCGCGCCGAGCCGCCGCAGCATCGCCGCGTGCTCGCGGAAGTTTCCCTGCACCGCCAGGACTCCGATCTTCATGACGCTGATTGTAGTTTCGGGCTAGATCAGCTCGGCGGCGGGGATCGTCTCCCGGCGGCGGCGCGCCAGCTGCTGCGCGATCACGATGAAGACAAGCCCGAGGATGGCGTACGAGAGCGGAGCGAGCCAGGGCCGATCGTGCCGCTGCTCAAAGCTGTTGAAGCCGACGAACGGAAACAGCACCAGACTGACGGGAAAGAAGCTGAAGGCACTGACGGCCGCCCACTTGGCGGCGAAATGCGTCGTCACCTGGAGCAGGCCCCAGGCCGCGAGCACGACCCAACTCGAGCGCAGCAGGCGATCGCCGAGGGCGATGTAGAGGAGCGCGACAATTCCGATCACGATCCAGTCCCAGTCGCCGCCGTGGAAGAACCAGAGGAGCCCGCCGCCGATCGTCAGGCCCGCGACGACGTGGAGCCAGAAGCCGTAGATCCGCGAGCCGCCGCCGTCGAGGCTCAGCGCGATGCCCAACAGAACCAGGCCGTAGGCGATCGTCACGATCGCCGACCAGTCGCCGCCGCCCGACACGAGGTCGGTGACGAAGAACCACGCGGAACCGGCGACCACGAAGACCAGCAGCGGGAAGCGGAAGAGCCGCAACGCAACGGCCGACGCGACCACGATCGAAAGCTCGAGCACGAGCAGCCAAAAGCGGAAGCCCCGGAACAGGCTGCCATTGAGGTGAGGCAGCCAGCCGAACCAGTCGAGCAGCGCCCCGAGGAACACGACGAACGCTGCAACGGCGCTGAGAGCGTAGAGGCCCGCGGTAACGAGGCGGCCCGCCCGCTTAGAGAGGAACGCGAGGAGGGCGAGCACCGCAAACGTGAGCGCCGACCAGCCGACCAGCCCTGCCGGCCGATGCTCCCGCGACTCGATCGACAGGAAGGCGAGTACCGCGATCAAGATCGTGATCCCGCCGGTGTAGACGAGGAAGGAAGCGTCCGACCACGGCACACGAACCGGATTCATCGGCCCGAACTCTGAAGTCCGAGCCGGACAGCAGCCCGCCTAAAGCAAGAGCGTCGTAAGAGGCGTCACGATGAACGACGAGCACGCGGGCGGAGCCGGGCTTGGCCCGGCGGGAGCCCCAAGAGCGAGTCGTGAAAGCGCTGCGAAGAAGGAGGGAGCTCATGAGGGAACCATGGGTTCCCTCATGCTTTACCAGCCGCGCGTCTCGAGCAGATCTTCGGGCGCGAGCGCGGCGGCCGAGAGGCCGCTCATCGCGTCGCCGAGGCCCTGCGAGACGCGCGCCAGCACCTCGGCGTCCCGGTAGTGCGTCGTCGCCTCGACGATCGCCTTCGCGCGCGTGGAGGGGTCGGACGACTTGAAGATTCCCGAGCCGACGAAGACGCCGTCCGCGCCGAGCTGCATGCACAGGGCCGCATCGGCCGGAGTCGCGATCCCGCCGGCCGTAAAGGTGACGACCGGTAGCCGCCCATGCTCGGCCACCCACTGCACGAGCTCGACCGGGGCCTGCAGGTTCTTGGCCTCTGAGTAGAGCTCGTCCTCACGGAGTGACCCGAGCCTGCGGATGCCGCCGAAGACGGCCCGCATGTGCGTGACGGCGTTGACGATGTCGCCGGTGCCGGCCTCGCCCTTCGTCCGGATCATCGCCGCGCCCTCCGAGATGCGGCGCAGCGCCTCGCCGAGGTTCGTGCACCCGCAGACGAACGGGACCGTGAACTTCCACTTGTCGATGTGGTTCGCGGTGTCGGCCGGCGTCAGCACCTCGCTCTCGTCGATGTAGTCGACCTCGAGCGATTCCAGGATCTGCGCCTCGACGAAGTGCCCGATCCGCGCCTTCGCCATCACCGGGATGGTCACGGTCTCCTGAATCTCGCGGATCTTGTCCGGGTCGGCCATGCGGGCGACGCCGCCCTCGGCGCGGATGTCAGCCGGAACGCGCTCCAGGGCCATCACCGCGACGGCGCCGGCATCCTCCGCGATGCGCGCCTGCTCGGCGGTCGTGACGTCCATGATCACGCCGCCCTTGAGCATCTCGGCGAGTCCGCCCTTGACACGCATCGTTCCGAGCTCGGCCATGGCCCCGATTCTAGCCCGTCGGCTCGCCACGGCCGCTTGGGGCAGATGCGCCGACGAATCGGCGCGCGACCGCGACCGCCTCGGCGTCGAACGCGATCCAGAAGCAGAACGCGGCCAGCGGCAGCTCGGCCGCCAGCGCTTCAACCGCCGCCCAGGCGAGCTCGTTGCCGGGTTGGGAGGTGAGCGTGTCGAACCACGCGTCGCAGAGGAGGAGCGTGCCGGCGATCGCCGCGAAGATCGGCAGGTGGTTGGACAGACGCACCAGGCCGTAAACGGTTGCCGCGACGGCGACCGCGATCCCGACGTCGAGCCCGGGCCAGACGATGTCCCAGTGGGCAGACTCGTGTTTCGGCGGCAGCGTAATGCTCAGGTAGACGGTCCAGGGCAACAGGCCGATCGCGACGCCGCCCATGATCACGAACGCCCAGTGGCGGACCCGAAGCAGGCTTCGTTCGGCTGCGAGCTCGGAGCTCAGCTCTCGCCCTCGACCGACACGCGCCGCCGCAGCTTCGGCAGCTGGCCCTCGGCCCACATGACGGCGAGCCCGGCGCGCGGAAGTCCCAGCGCCCCCTCGTACAGCAGGTAGCGCGGCTCCCACCGCGGGAAGAACTTCGCGTTGAAGCGGTAGAGACTCTCGATCTGGAAGTAGGGATTGCCCAGGGCGACAAGCTTCCCCGCGAGCCGCTCGACCCGACCGCGTGGGCCGTGCATCACACGCGCGAAGGCGGCGAAGTTGAGCGAGAGCTCCTCGACCCCGCGGTCCCGGAGCGCCTCGATCGCGCGGACGACCAGAAACTCCATCAGCCCGTTCGGCGTCTCCCGGTCGCGGCGCATCGACGAGAGCGACATCGCCGGGCGCCCGTACGAGGGAACCAAGTGGAGGAAGCCGCGAATACGCCCTTCGCCGTCGCGGGCGAGCAGGACGACACCGCCGGCATCGCGTTCGGTGCGGAGCGAGTCCATCGACATAGAGAAGCCCCGCTCGCACGCGCCGGCGAGCCAGCGCTTGGTCACGCCTTCGAGCTCGCAGAGCGTGCCCTCGTCGAGCTCGGCCAGCTCGGCGACCTCGGCGGCGTAGCCGCTCTTCTCGAGCCGGGCGACCGACTGGCGCACCTTCCGAATCGCCCGGCCCTCGAGCGAGAAGCGGCCGGTCTCGACGATCGCCTCGTCGCCGATGTAGAGCGCGCGCAGCCCCGCCTGACGCCAGAGCGGAACGAGCCCCTCGCTGACGCCGCTGGCGGCGAGCTTCAGCCCTCGCCGCTCGGCGAAGGCAACCGCCTGGGAAACGAGTCCCGGCAGTGCCGCGGACGGCCCGACTGGATCGCCCGAGATCAGCATCACGCCGTTCTCGATCCGGTAGGCGAGGAAGGCGCTGCCGGCCTCGTCGAACAGGTACTGCTTGTCGCGGCGAAGCTTGAAGAAGGCGAGCGTGTCCGTGCCGTAGCGCCGGACGAGCTCTCTGGCGACGCGCCGGGCCTCGGAGTCGGGAAGGCTCCTCGGCGCGGCCAGCGGCCGGAAGACGAGGTAGGCGACGGTCAGCAGCGCGCCGAGGGCAACCAGCGAGACGGCCAAGGGGAGATGGCCGACATCGTCTTTGAAGGCGATCGGCCCGGGCTGCCAGATGACCGCGTCAACGGACGCGCGGAGAATCTGCCCCAACGAGGCGCTCGGCGGAGCCGCCAGCGCGATCGAAGCCACGATCAGGACCGCCGCGCCGGCGAGAATTGCCGGAACACGCAGAAGCGCCGAGCGCAGGCTGACCGGATCGTGCCGGACGTGAAAGGCCGCACGGCCCCACCAGAGCAGGGCCGCCGCGCCGAAGCTCCACAGGGCCTCCTCGAAGTCGAGCCCTTTCACGAGGTTGAGGAGCCCGAGTGCGAGGAGAAGCGCGACCGCGACGTTGAGCGCGCCCCGGCGCCGGCGGTAGAGGTAGAACGCGGTCACGATCAGGCCGGCGGCCGCCGGCAGGGCCAGCGCGTGGAAGACTCGGATCTCCCCGAGCGACTCGACGTTCCTCAGCAGGAACCTGTGCCGCCAGCCGGAGTTCGGGGTCGCTGCGGAGACGAGGTTGACGATCCCAGCCGTGAAGGCCGCCAGTGCGGCAAGAGTGGGCAGCGAGTCGGACCGGCGCAATCCACGGAGCGGCGCCGCCCGCCGGTGCAGTCCCAGCTGCCACGAGGCCGAGTCCCGCTTCGACGGGACGAGGTCGCGCCAGTCCTTCGCGACGAGCCACACGCCCACGACGGCCGCCAGGGCGGTCGCGAGGCCGAGGTCGACGACGTCGAAGAACGCGCCCACGGCGAGGGCGGCCAGAACCGCGAGCCCGAGGTGGTACTCGTGGATCCGGTGGCGAAGGACGTAGACCCGTGGTCCAAACGGGTGTCGCTCCAGGCGGAGCATCGTTCCCACACTGTGCCAGGGAACCTGGACCGCGGCTTGAGGATCAGGCAGTGGCGGGCGCCGAATTGGCTTCGCCAGGCTGCACAAGGCCGCACTCGTACGCCATCACGACCGCCTGGACGCGATCGCGGAGGTCCATCTTCATCAACACGCGCGCGACATGCGTCTTCACGGTCGTCTCGCTGACGACGAGGCTCTGCGCGATCTCTGCATTCGACAAACCGCGCGCGATCAGCCTCAGCACCTCGCATTCCCTCGGCGTCAGCTCCTCGATCTCGGGCGGAGCGGTGCGAACGGCCTCGGGAGGACGGCGGACGAATTCTTCGATCACCCTACGGGTGACCGACGGTGCGAGCAGCGCGTCGCCCGAGCAAACGGCGCGGATGCCGTCGACGAGCTGCTCCGGCGGCGCGTCCTTCAGCAGGAAGCCGCTGGCGCCGGCGCGCAGGGCCTCGTACACGTACTCGTCCATGTCGAACGTCGTCAGCATCACGACCTTCGAATCGATCCCGCCGTCCGCAAGCATGCGCCTCGTCGCCTCGATCCCGTCGAGCTCCGGCATCCGCACGTCCATCAGCACGACGTCGGGCCTGAGCCGGGCGGCCTCTGTGAGGGCCTCCTTCCCGTTTGCTGCCTCACCGACGACGTCCATGTCCGCTTCGGCGTCGAGGATCATGCGGAAGCCCGTGCGGACGAGCGCCTGGTCGTCGACGATCAGGACGCGGACCTTGCCCGTGGCGTCCTGGACTGCCGCCGCGGCCTCGGCGTCGGCGACCTCGTGACGGTCTGCGAGCTCGGCCGAGCCGCGGGCGCCTTCCTCGGCGGAGCGAAGCTCAGGAAACTCGGCCGGCAGATCGGGAGCAAGCAGTTGGTAGATCCGCACCGGGCGGTCGAAGTTCTTCAGGCTGCGGAGCCCGAGATCGGTGAAATCGAGCTCGCCGAGCTCTTCCTCGTCCTCCAACAGCGCCTGGGTCGTCTGCGACAGAACCACCTGTCCCCCGTGCGCAGCCGCGCAAATGCGGGCGGCCCGGTGCACGGCGAGACCGACGTACCGGTCCTCTGCGGCAACGGTGACCTCGCCCGTATGGATCCCGATCCGGACGCGCATCACGGTCCCCTCCGGCCAGGGATGCCGGGCGAGCGCCCTCTGCGCGCGCACGGCTGCGGCGACGGCGTCCTTCGGCTTCCGGAAGGCGATGAAGAACGAGTCGCCCTGGGTGTTGATCTCGTGGCCGCCGCAGTCCTGGAACGCTGATCGCAACAAGCGCTCGTGGTCTGCCATAACCTCCGCGTAGCCGTCTCGCAGGCGTCGCAGCAGCTCGGTCGAGCCCTCGACGTCCGAGAACAGGAAGGTGACGGTGCCGGTTGGGAGCTGCACCGTCACTCGCCGTTCATCGGTAGACGCGCGCGCACCTCGTAGCCGCCACCGGTGCGCGGGCCTGTTTCGAGATGGCCGCCGCAGACGGCAATCCGCTCGCGGAGCCCAACGAGGCCGTGACCGCCCCCGTCCCCGCCGCCGATGCCGTTCCCGTCGTCGGCGACGACGAGCTCGACCTCGCCGTTGCCGTACCGGACGAGAACCTCGGCCCGATGAGCCTGTGCGTGCTTGAGCGTATTCGTCAGTCCCTCCTGAACAAGCCTGTAGGCAGCGAGGTCGACGCTCGCCGGGAGCTTCGCTGCGTCCCCCTCCACCTTCAAGTCGACGGTAAGGCCAGACTCTCGCACCTGGGCGACGAGCTTGTCCAGATGCTCGAGGCTTGGCTGCGGGGCAAGCGCCGGCGCCTCCTCGGGCCGTCGCAGGACTCCGACCAATCGCCGCATCTCGGCGAGCGCCTCACGGCCGGTCTGCTCGACGATCAGCAGGGCTTCGCGCTCGCGCTCCTGCTCGGGCCGGAGCAGCCGGCGCACACCAGATGCCTGCACCGTCATCACGCTGACGCTGTGGCCGACCACGTCGTGCAGCTCGCGCGCGATGCGAGCCCGTTCCTCGGCGACCGCGGCGCGCGCCTGCTCTTCGCGCTCACGCTCGAGCCGCTCTGCGCGTTCTTCCACCTGCCTGTACTGCGTCAGCTTCGCGCCGAGCGCGTTCCCGGCGAGCCAGACGATCGTGAACAGGACGCCGA
>Ga0307282_10000540_pt1 | contig 12220 bp, 10 predicted proteins | sample ER_DNA_121_FD_194475 | JGI IMG/M metagenome (GOLD analysis project Ga0307282, IMG submission 194475) | Bulk soil microbial communities from the East River watershed near Crested Butte, Colorado, United States - ER_DNA_121 | ecosystem: Environmental > Terrestrial > Soil > Floodplain | place...
TGCCGATCGGCAGCTGGCGGTAGTTCGCGCCCGTCGCCGAATACAGCGCGCGGTCACCGGCCGAGAAGCGGACCTCGCCCTCGACGGTGCGATGCAAGGCTTGCTTCAGCGAGCGGACGTCGTCGGAGGCGGCCGGCCGCATCCGGATCCCGGGGGCGGTCTTGGCCGGAATCTTCACGCCGCGTACCTCTGCGCGTCGGCGCGCTTCAGCTCGAGCCCGTGGCCGGGCCGCGAGCGGTCGGGTCGGAGCTCGCCGTTCTCCGGCTCGAGGACGCCGTCGAAGAGCATCGACTCGATGCGCACGTGGTCGTGGAAGTACTCGAGGTGGCGCAGATTCGGCACCGCGCAGAAGGCGTGCGCCGAGAGCTGCGGCGCGCAATGTCCCGAGATCTCGAGCCAGTGTCCCGCCGCCAGGCCCGCGGCCTGCAGGAGGCCGGTGATCCCCCCGCAGCGGGTGACGTCTGCCTGCAGGCAGTCCACGCAGCCGATCAGGTTGCGGAAGTCGGCGAGCACGTAGGCGTACTCCCCGGCGGCGATCTCGAGCCCGCCCGGCCCCTGCTCCCGCAGGAGCCTCAACCCGTCGAAGTCGGCCGAGCTGACGGGCTCCTCGAACCAGGTGACGCCCCACTCGCGCCGGAGGCGGTGCGCCCAGTCGAGCGCCGACTTCCGCTCCAAGGCGCCGTTCGAGTCGACGAACAACTCGACGTCGTCGCCGATCGCCTCGCGCGCCGCGTCGAGCCTCTCGGGATCGCGCTCCGGCTCGCGGGAGATCTTCATCTTCACGCGAGCGAGGCCCTCGTCCGCCCAGCCGCCGAGCTGCTCTCGCAACCGCTCGAGCGAGTAGGAGCAGAAGCCACCGCTCCCGTAGAGCGGTACCGAGTCGTGCGCTCGCGGGAGGACGTCGACCAGCGCCACCTCCAGCAGGCGGGCCTTCAGATCCCAGAGCGCGCAGTCGACCGCGGCCAGCGCCATGGCGCCGATCCCCGGCCGTCCGGCGTTGCGCAGCGCGCGTCCGAGCTTCTCCCAGGCCTCCGCGGGAGCCATTGCGTCCATACCCTCGACCTCCGAGGCGAGCTTCTCTTCGACGAGCTTCCCCGCGGCCGCGGGCGCGTAGGTGTAGCCGAGCCCGGTCTCGCCCCCCGCGTGCGCCTCGACGACCACCATCGTCGTCGAGTCCCACTCGAAGGTGCCGTCGGACTCGGGCGCGTCGGTCGCAATCTCGTAGGCCGAGACGTCGAGCCCTTCTACGCCTGCCTCGGTCCTGGTCGCGAGTGCCTTCACTTCCGCCCGGGTAGGGACTCCTTGAACTCGACGAGCTTGCCGACGAGCGACTTCTCCATCACGCCGACGCGCTCCGGGTCGCCCTTGACCATCGCCTTGGCCATCTTCTCGGCCTGCATCCGCGTGATGTGCGGCGGCAGCGGCGGGATCTCCGGATCGGTCTTGACCTCGAGCAAGCACGGCCCCCCGGCGTTGAGCGCCTGCTCCCACGCGGAGCCGACTTCGTCGCCGTTCTCGCAGTAGATCCCCTTGAAGCCGATCAGCTCCGCGTACTTCGCGTACGGGATGCTCGGGATCCACTGCGTGCCGGGGAACTTCGGGTCGCCGCTCATCACGCGCTGCTCCCAGGTCACCTGGTTCAGGTCCTGATTGTTGAACACGCAGAAGACGAGGGTCGGGTTGTCCTTCCAGCGCTCGTGGTAGCGCTTGACGGTGATCAGCTCGTTCATCCCGTTCATCTGGAAGGCGCCGTCGCCGACGAAGGCGATCACCGGCCGGCCCGGATGGGCGAACTTGGCCGCGATCGCGTACGGCGTGCCGGGGCCCATGGTCGCCAGCGTCCCCGAGAGCGACGCACGGTTGTGCTCCTTGAGTTTCAGGTCGCGCGCGAACCAGTTCGTCGACGAGCCCGAGTCGGCGCAAATGATGGCGTCGTCAGGCAGGCGCTGCGAGAGCTCCCAGACCACGCGCTGCGGGTTCATCGGATCGGCGTCCTGGAAGGCGCGGTCCTCGACGACGCGCCACCACTCGTCAACCTGACCCTCGATCTGTTCGCGCCAGGAGCGGTCCTGCTTGCGCTCGAGCTTCGGGATCAGCGCGCGCAGGGTCTCCTTCGCGTCCCCGATGAGCTGCGCGTCGACCGGGTAGCGGAGGGCGATGCGGCTCGCCTCGAGGTCGATCTCGACGCAGCGGGCCTGGCCCTCCTTCGGGAGGAACTCCGCGTACGGGAAGCTCGTTCCGACCATGAACAGCGTGTCGCAGCCCTTCATCAGCTCGTAGCTCGCGGTCGAGCCGAGCAGGCCGATCGGGCCGGTGACGAACGGGAGCGAGTCCGGAAGCACGTCCTTGCCGAGCAACGCCTTCGCCACTCCGGCGCCGAGCAGCTCCGCGGTCTCGATCAGCTCGTCGCGCGCGCCGGCGGCGCCCTGGCCGACGAGCATCGCTACCTTCTTGCCCTCGTTGAGGACCCGGGCGGCGTGGTCGAGGTCCTCGTCGTGCGGAAGCACCCGCGGCCGCGTGTAGCCGACGCTCGAGTAGACGGCGCCGTGCTCGCGCGGCGGCGACTCGACGGCCTTCTCTTCCTGGACATCGTTCGGGACGATCAGCGTCGTCACACCCTTCTTGTCGAGCGCGATCCGGACCGCGCGGTCGACGAGGTGCCGGGCCTGCGCCGGCTCCATGCAGACCTGCACGAACTCGGAGACGTCCTTGAAAAGCACCGGCAGGTCGACCTCCTGCTGGTAGGCGGCGCCCAGTGACATCCGCTTCTGCTGGCCGACGATCGCGACGACCGGCGCGTGGTCGAGCTTCGCGTCGTAGAGGCCGTTCAGCAGGTGGATCGCACCCGGGCCGGAGGTGGCCATGCAGACGCCGACCTCGTCGGTGAACTTCGCATGGGCGCAGGCCATGAAGGCTGCCATCTCCTCGTGGCGGGCCTGGATGAACTCGGGGTCCGGGTCGGCGCGGTCGAGCGCGCCAAGGAACCCGTTGATCCCGTCGCCGGGGTAGCCGTAGATGCGGTGGACTCCCCACTCGCGGAGACGCTTGAGAATGAAATCGGCGACGAGTTCGGCCATGACCCTCCTTCGGTTGCTAACGCCCGGGTTCCCCGGCTTGATCTGCCGGAAACCGATCTACTGATTAACTTCCCGGCCCATGCGCCCTGAAGACGTCTACGAGCTGCGTTGGGCAGACGACCCGCGAATCTCGCCCGACGGTCGCACAGTCGCCTTCGTCGCTTGGGGAGTAGATCGCGACGCGAACGACTACACCGCCTCGATCTGGCTCGTGCCGGCCGACGGATCGGCGGAGCCGCGGCGGCTGACCCGCGGCGAGAAGATCGACGCCGGGCCGCGCTGGTCGCCTGACGGCTCGCACCTCGCTTTCGTCTCGAACCGCAACACCAAGGCCAGGCAGCTCTACGTGCTCCCGGTCGACGGTGGCGAGCCGCAGCAGCTGACCGAGCTGGACGAAGACGTGACCGAGATCGTCTGGTCGCCCGACGGAACGCGGCTCGCCTTCTCTTCGCGGGTGCGCGACTCTGCCTACGAGGAAGAGGACGATCGGAAGCGGAGGCCGCGCCGGTTCGAGCGGCTGCAGTACAAGCTCGACGACGAGGGTTGGATCGGCGACCGGCGGCGGCACATCTTTGTCGTCCCGGCCGACGGGTCGGCCAAGGCGGAGCAGCTCACCGACGGCGACTTCGAGGACCAGTCCCCGTGCTGGTCGCCCGACGGCCGCCGGCTTGCGTTCGTTTCGGCGCGACACGAGGACTGGGACACCGACCTGGTGCGCGACGTGTTCTTCGTCGACGCAGATGGCGGCGATCCCGAGCCGCTCACCGACGGCGAGGGCCGCTACGCGTCGCCCTCCTGGTCGCGGGACGGTTCTTCGATCGCGTGCCTCTACGCGCCCGACGAGTTCGACTATCCCCGGCACGGCCAGATCGCGGTGCTCGACGCCGCGACCGGCGCGCGGCGGATCCTGACGGCCTCGCTCGACCGCAACTGCGCTCCGTACCCCGAGGTCCGCGAGCCGGTCTGGGACGGCGACTCGCTGCTGTTCGTGGTGGAGGACTCCGGTCACAACCCGCTCTACCGCGTCTCCGTGGACGGGGGCGGTGAGCCCGACCCCGTCCTCGCCGAAACCTGGGTAAACGCGTTCGACTGCGTCGGCGGGCAGATCGTGCACGCCGCGTCGCCGCCCACCCTGCTGCCGGAGATCTACTCTGGCGAGCAGCGGCTGACCGCGGTCGCGCCGACGCTCGAGGTCTCCGAGCCCGAGCGCTTCACGGCGACCTCGGCGGACGGATCCGAGGTCGAAGCGTGGATCATGCGGCCGATCGGCTTCGAGCCCGGTCAGCGCTATCCGGTCCTGCTGAACGTCCACGGCGGCCCGTTCTCGCAGTACGGCAACCACTTTTTCGACGAGTTCCAGGTCTACGCGGAAGCCGGCTACGCCGTCGTCTACTCGAATCCGCGCGGCTCGTCCGGCTACAGCGAGGAGTGGGGACGGGCGATCCGGGGCCCGGTCGCCGGTGGGCCCGGCTGGGGGACGCGGGACTACGAGGACGTGATGGCGGTCATGGACGAGGCCCTGGAGCGGTTCGACTTCCTCGACCCCGACCGGCTCGGGATCCTCGGCGGCTCCTACGGCGGCTTCATGACCTCGTGGGCCGTGGGCCACACCGACCGCTTCCGCGCCGCGTGCTCCGAGCGCTCGGTCAACAACTTCGTCCTCGAGGGCGGCTCGAGCGACATCGGCTGGGCGTTCAAGGGGATCGTCGGCGAGTACTGGTTCCGCGCCACCGACGCCTACATGCAGATCTCGCCCTCGAAGTACGCCGAGAACATCACGACGCCGCTCCTAATCCTGCACTCGGAGCACGACCTCCGGTGTCCGATCGGGCACGCGGAAGACCTCTTCGCGATCTTGCGCGTGCTCAAGCGGGACGTCGAGATGGTCCTCTTCCCGGCCGAAGGCCACAACCTGAGCCGCTCGGGCTCACCGGGGCACCGGGTGATGCGGTTCGAGGCGATTCTCGACTGGTTCGAGCGGAGGCTCCTCGGAGAAAACGCTCCCACCTCTTCCCCGGAGGCGGCCGTTTCCGTCGAGACCTAGACGGCCCGCACGGAACGGGTTGTCACACCTCCGGCGCACTTAGCCCTTGACGCCGAAAGGTGTCCGACACCGTTTTCGGCGTTTCGTGGACACCTCTTCTTTGCACATCGCTTACTCGGTGCTGCGAATGACTTTCAGTTGACGCCTCTCAACGAGGTCATGGCAAATGCGGCCGAAGAGGTATGTACACGCGTCTCGCTCGCTGTGGAACTCTTTCCGGTCAGACTGCTCTCCGCGCTCGCTGAGAAACACGACCCAACCTGATGGCTCATGCGTGAGGACGTTGGCAAGTTCGAAGTGAGAGCCGTCCAGTCGGTAGAGGTCAGGCGGTACATCGAGCTCGTAGAGGACGCGCGCGAGTTCGGCCTTAGTCATTGGCGCGCCAGGAGTTGCTAGCGCCGCACCTTCAGCTTGAAGACGTCCGGACGGTGGTAGTGGCCGGCCGGGGCGAAGCGCTGGCGCTCTTCATAGAGCCGCTGCGGGTCGAGCTCCGCGTAGAGGATGCCCTCCTCGTCCCAGAGCGGGCCGGCGAGGTAGGCGCCGTCGGGGCCGAGAATTGCGGAGCCGCCGCGGCCGACAAGCTCGTCGCCTTCCGCCAGCTGTACATCGTCCGGATAGCTCGACGCGCGCTGGTAGACGCAGCACGAGAGGACGAAGGCGCGTGACTCGCGGGCGATGTGCTTCATCGAGTCGTGCCACTGCTCACTGTCCTCCGCGGTCGGGGCGAGGTAGATCTCGACCCCGCTCTCGTAGAGCGAGAAGCGCGCGAGCGGCATGAAGTTCTCCCAGCAGATCAGCCCGCCGACGCGGCCCAGGTCCGTCTCGACCGCTTCGAGCCCGCCGCCGTCGCCCTGTCCCCAGACGAGCCGCTCGTGGTTCGTCGGCACGAGCTTGCGGTGCTGCAGCGCCAGTGAGCCGTCGGGCCCGTACAGCAGGAGCGCGTTGTAGATCGTTCCGTTCCCGCGGTCGAGCTCGTTCGCGCCCACCGCGAGCCACAGCGAGTGCTCGCGCGCGATCTCGCCGATCCGGTCCGAGTCCGCGCTCGGAACCTCGAGCGACTCGCGGGCCAGCTTCGCGAAGGCCGACTTCGTGTCCTGGCCGCCCGCGAGGAAGCGCACCCAGCGGTTCGAAGGGTAGACCGGGATGAACGTCTCCGGAAACAAGACGAGCTGCGCGCCGCTGCCGGCAACCTCTGCGGCCACCTCCGCAATGCGCTCGATAGTTGCGGCCCGGTCGAAGAGCACCGGCTCGACCTGGGCGCAGGCGACCTTGACGGGCTCGCGCATGCTCCGATGCTACGTCAGCGACGGACGCGCAAGACCGCTCGCATGCCGAGCTGTGCGTGGTTCGCCACCGAGCACCAGAGCCGGTAGCGGCCGGGCAGCAGCCGAAGCGACAGCGTCGAGCGCCCGCCCGGGCTCGTCACCGGGAACGAGTAGGTCCGCTTGCCGCCGATCCGGCGGAGGCGCAGGTCGTGTCCGTCCTGGCCGTCGTTCTGGAGCTGGATCAAGACGCGGCCGGCCTTGACCGAGCCGCGCGAGAGGACGAGATGGAACTCGCTCGCGCTAACGCCGAGCCGGGCCGGGGCCGGCTGCGCGGCGGCAGTGAACACCGCAAACGCGGTGACGCCGAGAAGGGCAGCCCGGATCACTTGAGCAGCGGGGTGCGCGAGAACGACGAAGCGCCCGGGATCACTGCCCCCGCATCGGCATTCAGCCACTGCTCGATCAACGAGCAGTAGATGCCGCGGAAGTCGGCGGTCGCCTTCAGGTTGCCGTCGTCGTCGAGGTTGTCCACGCCGGGGAACTCGCCGATCATCCGGCCCTTCGCGCGCGTGCCGATCAGGAAGGCCGTGCCCGCCGCGCCGTGGTCGGTGCCGGCGCTGCCGTTCTCCTCCGCCCGGCGGCCGAACTCCGACCAGACCAACGTGAGGACGCGGTCGGCGAGGCCGCGAGCCTCGAGGTCGCGCTGGAACGAGTGGAGGCTGCGGGCGGTGACGTCGAGCCCGTCGGCGAGCGCCTGGGGCTGGTCGTCGTGCGTGTCGTACTCGCCGGGAGCCGTGATCGCGACGCAGCGCAGCGGCAGGTTCGCGGCGATCATTGCGGCGAGACCGGCGAGCTGGTGCGGGAAGGAGTCGTCGACTGCCGGATAAGCCACGGGGCTGCCGTAGCCGTTCCCGCTGTTCTGGGCGAACGGTGCGAGCTGGCGGCGCAGCTTGTCGGAGGCCGCGGTCGCATGGGCGGCCTGGTTCAGGAACGGATCCTTGCGGCGCGCGGCGAGCGGCGCCAGCGTCTCGAGCATCCGGTTCTCGACTTCGCCCCAGACACCGGGCGCGTCGAAGGTGTACTCGTCAGGCGCGGCCAGCGAGGCAACAGGGACCTTCGCCGAGGCCAGCGAGGGCTGGAGCTGGTAGTCGAGCGAGAGCCCCTGCAGCGGGTTGTCGTTGTTTCCGGCGCGGTCGAGGTAGCGGCCCATCCAGCCGGTCACGAGACCGGCATCGGTCGCTCCGACCTCCCAGTAGTGGCGCGAGGTGAAGTGCGATTGGTCAGGATGCGTGTACCCCACCGCGGGGAGCACCGAGACCTTGCCCTCGCCGTGCAGCGTCGCGAGCGGGCTCAGCTTCGGGTGCCAGAAAAGCCGTGTGTCCTCGGAGAACGCCTGGCCGGCGGCCGGGTCGAGCTTGAGCTGCGGCCTGAGGCGCCGGTAGGTCGAGTCGAGGCCGGGGTAGAGCACGGAGAGCGCGTCGGTCCCGCCCGGCAAGAAGACCGAGACGAGCACGGGCTGAGCGGGCCCGGACGCCGCCCGCGCGATGCCTTCCTCGAACAGCCCGAGCTTCCCGACCCCGTAGACGGAGAGCGCGAGCCCGACGCCGCGCGCGACGAAGGTGCGCCGGTCGAGCCCTGTGCCCGCCGGTAGCGGCATCCCCGGCTCGATCGCCGGCAGCCCGCGGCCGGCCTCGGCGGCGCTGCGCCGAACCAGCGCGGCCCGCGATAACTCGTCGCAGTGGTGACAGGAGCGCGCCATCAGCAGGTCTGCAGGTCGGGGGAGGAGGCGAGCAGCTGTCGGAGGGCGTTCTCGATCAGGGCCGGGTAGGCGCGCTTCTTCCAGTGATCGTCGGCGTCGTGGAGCGCGTTCTTGACAAAGCGCGTCAGCTGCGCGTGCGTGTGGCCGGTCAGCGACGGGTTGCCCCAGAAGCTCTCGGCGCGGTTCATCAGCTTCACCGCGTCGTTCGGAAGCTTGGCCTTGTCGCTGTCGAGCACCTTTGGCCGGATCGCGTAGGAGGCGATCGCCCAACGTGCGCGGTAGGTGGCGGTGTCGAGCCAACGCGTGTCGTCCCAGCCCGCGACGTTCGGCGGATAGAAGAGCTGCTGGCCGGCGAGGCTCATCAGCCACGTCCACGCCTCGGTGTCGATCCCGCGGCCCAGAGCCCGGAGCAGGCCGGCCGTGTAGACCGCGGGCGACTTGACCATGCGCGGTCCCGTGTAAAGCGCTGGGTGGCGAAGGATCGCCGCGACGACCGGCTTCATCTGGTATCCGCTGTGGACGTAGAGGTGCTCGAGGGCGCGCCTGGTCCCGGCCGGCGGCTTGGTCGGGATGAAGTAGCTCCAGAGCTTCGTGACGAAGAACGACGGGTGCAGGCGGTGGTGGACGCAAAGGCGGCACGAGTCCTTCCAGTCGAAGTGGCCGCGCTTGCCGAAGATCCTCTTCGTGCCGGTGTCGTGGCGCTTCGAGTCGTAGCGGAAGCGCACCGGGCCGAGGTTGTCGTCCCAGTCGTTGCGCCAGCCGGTCAGCGCTCGGGCCTGCTCGCGGACGTCACGCTCCGTGTAGCCGCCGCGGTCGGCCCCGATCGTGAAGAGCTCCATCAGCTCCCGCCCGTAGTTCTCGTTCGGCGAGTCCTTGGTGTTGTCGGTCCCCGAAAGCCAGAGGAGCATCGCGGGGTCCTTCGTGACGTCCATGAGCAGCGTCGAGAACGACCCGAGCGCGTGCTGGCGGAAGAGGTTGTTCTGGCGGAGCATCAGCCGCGCCGGCCCGACCCCGTCGCGCGAGGTTGCGAACCAGTCGTGCCAGACGAGGGTCATCCGCTCCATGAGCGGCCGGCTCGTGCGGACCATCCGGTCGAGCCACCAGAGCTGGTCGTGGCCCCAGGCGTCGTTCGGCGCGAGCGGGTGGCCGTTGTCGTCGTGCGGCTTCGGGCCCCGCAGGCGCTCGCGGCCCGGGTTGGTCAGCTTGTGGACGGCGCCTTCGAGGCCCAGCTTGGCGAGCTTCTCGGCCTCACCCTTGCGGGGGCCAAAACCGGCACGCCAAAGGAGCCGTTCGGCCTGCGGCTTGCCGAAATGGCCTCGGTACACGGGGACGGCCATGCCCTCCGACTATCGGCAGGGGGCCGAATGGCCTAAATGGCTAGGAGAGCTCGCGCGTGAGGACCGACGCGACCGCGCTCAGCGCGACCTGCGTCTCCTCGACCGACGGCTCGCGCGTCGTCAGCCGCTGAAGGCCAAGGCCCGGGAGGAGGAAGAGCCGCGCGATCCGGCGGCGCGAGCCCTGCACGAACTCCCAGAGCTCCATCGTGAGCGCCAGCGAGATGAGCGTGACGACGAACGGCGTGTACGCCGCGACCGGGAGCGGCCACAGGTGGTCGGCTCCGACCGAGACCGGGAGCACGAGCGCTGCGAAGTTCGTCCCGCAACGGGGGGAGAAGCGCGAAGGCCGGGCAAGGCCGTCCCAGGCCGCGACCAGCGAGCCAGACTCGGCGGCCGCGATCGCCCGGTGCTCGGCGCCGTGCAGGAAGAGCGTCCGCCCGCGCAGCATCCAAGCGAGCAGCATCACCGCGAGCGCGATCGCCAGGGGCAGCGCCGCGGAATGCGGCAGGAAGACGAACGAGAACGGTGCAATCACCGCGGCCGCGAGGAAGACGCGCTCGCGCGTGCGGGCGACCTTCGAGCCGCGGAACAGCGGGGCCATCGCAAGGCCGAGTCGGAGAAGCCCGCGGACGAGCGGCACTCTCCGGGTAAACGAGGGCGGTGACGGCATCGTCCCTTCCTGGACCGAGCCGTCCTTCCGGGCAAACGCCCAGAAGCGCTCGCTCGCGATGACCACGCCGTCGGCGCGGGCCATGCCGCCCAGGCGGGGCAGGTCGACAGTGCGGTCGGCGCGGCGGAGCAGCCCGAGGACGTCGGCGCGATCCATCCCGACAAGGATCGCGCCCGAGGGGCCGCCCGGCAAGTGCCAGGCGGCCTAGGTTTGTGTCAGATGAGGCCTACCAGCGGCCGCGGCCTGAGGCGTCGCTTGCGACGCCGACCTCAGGATGCGCGGGCTTTGCCCGTGCATCCGTCGGAAATGACCGGTCGACCCGCTTGCTCTACCAGCGTCCGCGGCCTGAGGCGTCGCTTGCGACGCCGACCTCAGGATGCGCGGGCTTTGCCCGTGCATCCGTCGGAAATGACCGGTCGACCCGCTTGCTCTACCAGCGTCCGCGGCTGAAAAAGCCGAGGAGCAGAAGAACCAGCACGATGATCAGGATGATCCAGAGGATTGACAAGTGAGCCTCCCTTTCGCTTGCCGATCAAACGGCCGACAAGCCGAATCGGTTACGCGCGACACGCTTAACGCAGGCTTAACGCCCCGCAACAGGGGCTGAACACGCCACCGCTATAACCGGATGCGGCATGGCAGGACGGCTTGGGATTGCCCTCGCAGCTGGCTTCGTCGCGGCGGCCGGCCTCGGCGCCGGGCTCGCGCTCGGCGGGGCGGCGCTCCTCGGCGGCTTCTCCGCGTCGACGACCACGGTCCGCGAGCTGCAGCCGATCGAGGCGTCACCGAGCGCGGCCTCGTTCCAGCGCGGCAAGCCGCTCTCCGTCAACGAGATCTACCGTGAGGCGGCGCCCGGGGTCGTCCAGGTCACGGCCACGCAGGTGGTCGACACGCAATCGGTCGATCCGTTCTTCGGCTTCCCGCTGCCGCAGACCCAGCGTCAGGAGGCGCTCGGCTCAGGCTTCGTCATCGACAAGGCCGGCCACATCATCACGAACTACCACGTGGTCGAGGGCGCGCGCTCGGTGGACGTCAGCTTCTCGAACAACGAGAGCATGCGGGCGCGGCTTGTCGGCGTCGACCCGTCGACCGACATCGCAGTGCTGCAGGTCGACGCGCACTCCCGCGCGCTGACGCCGCTCATGCTCGGCAACTCCGACTCCGTGCGCGTCGGAGACTCGGTCGTCGCGATCGGCAATCCGTTCGGCCTCGAGCGCACGGTCACGACCGGGATCGTGAGTGCTCTCCAGCGCGTGATCCAGGCGCCGAACTCGTACTCGATCGACCACGTCATCCAGACCGACGCCGCGCTCAACAAGGGCAACTCCGGCGGCCCGCTGCTCGACGCAGAGGGACACGTCATCGGCGTCAACTCGCAGATCCAGAGCGGCAGCGGCGGGAACGTCGGCATCGGCTTCGCGGTGCCGATCGACACCGTCAAGACCGTCGAGGCGCAGATCGTCAAGACCGGCCACGCCGAGCACGCGTTCCTCGGGGTCAGGGTGCAGGCCGTGACGACAAGCGTCGCGCGGCTCTTCCGCCTGCGCGCCCAGCACGGGCTTCTCGTCGCGGGAGTCGAGCCCGGCAGCGCGGCCGCGCAGGCGGGGTTGCGCGCGGGGAAGCAGGCGGTGACGGTCTCGGGCGAGACCTACCAGCTCGGCGGCGACCTGATCGTCGCCGCGGACGGCGTCCAGCTCTCCTCGCTCGACCAGCTCCGCGACGTGATCGCGAACAAGCAACCCGGCGACAAGGTCTCGCTGCAGATCTGGCGCGCGGGCAAGCAGATGAATCTCGACGTCAAGCTTGGACGGCAGCCATCCCCTCATGGCTGATGCCTCGTGCCCGTCCCCAAGACGGCCCCGACCCCCTGGGGCCCGGTTCCCGGCGGCAGCCGTTCGCCAGCACGGCCTGCCGGGACTAGAGGAAGGAGGCCCGCCGCCTGCCCGGGCCTCCTTCCTCTCTACTCTTTGTTGAGGGGCGACTCTTCCGCTCCCGCAACCGTGCGTTAGACGGCCGCGTCGGCAAAGCCGCCGCGGCCTCTATGGTCGGCGTCGCCTAGTCGACGCCT
>Ga0307282_10000541_pt1 | contig 12215 bp, 12 predicted proteins | sample ER_DNA_121_FD_194475 | JGI IMG/M metagenome (GOLD analysis project Ga0307282, IMG submission 194475) | Bulk soil microbial communities from the East River watershed near Crested Butte, Colorado, United States - ER_DNA_121 | ecosystem: Environmental > Terrestrial > Soil > Floodplain | place...
GCCCCGCCTGCACGTGGATGCGGGCGCGGTCGGTAAACAAAAGCGATAGCTGTTAGTTGTGGTCGACGACGGCGATCAAGCGGCGGTCACCGCTCGAGCGGAACACGACGCGTCCGTCGCGCTTGGCGAAGATCGTGTCGTCACGGCCGATCCCCGCGCCAGGCCCGGGGCGGAAGCGCGTGCCGCGCTGGCGGACGATGATCGTCCCCGCGGTCACGCCCTGGCCGTCGAAGACCTTGACGCCGAGCATCTTGGGCGCCGAGTCGCGCCCGTTCCTGGATGAGCCGAGTCCCTTTTTGTGAGCCATCTAGTCCTCTTTCTCCTGCGCCTCGAGCGCTGCGAGCGCGCCCTTGCGCTTCGCGTGCGCGCGCTCGTACTCCAGTGCCGCCGCGATCTGCTCCGGCGACCAGGCCGGAGCTTTCTCGGCGATGTCCTTCACCGTCATATCGGCGTAGCCGCGCGGCAACTTCGCGGGCGCCTCTGCAGCCTCCTTCTTCGGAGCCGCAGCCTCCTTCTTGGGAGCCGCGGCGCGCTGCTTCGCGCCGATCGTTTGGATCTCGATCTGCGAGAGCTTGGCGCGGAAACCCGTCTTGCGGCGGTAGCCCTTCTTCGGCTTGTACTTGCCGATCCGGATCTTCTCGCCGAGCGCGGAACCGATGACCTTCACCGTCACCGGCGTGCCCTTCGGCGCGAGCTCGAACTTCCCGTCGCCGCCGAGCATGAGCACCTCCGGGTGGAAAGTCTTGCCCTCCTCGGTCGCGAGGCGGTCCACAAGCAGCCGCTCGCCCTCCTGGACGCGGTACTGCTTGCCGCCGAGTGAGATGATCGCGTAGCCAGCCATAGCACCGAAACGCGGGCTTGGCGCCCGCGAGGAAGCAGTGTAGCGGTGATCGCACGGCGGTCGCAAAGAGCGGGCATCTGGGAAATCTGGGTCGTCTGGATCCTGTTCGGCTTGGCGACCATCGCCGTCTTCGAGACGTACTGGCGCATCCCGCCGGCCGAGCTCTGGAAGGTGCACAACTCCGGCTTCGTCGGCGGCATCGGGCGCGCATTCGTGTTCGTCGGCTTCTCCCCCGCGCTGGCCGCCCTCGCCGTGCTGCCGATCGTGGCCGACCGAATCGACGATCGCCGCGCCGATGTTCTAGCGATCGTCGCGTTCGCCCTCTGCGCCACCGTCGCGTTCGTTCAGACCCCGAGCCACCTCGACCCCAAATGGTCCAACACCTGGCCGGTCGTGGGCGTCGCGCTCGCCGTTGCCCTGACCGCCTGGGCGACCCGGCGCGGCAGGCGCGAGGTCGTGCGGACGAGCCGCACAGGCGATCGCGCAAGGCTCGTTCTCGGAGCGATCACGCTGCTCTGGGCCACGCCGTACATCGCGGCGGAGCTCGGCTTCCACCTCGACGGCGTGCCGCTGTTCGGCTGGATCTTCCAGACCGGGAAGATCGCGCCCGAGCCGGGCTCCGGCAACCTGCACGCGACCGTCCACTACGGCCATCATCACGGTCTCGACGGTTTGCTCCTGGTGACGACGGCCCTGCTCCTGTCGCGCCTGCTCGGCGGGATCCGGCGGCCGGGGCTACGGACGCTGACCGCCGCGCTCCTCTCGCTGATGCTCGTCTACGGCTGGACGAACATGGTCAACGACCTCTGGATCGAGCAGGTAGTCAAGCGCGGCTGGACGAGCTGGCAGGTGCCAGACGTGCTGTTCCCCAAGGTCTCGTTCGCCTGGGCCGCGATGCTGGTCGCGGCGGCGCTGATCTACGCGGCGTTTTTCGCGCGGAGGCCGCTACTCGGACGGCGTTGAGCTGGCCTTGGCCGTCCCACTCTTGCGCCGACGCCGGCCACCGCGCGAGCCGCGTCGCGTCTTCTTCTTCGGCTTCGGTGTCTCGGAGGGAGCGCCGTCCTCGGAGACCGCCTCCGGCTCGGCCTGAGCCTCCTCGGCCCGGCCGAGCTCGGGATCGGGCAGGTGGATCTTCGGGGCCTCCCCGTCGGACGAGCCGTTGGCGGCCGCGGTCGCGGGCTTCTTGCGCCTGCGACGGCCGCCGCGCGACCCCCGCCGCGTCTTCTTCTTGGGCTGGTCGGCTTCCGCCGGCTCGGTGTCGGCTTCGGCCTCGGCCTCGGCCTCAGCCTCCTCAGGCTCAGCCTCTTCCTCGGCGACCGCCTCGGGCTCCGGCTCCTTCGCAGCGCCCTTCCTGCGCGCAGGCGGCTTCCGGGTCGGCTTCTCGGCCTCGCCCTCCGCGGTGATCGGCGCCTCGGGCGCCTTGGCGCCGCCGACGAGCGTCGCGTAAGCCGTGCCGTCGAGCACGCGCTCGATCCGCACCTTGGCCTTCTTGCCGACGAGCTTGGCGCCGCCGCCGACGCAGACCGCCAGGCCGTCGAGCTTGCCCATGGCGGCGTTGACGTCGTGCAGCCCGACCTCGGTGAGCTTCAGGTCGAACTGCTTGCCCTCGCGGGTTGCCTGTTCGGGCGCGAGGCTCTCGTAGGTGCCCTTGCCGAGCACCTCGAAGTGGTTGACCGGCGCGTCCTCGCTCGACTCGATCAGGAACCGCCGCTTCGTCTCCTCCTCGATCTCCGCCAGGCGTGAGGCGCCCGGCCCGATCACGATGCTCGCGACCTTCGCGTTGAGCTCGACCTTGAAGGCCTTCGTGCGCGGCGCGCTCCCAACAAGGCCACGCAAGTGCCGCTCGACGTCGACCGCCGCCGAGGCCTCCGAGAGGACGACCCCGTCGCCGCCGCACACGGTGCACTTTCGGGTGAGGATCTCGCGCGGCCCATCGGTCACGTTCTGGCGCGTCATCTCGACGAGCCCGAGCGGGGAAATCTCGACGACGTAGGTCTTCGTCCGGTCGCGCTCGAGCTCGCTCTTGAGCGCCTCCTCGACCGTGGCGCGGTTCTTCGGGTTCGCCATGTCGATGAAGTCGATGACGATGATCCCGCCGATGTCGCGCAGCCGGAGCTGGCGGACGACCTCCTTGACGGCCTCGAGGTTGTTCTTCGTGATCGTGTCCTCGAGCCGCCCGCCGGACGACTTGCCGCGTGAGCCGACGAAGCGGCCCGTGTTGACGTCGATGACGGTGAACGCCTCGGCGTAGTCGAAGATCAGGTAGCCACCCGAGGGCAAGTCGACCCGGCGTGAGAGCGTCGAGCGAATCTCGGCCTCGACGCCGTATGCCTCCATCAGCGGGGCCTTCTCGCGGTGACGTTGGACGCGATCGACCATGTGCGGGGATGTCTTCTTCAGGTACCCGACGATGCGCTTGTACGTGCGGTCGTGGTCGACCACCGCCTTCTCGAAGTCGTCGGTGAAGAGGTCGCGCACGACGCGCAGCGGCAGCTCGGACTCCTGGTAGACGAGCGCCGGTGCCTTCGCGCTCTTGGCGCGAGCCTCGATCGTCTTCCACAGGCGCTGCAGGAAGACCAGGTCGCGCTCGATGTCCTCGGCGGAGGCGCCCTCTGCCGCGGTGCGGACGATCACGCCGCCCTTCTTGACGTCGAGGCCCTTGAGGATGTCTCGCAGGCGCGTGCGCTCCGCGTCCTCGAGCCGGCGTGAGACGCCGAGGCCTTCGCCGCTCGGGACGAAGACGACGAACCGGCCCGGTAGCGAGATCTCCGTCGTCAGGCGCGCGCCCTTCGACTTCATCGGGTCCTTGACCGCCTGGACGAGCACCTGCTGGCCGCGGCTCAGCAGGTCCTGGATCTTCCGTCCGTGCGAGCGGCCCTCGAGCTCGGGGACGACGACCTCGTCGACGTAGAGGAAGCCGTTCTTCTCGAGGCCGATCTCGATGAAGGCGGCCTCCATCCCCGGCAGGACGTTGTCGACGCCGCCGAGATAGATGTTCCCCGCGATCGAGCGGCGCTCGGGCCGCTCGAGGTAAGCCTCGGCGACGCGGTCGTCCTCGACGACGGCGACGCGCTGCTCGCCGACGTCGACGGAGATCAGGAGCTCGCGCTTCGCGGGCGGCAGCGGCGGGCGGCGCGGCGGCGGCTTGCGGCGCGGCTGGCGCTGCTTCCGCTCTGCGGGCCGGCGCTCCGGCTTCTCCTTCGCCTGCACCTTGGGCTTGGTCTCGGGCTCCTTCGCCTGGGCGGCGCCGGTGCCCGTGCGCTTGCGTCCACGACCGCCGCGGCTACCGCGTCGGCGACGCTTACGGGCTGGTGAGGTCTCGGTTGCGCCCGCTGGCGCGGGCGTGGCGGCTACGGTCTCGGTAGGAAGTGGTGTCGGCGCGCTCTGCTTGGCGGCGGCGCGCTCGTCGGGAGACGGCTTACGCCGTCGGAACAATCGCAACAAGTGGTATCTCCTTGGTTGGACGCGCGCGCGCTGCATTCATCCAAGGCTGGATGGAGCGCGCGCAGCAGGTTGAAAGCAAACTCGGTCACACCCACAGGCTAGCAACCGGGGCGGAAGAGACCCTATGCCGCAGCAGCCGGGCGCAGTCTCGCGCGCTTGGCTCTCACGGCTCGCAGCCGCTGACCGAGGCGCGCCCACGCCCACGGCTCGACCTCGCCGTAGCGGAGCGCGGTCTGGCCGTGCGTCGCCTCGAGGTACTCGAACCAGGCGTCGGCTTCCTCGATCAGCAGCAGCTCTTCGGCTTCTCGTCTGGCGGCCATAGCGGAAGCGTAGGACCCCGCCCGGACAGCACGGACGGCTATCTCAGCAGCCGCCGCCGCGGGCCGTTGCCGCGGGCGTGGATCGCCTCCAGCACGCCGATTGCGAGCAGGTTGGCGATCATGGCCGAGCCGCCGACCGAAACAAACGGGAGCGGGATTCCCGTCACCGGCGCGATCCCGATCGACATACCGACGTTGACGAAGATCTGGAACAGGAATCCGACCACGATTCCGCCGGCCGCGATCGCCGAGAAGGCGTCCCGCGCGACCGCGACGATCTTCAGGCCGCGCCAGACCACGAGCAGGTAGAGCAGCAGCAGGATCGACACGCCGACGAAGCCGCGCTCCTCGGCGAGCGAGGCAAAGGCGAAGTCGGTCGCGTGCTCGGGCAGGAAGTGGAACTTCGTCTGCGTCGCGCCCGCGACGCCGCGGCCCCGGAAGCGGCCGGCGCCGACGGCGTTGATCGACTGCGCCACGTTGAAGGTCGCCCCCGAAGGATCCGAGCTCGGGTTCGTGAAGTGCGTCAGACGCGCCTGCTGGTACGGCTTGAGCACGTGCACCCCGGCGGCCGGCAGGAACCACAGCACGGCGAGGATCAGCACGAGCGCCCCGGTCCCCAGCACGGCGAGGTGCGTCCAGCGCGTCCCCGCCACGAAGAGCACGCCGGCGAGCGCGACCGCGTAGACCATCGCCGTACCGACGTCCGGCTGAATGAACACGAGCAGGATCGGGCCGGCCGCGAAGCCGATCGCCTGGAGGACGACGGTGCTCTCGCCGAGCCGCTTGGCCCGGTCGGCCAGGAAGCCCGCGAGGAAGAGGACGAAGAGAAGCTTCCCGAACTCGGACGGCTGGAAGCGGAAGAAGCCGAGGTCGAGCCAGCGCTTCGAGTGGCGCGAGACGGTGCCCGCCAGCAGTACGAGCAGCATCACGCCCAGCGTTCCGCCGTAGATCAGGCGCTTGAAGCGACGGTAGTAGTCGGGGTCGATCGCGACCGCGACCAGGAGCCCGACCAGACCGACGGCCGCGTAGACGCCCTGGCGCACGACGTAGTAGTTCGGGTTCCCCGCGATGTCGTGCTGCGTGATCCCGGAGATCGCCCAGAGCCCGTAGCCGACCAGTGCTCCCACCGCCGCGAGCAGCACCCAGTCGAGCCGGCGGACGAAGGCGGCGATCTCGATCCGCTCGGCCCTGACCGGCCGCAGCCCCTTGGCCCTGGTGTCGACGGCCTCGATCATCCGCCGGTCGCCTGACCCTTCTCCTTGAAGAACTGCTGGAAGACCTTGAGCGCGGCGGGAGCGGCCGCTTCGGCGCCGAAGCCGCCGTTCTCGATCAGCGCGCAGACGGCGATCTGCGGCGGCTCCGGCGTGTTCACGGGGCCGTAGCCGCACCACCAGGACTGGTCCTGCTCACCGGTGTAGCCGGGCATGCTGATGATCTTCTGCGCCGTTCCGGTCTTGCCGGCGATCGGGACGGGGTAGTTGCCGAAGACCCGTTGCGAGGTTCCGTCCTGCCCGTGCGTCGCCTGGTAGAGCCCGTCCTGGACGACCGCGAGGTAGCTCGGGTCGAGGCCGACCGAAATCGGCGCCGGCGCGGTGAAGCGGTGCACGACGCGCGGTGGGGACTTGCCGCCGCCGCCCTCCTGCACGTCCTGGACGAGGTGCGGCTTGACGAGCTTGCCGCCGTTCGCGAGGAGCGCGTAGAAGCGCGCCATCTGCAGCGGCGTCACGAGCAGGTCTTTCTGCCCGATCGCAAGCTGGATCGAGTCGCCGGGCTTCCAGAGCCGGTCGATCTGCCAGTTGCTCGGGTCAGTCTTCGCCGTGAACGCCTGGTGACGCCACTCCGGCGTCGGCAGGAGCCCCGCGGACTCCGGGCCGACGTCCACACCGGTCCTGCGGCCGAAGCCGAACCGCGCCGCCCAGGCCTGCAGCGGGTGGCCAGCGCTCGGCGGCAGGTTGTAGAAGGCGTAGCCGAGGCGGTAGAACCAGGTGTCGCACGAGGCCTCGAGGGCCGTTGGCAGCGTCATCGACTCGCTGATGAACGGGTCGACGTTGTGGAACACCTGCGCCACTGAGCCGTCGCTCTTGAAGACGGTGAACGAGCCGGTGCAATCAAGCGTCGTCGAGGGCGAGATCGTGTGCGTCTCGAGGCCCGCGAGGGCGGTCACGGGCTTGAACGTCGAGCCGGCCGGATAGAGACCGCTGATCGCGCGGTCGAGCGACGGATAGTTGTGCTCCTCGGCCGTGCTCGGCGTGAGGCCGTTCGCGGCCAGGCGCTTGTTGGTCACCCGCCCGGTGTAGACGGCCGGGTTGTAGCTCGGGTACGACGCCATCGCGAGGATCGAGCCGTCGTTCGGATTCAGCGCCACGATCGCGCCGGCCCCGGCGGCCCAATGGTTGTTGTTCCTGGCCAGCTGGATCCCGTACTGGATCGCCTGGTTGGCAGCCCGCTGGAGGTTCACATCGAGCGTCAGGCGAATCGACTCCCCGGCACCCGGAGGACGCTTCGTCACCAGCTGGCTCTGCGGACGGCCGAACGAGTCGACCCGAAGCTGTGCCAGTCCGGACCTGCCGCGAAGGTACGAGTCGTACGTGGACTCGAGGCCCGCCTGGCCGATCTTGTCGCCGGGCTCGTAGCCGCGGCCGCGAAGCTGGTTGAGCTGGGCGGGCGAGATCTCGGAGACGTAACCCAGCAACTGCGCGGCAAGCGTCCCCTGCGGATAGCTGCGCAAGTACGTCGGCACCACATGCACTCCCGGGAAGTCCTCCGCGTGCTCGTAGAGGTAGTTGATCGGCGCGTCGCGCATGACCGACTCCCGGACAACGACCGGCGTCACCGGATCACCGACGCGCTTCTTCATCTCCGCGAGGATCTGCTTCACGGGCACGTGAAGCACCTGCGAGAGCTGCCGCAGTTCGGCGCGCTCTGCCTCCCAAGTCTTCGGCAGGTCGGCGGGCCAGAGCTGCACCGCGGTGCCCGGCACCGTCGCGACCAGCGGGTTGCCGTTGCGGTCGAGGATCTCGCCGCGCTGGGCTTCCAGCCGCACGGAGCGGAGCTGGTTGTCGAGCGCCGCCTGGAGGTACTGCGGCCCGGAGAGCACCTGCAGCGCCCAGAGCCGGAAGAAGAGGATCCCGAAGACGACGAGCGCGACCGCGCCGAGAATCCCGAGCCGCAACGCCAGCTGCGGCGTGAAGCGGTATGGCTCCGCGACGCGTGGATCCGGAGGCAAGAACCGGTTCGAGCCCGGCCGGCGCGCGCGTGCGCCCGTGCTAGCCAAGGAGCTGCACCTCCGTGGCCCCTTCCGGCTCTGTCGCCCAGGCGAGCACCCTTCGCACCAGCGCATAGACCGGCAGGGTCAGAAGCAGGTTCAGCGCGACTTTCGGCGGCAGAGCATCGAGTAGCACCACGCGAGCCGAGACGTCATCGCCAAGCATGTAGTGCAGAAACAGCGCGCCGAACTGAACGAGGATCGTCGCGACAGCCACGGAGACGAACGGCGCATGCGCGCGGTCGCGGCCGGTTGTCTCGCCGTACCGTCCGATCCAGTAGCCGGCGATCGTCAGCAGCAACGACGTTACGCCCAATGTCGCGAGGTTGGCCGTGTCGACGATCAGACCGGCGGCGAAGCCCGCGGCCGCGCCGTAGATCGAGCCTCGCAGGAGCGCGATCGCCATGAGCGTCAGCAGGACGACGTCGGGCGTCCCGCCGAGGATCTCGACGTCGGAGAAGATCGTCACCTGCAGGATCGCGGCGACGAAGATCAGGACGGCGACCTTCGCGGGCTCGACGAGCGGCCGCATCACTTGCGGGTCTTGGGGACGAGCACGAGCACGTCCTGCAGCGACCCGAAGTCCACGCGCGGCCGCAGCTGCACCTGCCAGTAGAGGTCGAGATCCGTCAGCGAGGCGCCGCTGATGACGCCGATGGGGATCCCGGGCGGGTAGATCGAGGTCAGGTTTCCCACCTTCCAACCCTGGGTGACGAACCAGTCCCCCTGGTGGACGGTCAGCGACTTCTGCACTCGGTCGACGATCAGCGTGCCGCGGCCCTGGCCGTGGCCGACCATGCCGGCGGCGCCCGTTTGCTCGTCCAGCGCCGAGACGTGGAGGGTCGGATCGGTCAGGAGCGTCACCTGCGCGGTGTTGTGCGCGACCTGGGTGACGAGCCCGACGAGCCCGTCCGCGTTCACGACAGGGTCGTTGACGCGAATGCCGTTCACCGAGCCGGCGGCGATCCCGACCTGCTGCTGGAACTCGCTCGGCGGCCGGCTGGTGATCGCGGAGGCAACGTAGTTGTAGCCAGCCGGGAAGCTCGGCAAGCCGACGTAGTGGAGCAGCCGCTTCAGGTCTGCGTTCTGCCGCCCTGCCGTTTGATTCTGGATCACCTGCTGGCTGTAGAGGTCGAGCTGGTGGCGAAGACGCGCGTTCTCCGACTTCGCGTGCACGAGCCCGGCGAACCAGCCGTAGGCGTCCCGGAACGGCCTCGCGACGCGCTCTGCGCCGACCTCGAAGGGCCGCAGGACCGCCGCGCCCGCGCTCTGAACGCCGTGCAAGCTCCCGCCTGAAGGCTCGCGGAAGTAGATCGTGATCAACACGATCGAGACGAAGACGAGCACCCCTGCGACGAGCCGCCGCCGGAGGGCGGTGGCACTACGCGAGGAGTACCCAGCGGGCCTGGAGCGTGGAACGGGGGACCCCAGGACCGCAAGTCGTGCGTCGCGGTTCCTTGGCACGAGACGACCTAGTGTAGGAAACCCACCGGAGAACCGCGAATAGGTTCGGTTTAGGGTCGGTGGTTGCCGCGCCGCTTGGCGGCCTGGCTGCGGTGGATGGCCTCGAACTCCTCGAGGCTGCGGCCCGAGCCGACGGCCACACACGTAAGGGGACTCTCGGCGAGGTGGACCGGCATCTGCGTCTCGTGGCGGAGCCGCTCGTCGAGGCCGTTCAGGAGCGCGCCGCCGCCGGCGAGGACGATGCCGCGGTCCATGATGTCCGCGGCGAGCTCGGGCGGCGTCTTGTCGAGGGTGGACTTGATCGCATCGATGATCTGGTTAACCGGGCCGTCGAGCGCGCGGCGGATCTCCTCTGAGCTGAGGATGACCGTCTTCGGCAGGCCGGTGAGCATGTCGCGACCCCTGACCTCGGCCTGAACCTCGTCCTTGAGGTCGAACGCGGAGCCGACCTCGAGCTTGATCTCCTCGGCGGTCTGCTGGCCGATCAGGAGCTTGTACTCGGACTTGATGTGGCTGATGATCGCCTCGTCCATCTCGTCGCCGCCGACGCGGAGGCTCTGCGAGACGACGATGCCGCCCAGCGAGATGACCGCGACCTCGGTCGTGCCGCCCCCGACGTCGACGATCATGTTCCCGGTCGGCTCGGCGACTGGGAGGCCGGCGCCGATCGCGGCGGCCATCGGCTCCTCGATCAGGTAAGCCTGGCGGGCTCCGGCGGAGAGCGTCGCCTCCTCGACGGCGCGCTTCTCGACCCCCGTCACGCCTGAGGGGACGCAGACGACCACGCGCGGGTGCGCGAACCGGTGCTGGTGCACCTTCTGGATGAAGTGCCGGAGCATCTGCTCGGTGACGTCGAAGTCGGCGATGACGCCGTCCTTGAGCGGCCGGATCGCGGAGATCGTCCCGGGCGTCCGGCCGAGCATCCGCTTGGCCTCGACGCCGACCGCGTGCACCTCGCCGGTGCGCTGGTCGATCGCGACGACGCTCGGCTCGGAGAGCACGATCCCCCGCCCGCGCACGTAGACCAGCGTGTTCGCGGTTCCGAGGTCGACAGCCATGTCACGGCCGCCGAAGCCGTTGAAGTAGCCCAAAAGACCCATCCCTCCTGCCGAGTCTAGCTTGGAAAAGGCCGCTCTCTAGATTCCGACCGTGAGCCTCACTCTGAAGCCGTTCGGGCGCTTCTTGCGGCTGGCTTTCGGCACCTGCTTGAGCACGCGGCCCTTGTTCGCGTGGGACGAGTGCTTCCAACACCCGGGGTCTGACCCCGGTCGTGGAATAACGGACGCGCAAAAGTGTGTCGAAAGGCTCGGAACGGAACCGCTCTTCGACCTCCGGGCCTAGGCTCGACGCGATGCCCAGGCCACTTCGGATTCAGTTTCCAGGCGCCATCTACAACGTCGGCACGCGCGGAGTCCGCAGAACCCGGATCTACTGGACCGACCGGCACTACGAACTGTTCGAGAGCCTCCTTTCCGCGGTCGTCCGGCAGTTTGGATGGCTCTGCCACACACACTGCCTGATGCCGAACCATTACCACCTCCTGATCGAGACACCTGAGCCCAACCTGTCGCGAGGAATGCAGCTGCTCAACGGCAGCTACGGGCAATGGTTCAACCGCACGCACGGCCTTTCTGGGCACGTCTTCGAGCGGCGCTTCTACTCGCGCGTCGTCGAGAGCAACTACCACCTATTGGAACTCGCGCGCTACATCGTCCTGAACCCGGTTCGGGCGAGGCTCTGCGAGCATCCGCGCGAGTGGAGATGGAGCAGCTACCGCGCGCTCGTGGGAGAAGCGCCGGCGCCGCCGTTCCTGACTACCGAGTGGCTGCTGGAACAGTTCGGACGCGATCGGCGGAGGGCTCAGGAAGCCTTCGCGACCTTCGTGCAGGACGCTCCTCGACGGGCCCGCTGCGCCTGATGGTTCCAGCACCCGGGGTCAGACCCCGGGTAATGGAGCTTCCACGGACCCCGGGTTATGGAGTTTCCACGGCTCGCCGCTCGGCTTCGACGGCGGCACGAACGAAACAGCCGGCCAGATGGTCGTTCACGACGCCGACTGCCTGCAGGGTCGAGTAGACCGTCGTCGGGCCAACGAACGCGAAGCCTCGGCGCTTCAGCTCCTTCGCCAGCTCCTTCGACTCCGGGCTGAACGAGGCCATCTCGCCGTAGTTGCGCGGGGCGCGCCGGTTGCGGCGGCGGAAGCTCCAGATCAGCTCGGGCAGCGGCGTCTCGTCGCGCATGGCGACGGTCGCGTTCGCGTTCTGGACGATCGCCTCGAGCTTGGCGCGGTTCCGGATGACGCGCTCGTCCTTCAGAAGCCGCTTCACGTCGAGACCGAGGACGGCCTCCGGATCGAACCCGGCGAACGCCTCGCGCAGCCCCTCGCGCTTGCGCAGGATCAGCGCCCACGAGAGGCCGCTCTGCATCAGCTCCAGGCAAAGCCGCTCGTAGAGGCCCTGCTCGTCGACCACCGGCCTACCCCACTCCGTGTCGTGGTAGAGCCGGTAGCGGTCGTCGCTGTCACCCCAGCGGCAGCGGCGCTTCCCGTCGGGCCCGCGGACGACGTCAGCCAAAGCCGTACGTCCCCGGGAATCGCGCCGCCAGGAGCCGGACCAGGAGCGCCCCCGGCAGGCCGACCACGTTCAGGTAGTCGCCCTCGATTCGCTCGACCAAAGACGCGCCGAGTCCCTGGATCGCGTAGGCGCCTGCCCGCCCCTCCCACTCGCCGCTCGCGAGGTAATGCGCGAGGTCGCGCGCATCCAAAGGCCGGACCGTGACCCGCGTCACTTCGCGATGCACTTCCTCCCAAGCCGGCGTGATCAACGCCAGCCCCGAGACGACCTCGTGCGTCTTGCCCGCGAGGCTCTCGAGCATCTCCTCC
>Ga0307282_10000546_pt1 | contig 12193 bp, 10 predicted proteins | sample ER_DNA_121_FD_194475 | JGI IMG/M metagenome (GOLD analysis project Ga0307282, IMG submission 194475) | Bulk soil microbial communities from the East River watershed near Crested Butte, Colorado, United States - ER_DNA_121 | ecosystem: Environmental > Terrestrial > Soil > Floodplain | place...
CCCTGTCCGTGCATCCGGTACAGAAACAAGCGAGGGCAACACGACCGCGACGCTCAACTTCTCGACCAAGCTGAAGAGCGACATTGTGCGGGCGGGTATCGCCTACAAGCGACGCGTGAGATTAAAACCATAATAGCCGCGGGGCGCATGCGGGACTTTTTGTTTCGGAGCGAACGAACCGTTCTAATTTGATTTCTGCTTGCTCGCCTCGTCGACAATTGCACCTAGCGCCGTCGCATCGTCCGGAAATCCCAATGCGACCCAGGCCTGTTCCGCCGCGGCAAGCGCTGCGCCGAGCGCGGGGCCCTGCGGCACGCCCCGCTTCATGAAGTCTGCCGCCTTGAGCGGAAACGTAGGCGCGGTCCAGCGTTGCGGCAGCGTAGCAAGCGCATGCCACTCGGTATCGTGAGCGGCGGCATTCGAACGCGCCCAGCCAAGCAGCACGCGATCGGTGAACTGTTGTGGTCGCAAACGATAGAGCAGCGCCTTCCCCGCCTTCTCGCCGTACAGTGGGGAAATCCGTCCCCATCCTTCGCCCATAGATGCAAGACGCTCGTGCTCGCTGTTTGAAAGCCGCAACCTTTGCCAAAGCCGCTCGGCATCTTCGGGAACTGCGACAGCGAGCGCGCCAAGCCGGCGCACGGCATTCGGCTCGGCACCAATGGCCGCCTCGACCTTGGCCATGTTCTCGAAGCTTGCCAGGAAGCTCACACCACCGAGCACGCGCAGCAGCAATCCCGCATCAGTCATTGAAATGAGGGTCGGCACCGCGTGCGGGGCGACGACAAGCTTCAACATCTCCATGCGCAGCCGTTCGCGCGAGAGTTGATCGAGGCCGTTGCGGCCTCGGATACAGGCAGCAAGGCCGGCGGGATCGGGGTGATCGCGCGTGCCGTAGGCTGCGTGAAAACGAAAAAAGCGCAGGATACGCAGATAGTCTTCTGCGATGCGTTTGGCCGGATCGCCGATGAAGCGCACGCGGCGGTGGCCAAGATCGTCAAGGCCGCCTGTATAGTCGTAAATGGTCCCGTCGCGCGTAGCCGAAAGCGCGTTGATCGTGAAATCGCGCCGCTCGGCGTCAGCCTTCCAGTCGCGGCCGAACTCGACCTTGGCGTGGCGGCCATAGCTTTCGACATCCTTGCGCAGTGTGGTCACTTCGAAAGGATGCCTGTCGATGATGACGGTGACTGTGCCGTGCTCGATGCCGGTGGGAACGTGTTTGAAACCGGCTGCCGTGACACGCCTGATGACCTCTTCCGGCACCGCGGTGGTGGCCACGTCGATCTCCGCGATCGGCGTGCTCAGCAACGCGTTGCGGACCGCGCCACCGACGACGCGCGCCTCTTCACCATCGCGATCAAGCACCCCGAGCAGGCGCGGCAGCGCGCCCGCAGTCAGCCAGGGCGCGTCGTCCAGCTTGCGATCGGTGCGGCCCTCCTGCGACGACATTACTTCGTGGTCCCTGGCACGAACTTGCCGTTTTCTATGTGCGCTGGCACGTAAGTGGAGCCGGGCGGCGCGCCGGAAAAATGCGAGAAATAAATGAAGCTCCCGAGTACCAGCGCCAGCGCCGCGATGGCGAGCGACAGGACCCGCACCAGGGGCCAGGAACTCAGATCCAACACCCCGGCCTTGGTCGCCCACAGAAACACGGCATAGAGCACGAACGGCGTCACGAAGAGGGCGATCTCGGTGAAGATCGGGCGAATCATCGGCAGCTCACCTTTTCGCGTCATTGCCGGGCCGCGCCGATGGCGCGAGACCCGGCAATCCATGATGCGCTTGCGCGGCTGGAAAGTCCGCGTGGATCGCCGGGTCAAGCCCGGCGATGACAAATCCCCGCCTCATCGATAGATCCGATCGTAAAGATTTCGTAAGATACCAGCCGTCACGCCCCAAATGTAGCGCTCGCCGAACGTGATCGCGTAGTAGTGCCGCGTCATGCCCTGCCAATCGCGCGAATGGCGCTGCACATTGGCCTGATCCATCAGGAAGGCGAGCGGCACCTCGAAGGTCGTATCGACTTCGGCCGTGTTGAGTTCCAACTGAAAGCCGGGCTTCACGCGGGCGATAACCGGCAGGATGCGATAGCCGAGCGTCGTCATGTAGAGGTCGAGATAGCCTATCGGCTCGATGTGCGAACGATCGAGCCCGATTTCCTCCTTTGCCTCGCGCAATGCCGAGGCGCATGGGTTTGCGTCTGCCTTGTCAATCTTACCGCCGGGAAAGGAAACCTGTCCCGCATGATCGGGCAAATGCTGCGCCCGCTGAGTCAGCAGCACCGTCGGCTCAGGATTGTCGACGATCGGCACCAATACCGCCGCGGGACGGATCGGTCGCACTTCGGCGATCTTGCGCATCACCGGATCGGCATCGTGATCGCCCCGTGCCGGCGTCACGCTCGCATCCGTGAGACCAGCGGGCACATCGAGCGTTAGACGTTGACGCACGCGCGCAAAGATTTCCGATGCGGCGAGACCAGTGACTGCTTCCTGCATTAGAACGAAATCCGCCTGCAATTAATCATCGTGCTCACTTTTCGGAATCATGCACTAGGCAAACTGCCGCAGCGCGTTTGCTTCCGCCATGGCAAAGAACTCCCCTTGCGAAAAAACTCCGAACATTGCCTTGCCCGCGACGTCGCGTTCCTCGCCAAGCGCGACGAGATCGTAGAAGAGCGCGCGCGTAACCTTGGCCCACAGGTCGCGGCGCACATGCAAATACGGTTTCAGCCCGCCGGTCTCCGGTTGCAGTTCAAAGCGCAGGGCGTGACCCGGGCCCACCGCAATCCAATCGTCGACATTGGTGCGAAATTGAAGAACGCGACCGTCGCCGCCGGCCGATGTATTCATTTCCACGGCAAGGAACGGTGCATCGTCGACGATAATCCCGACCTTCTCGACCGGTGTGACCAGGAAATACTTGTCGCCTTCTCTTTTGAGCACCGAAGCAAACAACTTCACCAGCGCCAAACGACCGATCGGCGTCTTCTGGTAGAACCATGTGCCGTCTGCGGCGATCCGCATGTCGATATCGCCGCAAAAGGGCGGATTCCACCGTTCAACCGGGGGCGGCCCCTTGTTTTCGCGGGGCAGCCCTGCCGCGATCGCGTCCAGACCACCCTGCCCTGCCTTCGCCATTGTTTTCCTTCGATAATCAGGCTGTTACCGGCCTGTTCGCATCTTCGTGATTCACCCGGTTCGGTGGTGGAAGATAGCGTAAGCTTGGCCATAGATTGAGGCAGATTCGCCCGAAATGGCGCAGCAAATTCGCCCATGGTGCGTTTGTTGCACAGCTCCCGGGCGGCATTCAGGTGCGCAGTGAAAGGAAATGACATGGCGAAGGCCAGCGGCGAAAGTCTGGAAAAACTGGAAGACATGATCGTACGGGCCGCCGAGTCCACGGCTGCACATGTGCGCGCCGCAAAGGCCGCAATCGGTTCGGTGATTTTCGGTCAGGATATGGTGGTCGAACAGGCGCTGGTCACCGTGCTCTCCGGCGGCCATGCGCTGCTGGTCGGCGTACCCGGCCTCGCGAAAACCAAACTTGTCGAGACCATGGGTATTGCACTCGGTCTTGATGCCCGTCGCATTCAGTTCACCCCCGACCTGATGCCGTCCGACATTCTCGGCACCGAAGTTCTGGAAGAAAGCCCGGGCGGAAAACGCAGCTTCCGCTTTATCGCTGGCCCGGTGTTCGCGCAGCTGCTGATGGCCGACGAGATTAATCGTGCGTCGCCGCGCACACAATCAGCGCTTCTGCAGGCGATGCAAGAACAGCACGTTACAGTGGCAGGGGCGCGTCACGACCTGCCCAAGCCCTTCCACGTGCTGGCCACGCAAAATCCACTCGAGCAGGAAGGCACCTATCCATTGCCCGAGGCACAACTCGACCGATTCCTCATGGAGGTCGACGTCGACTACCCCGATCAGGATGCGGAGCGCAAAATTCTGTTCGATACCACCGGCGCTGAGGAATCGCGCGCCAAGCCGGCGATGACCGCCGACGATCTCCTGTCGGCGCAACGGCTTGTTCGCCGCCTGCCGGTCGGAGAGTCGGTCGTCGAGGCAATTCTGGCACTCGTGCGCTCGGCGCGCCCCGTTCCCGAGGCCGGCGAGATCGGCAAATTGATTTCCTGGGGTCCCGGCCCACGCGCCAGCCAGGCGCTGATGCTGGCGGTACGCGCGCGTGCGCTTCTCGACGGGCGCTTTGCGCCGTCAGTTGACGACGTGCTCGAGCTGACGGAACCCGTCCTGAAACATCGCATGGCCTTGACCTTTGCTGCGCGTGCCGAAGGCGAAACCATTCCCAACGTCATCCGGCGGCTCAAAGCGCGCATCGGATAGTTGCAATGGCGCAGTCACTGCCTAAGGACATTGAGAGCAACACGGTACGACACGCGACCGTCGGCGCCCGCAAGCTTGCCGACGCCATGCCGCGATTGATTCTGGAGGCGCGCCGCGTCGCATCAACTGTGATCCACGGTCTGCATGGCCGCCGCCGAGCCGGTCCGGGCGAAAACTTTTGGCAATATCGCCGTTTCGTATCCGGCGAGCCCGCGCAGCACGTAGACTGGCGACGATCCGCCCGTGACGATCATCTCTATGTGCGCGAGCGGGAATGGGAAGCCTCGCACACGGTCTGGATCTGGCCGGATCGGTCACCGTCCATGACGTTTGCATCCACCTTATCCGACGATAGCAAGCTCGAACGCTCGCTGGTTGTCGCGTTTGCGTTGGCTGAAGTGCTCGTACAAGGCGGAGAACGCGTAGGTGTTCCCGGACTCATGCGCCCGACCGCGAGCCGAAATGTCATCGAGAAAATGGCCGAATCCATTCTGCACGATCCGACGGAGCGGGCCAGCCTGCCGCCTTCCTTCGTGCCCTCGCCGCTGTCCGAAATCGTGATGCTGTCCGACCTGTGGTCGCCAATTGCCGAAGTGCGCGCAACGATCGCCCAGCTCTCAGCCACCCGCGCCCATGGTCACGTGGTTCAGATCGTCGACCCGGCCGAAGAAAGCTTCCCCTATTCCGGTCGTGTGGAATTCATCGAACCGGAAGGCGCAGGGAGCGTGACTGCCGGACGCGCCGAGACATGGCGTAACGACTATCAAGACATCGTCGCGCGCCATCGCGCCGAGGTCCGCGCCGAGACCGATTTGCGCGGCTGGAGTTTTGCCATCCACCGCACCGACAGGCCGGCAAGCGAGCTCCTGCTGGTGCTGCACTCTCGCATGGGTGACGACTCGCAGGCGGCCATCCTCAACAGCCGGCACACGCCGGCCAGTCCCGCGAGCGCCGCATGATCGGCTCTTTACCGCTTGGCTTCGCCCAGCCGTTGGTGCTCCTCGGCCTGCTCAGCCTGCCGATCCTCTGGTGGCTGCTGCGGCTCGTACCGCCGCGCCCACGGCGCATTGATTTTCCTCCGACGCGCCTGCTGTTTGAGATCGCCCCCAAGGAGGAAACCCCGGCGCGCACACCGTGGTGGCTCACGCTCCTACGGCTTACGCTGGCGGCGCTGGTGATCATCGCGGCCGCCGGACCCATGTGGAATCCGCCGCTCGCAACGACGGATCGGGCGGCGCCGTTGCTGATCCTGGTCGATGACGGCTGGCCTGCGGCGTCGACCTGGGACGCTCGACTACGCACAGCCGACGAGATGATCGCACGCGCAGAAGCGGATAGTCGCGGGGTCGCGGTGTTGCCGTTGTCCGAAACGGACCGTGACGTTTCCTTGCAGATCGCCGGTGCCGCACGCGTTCAGATCAAGCAGATCAAGCCGAAGCCTTACGGTGTCGATCGCACCGACGCGCTGCCGGCAATCGAACGTTTCCTCGCGACCGCCCCCAATGTCGAAGTCATCTGGCTTTCGGATGGGGTCGATCTCGGCAAGGGCGCCAATTTCGTCGAGGGCCTGAAGCGTGTTATCGGCAGCCGCCCCCTAACCGTCGTCGAAGGAGGCTTGCCTGCATCTCACGCCCTTGCCGCCGCCGATAACGCGGCGGGCGCACTCACGGTGAAAGTGCTGCGTGCACAGGCCGCTGCAGGTGACGTGGGGACGGTAAGCGCGATCGATCTCAAAGGCCTGCCGCTCGGCGAGGCGCCTTTCAGTTTCAAATCCGGCGAACGCGAGACCGACGCCGTGATCGATTTGCCGGTCGAAATCCGCAACGATGTGGCGCGGCTGGAAATCGTCGGCGAGCGCTCGGCCGGCGCCGTGCAACTGCTCGACAAGCGTTGGCGCCGCCGCACGGTCGGGGTCGTGTCCGGTTCGACTGCCGACCGCTCGCAGCCGCTGATCGGCGCAACCTACTATCTCGCCCGCGCGCTCAATCCATTTGCCGACGTCAGTCTCGCCGAAGGCGTTGCACCGACTGAAGCCGTGACGAGATTTTTGGACCGGCATCTGCCGATGCTCATTCTCGCTGATGTCGGCAATGTCAACGACGCGCTCGATCGCCTGAACAAGTGGATCGACAATGGCGGCGTCCTTGTGCGCTTTGCAGGGCCGCATCTTGCACGGGGTGACGACAATCTTGTGCCGGTGAAATTGCGTCGTGGCGGCCGAATCCTCGGCGGCAGCCTGAGCTGGGACAAACCCCAGCAACTCGCCGGTTTCTCGCGCGATAGCCCGCTCAATGGAATGCCGGTCCCAACCGACGTTACCGTCACCCGCCAGGTGCTGGCCGAGCCGGACTCCCAGCTCAACGACCGCACTTGGGCAACGTTGGCCGATGGCACGCCCTTGGTCACCGCGGAGCGCCGCGGCAAGGGATTGATTGTGCTTTTCCATGTGACGGCCGATAGTCGCTGGTCCGATCTGCCTCTGTCGGGCTCCTTCGTCGAGATGCTTCGGCGTCTCGTCGCACTCACAGGCGCCACTGCGACCGACGAAGGCAACAGTGCCGCCGCCGACAACGCCGGTGGGCGCGCGGCGCAAGTCGTTCCCCCGACGCGCGTCCTCGATGGCTTCGGTGCCTTCACCACTCCTCCAGCGACCGCCCGTCCTATCCCGAGCAACTACACCGGGCGGGGCAGTTTGGATCATCCGCCGGGCTTCTACGGCCCGCCGGAAGGTCTCGTCGCGGTCAATACACTTGCGCCCGCGGATCGCCCGGCTCCACTCGATATTTCGTCCCTGAAGGCGCGCCTCGACGTCTATAGGCATGGCGAGCCACTCGATTTGCGCGGGCCAATCTTCCTTACCGCGCTGGCGTTGCTCGTTCTTGACGCGCTGGTCGTGGTCATGTTGTCCGGAGGGTTGAGTGCCTTGCGGCCGCGCCGACGTGCTACCGCGGCGCTCCTGGTGGCTGGCCTTTTCGGGTGCTTGACCCTCCACGAAGGCGCGCGCGCGCAAACCACGCCGCCGCAGCAGGCCCCACCCCTCACGGCCCAGCAGCAGGACTTCGCCATGAAGGCGACGGTTCAGACGCACCTTGCCTACGTCATTACCGGCGATGTGGCCATTGACGAAGTGAGCAAAGCCGGCCTGCAGGGACTCACCCTTTTTCTCGCGCAGCGCACGGCGCTGGAAGCTTCCGATCCCGTCGGTCTCGATCTGGCGCGCGACGAACTCGCATTTTTCCCAATAATTTATTGGCCGATTTCTCCGAACGCGCCAAAGCCGTCGCAGGCCGCGCTTGAAAAAATCGACGCCTATATGAAGCGGGGCGGCACGGTGCTGTTCGACACCCGCGATGCCGTCGATGCACCGGCTGGTCCCGGCGGCGAAATGCGCGGGCCCGGCATGGTCGCGCTGCGTTCAATCCTGTCCTCTCTCGACATTCCCGAACTCGAGCCGGTATCGCACGACCACGTGCTGACCAAGACGTTTTTCCTGCTGCGTGACTTCCCCGGCCGCTTCACGACCGGCCAGCTCTGGGTTGAGGCCTTGCCGGCGGAGAACGAAGATGAAGAACCGAACCGTCCGGCGCGTGCTGGCGATGGCGTTTCCTCGATCCTGATCACCTCGAACGATCTCGCGGGTGCGTGGGCCATGCGGCCTGATGGCCAGCCGATGCTGCCTATGGTCCCGGGCGAACCGCGCCAGCGCGAATTTGCCTTCCGCGCCGGCGTCAACATCGTGATGTACGCGCTGACCGGCAACTACAAGGCCGATCAGGTTCACATTCCGGCGCTGCTCGAGCGGCTGGGGCAATAGGAGCGGTCCGGTGAACCTCGGTATCTCATTTGCTCCTTTGGTGCCTGCCTACCTGGTCTGGGTTGCATTTGCCGTCGCCCTGCTGATCTCAGCGATACTGCTGGTCGTGCGCAGCCGCGGGGCACCGCTGCGCGCCGCGGCACTGGGCCTGATGGTGCTCGCGCTCGCAAATCCCTCGCTGACCCGCGAGGACCGCGATCCCATTCCGTCGGTCGCTGCCGTCATTGTCGACAAGAGTCCGAGCCAGAGTTTCGGAGATCGCCTCCGGCAGACGGAACAGACCCGCGACACGCTGGTGGAACGGCTCAAGCGAATTCCCGGTCTCGAGGTGCGCGTTGCCGAAGCCGGCGCAGCCGACGGCGAAACCGACGGCACCAAGCTGTTCACGGCGCTGTCGTCGACGCTCGCCGATGTACCTCCCGACCGCGTGGCCGGCGCCATCCTGATCACGGACGGCCGCGTGCATGATGTTCCGACCGATGCTTCCACGCTGGGATTGTCGGCGCCCCTGCACGCACTGATTACCGGCCACAAGGACGAGATCGACCGCCGTATCGTCCTGACGCTGACCCCGCGTTTCGGCATCGTCGGTCAGTCGCAGACCATCGGCTTCCGCGTCGAGGATCAGGGCGCCAAGATCGGCGCCGCCGAAGTCACGGTTCGCCGTGATGGAGAGATTTTGGAAAAGCGGTTGGTCACCGTGCACACCGACATCAAGTTGAATGTGCCGATCCCGCACGCCGGTGCCAATATCGTCGAAATAGAAGCGTCACCGCTCGAAGGTGAACTCACGCAGGTCAACAATCGCGCTGTCGTTTCGATCGACGGCGTGCGCGACAAGCTGCGCGTGCTGCTGGTGTCCGGCGAACCGCATGCGGGCGAGCGCACCTGGCGCAACCTGCTCAAGTCCGATGCGTCGGTCGATCTCGTGCATTTCACGATCCTGCGTCCGCCGGAGAAGCAAGATGGTACGCCGATCAACGAGTTGTCACTGATCGCTTTCCCGACCCGCGAGCTGTTCCAGCAGAAGATCGCCGAATTCCAGCTCATCATTTTCGATCGCTACGCCCGTCAAGGCGTGTTGCCGCTCATCTATTTCGACAACATCGCCAAATATGTGCGCGATGGCGGCGCGGTTCTGATTGCCGCCGGTCCCGACTACGCGAGCCCGACCAGCATCTGGCGAACGCCGCTCGACGGAATTCTTCCCGCGGAACCGACCGGCGAGATCACGGAGCGTAGTTTTCATGCGCGGCTCACCGAAGCCGGTCAGCGGCATCCGGTCACGCGCAATCTGGAAGGCTCCGATACCGATCCGCCGCACTGGAGCCACTGGTTCCGCTTGGTGGATATCAAGCGCAGCACCGGCACCAACGTGATGCAGGGTCCTGACGGCAAGCCGCTTCTCGTCCTCGCGCGCGAGGGCGAAGGCCGCGTGGCCCTATTGTTGTCAGATCACATCTGGCTATGGGCGCGGGGCTACGAAGGCGGCGGGCCCCACCTCGACCTTTTGCGCCGATTGTCCCATTGGCTCATGAAGCAGCCCGACCTGGAAGAAGAAGCTTTGCGGCTGATCGTGCACGGCCGCGATATCACCGTGCAGCGCCAGACGATGGCCGACACCGTCAACCAGGTGACGCTCACTTCCCCGACAGGTGAAACGCGGCCGATTGAACTCCAGAAGGTCGAGCCCGGGCTTTGGCGCGCCACGACGACGGCCAATGAGCTCGGCCTCTGGCGCGCGACAGATGGCAAGCTCACGGCGCTGACGAATGTCGGCCCGGCGAACCCGCGGGAGTTCGCGGAAGTCACCTCTACGACCGAGGTACTGAGTGCGTTGAGCAATGCGACAGGCGGAGACGCGCGACGGATTGCCGACGGCGATCGTGTCAACGTGCCGCGTGTCGTTCCAGTGCGGACCAGCACCACCTTCAAGGGCGACGACTGGATCGGGCTCAAGATGCGCGACGCCAGCGTGGTACGCGGCATCGGAGTTTTGCCCATCTTTGCCGGCCTCATTGGCCTCTTGCTGCTGATCGGCTCGCTGGCGGCAACATGGGCAAGAGAAGGACGCTAGTTAAGTTTTTTCCCAGTCGGGCCGGATCAAGCCCGAAACACCATCGAATGCACCGGCCGCAAGTTCGGCCACCAACAGACGCGCAGGGTCCACCGGTCCCGGCATTTTCACTTGCCCTTTCGGGATGCGCTTGAAGCCTGACTTGGCATAGATCGGTTCGTCGCCGACCAGCACCACCAGTTTGTGGGCGTTGGATTTCGCCTCGTTGAGCGCGCGCTGCACAAGAGCGGTGCCGACGCCGTGCGCCCGGAACGGTGGTTCGACCGTCAGCGGACCGAGCAGCAATGCCGGCGTTTCACCGATGCAGATCGGTGTCAGCCGTACCGAGCCGACCAAAAGCGTGCCAATGCGCGCCGTGAACGAAAAACCAAGCACATGGCCCCTTCCCTCACGGATACGAAATGCCGTACGCGCGAAACGACCCGGCCCGAATGTGCGTTCGTGCAGCCGTTCGATCGCAGGGGCGTCGGCGGCAGCCTCCGGCAGAATTGTCAGCGCCAGCTCAGTCATGGCGTTCAATATTCCATATCGCGCGCTGCCGCTTAGCATCTGGACCGATTCCGGTCCATTGCCCGTGGCATTCGACGTTGCAAAAGACTAAATGAAGGCGGTGAAAGTTAAGGAGCAAGTGCATGGGTCTTCTGGTTGACGGCGTCTGGCAGGATGATGTTTTGCGTACGAAAGACGGCCATTTTATCCGGCCCGCCGCACAATTCCGCAATTGGGTTACGCCGGATGGAGGTGCCGGGCCATCGGGGGAAGGGGGCTTTGCCGCAGAATCCGGCCGCTATCACCTCTATGTTTCACTTGCGTGTCCCTGGGCGCACCGCACCGTCATTTTCCGCAAGGTGAAGGCGCTCGAGAACGTCATCTCGCTGTCGATTGTCTCGCCCAACATGGGTCGCGAGGGTTGGACCTTCAACAAGTCGGAGGGGTCAACAGGCGACGACGTCAACGGCAAGAGCAAATTGTCGGAAATCTATCTGCTGGTAAATCCGCGATACTCTGGTCGCGTCAGTGTGCCGGTTCTTTGGGACAAGAAGCGCAAGACGATCGTCAATAACGAATCGCCCGAAATTATCCGGATGCTCAATTCGGCGTTCGACGGCTTTACCAATGTGCGCACCGACTACTATCCGGAAAAACTGCGTGTAGAAATCGATCGTCTTAACGATATCGTTTATCCGAATATCAATAACGGCGTTTATCGCGCCGGCTTCGCCACGTCGCAAGCGGCCTATGAGCAGGCGTTTCGTAATGTCTTCGACACGCTCGATGAACTCGAGCAGACGCTGTCGCAACACCGCTACCTGGTTGGCAATACTATTACCGAGGCTGACTGGCGGCTGTTTTGCACTTTGATACGCTTCGATGCGGTGTATTACTCTCACTTCAAGTGCAACTGGCGGCATATCTACGAATTTCCGAACTTGTCGAACTATGTGCGTGATCTTTATCAGGTTCCGGGCGTTGCCGAGACAGTCAGCATCGAACAGATCAAGCGGCACTACTACGGCAGCCAACGTCAGGTGAACCCGACCGGCATCATTCCTGTTGGACCTCACCTCGACTTCGCTGCCCCGCACGACCGCGCGCGGTTCGGCTGAACCTCACCACAATTCGCTGACGGCCGCGCCGCCAAATACTTCCGCCACCCGGGCGCGGGTGGCGCGCGTTGCGTCTTCCGGCAGCGCGTCGATGGGGAAGAAGCCGTGCGCGACGATTTCATGGTTCGGCCTCGGGTTTCCGTCTTGACGGAAGTCGCGAACGATGAAAAGCGCCACATGGTCGCGCCGTGACGCGCGCTTGTTGAAGTAGACGCCGTAGAGTTGCGGCGCAGGCCCGATCCGGATGTTGCCCTCCTCGGCCAGTTCGCGCGTCAATGCTTCGAGAAGCGTCTCCCCCGTCTCCACGCCGCCGCCGGGCAGATGCCAGCCCTCCACATAGGAATGTTTG
>Ga0307282_10000553_pt1 | contig 12155 bp, 12 predicted proteins | sample ER_DNA_121_FD_194475 | JGI IMG/M metagenome (GOLD analysis project Ga0307282, IMG submission 194475) | Bulk soil microbial communities from the East River watershed near Crested Butte, Colorado, United States - ER_DNA_121 | ecosystem: Environmental > Terrestrial > Soil > Floodplain | place...
GATTCGGCGTGAGCCGACCAAGCCGGCGTCCTGCTCGACCCAGAGCCGACGAAACTCGGCAGCCAGCATCTCGCGCTCCGGCCCCTCGACCACGACCTGCGACCAGCCGGTCGTCGCGAGAAGCAGTTCCTGAACCTCCTCGTGGAGGACCTCGGCGGAAAACCCAATGTCGAGCAGCTCGAGCCCATCAGCTCCAGGCGCCAGCGCGTGGAAGTCGGCCGGCGTCAGAAGCACGACGGTCCCTGGGACGAGCGGCGCCTCGAGACCGTTCGCGACATGGGTCCCGCTGCCGGAGACCGTCAGGAACAGCTCATAGAACTCGTGCCAGTGGATCGCAGCAGGCCGCCGCAGCTCCTGGTGATACGTGCGAGCTGCGAATCCGTCCGCTAGGTACCGACCACTACGGAGGCGCTCGACGCCGCCAATCGTGGCGTCCGCACCCTCGGTTTCCTGCTCGTCAGACGTTCTCATAGATGCCGCGCTCATGTGGCTTGCCCCGCGCCAGCCATACCTTGTGGCCCGGGTTCTTCTCGGGAATGACCCGACTCGCGGCCGGCACGTAGCGCATGGTGTAGCCGCAGCGACGGTGAGGACTCGTGTTCGGCTTGGCGCCATGAACGATTCGCGAGTCGTGCAGCGAACACTCCCCCCGCTCGAGCTCGAAGGACACGGCCGTCGAGTCGTCGACTTCGGCGATCTGCCGACGGAAGGTGTTGCGGCTCAGGTCCACTTCCTCGTACTTGGAGAAGCCGTTGCGATGGGTTCCCGGGATGACCATCATGCAGCCGTTTTCCCTGTTGCTGCGGTCGAGCGCCAACCACACGGTGACGATGTTGTCGTAGTTCGTGAGCCGCCCTTCCCAAAACGCGGAGTCCTCATGCCAGGGGGTGGCGCGGCCAACAAATGGATCCTTGCAGATGAAGTGGCTTGACCAGAGGACGATGTCTGGCCCAGTGATCGGCTCTACAAGATCCAATACCTTGTCGTCCATCAGGAACTCCAACAGGCGAGCATCCCGAAAATGAGGCGTGTCGAGTTCGTCGGAAAGCTTCGCCCCTTTCTGTGCAAGTTGCTCCTCGAAGATGGCGGTCAGGCGCGTCATCTCCTCTGGCGGAAATAGCTGATCGTGGTAGACGACATAGCCATCTCGCCGGTAGGCCTGAACCTGTGGATCTGTGAGCCTCGCCATTCCTCTCCCCTTCGGTTGAGGACACTTTACCGGCGGAGGCGAGTTCGGCTACGCGCCCGTTCCGACAGATGCTGCAGCAATTCCGGAGCGGCCGACTCAAGCGCTATCCAATGACCCCTCAACCGGGTGTTCGGTCGGCCGCGTAAGCAAATGGTTCGCATTCTCCGTTACACCCTTTTCGACGAAATGCACCTGCTCCGCGAAGCTGGATGCGAGGACGGCGCGATCAAGAAAACCGAGCAAAGCGTTCTGTGCCGAGGGCCGGAATCGGACCGGCGACACATGGTTCTTCAGACCATTGCTCTACCAACTGAGCTACCTCGGCGGAGCGCTCATTCTATTGGAGATGTATGGCGGGGAGCCGCCGAAAAGTGCGTGGTGTAGAGGTGTAGCTTCGGCACGCTGCATGATGGCCTGAGCGCCGAACGCAAGACCCGTCGAGGCGATCGCAACTCAGGGAGGTATGAACATCAGAGCTCTCCTCACATCGGCGGGGATCAAGAACAGCAGCATCCACGACGCACTGGTCGACCTGCTCGGCAAGCCGATCGCTGACTCCGACGCCCTCTTTATCCCCACCGCCATCTACCCCTTCCCCGGTGGGCCCGGCATGGCGTGGCGGGCGATCAGCGGCAAGGGTTCATCGCCATTGGCTGGATTGGGTTGGAAATCATTGGGGCTCTTGGAACTGTCGGTGCTGCCGAGCATCGAGGAAGCTACCTGGGTGCCAACGGTCCGGGACGCGGACGCACTGTTGGTATGGGGCGGCGACCCTTTGTTTCTCGCCAACTGGATGCGGCGCTCAGGCTTGACCGGTCTTCTGCCGACGCTGCGCTCCGAAGCGGTATACGTGGGCGTGAGCGCCGGGAGCATCGCCGCCGCCTCCACCTTCGTCGAGACCTACAGCGAACCGCCGCGCGGGAGCGATGGACCGCTGAAGTCGGAGGACATCGTCTTCGCCACGTCCCAGGGTGACGTTCACAGGATCCTGGTGACGGGCCAGGGAGCGGGACTCGTTGACTTCGCGGTGATCCCGCACCTGGAGCACGCGGACCACCCCGACGCTTCCTTTGCCAACGCGGAGAGGTGGGCGGCACGGATTCCTGCACCGACGTACGCGATTGATGATGAGTCTGCGATCAAGGTGGTCGACGGCGCCGCTCAGGTCGTCTCCGAGGGGCGCTGGAAACTGTTCCAGCGTTAGGGGACCGGCCAGCTTCTAGTCAGACCATTGATGGCCTTCTCGGCCGCGGAGGACTTGCAGAACGCGAGGTCGTACTACGTCTTGCGTACTGGGTAGCGCAGGTGTGTCACGCCTATGCCCGCGATCACCGTCGGATTGCCGAGGACGAGTGGGGTGCCGGCGAGGTGGTCGAAGAGCCGAATTCCGGAGCCGAGAAGAAGCGCGGCGATGTCCACGTCGATTTCGTCCAGGAGTCCAGCGTTGAGACATTGCTGGATGGTGTCGGCGCCGTGGACTCCGACGGACTTCCCGGCAGCTGCGGCTTTTGCCTGGTTGACAGCGGATTCGATGCCGTCGGTGACGAAATGCACAGTCGAGTTGGGACGTGGCCACCCCTCGGGGATGTGGTGAGTGAGCACGAATGCCGGTCCCCAGGCGTGGTTCCCGCCCCATCCTTGGGCCTTGTCGAAGGTGCGTCGGCCGGTGAGCACGGCGCCAAGTTCGGAAGTGAGACCGTGAAGGTGATCGGCGCTCGCCGGGGACACATGAAACGTCATGGCGTCCGATCCGCCGGTGTGGATTTCAACGTCGCCGGAGGAGGTGTACCACTCGAACACTTCGGCAACGCCGTCGTTGAGGTCGGCGACGTAGCCGTCGAGTGACATCGACATTATCGCGACAACTTTCGACATTTCCTGTTCCTTGCCTTCTCTCATCTTGTTAGAGCATCCGACGCGCAAGCTGAATGCGTGACGTCACGTCGAGCTTGCGGAACGCCTTTGCGCAGGTGGTATTCGACGGCGCTCGGGCTGATGAACAGCTGAGCTGCGATCTCGCGATTCGTGTTCCCCTGCGCCGCCAGGCGCGAGACCTGCGCCTCCTGCGGCGTCAGGTGGTCGAGGGTGTCGACAGTCCGCTTCCGGGCATGCTCGCCGGTCGCCTCCAGCTCGACGCGCGCTCGTTCCGCGAACGCGTCCATGCCGAACTCCGTGAACATGTCGTGCGCGAGACGCAACTCGTTGCGGGCGTCCACCCGGCGCCGTTCGCGTCGCAGCCACTTGCCGTACACGAGGTGCGACCTCGCGAGGTCCAGGCGCAGCCGCGTGGGTCGTAGCAGCTCGACCGCCTCGCGATACAGCGTCTCCGCTGCGGGACCTTGCTGCAGGAGTGCCCGGGAGCGGGCTTCGACCGTCAAAGCCCATGCCGTGCCGCTCGCGCGCGTCGACTCGCCAAGGAGCGCGAGAGCTTCGGCGGCCCTCTCGCTCGGATGGCTGCGGCTCGCGGCTTCGATCAACTCGACCAGCGCAAAAGTCGAGAACCACAGCTCACGCGGATCGATGCTCGCCTCGGCTGCGGCGGCACGCCGGCGAAGTTAGAGCTCGAGCGGCGGGTAGTAGGTCTCCGCGCCCAGCCGCTTGACCTCGGTAAGCCAATCCGTCGCATAAAAGCGCTCGCGATCCGCTCCGGCCAGCGTCCAGGCCTGCCGCCGATAGGTCCAGTTGTCCGGCTGCAACCTCATGGCTTCCCCGAACCAGTAGGCCGCGCGCTCGCTCTGGCCGCGCCGGTGCAGTGCGAGGCCAAGTGCGAACGAGGCGGCGGCTGACGAGACCTCCGGCGGAATGGGCCGGCTCCGACGCACGACCTCGTCGCCGGGCAGCGCGAAGCGGCTCCCCGCGCCGCGCTCCACCCAGTCGCGCAGCGCGGCGATGTAGCGCTCCGCTTCGTACCGGAGCCCGCGGACGACTTGGATCGATTCGGCGCGGAGTGGCGGATCGCCGGGCCGCGGCTCGCGGTCCGCGAACGCCGGCCGCCGAGGCCACGCAGGCTCCGGCGGGCGCACGATCGTCCCGGTCTCGTCGATCCACACGCCGCTCGGCACGTTCACGATACCGAGGAGCTCGTCGCACAGATGTCGTTCGTCGATGAGGGACGGATGATCGGCCTTGGCCGCTTCGATCCATGGGCGCGCTGCGATCGCCCCTCCGCTGTCAAGCGCGACGGTTACGATCTCGAGGCCCTTCGGCCGCAGGACCGCTCGCAGCTCCTGCCACACGGGCAGGCTGAATCGGCACCCTCACCACGACGCCCACGCGACCAGCAGGACCTTGATGCCGCGCAGCGACGACAGCCGGAAGGGAGTCCCATCGACACGCGGCAGCTCGAGCTCGGGCACGCTCGCGGACGCGAGCGCGCGGCCACCCGACTCCGGTCCGACCGCCCACAGCCCGTTCTCCGCGTCATGCACGAGCGCGCTCGAGGTCCGCTCCGCGAAGACACGGACATCCACACGCCCGTTCCCCGCGGCGAGGGGGACGCAGCGCTCGCCGCGGCAGAGACCCTCGGGTCTCATCGACCAGCCCGTGAGACGCTCAAAGATGGCCGGGTCCACAGAGAGCGATTCGAAAACGGCGGTAGCCATGCGCGGAGGCTTAGGCTATCGCGTTCGTGATCATGACCCCGAGTGCGACGGCGTAGCGTGGCACGAAATCTCGAGATCCTTCTGGACGGCGGCAGATTCTTCGAAGCACCGCGTTGGCACGACGGTCGTTGGTACGTGAGCGACTTCCATCGTCACGTGGTGCAGACCGTGGACGAACACGGCTCGGCTGAGGTCATCCTCGAGGTGCCGAGGCAGCCGTCGGGTCTGGGATGGCTTCCCGACGGATCTCTTCTCGTCGTCTCGATGAAAGACCACCGCCTCATCCGGCGCTGGCCCGATGGGCGCGTGACGCAACACGCCGATGTGTCGCGCTTCTGTGGCGGTTTCCTCAATGACATGGTCGTCGACCGGTCCGGCCGCGCCTACGTCGGGAACTTCGGTTTCGCGCTGGATCGCAAGTCGCGACCGACGCCGACCGTGTTGGTCCGAGTGGACCTCGACGGCTCGTCATCGGTCGTCGCCGACGATCTGCTCTTCCCAAATGGCGCGGTCATCAGCCCAGAGGCTCGAACCCTCGTCGTCGGTGAGACGTTCAGGAGTCGATACACCGCGTTCACGATCGCGACGGATGGCTCATTGACCGATCGCAGGGTCTGGGCCGATCTCGCGCCCGCCACTCACCCGCCGGCCCTCCGTCCAGATGGGTGTGCCCTCGATGCCGAGGGTCACATCTGGTCAGCGGATGCGGGGTCGGGTCGTTGCTACCGCATCGCGCCAGGTGGCGCGATCGTCGATCGCATCGACCCGCCCGCGGATCTGCGCTTCTTCGCGTGCATGCTCGGCGGCTCCGATGGCCGCACGCTGCTCGGCTGCGCCGCTCGCGGCTACTACGAGGCGATCGAGTCCGAGAGCCGCGACGCGGTCCTCACCATGACGAGAGCCGACGTGCCGCACGCAGGACTCCCGTAGAGCCTGGAGCGCGGGCACTCGTCGACCACCCAGGCCGGTGAAGGCGGTGACTCGCGCCAGCGCTAGCGCGCGATTTCGCCCTCGTGTACGGCCACTACGGGATGAACGCGAGATCCTCCGGGAGAAGCGACGTCGGGGTCTCGAAGAACGGGCCGGGCCCGTCCGGGTCGATCGTCGCCGCCCCGTCGCTCGCGAAGAACGTTGCGATCTGGTGCTGAGCCGCGATCGCGTACGGCGCGCCCGCACCGACGACGTTCGTCAGGAAGGTGTGTGGGTTCTTGCTCACCGCGGGGTTCGCAGCGTACGCGAGGTCGTTGCGGAAGAGCGTCGCCCGCGCGGCGAGGTGGCCGGCCCGCAGAAGCGCAGTCGTCGTCGGGTTGGGGACGGTCTTGTCGCCGCGCGCGAACTGGATGATCACCGGCCGCGTGATGAACGGCGCGTACGCCGCGGGGTTGGCGGCTTGCTGCGCCCACTCCGTGTTGTCGATCAGCGCCTGGACCGCTGACGCGCCCGGCACGATGTCCTCGAGCGGCGGCAGGTTCCGGAGCGGAATGTTCTCGACGAAGGACGTAAGCGTCGCGTTCGGCACCGTGTTGTAGAGCGAGGGGGTCCGCCTGATCAGGGAGATTCCGACCAGCGGCCGGAAGCTCGGACTGAGCCGTGCGATCTCGATGATCGGCCCTCCCGGCACGTTCGGCACGCCCGCGCGAATATCGGGCTCCAGCCCGAGCAGCTGCAGGCCGTAGATGCCGCCGAACGATTGGCCTGCGTAGTAGATCCGCGAGGTGCTGAGGTCAGCAGATCCCTCTCCGTCGACGTCGACACCGCCCTCGAGGACCTTCACGAGCTGCATAAGGTCGATCGTGGTCTGGCGGAGGCCGTCGCGATTGCCGATCAGCGACTGCGTGCCGACGGCGCCGACACCCTCCGTCGATTCGATCGTGCCGTTGCCGTCCTGATCGATCCCGCGCCCCCCACTGGGCAACGTCACGGTCGCGCCGGAGTTGCTTATGACCGTGTACGTCCCGAGCGATCCGCCGCCGTGTCCGACGACGTTGATCGCGACCGTCGCGATTCCCGCATGCGCGAGCGAGGACGCGACCACCCAGGGGGCTCCGTCCTTGCTGTCGGTGAACCCGTGGCCGAAGATCGCGGTCGGCCAGCCGCCGGCGGGCTTGGCGCCCGCCGGGAGGAACAGCGTGACCTGTATCCGGTTCGTCGACTGCGGGACCGGCGTTCCGGTCCTCGTCCCGACCGCGGGAATCACCTCGGCCGAATTCTCGTAATCGGGCGAGGCGTACGAGCCGAACGCGATCGTGCCGACCGAGCCGGGGAAGATCGATAGCGCCGGGATGGGCAGGAACGACGGGGCAAATGTCGCCGTGCCGACCTGCCGCTGCAACTGGATCGTGCTGACGGACGAAAGCGGGAAGACGGTCCGCTCGCCGTTCGCCCCGAGCGCGAACGTCACCGCACCGCCCTGGAGCTGCGCGCGGATCTTGCGCGAGATCGCGTCGATGCTCTGCGTCGTGAAGAGGCTCGCGTCCGCGATCTGGCTTGGGGTGGCCCCGCCGGCCATCGCCGTCGGCAGCGCGTCGAGCAGCGCTTTGCGATAAGCCTTCAGCGTCGGGTCCTTCGTCTGCCCGAAGTCGAGGTCGCGCCGGAACGTCGTCGCGTCGAGCGGCTGGCCGCTCGCGTCATGGACGCCGCGCGTGACGACGAGCAGGTACGTCGTGTCCTGCGCGAGCTGCTCGTCGCTCTCGACGTGCAGTGTGTTCGTCAGCGGCTCCCATTCGGCCTGGTTGATCCCGACGACGTCGCCGCCGGGCCCGACGAGGAAGATCGTCGAGCTCGAGACGGTCGAGAGGTCGATCGGCGCCGAGAACGGGATCGAGATGCGCGGCTGGATGTTGAACCCGTCGAGCGTGTCGAGGACGTCGACGTCGGCGCAATCGGACGGGTGGGTAGCGCAGTCCGGTTTCGGCAAGTCGACGCGCAGGCCGGTGATCTGTGAGGCATCGGGGACGGTGAAAAGGTTGGTGGGAAATGGCTGTCCCGCTTTCGTCCCGGTCGCGGCGAGGGCGCCTCCCGGGAAAACGAGCGGGAGCGCGACCACCGCTGCGAGGATCAACGACCGCATCTCTAACTCTCTCCCCCGCGGAACCGCGGCCACGCTACTGCCGCCCCCTTCTCGTTGTCAACGCAACCGCCGGCGCGCTCTCCCGGGAGGCGCCGTGACGCTGGTTCTTGGGTGACCCGGGCGTTGACACCCGGCGCTCGACCACCGAGTGCGGGTGCTACGGTAACGAGCGGGCGGTTGAGGTTGAGCATCGGGATCGCGACCGAGCGCCCGTGGTTGAAGCAGTACGACCCCGGCGTGCCGCACACGCTCGAGTATCCCGCCATTCCCCTCCACCAGTTCCTCACCGACACCGCCGCGCGTCATCCGCGGGCGGTCGCAACGGTCTTCGGCGCGGTCGTCAGGCATCGACTCATCGAAGGATCGCTCACGTACACCGAGCTCGACCGGCTAGCGGACCGCTTCGCTGCGGGCCTCCAGTCGCTGGGCGTCCGCAAAGGGGATCGCGTCGCGTTACTTCTGCCCAACTGCCCGCAGTTCGTCATCGCCTTCTACGGCGCGCTGCGAGCGGGCGCGGTCGTGGTCCCGTGCAACCCCCTGTACACCGCTCCCGAGCTGCGCCGGCAGCTCGCGGACTCCGGGACGGAGACGCTCGTCGCGCTCTCGCGTCTCCACGCCGTCGCACGCGCGGCGCGCGATGGGACGCCGGTCCGGAACCTGATCCTCACGAACATCAAGGAGTACTTCCCGCCGATCCTCCGGGCGCTGTTCACGCTCGCGCGCGAGCGCCGCGAGGGGTATCGCACGACCGTCGACCGCGCCGCGGGCGAGCGGTTCTTCCCGGACCTCCTGCGCGACGGCGCCGCGCTTCGACCGGTGGACGTCCGACCCGAGGACACCGCGATCCTCCAGTACACCGGTGGCACGACGGGCGTGCCAAAGGGTGCCGTCCTGTCGCATCGCGCGCTCGTCGCGAACGTGCTGCAGTCACGCTCGTGGAACCCGACGCTCGTGGAGGGGCTCGAGCGCGGGGTGGACGTCATGCCGCTCTTCCACGTGTACGGCCTCACCGTGATCATGGGCGTCTCCGTCGCGACCGGAAGCGCGATGGTGCTCATCCCGCGGTTCGATCTCGAGCACGTGCTGCTCGCGATCCACAAACACCGTCCCCGTTCGTTCGCCGGCGCGCCGCGTATCTACGTCGCGGCCGCGAGCGCGCCCGACCTCGCTCGATACGATCTTCGCTCCGTGGAGGTATTCCAATCGGGATCGGCGCCGCTCCCGGTGGAGGTGCAGATGCGCTTCGAGCATCTCGCCAGAGGTGGGCGGGTGCTCGAAGGCTACGGACTCACGGAGGCGGCCCCGGTCACCCATACGACGCCGCGACGGGGGCAGCGCAAGCTCGGCTCGATGGGCGTTCCTATCCCTGACGTCGACGCGAAGATCGTGGACCTCGAGACCGGAACGCGCGATCTGCCCATCGGCGAGACCGGCGAGCTCGTGCTGCGTGGTCCGAACCTGATGGACGGCTACTACGAGCGACCCGAGGAGACTGCGCTCGCGCTCCGCGACGGATGGCTCTACACCGGAGACGTCGCGCGCATGGACGAGGACGGCTACTTCTACATCGTCGACCGCAAGAAAGAGCTGATCATCGTCTCGGGATACAACGTCTATCCGCGCGAGGTCGAGGAGGCGCTTTACGCGCATCCTGCGGTGCTCGAGGCCGCCGCGATCGGCGTCCCGGATCCTGAGCGCGGCGAGGTCGTAAAGGCTTTCGTCGTGCTGCGCCCCGGCGCCTCTGCGACGGCGGAGGACCTGCGGACACACTGTGGTTCGTCGCTCGCGCGCTTCAAGATCCCGGCTGAGATCGAATTCCGCTCCGACCTGCCGAAGAGCACGGTCGGAAAGGTGCTGCGGCGGGCGCTCGCCGACGAGGAGCGAGCATCACCCGTCGTGAAAGAAACGTCAGGGAGGCCGCGTTGAAGATCGACGAGCTGAAACGGGTCTGCGTGGTGGGTGCGGGCCTCATGGGTCGCCAGATCGCGCTGAACGCGGCGCATCACGGGTTCGCCGTGCGGCTCTGGGACGCGAACGCCGAGCAGGTGCGGGCGGCGGAGCGCTGGACCGACGAGTACATCGCAGGGCGCATCGAGAAGGGCCGCTGGACAAAGGAAGAAGCGGCCGCGGCGCGGGCGCGCCTGGACTTCGCGGCGAACCTCGCGGAGGCCGCGGCGGATGCGGACCTGGCTATCGAGGCGGTCGTCGAGGACGTCGGGGTGAAGCAAAAGGTCTTCGCCGAGCTCGACCGCCTCTGCCCGCCGCGAGCGATCCTTGCGACCAACTCCTCCACCTTCGTGTCGAGCCTGGTGGCGGACGCCACGATGCGTCCGGCGCAGGTCGCGAACCTCCACTACTTCAACCCGGCGATGGTCATGGAGGTGGTCGAAGTGGTGCAGGGCCCGCACACCTCCGCGGAGACGGCGTCGCTCCTCGTCGAGTTCGCGCAGCGCGTCGGCAAGCGGCCGATCCTGATGAAGAAGGAGATCGAGGGCTTCATCGCGAATCGGCTGCTCCGCGCGCTCGGGCGCGAGGCGACCTTCCTCGTCGACGAGGGCTACGCCTCTTTCGAAGAGGTCGACCTCGCCGCGGAGAAGGCGCTCGGCCATCCGCTCGGACCGTTCCGCCTCATGGATCTCACCGGGATCGACCTCGCATTCATGATCCGCTCGGCGATCTACGCGTCGTCGGGTCGCGAGGAGGACCGCCCGCCGCGCTGCATCGAGGAGCGTTACCGCGCGGGCCACTACGGCCGCAAGACCGGCCGTGGCTTCTACCGATACGAGTGAGCGCGCTTCAGCGGTAGCGCTCGAGATAGCGGGGGCTCGCGATCCGCAGCTTGTCGGCGACCGTCGCCACGAGATGCGCGAGCGTGCCCTCGGGTATGTCGCCCGCCCGGATGCGCAGCGCGAGCTCGCGGTTGAGTTCGCTCCCCCGCCGACGCAGCTCCTCGAGGTCGTCCGGCAGCGGGTCCGCGTGGCCCAGAAGCCGCGCGAGCGAACCGACCTCGCGCCGCACCAGGGGCGCTCCGAGCGAGATCTCGCGCTCGAGGATGCCGAGTCCGTTTACGGCGACGAGCGTGCGGAACCGGAGCCGCGGATCGTCGATCCCGGGGAGCACTTCGGACTCGATGAACTCGCGCACGGCCTGGGCGAGCTCCGCGGCATTCGGGCGATCCTGCATCAGCCCGCCCGCTCGAGGAGATGAAGAAGCTCGAACTCCATCTCGGCAGCGAGGCGCCCGAGCACCGCGAGCTCGACGCTCCGCTGCTGTCCCGAGAGGTGGCGGCGCGACTGCGTGAGCGCGCCGATGGCCCACTTCAGATTGCCGACGATCTCCCAGTAGTCGAGCGACGCGAGCGTGATGTGCCGGCCGGTGAGCGCGTTGTAGCGCTCGAGATACGGCTCGACATCGCCGACGCCGCCGAGGCGCAGCTGATCGACACCGAAGCGCCACGCCCGCACCAGCGGCCAGGCGACATCTTCGGCCGGGTCGCCGCGGTGCCCGAACTCCCAATCGAGCACGTGACCGAGGCCCGTCGCAGTGACCGCGAGATTGCCGACCCTCAGGTCACCATGGAGGACGACCGTTTCGCTCCGCTCCGGCGCCCGCTGTCGTGCCCAGGCGAGCCCGAGCTCGATCGCCGGGTGCGCGTCCTCGAGGCGGTCGACCTCATTCGTGAGCCGGCCGAGGACGTCGCGTGCTCCGACGCCGCCCAGGAATGGCACGCGCTCGGCCGGGATCGCGTGGATCTTCGCAAGCTCCTCGGCCATCTGCGCCGGCAGCACGGCGCGCGCACCGGCCAGCTCCGGCCGCTGCACGATCCGTCGCCCGATCGTCTCGCCCGACACGCGCTCGCTTACGAACGCGGGTCGGCCCACGATCTCCCCGAGGTAGCCACACGGCTTCGGGACGCGCACGCCGGCCGCGGACGCGACCTCCAGCAGGCGGTGCTCGTCCTCGAGCGTCAGCGTCTCCTGATGGATGACGCCGCCGCCGGCGCGCCGCACCAGGAGCTCGCGCGTCCCCTGCGGCGTGCGGAGGTCGAGGGCCCATGCCTCCTTCGACGCTCCGCCCGCGAGGAGGGCGAGTCGCTCGATCGCGATGTCCGTGCCGAAGATCGGGACGAGGCGCTCGCGCAGCTCGACCGAAATGGTCGAGGCGCCGTCCGTCGTCATGACGCCGTATGCCCGCCGTCCACAGCGAGGATCTGTCCAGTGATGTAGTCGGAGGCACGCGATGCGAGGTAGACGACCGTCCCCTTGAGGTCCTCGTCGCCGCCGATCCGGCCAAG
>Ga0307282_10000555_pt1 | contig 12123 bp, 10 predicted proteins | sample ER_DNA_121_FD_194475 | JGI IMG/M metagenome (GOLD analysis project Ga0307282, IMG submission 194475) | Bulk soil microbial communities from the East River watershed near Crested Butte, Colorado, United States - ER_DNA_121 | ecosystem: Environmental > Terrestrial > Soil > Floodplain | place...
GCTCGAAATCGGCGCGGAAATGCACCGAGCTCTTGTTGACGAGGATGGCCTGTTCGGTCGGCTCGATGCCGACATAGCAGTACATCGACTGGTCCGCGAGCTGCGCCTTGTGCGAGCTTACGACTACTCTGACATCGCCGATCCGCAAACAAGCCGACGGTCCCATGTCCATGTCGCGGCCGCCGTAATAGGGGCCAGGCGCCACGAACTTTCCGTCCGACAGCTTTTCGACGATAAAGGTTTCCTTGTACGGCGCATCGCCGAGGATGCCGGATTTTCCGCCGAGCGCCAGTGTCACCGTGGCGCCTTCGCCCGCGGTATGCGCGGCCTTTGCCGAAGCGGGGTCGTAGATCACGCCGATCGCGGCGCGTTTCGCGTTGTTGCGGACCAGCGCACGCAGCATCCCCGTGGTGTCGGAATCGCCCCCGGCACCGGGATTGTCCTGGGTGTCGGCGATGATGATCGGTTTGCGTGCGCGCGTGGCCAGCTCCATCGCGTGGCGCACGCCTTCGTCGGGCGTGAAGATACGGCCGTCGAAATCGTTTTCATGGCTCTCGATCAGCGCTGCGAGTTCGTTCGCCGCGGCGTCGGCGTCGGCTTGCGTTCTGCCATAGGCGAACACGCTCGGCCCGCAATGAGGAAAATCCGCCGCCGGAAAGCCGGGGGCAAAAGACAGCGTCGGAACGACGTCGCTCTCCATGGCCGCGAGCTTTTGGTAGATGCCCTTGGTCGGCTGATCATTGGTGCATTGCCAGCTGATCGGAATCAGGAACGGCAATTGCCGGAACGCTTTTGCGAAGCCCCGCCCGGTGCGCAGCAACAGCGCGAGATGTCTTGCGGCAGCGCGGCCGGTGTCGGCCATATCGACATGGGGGTAGGTACGGTAGGCAATCAGCGCATCCGCGTGCTCCACCATCTCAGGCGTGACATTGGCATGCAGGTCGAGACTGGTGACCAGCGGCAGCTCCATGCCGATCACCTGGCGCACACGCGCGAGGATTTCGCCTTCGCCGTCGTCGAGATGTTCGGTCACCATCGCGCCGTGCAGGTCGAGATAGACGGCGTCGAGCCGGCCGGCCGAGGCGATGCCGTCGATCATCACCTTTGCGATGCGCTCGAAGGCATCCCGCGTGACATGCGCAGACGGGGTCGCAGCGGTGAAGATGGTTGGCACAAGCTCCCAGCCTTCAGCTTCGGCCGCCTCGATGAAACCCGCGAGCCCAACATTGATGTGGCGGAGGGTCTTCAGCACATTGCCGCCCACCTCCATCCGCGGCCAGCCGCCGCCGTGCACAAAGGCATCGTAGGTCGCCTTGGTCGGCGCAAAAGTATTGGTCTCGTGCAGGAAGCCGCCAACGGCGATACGGGTCATCAAGCAGGTCTCGTTCTATCGTCTGCGCGCGACGTTAGACTCGTCATTGCGAGGAGCGCAAGCGACGAAGCAATCCCGTTTTGCATGCCGCGTGGGCGGTATGGCCGGGCTCGGCCGTCGTCGCGAGCGAAAGATCTGCGGCTGATAATTTTCACCCACGAACAGCGCACAGATGCGCGACAGATGCGCGTAGGGCAGGCCGGTTTGCTTGGCCCAGGCGTTGAACTGTGCCTGCACCTTGGCTGGATCGCTCTTCGATTTGGCTTCCTCCGATATGTCGAGGCCCGCATCGCACAGGCACACCACCACATCCCTTGAGGTGACAAAGCCGTCCCAGCCGACGATACGAAGGAACATCTGTCCGGTGTTGCCGCCGAGCCGGCCCCCGGCGTCCAGCTTCGACCTGGCATTGCGCCTCAATCCAGCGTCGCCAGAAGCCCCGCCATCAGCCGGCCGCGCTCGGCGAGGCTATCGACCACGACATGTTCGTTGAGCGTATGCGCGTCTGCGCCGCGCACGCCGAGACCGTCGAGCGTCGGAATGCCCATCGCGCCCGTAAAATTGCCGTCGGAGCCGCCGCCGGCGCTGCCATGGGGTAGCGTCTGGCCGAGTTGCGCTGCAATGCCCTTGGCCTTTTCATAGAGCGCCATGGTGCCGGCATCCGGCTCCCAGACCGGCCGCGTCACGCCACGCGTCACCTTGAAGGTTACGTCATTATTGGTGCCGGAAAGCGCCAGCATCCGCTCGACGCCCTTGTCGAGATCGGCCTGGCGCTTGGCCATGCTCAAGGCCTCGCCGGTGCAGGTGGTCGCGACGCAATTGACCCACTGGCCGCCATGAACGATGCCGACAGAGAAGGTGCAATCCGCTGTGGTCATGCCATCGATGGCGAGGACCTGCCGCGCCATTTCGCGGATCGCGGAGCGGCCGGAAGACAGCGTGGCACCGGCATGGCTCGGCTTGCCGATGGCTTCCAGGTTGAAGCGCGCGATGGCGTAACGCCCGGTGACGACGCCGTTGTTCTCGCGGCCGGGCTCGGGCACCAGCACATATCTGTTGCGTGCGGCTTCCGCTTCGATGATGTCGCGGGTGGAGGGGGTGCCGACTTCTTCGTCCGGTGTGAACAGGACGGTGATCGGCAAGGGCGTGGTGAAAGAGGCGCGCGCGAGCTGCCGGATCGCCTCAAGTGTCAGATAGTTGCCGCCCTTCATGTCGAATATGCCAGGCCCGTAGCACTTGTCGCCTTCACGCCGCCATTGCAGCTGCTCGATCGTGCCGACGGGATGGACGGTGTCGAGATGGCCGGCGATCAGGATGCCGGGCTCTCCTTGCTTCCGATGCGGAAAGCGCGCCCGCACGCAGCCGGCAAAGCCCTGGCGGCCGGCGATGCGTTCGATGGTTGCACCCATGATCGCCATCTCCCGCGCTGCAAGGTCGAGCATGCGCTCGACCTTGCCAGCATCCCAGGTTGGGCTTTCGCATTCCACCCAGCTCTTGAGCCCCTGCAACATGGCTTCGGAATCAAAGGGAAGATTGGCTGGGTTCATGGGGGTGCTCTCGGTTTTTGAAGGAGTTTCTTGGCAGCCGTCCTTTTACGAGAATGAATGGCGCCGGAATTGTAAAGCGAAAACACGCCACGGAATGATGTCTCTGCCGGGAAAGCTGCGTCTCGCCTGTCGACGAAGAGTTCGCGTACCGAGCCGCAGCGAAAGAAATAATGGGTGATCCCGCCTACGGCACCTGCAGCATGCGCGCGACGCCGGTCTCGTGTTAGGTTGCGCAATCACCTGGGTCGGATTTCTGGGCACGTTTTTGGCTTGGTGATTTGCCGCAGGCGCTATCGCTGGCCAGCCGCCGGCGGAAGCGGCGCCGGCCGCTGCCGGGCTTGGCCGGTTGGGGGTACTGTGTCAATCTTGCCCGATCATTGGCCTGGATCGGCCTTGCCGGGCCAAGGGAGCCGGATATCGATCCCTTGGGTTCGAGGGGCAAATGGATCAAGGTCCCGAGCCAGGAATTCGGTGGCTTTAAGACGACATTGGAGATGAAAAAATGCACGTGCTCAGAACGGCCATTCTTGCTGCCGCATGTACTGCCGGCCTTGCGGTTGCGGCAACGCCCGCCCTCGCCCAGACGACCTTGCGCGCGGTGATGCATTCGGATCTGAAAATCCTCGATCCGATCTGGACGACGGCCTATATCGTCCGCAACCACGGATACATGATCTATGACACGCTTCTTGCGCAGGACGAGAAGGGTGACATCAAGCTGCAGATGCTCGAGAAGTACGAGACAGCGCCTGACAACAAGAGCTACACCTTCACGCTGCGCGACGGCCTGTTGTGGCACGACGGGCAGCCGGTGACATCGGAAGACTGTATCGCTTCGATCAAGCGCTGGGCAGCCCGCGACACGCTCGGTCAGAAGATGATGACCTTCGTCGATTCGATGGCCGCAGTCGACGCCAAGACCTTTACGATCAAGCTCAAGGAACCGACCGGTCTCGTGCTGCTCGGCCTGTCGAAGCCCTCGTCCAACGTGCCGTTCATGATGCCCAAGCGCGTCGCCGACACGGACCCCAGCAAGCAGATCGAGGATTTTACCGGATCGGGACCCTTCGTCTTCGTCAAGGATGAATGGAAGCCCGGCGACAAGACCGTTTATGTCAAGTTCGACAAGTACAAGCCGCGGGCCGAGCCTGTATCCGGCATGGCCGGCGGCAAGGTCGTCAAGTTGGGCCGCGTCGAGTGGCGCGCCATTTCCGACGCGCAACAGGCGGTCAACGCGCTTTCGAAGGGCGAGATCGACTTCATCGAGCAGCCCAGCCACGACCTGCTCGGGACCCTGAAGAAGGATCCGAACGTCTCGATCGTGGTATCGCCATTGCTGAAGGCGCAATACGTCTTCCGCCCCAACCACCTGCACAAGCCGTTCGACAATCCGAAAATTCGCCAGGCGCTGTGGTATGCCTTCAATCAGGAAGACTTCCTGATGGCGGCCATCGGCGACGAGAACTACATCAATGCCTGCAAGGCGCTTTTCATTTGCGATACGCCGCTGGCCTCGACCAAGGGAATGGACGGACTTCTGACCTCCAACGTGAAGAAGGCGCAGGAGCTGCTGAAAGAAGCGGGCTACGACGGAACGCCGGTGGTGCTGATGCACTCGACGGACCTCAAGGCCCTGACCAACCTGGCGCCGGTGGCGAAATCGCTGATGGAGAAGGCGGGGTTCAAGGTCGACATGCAGTCCATGGACTGGCAAACGCTGGTCGCACGGCGCACCAAGAAGGACCCGCCGAACGCCGGTGGCTGGAATGCCTTCCTCACGGCCTGGGTTACCGCGGACGTGATGAACCCGGTCTCCACCGCCTATCTGAACGCTGCCTGCGACAAGGCGCTGTTCGGCTGGCCCTGTGACGCGCAGTTGGAGAAGCTGCGTGACGACTTCGCCCGTGAGGCCGATCCTGCCAAGCAGAAGGAGATTGCCGAGGCGGTTCAGGTCCGCGCCGTCGAGGTCACCCCCGAGATTCCGGTCGGCGAGTACGTCCAGCCCGTCGCGATGCGCAAGAATGTCAAAGGCTTCGTGATCGCGCCGGTGCCGGTATTCTGGAACATGGAAATGACGAAGTGAAGTGATGGCGACGGGCGGCGGTTTTCCGCCGCCCGTACCGTTTAGGGATCGAGCGTTCCATGTCGATGTATGGCTACCTGCTGCGGCGACTGCTCGGCACGATCCCCGTGATGTTGGTGGTTGCGCTCTTCATCTTCCTGATGCTCCGGCTGACGCCTTCGGATCCGGCGGCAATCATTGCCGGCGACAACGCAAGTACCGAACAGGTGGCGAGGATACGCGGGCAGCTCGGCCTCGACCGGCCGATGGTCGAGCAGTTCTTCATCTGGTCCGGCAAGGTCTTGACCGGCGATTTCGGCGAGAGCTTCTTCTTCAAGAAGTCGGTTGCCTCGCTGATCGGCGAACGCATCGAGCCGACGCTTTCGCTGGCGTTCTTCACGATCCTGATCGCAGTATTCGTGGCCGTTCCGCTCGGCGTGCTGGCGGCGCACCGGCACGGCTCGTGGATCGATCGCATCGTGATGGGTTTTTCGGTGCTCGGGTTTTCGGTGCCGGTCTTCGTCATCGGCTATCTCCTGATTTATCTGTTCTCCATTTGGCTGAACTGGCTGCCCGTACAGGGCTATCAGCGGATTTCGGAGGGCGTCGGCGGCTGGGTGCAAAGGCTGATTCTGCCCTCGGTGACGCTGTCGGTCATCTATATTGCGCTGATTGCACGCATGACCCGCACCAGCGTGCTTGAAGTGCTGTCCGAGGACTACATCCGCACGGCGAGAGCGAAGGGACAGAGCGAACGCAAGGTGCTGTTCCGCCATGCGCTACGCAATGCGGCAGTTCCCATCGTCACGGTTATCGGGCTCGGTGTCGCGCTGCTGATTGGCGGCGTCGTCGTCACCGAAAGCGTGTTCACGATTCCGGGCCTGGGCCGGCTTACCGTCGATGCGGTGCTGGCACGCGACTATCCGACGATCCAGGCCGTAATCCTCCTGTTCTCGTTCGCCTATGTTATGATCAACCTGGCGGTCGACATGATCTATACGCTGCTCGATCCAAGGATCCGCTACTGATGGCCGATGTGATCGTCGACATCCCGATTGCCGCGGCGCCGGTCAAGCCGGCCGCAGCATTTCGCAAGTTGTTGCACAATCCGGGCGTCGTGTTCGGCGGCGTCATCATCGCGATCGTGGTGCTGATGGGGCTTCTCGCGCCGTGGCTCGGTACCATCGATCCCACCGCGATCAATCCGATCGCGCGCAACCGCATCCCCGGCGCGGAGGTCTCGATGCGTACCGATACCGGCGAACGGATCAAGATGATCGCCCTGTTCGGCACCGACGGGCTGGGGCGCGACATCTATAGCCGGGTGGTCTATGGCGCCCGCGTCTCGCTGTTGGTCGGCGTCTCGGTGGCGCTGATCAGCGTCGCTGTCGGCCTGTTCATCGGCCTGCTCGCGGGCTTCATCCGCATTCTTGACGCCGTGATCATGCGTATCATGGACGGGTTGATGGCGATCCCGGCCATCCTGCTTGCGATCGCCATGGTTTCGCTGTTCCACTCCAGCGTGCTGACCGTGATCGTTGCCATTACGGTCCCGCAAATCCCCGGCGTCGTCCGGCTTGTGCGTGCGATCGTGCTCAGCGTGCGCGAGGAGCCATATGTCGAGGCGGCGGTGACGCTCGGCACCTCGACCCCGAAATTGCTGTGGCGGCATGTGCTGCCCAACACGATCGCTCCCATGATCGTACAGGGCACGTTCATCTGTGCTTCCGCAATTCTCGTCGAGGCTATCCTGTCGTTCCTCGGCATCGGCGTGCCGCCGGAGGTGCCGACCTGGGGCAACATCATGGCCGAGGGAAGACAGGTATTCAGCCTGTTCCCGCATAACATCATCTATCCCGGCGTGTTCCTTGCGGCGACCATCCTCGCCGTCAACGTGCTGGGAGATGGATTGCGCGACACGATCGATCCCAAGATGGCGAAGCGGGTCTGATGTGACCGGTCCGGTGCTCGAAATCGTCAATCTTTCCGTCGCCATCGAGGGCGGAGGCGACAGGCCTCACGCGGTGCGCGGCATCAACTTCACGGTCGGCGCCAACGAGATCGTCTGCGTCGTGGGCGAATCCGGCTCCGGAAAATCCGTCACCGCGCAGGCGGTCATGGGTCTGCTGCCGAAGAACGCGATGCAGGTCGAGACCGGTTTGATCCGCCTGCAGGGCGACGAACTGACCGCCAAATCGGATGCCGAGCTGCGCGCGATCCGCGGCACCCGCATGGCCATGGTGTTCCAGGAGCCGATGACCGCACTCAATCCGGTCGAGCGGGTCGGCGACCAGATCGGCGAGGTGCTGGAGGTCCATACCGCGCTCGATCCAAGGCAGCGCCGCAAGCGCGTGCTCGAGATCATGCGCGCGGTGCATCTGCCGGATCCCGAGCAGATGATCGACGCCTATCCGCATCAGCTCTCCGGCGGCCAGCGCCAGCGCATCATGATCGCGGCGGCCCTGGTGCTGGATCCCGCATTGCTGATTGCGGATGAACCGACCACCGCGCTCGACGTCACGACGCAGGCGCAGATCCTGAAACTGGTGCGGGAAATGCAGGGCCGCACCAAGACCGGGGTGTTGTTCATCACCCATGATTTCGGCGTCGTCTCCGAGATCGCCGACCGTGTCGTGGTAATGCAGCTGGGTCGCATCGTGGAGCAGGGCCCCTGCGAGCAGGTACTGCGCGACCCGCGCGAAGACTACACCAGGATGCTGCTGGCCGCGGTGCCGAGCATGACGCCGCCGAAGCGCGCGCCGGTGAGCGGAGCAGTGGTGCTGCAAACCGAGAAACTGTCCAAGACCTACGGCAGGCGCTCGCTGTTCCAGCCGAAGGCGCGGATCGTCAACGCGGTCAGCGACGTTTCGCTGATGGTACGGCGCGGCGAGACGCTCGGCATTGTCGGCGAATCCGGTTCCGGCAAGTCGACGGTGGCGCGCTGCGTCGCGCGGCTGGTGCAGCCGACCAGCGGCGCGATCCGGATCGAGAACGTCGACATCGCCTCGATGCGGGAAGCGAAATTCCGTCCCATGCGGCGGCGGGTGCAGTTCGTTTTTCAGGATCCTTACCGGTCGCTCAATCCGCGCCGGACGGTTGGCGAAGCCATCATCGAGGGGCCGATGAATTTCGGTCTCGGGCGCAAGGAAGCCTTGCAGCGCGCGCGCGACCTGATGGCGGTGGTGCATCTGTCGCCGGATGCGATCGGTCGCTACCCGCACCAGTTCTCCGGCGGGCAGCGCCAGCGCATCTGCATTGCGCGTGCGCTGGCGATGGAGCCGGAACTCCTGATCGGCGACGAGCCGGTCTCCGCGTTGGATGTCTCGGTACAGGACCAGGTGCTGAAGCTTCTGGACGAGGTGCGCCGCAAGTTCGATCTCGCGGTGCTCTTCATCACGCACGACCTGCGGGTCGCCGCGCAGGTCTGCGACCGCATCGCGGTGATGCAGCGTGGCGTCATCGTCGAACAGGGCACGACGGCGGAGGTCTTTGCGGCGCCCCGGCACGAATACACCAGGGCGCTGTTCGAGGCGGCTCCTGGACGAGATCGGGTATTTTTTGCGGGGAAGGCCGCGGAAGCATGATCGCGTTCGTCGGCCCCGGCTGCACGGCCCGGCGACGCCGGTGTTCTGGAATATCGAAAAGTCGGAGTGAGGGCGGCAAAATCGACTAGGCCGTCATTGCGAGCGAAGAATCCAGGTACCGTCATTCCGGGATGGTGCGTTAGCACCAGACCCGGAATCTCGAGATTCCGGGTTCGATGCTTCGCATCGCCCCGGAATGACGGTGCGTGGATTGCTTCGTCGCTTCCGCCCTTCCTCCTTCGCTCTCCGAGCTTCGGCGGACGCGGTCGCTCGTTGAGCTACCGCGGACAAGTCGCGCCTCGCAATGACGCAGTAATCCTCAGCAGTGGCTGCTTCGCAGCGCTTCGGGCCCGTCGTTCAGGTTCGGCGGGCCGGGTTGCGGCGAGGGCGGCGTGGGGGAACGCAAATCCCTCGCGCGTTCGCGCTCGGGCCCGCTGCGCTGCTCGCTGTGTTTTTCGGCGGCCATATCCATCTTGCTCCATTTGCTGCACTACAACATTTTGTTGCAGGACAACATTTTCAAGCCGAAGCCGTTCCGAGCACCTATTGTTGATCGCCCCAAGGGCCGGAATAGCTCGCAATCCGTCAATTGGGTCCAAATCCTCTTGACAAGTGAGTAAGCTACAGCTTACCGTTAGCTATGGCTTACGGAAGCGCTCTTGCTGTCCTTGCAGATCCGACACGGCGGCAGGTGTTCGAGCGCCTGCGCGCCGGGCCGCGTCCGGTGAACGTGCTCGCCGCGGGGCTGCCGGTCTCCCGGCCCGCGGTGTCGCAGCATCTGAAAGCTCTGAAAGAGGCGGGCCTGGTCGAGGAGCGCAGCGAAGGCGTGCGCCGGATCTATTCGCTCAAGCGCGAGGGCCTGATCGAATTGCGCGAATGGCTGGACAGTTTCTGGACCGATGCGCTGGAAGCGTTCAGGCTCGAAGCCGAAAAATCCCACAAAACTTCAAGGAGTGAGTGAATGAACGAGCTCGTCGCCATCGCGCCCGTGCGCAAAACCGTGTCCGTCAGGGCGCCGATCGCGCATGCCTTCGAGGTCTTCACTAGCGGCCTGACGCGCTGGTGGCCGCACGACCACGGCGTCGGCAAGAAACCCATTCAGAAGGTGCTGATGGAGCCGCGCCTCGGCGGGCGCTGGCTCGAGATTTCGGAAGACGGCACCGAGACCAGCGTCGCCACGATCACGCTCTGGGAGCCGCCGCATCGCCTGGTGATGCTCTGGCAGATCAACGCGCAGTGGAAGCCGGACGCCGCGATGAAATCGGAGGTCGACGTCCGCTTTAGCGCCGACGGCCCGGACGCGACGCGCGTCGAGCTCCTGCACCACAAATTCGAGACCATGGGCGCGGAGGCGGGCGCCTCGATGCGCAAGGACGTCGACGGCGGCTGGCCCGGCCTTATCGAGCGCTTCGTGCAGGAGGCCGAACGAAGCAGGGGATGAATCGGTTTGCTAGAGCATGATCCGGAAAAGTGGAAACCGGTTTTCCGAAAAGATCATGCTCAAACAATCAAACAAAGACATGAGATCATGATCCGATTCAATCTAATCGGATCATGATCTAGAGCCACGCTTCAATAACAAGTGCGAGTGAAGGAGACCATCATGTCGGTATTAACAGTCCACTCAATCCCCGGCAGTCCGTTCGGGCGCGCCGTGCTGTCCACGCTGGAAGAGAAGGGCGCGCGCTATCGCTTCTCGCCGGTGCCGCCGGGCACATTGCGCTCGCCTGAACACCTGGCGCGTCATCCCTTCGGCCGGGTGCCGGTGCTGGAGCATGACGGCTTCCTGCTTTACGAGACCCAGGCCATCCTGCGCTATCTCGACCGCGTGCTGCCGAACCCGGCGCTTACGCCTGCCGATCCCAGGCGCACCGCGCGGATGGATCAGGTGATGAATGTCAACGACTGGTACCTGTTCCAGGGCGTCGCCAACGTCATCGTCTTTCATCGCGTGGTGGGGCCGCGGGTGATGGGCCTCGCGCCCGACGAGGCGGCGATCGAAGCCGCGATGCCGAAGGCGCGCGCGGTATTCGAAGAGCTGGCGCGGCTTCTGAGTGACCAACCGTTCTTTGCCGGTGACGCGATCTCACTGGCGGACCTGTTGGTCGCGCCGCAGCTCAGCCTCTTCACCCTGACGCCGGAATGGTCGGCGCTCGTCGCGCCGCACAACAATCTCGTCGCGTGGCTGGCACGGATGGAAGCGCGGCCCAGCTTCAAGGCAACGACATGGCAGCGGGTGTCGGAGATGGCGCAGGCGGCGTGAAAAAATTGGCGCGCGCAATGTCGGCGCGGCCGATCCGTCAGACCGGAAAGGCCGCCAGGTGTTGCAGCAATAACGCGTTGACGCGATGGGGCGCCTGGTCGGAGGCGAAATGGCCGACGCCGGGGAGCACTTCGAAGTGATAGGGTGCGGCGACGAAATCAGCCGTGCCCTCGGCGGCGATCCGGCCGACGGTGTCGTCGGCATCGCCCCAGATGTAGAGCGTCGGCACCCGGATCGGGCCGAGCGGCCCGCGGATCGCGCCGCGCGCGCGATACCAGGCGAGGGCTGCTTCCATCGCGTCCTTGTTGCCGAGCACGGCAAGATGTTGCTCGATCGCGGCAGCAGGAACGCCGGCTGCGGCGAGACGCTCGCGCAGCCATTTGGCGTCGTCGGCAAGAACAACATCGGCGGCACCGGGCTCGAGAAAAGCCTTGTGGTGGCGGGAGCGGTGCGCCTGATCGCCATCCTGCATTTGCAATGCGCGATTGAAGGCGTTGGGATGCGGCCGCGACAGGATGGTGAGCGACGCCAGCCGCTCCGGAAACCGATCGGCGAGCGCCCAGGCTATACTGCCGCCCCAGTCGTGGCCGACGAGATGAAGGCGGCGCTCGCTGTCACCTGACGCAGCCACGATCGCCATGGCATCGTCCATCAGCCGGTCGATGTGATAGTTGGCGGTGTCGCCCGGGTCCGGCCGCGCGCCCGGCGAGTAACCGCGCTGACTGGGCGCCACCGCGCGATACCCAGCCGCGGCAGGCGCCGCCACTTGCGCGCGCCAGCAATGCATGGATTCCGCAAAGCCGTGCAGCAGCAGCACCAGCCGCGCGCCGGGCTCGCCGGAGACCAGCGCGTCAAAGGCGAGACCGGGCGAGATCGTTATTTTTTCGAGGGCGGGCATGCGATGATCCTGGAGCATGATTGCTTTGAGTTGAATCGGCGCGGATGTTTGGTCCACCTCGCCCCGCTTGTGCGCTGGTGTACACTCCCTGGTTGTGCGATGCTCGGAATGTCGAAATGCAACGCTGATATAACGAAGCAGCTGGCGTCGATCACGTCGATAGCAATGTTGTAGCGAGAGCAGGCCGTGCTTTCCCGGCAGCACATTTCTCCGCAAACGCCAACCGGCGCGACGCTTGTTGCGGACGGCGCAACCTTTCGGGTCTGGGCGCCGGAAGCCGCGGCGGTCTATCTGCACGGCATTTTTGGCGGACAGGTTTTCGATCGGCTCACGGACGACCGTCTGCTGCAAAAGGACGAGCGAGGCTACTGGACCGGATACCAGACCGGCGCGCGCG
>Ga0307282_10000556_pt1 | contig 12112 bp, 9 predicted proteins | sample ER_DNA_121_FD_194475 | JGI IMG/M metagenome (GOLD analysis project Ga0307282, IMG submission 194475) | Bulk soil microbial communities from the East River watershed near Crested Butte, Colorado, United States - ER_DNA_121 | ecosystem: Environmental > Terrestrial > Soil > Floodplain | place: USA...
ACGAGTCGGTCGACAGGACCTGGTGGTCGATGTACCCGCGCCTCGCGTACGGGCTGATCACCAGACCGGGGACGCGGAAGCCGAGCCCCTGAGCGTTCACCGTCGGCGGCACGACATGGTCGTAGAAGCCGCCCCAGTCATCCCACGAGAGGAAGATCGCGGTGCTGTTCCAGTCGGGGCTGCGCATCGAGGCGTTCACGATCCGCGTCGCCCACGCCTGCCCGGCGGCGATCGAGTTCGGAGGGTGTTCGCTGTGGCGGTCGTTGGGAACGATCCAGGAGACCGACGGGAGGGTCCCGTGCCGCGCGTCACGGAAGTACGAACGGGCCGGCTGGACATCGGAGACCTGATGGTCCGCCCACACCGTCCGGAAGCCGGGGAGCGGGTTCCAGATGCCCGGAGTGGTTGCTGACTGCGGACGGGGACGACACGCCATCTGCCCGCCGGCGCAGTCCGGCTGGCTGCCGTTCGCGACGAAGTAGCGCCAGCTCACGTGGGCCTCGTGCAAGAGATAGGTGAGATCGGTCCACGCGTACGGGCGGGTCCGGACGACGTTCGACTGTGCCGCTCGAGCGATGGCGCCCGGCAGGAATCCGAGGTAGGTGGAGCACGTGGTGGGATCGTTCGGGTCGGTGCACCGAGCGCTCCAGCCCGAAACCAGATCGAGGTGGGACGGAAGGCTCCAGGATCGCACCCCTTCGAACAGATGATCCTGCAGGACGAAGTGGTACGCGTATGCCCAGTAGTTCGGGATCTCCGAAGCCGTGTGGTACCCCATCACGTCCGGGGGGGGTCGGCTGCGAAGACGCGCCGCAGCTGGGTTCGTGCGGGTCAGCGACGCAGAGCCGCTGCCGGCCCTCGAGGGACGCTCGGACGAAGCCGTCCATGCGTCCGCCGTCGATGTCCTCTCGAGCGGCCTGAAGCGTATGCGGGCCACCCGCGTCGATCAGGTGAACGTCGTGGAAGGGATCGACACAGTGTCCGAGGCGCGGATCCGGGAGGCAGGCGGACGGTCTCGTTCCCTGCCGCGGGATGCCGTCCGCGCCTGGGAAGGTCCCGAAGTAGTTGTCGAACGAGCGGTTCTCCTGCATGACGACGATCACGTGCTTGATCGTGTGGATGCCGCCAGCGATCTGAAGCGATGGGATCGGTGCGGCCACCACGGTGGCTCGCGGGACCGCGTTCACGAAGACGGCGGCCGCGATCACGGCACACGCCGCCCCCACGATCGCGCGACGGATCCACCTGGTCACCATCGCACCGGGTGCGCCGTCGGCCGTGACCCGGTTCAGGGCGGCACGGAAACGTCATGGCGATGACGCCGACCCGTGATCAGACGGACCGCGCCACCGTCCTGAGGAGCCTCGCGAGCTCGTCCTGTTCCGCGGCCGAGAGCGCGCCGGCGACCGTAGCCTCCTCTGCGTTGAACCGAGGGAACAACTGCTCGATCTTGGTTCGCCCCTCACGCGTCAGCGATACCAGGACGCCCCTGCCGTCGGCCGGATCCTTCCGCCGGGTGGCCCACCCGCGGCCCTCGAGGGTTCGCAGGACCCCGGTGGCGGTCGGACGGCTGATGCCCACCGCGTCCGCGAACGCGTTGGCACCGAGCTCGCCCCACACCCAGAGCACCCACAACCCCACGAAAGACGTCCAGGACAGGCGGTCGGGGGCAAGCACCCTCCCCTCCATGTGGCGGCGGATCGCCGCGGAGCTCCGGAACAGATTGGAGATGGCCCACATCGCGCGGAAGTCGAGGGGGAGGTGCCCGAGTTGCTCGAGCACCTTCCGCTCGTCGGGGAGGAGGCCGTCGACGCTCATGCTCCTTCGCGCGCGAGGCGCTCCCCCAGCTCCCGCGCCACGTCCATCAACGCGAGTACATCGTCGTCGGTCGTCCGGAAGTTGACGAAACACGGCCGGAGCCACACGTCGCCGTCGATCAGCGCCGACGCCAGGTACACCCGTCCGTCGGACTGGATCGCATCCGCCAGGGCCTCGTTGTGGGGGTTCGGAACCACATCGCGCGGCACGTGGCGGATGGGGGTGATCGACAGCTGCGGCGGCGCCTCCATGACCTCGAAGTCCTCGGTGGCCTGCGCGTGCCGGTACAGCAGTTCCGCCTCGTCGAGGTTCCGAGCGATCGCCTCGCGGAACTGCCGCGCCCCGTGGGCGCGGAAGGCGAGCCACGCCTTCAGCGCCCGGAAGGGCCTCGAGTACTCGAGCGTGATATCTGCGGCGTGCAGCTCGTGCTGCTGGTGCGGGAGGTAGCCCTCCTCGTGAGCGAAGGCGCCGGCGAAGGCCCCCGCGTGACGGCTCATCACGACCCCGCATGCCTTGGGGACGTAGAGCCACTTGTGTGCGTCGATCGAGCACGAGTCCGCCCGCTCCAGGCCGCCGAACAGCTCGGGACGGACGGCGGCGGCGGGAAGCCCGTACGCGCCGTCGACATGGAGCCAGACGTCGCGGGGCTCGCAGACGTCGGCGAGGCCCGCGATCGGATCGACGGCGCCCGTGAGGGTCGTCCCCGCGGTCGCGATCACGGCCACCGGCGTGACCCCCGCTGCAACATCGGCGTCGATCGTCGCTGCGAGCAGATCCGGCCGCATCCGACGAAGCCCGTCGAGCGGGATCGCGCGGAGGTTGTCCGAGCCGATCCCCAGCAGCTCGACCGCGCGCGTGACCGAGTAATGGACCTCTTCGGAGCAGTAGACGGCGGGATGACCGGCGATGAGACCCCGGTGGCGCGAGCCGGGCAAGGCCCGTTCTCGCGCCGCCGCGATCGCCGTCAGGTTGCTGATCGTGCCGCCGCTCGTGAACGCGCCGTCCGCGGACGGGTACCCCACGAACTCGGCCACCCAGCGCACCGCTTGGTGCTCCACTACAGTGGCGGCGCGTGCGTCGACGGCCAGATTGATGTCGTACGTCTGCGCCAGCAGATCCCCGATCGTCCCGATCTCCAGCCCCGACGAGCCGATGAACGCGAAATACCGTGGCCGAGGTTGGGCGATCGACTCGTCCAGGATCCTCGCTGCATCGTCGAGCGCCTCGTGGACGGGCACCGGGTCTTCCGGCAGGGCGCCGCGGATCAACTCGCGCACGCGCTCGTCCAAGGCGGGCTCCTCGGGTCGGAACCGGTCGAACGACCGCCACGCTTCGGCGACCAGCTTCGCGGCGTGCTCGAGCGCCTCCTCGCGGGTGGCGTCGAGGCGCAGAGGCCGCTCGGGCTCGTTCATCGATCGACGGTCCCCCACAGGCGATCGGCCACGCGACCCACGAGCTCGAGCTTGCGCCACTGTACGTCCTCGTCGATCCGGTTGCCGATGACGACCGACGCGAACCCACACTGCGGCGAGATCGCGAGCCGCTCCAGGCCCCCGGCGATCCTCGCGGCTTCGTCCATCCGAGCGAGGAGCGTATCCTCGGTTTCCATCGCCGGCGACTTCGTCGACACGATGCCCATCACCATCAGCGCGTCGGCGCGCAGGAACCGGATCGGCTCGAACCCTCCGTCGCGGTCGAGGTCGTCCCATTCGACGAGGAACGTGTCGTACGGCAACGCTCCGAAGACCCGTTCGGCGACGGGTTCCAGCGAGCCCTCGCACATCCAGGAGGAGCGGAAGTTCCCTCGACAGATGTGCAGCGCGACCGTGATGTCGTCCGGGATGTCGCGAAGCACCTCGGTGTCGGCTCCGATCGCCGCATCCACGAGATCCTCGATCCGGTGCCCCCGAGCCGTGAACCGAGCCACCCACGCGGGGTCGACGAGGTACGGATACAGCGGGAAATCGAACTGGATCGACGTCGCCCCGGCACGGATCGCGTCGGCCACCAGCCCTCGCTCGATCTCGACGGCGTCCGATACGAACTCATCCAGCGACCCGTAGCCGCTCCCATCTGCACCGACGACCGTCGTCAGCGGGTGCGTGAAGATCGACGCCGCCGGGAACGTCACCTTGAACGGGAATCCGCCCGACGCGTCCTTCATGAACGCCGCCTCGCGCGCGCCGGGTGCGTCCACGGGTCGGAGCCGATCGACGATCTCGTGGATGCGCAGTTCGACCTCCTCACCGTCGGCGTTCCGGAACACGACCGTCTTGCCTGTCCGCACGCCGGACACCGCGTCGTAGAAGGAGTTCATGAACATCCACCGGCGGAACTCACCGTCCGTGATCACATCGAGCCCGCACGCGATCTGACGGCGGACGGCCTCCCTGATCGCTTCGTCCTCGGTGGCCCTCAGCTCGCTCGCATCTTTCGCGCGCTCCTCTGCGAGCACCGCGGAATGACCTTCGTCGTAGAACCGCGCCACGGCGGCTCGCAGCGCCGCCGGCCGGAGCAGGCTCCCGACCGTCTCGGCCCGCGCCGGGCTGCGGGCGTGCCTCACGCGTCCCACCGGACCCACGTCGACATCGGAGCCCGGAACTCCCACCCCCGGAGCTCGACCGGTCGCGCGGGATCGAGGCGCAGGTTGGGGAGGCGACCGAGGAGGATCTCGAGCGACACGCGCGCCAGATGGCGCCCGAACCATGCCCCCAAGCAGAAGTGCGTACCGATCGCGAACGCCAGATGCGCGCCGTCGGTCCGATGCAGGTCGAACCGATCGGGATCGGTGAACCGGCGCGGATCCCGGTTGGCCGACGAGAGCACGGCGCCGATCAGCGAGCCCTCCGGGAGCTCCACCCCCTCGAGGACGACGGATCTCGTGGTCTGCCGCGTCGAGGTTCCGACGGGACCGCACCAGCGAAGCGTCTCCTCCACGGCCTTCTTCACGAGCGAGCGATCGCTCGTGACCTCGTCGAGTTGCTCGGGATGCGAGCCGAGGGACCAGACCGCGAGCGCGATCAGGTCGCGCGGCTCCTGAAGTCCCCCGGAGAGCATCAGCTTCGTGTTCGCGACGATCTCCGTCCGGCTCATGCGACCCCCGTCCGCATCGTGATGGAGCATCCATGACAGGACGGAGCCGTCGGGCCGTTCTTCCAGCCGATCAAGCACCCGCTCGATCGCGGCGCCGAGCTCGGCGCTCGCGCGATCGGCCGGTGCCTGCTTGTCGGGATCGCCTTCGAAATTCGCGAGACCGAGCATCATCGCCTGGTTCCATCCGAGGATGGCTTCCCAAGGGACCTCCTCGAGCCCGAGCATGAACCGGAGCGACCGGACCGACATCGGGTCGCAGAACGCCGTGAACAGATCCGCTTCCCCACGGTCGGCGATGTCGTCGATGAGCTCGCGCGCCAGCTTCGGGATCATCCCGTGCATCCGCGCCTCGACGTCGCGCGGCCGGAACGGCGCTTCCGTGATGCGCCGGACGCGCTGCTGGTCGGGCCCCTCCGATCCGAGCATGTTCGTGCCCATCGTGCGATTGAGGGTCGACGGCGTCGTTGCACCCGTGAACACGTCCGGCGCCAGATCCACTCCACGGACGTCGTCGTAGCGGGTTACCAGCCACAGCTGTACGGCGGGCACCCAGCTGACGGGTTCATCGTCCCGCAGCCGTGCGAACACCGGATACGGGTCGGTCTCCAGTTGCTCCAGCGTCACGGTCTCGCCGAGGCTCACGGATCCCTCCCAACGGTCGCGCGGCTGAGGTATTTTGGGGCCGAATCATCGCCGCGCGCAAACCGCGCGACGCGGGCGAAGGAGCGGTCGATGGATACGGACGGGAAGCGCCTGCGACTCCTCTACCCGGACATCCACGGTCTCGAGCGGGGGAAGTACCTCTTCGGAGATTGGAGCTCGACGGGGATGGCGGCCTTCTGCATCGGCGTCTATCCGCTCACGCACGACAAGGAGATCCTCGCGATCCCGCGGACCCAGTTCGACGTCGGTCTGCACGATGTCGAGGCGATGCTCGATCGCGAGTCGCTGCGACCGGGATGGGAAGCGAACACCGTGATCGGGCTCGCGGACGTCGAGCTGCACGGCGAGCCGGCGCCCTGGGACACCCGCCACGCCCTCCGGGAGGCGTGCCGAGCGTGGGAGGACATGGGGCTCGAGCCGCAGGTCGCGTTCGAGCTCGAGTTCTACCTGCTGGAGCCCGGCGACGACGGCGGGTGGCAGCCGGTGTCGATCCCCGGGCACCGGGTGTACGGAACGGGGATGTCGGTGGACCCGTCGGGCACGATCGACGACCTCGTCGACGTCGCGCTGGGATGCGGCTTCCCCGTCGAGAGCTGGTGTAGCGAGTACGACAACGCCGCCTACGAGGTCAACATCCGGTACGACGACGCGATCCCGGCGGCCGATGAGGCCTTCTTGTTCAAGTTGCTCGTCCGCGAGATCTGCGAGCGGCACGGGAAGCTCGCGACGTTCCTCGGGAGGCCGCTCGGCGACCGCGGTGGCAGCGGACTCCACATCAACCTGTCCTTCCGTCGGGCCGACGGGTCGAACGCGTTCCACGATCCGAACGATCCCGAGGGCCTCTCCGACCTCGCTCGGAGATGCATCGCCGGGCTCCTGCTCCACCACGAGGGCATGGCCGCGATCCTCGCTCCGCACGTGAACGCGTACAAGCGTCTGCAGCCCGACATGCTGAACGGCTACTGGGCGAACTGGGGCCACGACGACCGCTCGGTCACGGTGCGCGTGCCCCCCGCGCGAGGCGCGGGGACCCGGCTCGAGCAGCGGACGTCGGATGCGGCCGCGAACCCGTACCTCGCGGCGGCTGCCGTCCTGCACGCGGCCCGGCTGGGCGTCCAGAACGAGGTGGAGCTTCCTCCCCCGCAGGAACCGGGCGCCCCGCCCAACACGGACGTTCGGATCCCGCCCAACCTGGATGCGGCGCTCGACGCGCTCGCGAAGGACGACGAGCTGGTCGACGCCGTGGGCCGCGAGCTCGTCGAGGCGTTCACGATCCTCAAGCGCGCCGAGTGGGAGCGGTACCTGGCCTCGGGCGCCGATCCCGCGACCACGGACGTGACCCCTTGGGAGCTCAGCTACTACCTGCCGTTCCACTGACGGCGGTTCGGAAGGACAACGCGTGCGACTCGAGGGGAAGGTCGCGATCGTGACCGGTGGCGGCACCGGGATCGGTGCCGCCACCGCGCGGCGGTTCGCGCAGGAAGGAGCCCGCGTGGTCGTCAGCGGGCGCCGCGAGGAACCGGTCCGGTCGGTCGCGCACGCGATCGGCGGCGTCGCCGTCCCCGGCGACGCGGCCGACCCTGCCGACGTCTCGCAGCTCGTCCGGACGACCCTCGACTCGTTCGGGCGGATCGACATCGTGATCGCGAACGCGGCCATCGCGCTCGATGGTGCGGCCAGCGACCTATCCGACGAGTCCTGGAGACGGACGCTCGACGTGAACGTCACGGCACCCCTGCTGCTCGTTCGAGCCGCGCTGCCCTCGTTGCAGGAGCACGGGAACGGAGCGATCGTGCTGGTGTCCAGCGTCTCGGGCCTCGTCAGCTCCGCCGAATCCGCCGCCTACGTCACCTCCAAGACGGCGCTCCTCGGCTTGATGCGGTCGCTCGTGGTGGACTACGGGCCCCACGGCGTTCGGACGAACGCCGTGTGCCCCGGTTGGGTCGTCACCCCGCTCGGCGACGAGTCGATGGACGAACTCGCCGTGAAGCGCGGCATCTCGCGCGACGCCGCGTACCTGCTCGCGACCGCCCACGTGCCGGCCCGGCGGCCGGCGACCGCGGAGGAGATCGCCGCCTGCTGCCTGTTCCTCGCGAGCGACGACGCTTCGATCGTCAACGGCGCCACGCTGGTCGCAGATGGCGGCCAGATGGCGGTCGATGTGGCGAGCCTCGCGTTCGACGACCCGAGCCGCTGAACGCGACCGTCAGGCCGTCAGTGCCGAGACGCGCGCGACGATGTCCCGGCACAGCGGACCGACCGCCGCCGGATCGTCGGTGAACTGCGATGGCTTAATGCAGATCGAGGTGAAGCCCGCTTCGAGCTGCGGGGGGACCGCTTCCAGGGCTTCCCCCAGATCGGCCACGCCGCCGGCATCGCGGAACGCGCCCCTCGTGCCGCCCACCATCTCGAGATCATCGATGCTGCGCCCGGCCTCCGCCATCGCCGCACGCAGGCGAGCGAGGTCGTCCGGGGTCGGACGTCCGAGGGGATCGAATCCGCTGCCGTAGGCGACCAGCCGGCGGAGCAGGCGGTCGTGCAGGCGCGCCCCTCCGAACCAGAGCGGCGGGCCCTGAGACCGGAAAGGCTTCGGTTCGAGGAAGACATCGGAGAACCGATAGTGCCGGCCCTCGAAGGACGCCGGGCTCATGGCCCATACGCGTCGCCACGCGGCCAGGTGCTCGTCGAGCCGCTCGCCGCGCTCCCGATATGGGACGCCCAGCGCCTCGTATTCCTCGCGGTGCCAGCTGACCGTCGGCTGCACCACGAGACGGCCTTCTGAGAGCAGATCGAGCGTCGCGAGCTCCTTCGCCAAGAGCAACGGATGACGAAGCGGTGGGATCACGGCGCCGGCGACCAGGCGGATGCGCTCGGTCGCGGCTGCGACCGCGGCGAGCAGCAGGAGGGAGCTCGGCCACGGCGACCGCGGGTCTTGGTTCTCCGGCAGCGCATAGTCCCGGGGGTTCTCGGGCTGGCCGTCCTTGCCGGAACTCGACCCGAGCACGACGTGCTCGCTCACCATCACCGCGTCGAACCCCGCGTCCTCCGCGTCCCGGGCCATCCGCACGAGCGACCGCAGGTCCTTCGGTGGCACGAGGGTCCAGTTCTCACTGAGGATCAGGATCATCTTCGGAGGCGTCATGGGACCTCAGGAACGAGGGTCGGGCTGTCGGAACCCGACCCTCATCCTCGTCCGGTCGGCTATTCCTGGTGGGTCCGGAGCTCGGGGAGCGCGACCCGCGCCGGCTCCCGTCCCTTGACCGCGAACATGTAGAGCAGGCCGATCGCGCCCCAGATCAGCGCGGCCCACGGTGCGAGCAACGTCGGACTCGTGACCTTGTAGAACGAACCGAAGATCGCTGCTCCGGTGATGACGATGCCGACGAGCGCCGAGATCCACAGGCCCGCCTGGTTGGGGTGGTCGGACAGGCCGCGGAGCGCACCGACGGACATCAGCAGATACACCACGATCAAGGCGAAGCCACCGAACGTGGCGCACCAGACGAAGACCGAGAAGTAGTGCGGGAGCTCGGGCAACGCGAGGAGCGTGTCGTTCGCCTCCGCGACCACGATCACGACCACCTGGACCACGATCAGCAGCACGATCGCGCCCACAGGCGTCCCGTGGCGCTTCGAGACGGAAGCCATCATGGCGGGGAACCGCCGGTCGCGCGCCATGGCGAACACCCCGCGGGTCGACGCGACCGCCGCCCCCACGTACACGGCGAGCATGTCGAGGAACACCACCAGCAAAAGGATCTTGAGCCAGAACTCGGAACCGTAGGTCGTGCCCGGAGCACCGAGCGCGAACAGGGGTGCCCCGGCGACCTCCGGACTCGTGATCACGTTCAGGTCGAACCCGAACCCGGCCACCTCCACGTAGGAGCCGATCACGTAGAAGAGCGACACGATGACCACGGCGCCGAGAACGGCCTTCGGGATCGCGCGCTTCGGTTCCTTCGTCTCTTCCGCGAGGTTCGCCGCCGTCTCGAACCCGACGAAGATGAGGACCCCGTAGAGAACGCCGAAGAGGACCCCGCTGAAGCCGCCGGGGGTCGGCGTCGGATCCAGCGCCTTCCCGAGATCGTTCCCGCCGCCCAGTTGGCTGATCACCGTGATGAAGAAGGTCAGCACGACGGCGATCGAGATGAGCGCGAGCGTGAGCTGCACCCGCGTCGAGATCCGAACGCCGAAGTACAGGACGACGAACAGGAGCGCGGTGAGGATCGCGTCCCAGATCCAGACGGAGAACCACGGTCCGACCTCGTATGCCGGGAGCAGGTTGTCGTGCACGTATCCGCCGAGCAGCACGCCGAGGCCGACGGTCAAGATGATGGTGCCGCCGTAGTAGAGCCATCCCGCGGCCGCGCCGAGCGTCCGACCCAGTCCGTTGGACACGTAGTCGTAGAGCGACCCGGCGGCGTGGATCCGCTTCGCGTACTGCGCGACGATCCACCCCAGGGCGAACACGCCGATCGCCGCGATGATCACCGCCAGGGGCGCCGAAGTTCCGGCCCCGCGCGCAGCTGCGTTCACCCCGATGATCAGGGGGATGATGAACGCGGTGCTGAACACGGGCCCCATGAAGCCCACGGATTGCGCCAGGACATCGACCAGCGTCAGCCGCTTGCCGCCTAACCGTTCGTAACCGGACCCTTCCTGTTCTGCCATCTCCGAACCCCCCTCCCGCGGGCCTCGGCGGCCTCAGGCCGCCGGGCCCTTCCCGGTCCATCCGTCGCCCGGCCGCTCGAACCACACGTGCGCCTGGCCGGTGCCGACGGACGCCTCGTAGTCACTGAACGGTTCGCCGGGCGCCTGGCATCGCGAGCCGCCGATCGCGGCCGCCATCATCAGGTAGTGACCGAACTTCCCCTCAGGAGCGTGTTTGCGGTATTCGGGCATCCAGTCGATCACGCCCGCGTGGTCGCCCTTCTGCAACATGTCCAGCACGTGCCGGTCGGCGGCCCAGGCCTCCGGTGAGATCAGGTTCCGGCTCGGGTCACTCGCCTCGTGCTGCCGGAGCTCGCGGAACCGGAAGAACCGGTGGGTCATGCCACCCGAGGCCAGCAGGACGACGCGCCGGTCCAGCCCGGCGACCGCCGTGCCGATCAGCTCGCCGAACAACAGGAAGTCCTCGGTCGTGCAGGTCTGGTTGACCGCGACGCTGATCCACGCGGTCGCTGGGTCGCCGAGGTACGTCCAGACGTTGATCGTCCCGTAGAAGATCGGCAGGTACGGGTCGTCGCACGGAAGGATCCAGATGTCGTCGCGCCCTTCCGCCTGGTGTGCGATCGCGCGCGCGAGGCCCGGGTCCCCCGGGATGTCGTACGGGATCGCGCTCATCCCGCGTGGGAGCTCGTGGCTCGTGAAATGACCCTGCCGTCGTTCGTGTGAGGTCACGATGTGCTCGAAGGTCGATTCCCAATGGGTGTCGAAGACGATCACGACATCCGGGTGCAGGCGATCCATCACCTCGGACTTCAGACGATGCAGCCCCGGGACCAGGCTGATCTCCTTGCCCTCGTTGATCTCCAGCCGAACCTCCTCGGGCAACATGATCGTTGGTACGTGCGCGATGAGTCCTGCTCCGACGACCTCACCCATGTCTCAGGTCCTCCCCTCCTGCTCACCTTCCGATGGACGATCGGAGGTCGGCGGCGCCGGCGCGACGACCGTGTTCTTCACGTCTGAGTAGAAATCGAAGCTCCACACGCCCCCCTCGCGACCGATCCCGGAATCCTTCGAGCCGCCGAACGGAGCGTTCAGGTCGCGGACGAAGAAGCAATTGACCCACACGGTCCCGGCGACGAGCCGCTCGGGGACCCGCTGGGCACGGCCGAGGTCCGAGGTGTAAACCGTGGCGGCCAAGCCGAAGTCGGTGGCGTTCGCGAGCGCGATGGCTTCGTCCTCGTCCGCGAAGGGCTGTGCCGTGAGGACCGGCCCGAAGACTTCCTTCGTGAGGATCTCTGAGCCGGCCGGTGCGTCGACGAACAGCGTGGGCCGGTGATACAGACCGCCGAGCTCCGGGGAGACCCCACCGCCGAAGACGAGTCGCGCGCCGGCCGCTTTCGCGCGTTCGACGAATCCGTCGACCCGCTCGAGATGGGCGCGGGTGATCAAGGGCCCGAGGTCCGTCGTCTCCTCGCGAGGATCCCCCTGGCGGATCGCGGCGGCGGCGTCCGTGAACCGATCGATGAAGTCGTCGTAAATGGAACGCTCGATCAGGAGCCGCGTCCCGGCGAGACACACCTGGCCGGCGTTGTCGAACTGGTTGATCGCCTGCGCGAGCGCCGCGTCGGGGTCGGCGTCGGCGAAGATCACGAACGGCGACTTCCCACCCAGCTCGAGCGACACGGGCGTCAGGTTCGCGGCTGCTGCTTGCGCGACCAGTCTCCCGGTGTCGACCGAGCCCGTGAAGGCGATGCGCGCGACGCCGGGATCGCTCGTGAGCGCTGCGCCCGCCTCCTCGCCGATCCCCTGGACGACGTTGAAGACGCCGTCGGGGAGGCCGGCGTCGCGCGCGATGTCGGCCAGGAGC
>Ga0307282_10000557_pt1 | contig 12099 bp, 14 predicted proteins | sample ER_DNA_121_FD_194475 | JGI IMG/M metagenome (GOLD analysis project Ga0307282, IMG submission 194475) | Bulk soil microbial communities from the East River watershed near Crested Butte, Colorado, United States - ER_DNA_121 | ecosystem: Environmental > Terrestrial > Soil > Floodplain | place...
GCGACGTCCGCGTCCGGCGCCAGGACGCTCTCGCCGGCGTCGGCGCGATGCTGGAGGTCACCTCCTTCTATCCATACCTCTCCGGCCGCGACAACCTCGTGTCTGTTGCCCTCCTGCGCGGTGGCGGCGCGCTGTCGCGCGTCGATCCGCTGCTCGCCCGGCTCGGACTGGCGCAACGCGGCGGATCCAAGTTCCGCACGTACTCGCTCGGGATGCGGCAGCGGCTCGGGATCGCCTCGACCCTCCTCGGCGACCCGGCGCTCGTGATCCTCGACGAGCCGGCCAACGGCCTCGATCCGGCGGGTCAGCGCGAGATCCGCGAGCTGATCCGAGAGCTCGCTGGCGAAAACCGCGGCGTGCTCTTGGCAAGCCACCTCCTCTACGAGGTCGAGCAGGTGTGCGATCGCGTCCTCGTGATCAAGAAGGGAAAGCTCATCGCGAGCGGCACGCTCGCCGAGGTCACGCGGGGCGGCGGATCGTATTTCGAGATCGTCGTCGGCGACAAGGCTCGCGCCGCACAGATCCTGCGCGGTCTTGGGCTCAAGGAGATCCGCGAAACGCCCACCGGCCTCGATGTGGTCGCCGATCCGGAGCGCGGCGCCGAGCTCAACCGCGCGCTCGCCTCGGCTGGGCTCTACGCAAGCGCGATCGTCCCGCGCGCGAGCTCGCTCGAAGACGTTTTCCTCGAGCTGACGGAGCCGGAGGCGCCGAATGCTTCGCCTGCTTCGTAGCGAGATCTACCGCCTGAGGCGGCGGTGGATGCCGTGGATCCTGCTCGTGTTCATCGCCGTCATTCCGTTCCTCTTCTACTTCCTCATATGGGCGAGCGTGAACGCGCAGCTCCAGGCGGTGAGGAGCGGGACGCTCCCGGCGCCACCCGGTGGGACCGCGCAGCTCGATGAAACCCTTCGCATGATCGCGCCCGACCGCGTCGCGCAGTTCGGTGTGAGCATCGTGGGCGGCCTCGGTAGCGTGATGCTCATCGTGTTCGCGGCGAGCCACGTCGGCACGGAGTTCGGCTGGGGAACGTTTCGCACGCTTCTCGCGCACGGCGCAAGCAGGAGCGGATTCCTGGTCTCGAAGGCGGCATCGCTTCTTCTCTACGTCATCCTCTTCATGATCGTCGGGACGGTCGCCGCGATCGGGGCAAGCTACACGGTCTCCGCGGTCGCCGGCATCCCGGTCGGGGCGGGCGTCGACGTGCCCGAGGTCGCGCGCGTCGCGACAAAGATCTCCTACACGTTCCTCCCCTACATGGCGCTCGCCCTCGCGATCGCGGTTTGGTCGAAGTCCGCTGGCGCCGGGATCGCGAGCGGCCTGGTGGTCTATTTCGCCGAGTCGATCGTGGCGGGCATCCTCGTGTCGCTCAACAAGGATTACGCACAGATCGTCAACTGGGGTCTTAGCCGCAATGCATCCGCGCTCACGCGAACGGTGAGCGGACAGGGCGGACCGACCTCCCAGGATCCGACCGCCTCGACGCTGCCCGACCCGACGCAGGCCGCGATCGTCCTCGCGATCTACATGGTGATCTTCCTCGCGCTCGCGTACTGGCGTCTCCGGTCGCGCGACGTGACGGTGGGCGGCTAGCTCGGCAACTCGATCGCGCGTGCGGGCTCGAGCTTCAACGATTCCCGTTGTCGCTGCACGATTTCCGTGACTCTCCCGCGAAATGCGTCAGGCATCCCGACCAATTCGGTGAGCTCCCGGATCAATTCATCCTGCGCACGCTGCCATTCGTGCTCTGGATTCTTCGGACGTGACGCCGAAAAGTAGGCATGGGCCTCGCGAGGGCGCTTCGACAACCCGCACGCCACACCGAGGTGATATGCGTGTTGGTCTTTGGCGCGTCGCCATGTGCGCATACTCGAATCAAGCGTTCCGAAAATTTCACGGAGCTTGACCATCTCCTTCGCGGCTGCCCGTGCGATATCGCGAGCGGCCGCGGCGAACTGCTCTTTTGACTCGAACGTCACGAAGCCCTTCGAATTCTTCGCGCTGAACTGCACGCGGATCGGGTCGCCGTACTCGAACACAAAAGTCGAGGAGGGGCGCCAGAGCCATTGCGCACCCACGTTGAGATAAGTGCCCTGCTCGAAACCTGAGGGCTGAAACTCGATGTTCACGATCCACCACCCGTGGTCGTCGACCCACAGACGACTTCTACCGACCTGCGTCGCGCCCAAAGGGCCGAGGATTTCGCGTCCAGCCTGTCCAAGAATCCGCGCCGGTTCGGTCGTCAGCAGATCACCGCGTCGCTAGGTCGACCAGGTTCGGCGCGAGAAGAGCAACGAGAGTCCGCCGATGATGAGGAAGATCGGCCAGATCTGACCGAACGGCAGGTCGAAGAGGAAGATCACGATCAGGGCGACGAGGAGCAGTCCGCCGATGAGCTGGCCGATCGCTTCGGCGGTCCTCCCGGCCTGAAGGCTCGTATATCCGCGCTCCAGCGTGAAGAAGACGGGTAGGAGAATGAAAAGCGCCCACCAGTTGTGGATCTCTCGCCCGAGATAGTTCTGGACCAGGAACACGACGCCGAGGCCAATGAGGGCAACTCCCGGGATCCATGCGCCGTACCGGCTGGAAGATCGAGCGGGCGTCGCATCGCTCACGGCGCCATCCTAGTCGGCGTCCGGCCGGCTCTTTCGCTGCGCTGCGAAGAACTCGCTGAGCTGCCGGTCGACCTCGTCGCGCAGCAACGGGTAGTACCGCCAGCGCGGACGATGGTTCATCCACGTCGCGTCGAGAAGCTCGGCGGCGGAGCGGACGGCGCCCGCCTTCTCGTCCGGAGCGCCGAAGACGACGAGCGCGATCCGCGCGAGGACGGCCGCGCCGGCGCACATCGCGCAGGGTTCGACCGTCACGTACAGCGCGCAGTCCGACAGACGCCAGCGGCCGAGCGCGCGGGCGGCCTCGCGTATCACGAGGATCTCGGCATGGGCGGTCGGGTCCGCATCGATTTCGCGGCGGTTTCCGGCGCGCGCGATGACCGCGCCGTCGCGCACGATCGCCGCTCCGATCGGAACGTCACCGTGGTCCGCTGCGACACGCCCTGCCTCGAAGGCGTCACGCATGAAGCGATCGTCGTCCGACGGGCGCGCGATCGAGGTCGCGTCCGCAAAGGGCGTCCCGTCGTGCGGCCGGTCCGTCATACGCCGAGGTACCGGGTCTCGACATCGCGATCGGCGGCGAGCTCGGCCGGCGTGCCTCTGAACACGATCGTGCCCTTGTTCATCACGAGGATGCGCTGCCCGACTCGAGTGGCGAGTCCGAGATTCTGTTCGACGAGCAGGAGCGCCAGCCCGGTCCCGCGCACCCTCGTCAGTATTTCGCCAACCTGCTCCACGAGCTTCGGCGCGAGTCCCTCGGACGGTTCGTCCAAAAGAAGCACCGTGGGATTCCGCATGAGCGCACGCGCGATCGCGAGCATCTGCTGCTCGCCTCCCGAGAGCTGGTCGCCCCTGACCGCGCGGCGCCGCGCGAGGATCGGGAAGAGCTCCATCACCTGGGGCTCGCCCCAGCCGTTCGCCACTGGGCGCGCGGCGACCGCCAGGTTCTCGCCGACGCTCAGATCGCCGAAGATGCGGCGGCCCTGAGGCACGAGCGCGACGCCGGCGCGGGCGACGCGATGCGGCGGCGCTCCGGTGAGATCGGCACCGTGGACGCGAACCGTGCCGTCTCGCGGTCGCAGAAAGCCCGCGATCGAGGCGATCGTGGTGGTCTTGCCGGCGCCGTTGCGGCCGATGAGCGAGACGGCTTCGCCGCTCGCCACCTCCAGGTCGACGCCCTGCAAGACGTGGCTTTCACCGTAGTACGCGTGAAGGCCCTGGACGGCGAGCGCCGGTTCGGTCATGCGACGGTGAGCGCCTTGCCGAGATAGACGTCGTGGACGCGAACGTCGCCGCGCACCTCGGCCGCGGTTCCCTCGGCGATGACCCTGCCTTCGTGGAGGACGGTGATGCGATCGGCGAGACGGAAGACCACGTCCATGTCGTGCTCGACGATGACGATCGTGAGCGCTCGGTCGAGGCCCGCCACGAGCTCGGTGATCCGTGCGGTCTCGACCGGGGACATGCCGGCGGTCGGCTCGTCGAGAAGCAGTAGGCGCGGGCTCTGCGCGAGCGCGACGGCGAGCTCGAGCTGTCGGCGCTCGCCGTGCGAAAGCGCGCGAACGACGACGTCTTCGCGGCCGGCGAGGCCGACGCGCCCGAGCATCGCGTCGGCGTCCGCGTACTCGGAACGTGGAGGCGCGCGAAACACGCGGTACGGTCCCCGGCGCGCGGCCACCGCGAGCGCGACGTTGTCTCGCGCGGAGAGCGGCGAGAAGAGCTCGGTCCGCTGATAGACGTGGGCGAGCCCGAGCCGCGCCCGTTGCCATGAGCGAAGCCGAGTGACGTCACGACCGGCGAGCCGCACCGCGCCGCCGATCGGTGCGATCTCGCCGGCGAGGAGGTTGATGAGCGTCGTCTTCCCCGCCCCGTTCGGGCCGATCACCGCGCGGCGCTCGCCCTCGGCGACTGTGAGCGACACGCCGTCCAGCGCCACGACGCCGCCGAACGCGCGACGGAGCTCGCGGATTTCGATCATCGCGTTCGCACTCGAAGCCACGCGGACCGCCCGACGCCGACCATGCCCTGTCGCGCGAAAAGCACGAAGGCGATGAACACCAGGCCGAGGATCGCCTCGGAGATCCGAAGCTCCACCGGTAGCAGCGAGGGCACGACACGCTCGATGAAAGAGACAAGGGCGGATCCCGCGATGGGTCCAGCGAGCGTCCCAGCTCCGCCGACGAGGACGGTGACGAACGCGCGCACCGAGTTCCCGAGCCCGGCGTCCTGAGCCGAGACGAAGCGCGTCGAGTACGCGGAGAGAGCACCCGCGATGCCGGCGATGGTCCCCGCGACGACGAACGCGGAAAGCCGCAGGCGCGTCGTGTCGTAACCGAGCGCGCGCATCCGCCGTTCGTTTTCGCGAACTCCGATCAGCGCTCGGCCATACGGCGACCGCGCCAGTCCCCACACGAGGAGCGCAGCGGCGACGAACGTGATCGACACGAGGACGTACATGAGGTCCGGCGAGCTGAAGTCGAGCGTCGCGAGCATCGGCCGGCCGACACCCGAAAGACCGTTCGAGCCACCGGTCACGGCGGTCCATTGAAAAGCGATTGCGAAGACGATTTGCGCGAGCGCGAGCGTCAGCATCAAGAAGAAGATCCCTTCGGAGCGCACAACGAGGACACCGATGACGAGGGCGAGCAGCGCCGCGACCACCGCGGCCGCACCGAGCGTCACCGGAAGCTGATCCGTTCCGAGGCGCTGGCTGGCGATACCCGCGGCGTAGCCACCGGCGCCGAAGAACGCTGCGTGACCGAGGGACGGCATGCCCGCGCGTCCGACGAGCAGATCGAGCGACAGCGCGAAAATCGCGAGGATGAGCGCGTCCCGAAGCAGCGTGGTCGCGAATCGGGTCGATTCCCACTGCGCGCTCCAGTACGGGAACGTCACGAGGGCAACCGCCGCAACGGCGACCAGGGCCCAACGCGCGAGCGGTCTCACCGCGCGATGCGGATCCGGCCGAGGAGACCGGTCGGCTTCAGGAGGAGCACGAGAGCGACGATCGCGAAGATGACCGCGAGCGCGACGTCCTGGAAGAGGACCTTACCGAAGGTATCGGCCGGTCCGATCAACAGACTTCCCGCGACGGCGCCGGAGAGGGTGCCGAGGCCACCGACCACCACGACGACGAGCGAGTACAGAAGGCCGGGATCGGTGTCCATGCCTGGCTGCACGCCGAACACCGGCGCCGCGATCACGCCCGCGAGGCCGGCGAGCGCCGCGCCCGTCGCGAACGTCGACGCGAAGAGCCGATTCGTGTCGATGCCGAGCGCGCCCAGCATCTCGGCGTCCTCGACGCCGGCGCGGATGAGCATGCCGATACGCGTGCGCCGATAGACCACGGCCATCGCCGCGGCGAGGACGACGCCGAAGGCGATCACGAAGAGGCGATAGACCGGATAGACGCCGCCGATAAGCCCGACCGATCCGTCGAGTCCGGGCGGCGCCGATAGCGAGCGCACCTCGCGGCCCCAGAGCTGGCCGATGAGATCGACGATGACGAGGGACACGCCGATCGTGAGCAGCACCTGGTCGAGGTGCCGGCCGCGAAGGCGGCGCAGAAGCAGCGGCTCGACCACGAGACCGACCAGCGCGAGCGCAAGCGGCGCCGCGAGCATCGCGATCCAGAACGATCCCGTCACCTGCACGACCGAGAGCGCGACGTACGCGCCGAGCATGTAAAACGCGCCGTGCGCGAGGTTGACCACGTCCATCATCCCGAACACGAGCGACAGGCCGGACGCCAGGATGAAAAGCAAGGCGCCGAACGAGAGTCCGTTCAGCGCCTGCTGAAATACGAGCTCGAGGCTCACGCGGAGGTCACTTCCCCGGGTCGGTCACCTTGGCGATCTTGTCGCTGATCGTGTTCACCGTCTGCCCGTTCTGGGTCTTCACCTCGCGGATGTAGATGTCCTGGATCGGGTTGTGAGTGGTCTTGTCGAACGCGAAGTCGCCGCGCGGGCTCTTGAAGCTGACGTCCTCGAGGGCCTTCACGAACTTGTCCTTGTCGGAGGTGTCGCCGCCCAGCGCCTTGAGGGCCTCGTCGAGCGCGCGCATGCCGTCGTACTGCTGGACCGTGAAGACATCGGGGAGCAGCGGGTACTGCTTTTGGAAGTCCGCGACGAACTTCTTGTTCTCCGCGTTGTCGAGCTCGACGGCCCAGAAGAGCGAGGTGATCGCGCCGTTCGCGAGATCCTTCACCTCTTTGAGGACGTCCTGCTCGGTGAGGAATCCGGCGCCGTACATCTTGTAACCGGCCGCGGGGAGACCGAGCGAGTTCCAGCTCTTGATGAAGCCGATCGCGTCAGCACCCGAGAAGAAGGAGTAGACGTTCTTGGTCGGCTGGTTCTTGATCTGCGTGACGAACGGAGCGAAGTCGGGGTTGCCGAGCGGTGGCGCGACGTTGCCCGTGGTCGTGCCGCCGTTCTTCTTGAGGCCGGTCGTGAAGTCGGCCGCCGACTCGGTCCCGAACCCGTAGTTCGCGTAGGCGAGGAAGAACTCCTTCGTCCCCTTCGCGGAGAGGTAGTCACCGATCGGGTACGAGATCTGGTACGACGAGAACGATGCGCGGAAGATGTACGGGCTCTTGCACGAGGGCGTGCAGTTCGTGGTGTCGCGCGTGAGCGCGTTGCCACCGGCGTTCGTGTCGATGAAGATCAGCTTCGCGGCGTGCACAGCGTTGCGAATGCCGTACGCGAGCGGCGTCGGAACGACGCCCATCAGCACGTCGACCTGGTCCTGATCAATGAACTTCTGAGCCGCCGCGATCCCCGTGGCGGTAACGTTGGCGTCGTCCGCGTAGACCGTGGTGACCGGCCGATTCGCGAGCTTGGTGTCGTTCTGCCTCAGGTAAAACTCCGTCGCCCGTCGCATCGATGTGCCGAGCTCGGCGTACACACCGCTGAACGGCAGGAGCAGGCCGATCTTGAGCGCCTTGCCCGGTGCGACGCTCGACGATGCGCTCGGCGTGACGGCGCCGGGAGCGCACGCGGCGAGCGCGGCCGCGGAGCTCGCGACGAGGAACTGCCGCCGCGTCAGCCGGTAGGTGTAGCCGCGCTTTTCGGCGAGCTTGTTCTTTACGAATCCACCCATTGCACCCCTCCGCGCTGGTCAGACCGGCGTAAGTATGCCGCCGGTCAAGACTCCCGTTCGAAGAGGGTCGCCAGGCCCTGCCCGACGCCGATACACATGGTCGCGATGCCGTACCGCCCGCGCCTGCGCTCGAGCTCGCGGAGGAGCGTGCCCGCGAGACGCGCTCCCGACGCCCCGATCGGATGACCGAGCGCGATGGCCCCGCCGTTCGGGTTGGTGCGGTCGTCCGGGAGGCCGAGCGTGCGCATGCACGGGATCACCTGCGCCGCGAACGCCTCGTTCAGCTCGATCGCGTCGCACTCTTTCGGCGAGATGCCCGTCCGCTCCACGAGCTTGCGCACGGCCGGGATGGGACCGAGGCCCATGTAGTCCGGATGAACCCCGGCCGAGGCGCTTGCAATGACGCGTCCGAGCGCGCGGAGCCCGAGCGACTCCGCCTTCTCGCGAGCCGCGATGAGCAGCGCGGCCGCGCCGTCGTTGATGCCGGACGAGTTGCCGGCCGTCACGGTGCCGCCGTCCTTGAACGCCGGCTTGAGCTTTCCGAGCTTCTCGATGGTGCTGTCGGCGCGCGGATGCTCGTCGTCGGTCACGAGATCCTTGCCGTTGTGAACCGGCTGGATCTCGCCGGCGAAGAAGCCATCCGCTTTAGCGCGCGCGTAACGGTCCTGGCTGCGCGCCGCGTAGCTGTCCTGCTCGGCACGTCCGACGTGCTCCTTCACCGCGACGTTCTCGGCCGTCTCGCCGAGCGAGATCGGGTGATAGCCCAGGTCGACCATCCGCGGATTCACCAGGCGCCACCCGAGCGTCGTGTCGGCGAGCACACGCTCGCCGCGCGGGAAGGCTTCGGACGGTTTCAGCGTGACGAGCGGCGCGCGCGTCATGCTCTCGACACCGCCGGCGATGACGAGATCGGCCTCGCCGGCGCGAATGCGCCGCGCGGCGTCGTTCACCGCTTCGAGGCCGCTGCCGCAGAGCCGGTTCATGGTGACGCCCGGCACCGTCTCCGGCAGTCCCGCGAGGAGTGAGGCCATGCGGCCGACGTTGCGGTTGTCCTCGCCGGCCTGATTCGACGCGCCGAACACGACCTCGTCGACCTCGGAATCACCGATGTCGGTGCGCTCGAGGACCGCGCGGATGACGTGCGAGGCGAGATCGTCCGGGCGGATCGCAGCGAGAGCGCCGCCGTAGCGTCCGAACGGCGTCCGCACGTACCCGAGGATCACCGCGTCGCGCGGGTGGCGACTCATCTACCTTCCATCTTCGCGGGCCGCTTTTCGCTGAACGCCCTCACGCCTTCAGCGTAATCGTGCGTGCGGCCGGCGCGATCCTGCAGATCGGCTTCGTGATCGAGGAACTCCGCGAACCCGCGGGCCATCGCGGCGTTGAGTCCTTCCTTCGTGAGGGCGAACGCCTCGGTCGCGCCGCGCGCAAGCGTCTGGGCGAGCTCGCGCCATTTCGCCGCGAACTCCGCGTCGGGCCACACGCGCGTCACGAGCCCGATTCGTAGCGCTTCATCAGCCGACACAGGCTCGCCGGTGAGGACCATGTCGAGCGCGCGACCCCACCCGACCAGTCGCGGGAGGAAGAACGCCGAGCCGGCATCCGGCACGAGCCCGACGCGGCCCCACGCCGGCCGAAAAGTCGCAGAGGCCGCCGCTACGCGGATGTCGCACGCGATCGCGACCCCGAGCCCGGCGCCGGCGACGACGCCGTTCACCGCGGCGATCACCGGCTTGCGCATCTCGCGTATCGCGGCGATCGCCGGGTGGTAGCGCCGCCGTAGCTCGTCGCCCAGATGAAGCTCGCCCGTCTTTTCGATCATCGCGAGGCGATCGGCGAGATCCTGCCCCGCCGAGAAGGCGCGGCCCGCGCCGGTGATCACGACGGCGCGGATCGCCGCGTCCGCGGCGCAGTCAGCGAGCGACGCGTTCAGCGCTTCGGTGAGCGGCTCGTCGAACGCGTTCAGCACGTCGGGTCGATTGAGCGTGAGGACCGTGACAGCGCCGTCGCGTTCGACGCGCAGCGGCGAAAGGCTCGTCACTTTCCTTTGAAAACTGCCTTGCGCTTGTTCACGAAGGCGTCGACGCCTTCCTTCTTGTCTTCGGTCGCGAAAAGCAGGTAGAACGCCTTGCGCTCGAACTCGAGACCCGCGTCGAGTGTGGAGTTCCATGCGAGATCGACCGCCTCGGTCGCTAGACGTGCGGCGACGGGCGGCTTCTCGGCGATCGTTCGCGCCAAAGCCTTCGCATCCTCGAGCCACGATGCGGCCGGATAGACCTGCGCGACCAGGCCGATCGCTTTCGCCTCATCCGCCTTGATTCGCCGGCCGGTGAGAATGAGCTCGTTCGCGCGGTACTTCCCCACCGTTCGCGTGAGTCGCTGAGTTCCGCCTGCTCCGGGGATGATCCCGAGGTTGATCTCGGGCTGGCCGAACTGCGCCGTCTCCGACGCGACGATGATGTCGCAGATCATCGCGAGCTCGCAGCCGCCGCCGAGCGCGTACCCCGACACCGCGGCGATGATCGGGGTCCGTATTCGTCGAATGGCCTCCCACCGCGAGGTCAGGTCCTGCCTCAGCATCGAGATCGGGGTCGCCGTGACGAAGGCTTCCTTGATGTCGGCGCCCGCCGCGAACGCGCGCTCGTTCCCGGTCAGGACGATGCAGCGGATCGCGTCGTCGTCGTCCAGCGCGGTGAGCTCCTTGACGAGCTCGCCGAGGACCTCTTCGTTCAGCGCATTCAGGACGTCGGGGCGGTTCAGCTGCACCGTCGCGATCGGTACTTCTCTTGTCGTGATGACTGTGTTGGGCATGCTCACCTCCCCGGCACGGTGAGTGTGCCGCCTCAGAGAGATCGGCGCAGTTCGCGAAAGGCGCGCGCGAGAGCGGGCATCTGGTACCCGGCGGTGCGACCGCTCGGGTTCGGCAGGACCCAGATGTCGGCACCAGCGAGTCGCTCCTCCTGCCGTCCGCCGTGGGCGCGCGGCCGGCCGAACGCCACGCGGTACGCGCCCATCCCGACGAAGGCGACGACCTTCGGGCGGTAGCGGCGGACCTTGGCCGCGATGCGGCGTGCGCCGCGCTCGTAGTCGGCGAGATCCAGCTCGTCCGCGCTTGCCGTCGCGCGATTCACGAGATTCGTCACGCCGACCCGGCGCTTCAACAGTTCACGCCCTTCGTGTGGCGACAGGAGTCGATCGGTGAATCCAGCCTCGTGCAACGCGCGCCAGAACCGATTCCCCGGGCGCGCGAAGTGAAGTCCGACCGCCCCGGACCAGAGGCTCGGGTTGATCCCGACGAAGAGGACACCGAGCCCTGGCGCGATCAGGTCGGGAATCGCCTTGCCGTACGCCGCCCGGAGCTCGCTCGGCGAGGGCCGTTTAGGAACCGGTTGCACCACGCGGCAGTATCAGCATCGTCATCGTGATGCGTGCGCTTGCCTGAGCGGAGTAAATTCCTGTCGTGAACATCGAAACCGCGATCTACGGGCTGATCTTCGGCCTGGTGATCGGGCTCGTGGCCCGGCGATTCGGAGTCCGGCCGCACCCCTGGCGCGAGGCGCTCGCCGGCATCCTGCTCTACGTTGCGTTGTCGCTCTGTCTCATGGCGTCCGGCGTTGGCAGTACCGAGAGCATCACGATCGCGGTGATCGGGTCAGCGCTGCTCACGAGCGCGTGGAAGCGCTTCGCGCATCGTCCGATCTGACCTAGCGGATCTGTCCCTTCGGCGGCGGTTGGCATTTCGGGCAGAGGTACATGTCGTCGAGTCCGTGTCGTGTCTTTACGATCGGCGTGCCGCAACGCGGGCAGGGTTTGCCTTTGTGGCCACGGACCTTCATGTGATCGCGGATCTTCGTCCCGAGCTCCGGCGGCAGATGCTCTTCCACCTGTAGGACTCCGCGCGCGATCACGTCCTTCAGCGCGTGATAGAAACGAGCCATCTCCTCCTCGGACAGCGTCGCGACGCGACGCTTCGGATGGAGCCGGGCCTCCCAGAGGATCTCGTCGGCGTACGCGTTCCCGATCCCGGCGAGGAACGTTTGGTCCTGCAGGAGGTTGCGGACCTCGCGCCGCGTCGCACGCGCGCGTTCCGCGAACTCGCGTCCGTTCCACGGAAAATCGCCGGCCTCCGGACCGAGGTCATCGAAACCGTGGACCGCGCTCGTGCCCTCTCCATCGTCGAGCACATACACCTTGCCCATCCGCTTGTCGTCGCGGTAGCGGAGATCCTTCCCGTTATCGAGCACGAGAGACAATGCGGTCGTTCGGGTGAGCTTCGCCTCGGCATCGGCGAGCTCAAAGACGCCGGCGAGCATTGGATTGGTCACGATCCTGCCGCGATCGAGATCGAAGACCATGAACTTGCCGCGGTGACGCACGCCGCTGAAGCGGCGAT
>Ga0307282_10000558_pt1 | contig 12099 bp, 9 predicted proteins | sample ER_DNA_121_FD_194475 | JGI IMG/M metagenome (GOLD analysis project Ga0307282, IMG submission 194475) | Bulk soil microbial communities from the East River watershed near Crested Butte, Colorado, United States - ER_DNA_121 | ecosystem: Environmental > Terrestrial > Soil > Floodplain | place: USA...
TCCGCCGGCGAGTGGCGGCCCGTCAGCCGGAGGCCGGCGACGACGTTGTCGTGGATCGACATCGTCGGGAACGGGTTCGGTCGCTGGAAGACCATCCCGACCACGCGCCGCAGCTGGACCGGGTCGACGTCGGGAGCCATGATGTCCGTCCCGTCGAGCCGGATGCTGCCCTCGACCCGGGCCGTCGGTGTCAGCTCGTGCATCCGGTTGAGGGTCCGCAAGAACGTGCTCTTGCCGCAGCCGGATGGTCCGATGATCGCGGTGACCGCGTTTGGCCGGATCGTCAGGCTGATGTCGCGGATCGCCTGGAAGGCGCCGTAAAAGACGTTCAGTCCCTGGACCTCGATCGCGCCGGCCGCCGCGACCCCCTCCTCGGGGACGGCCCGGGCCGGCGGCGGGACCGTGGGGCGGACCGCGACGGGGTCGACGGTCGGAAACGGCGCAGGTTGCTCGACAGGCGAGGCGGGAGACTCGGTCATGGTTGTCACCATAGTGAACCTCTAGGAAACGTTCCGGCGGAACGACCGGGCGCGGACTGCGACGTTGATTGTCAGAACGATGAGCAGCAGCAGGAGGGCGGCTCCCCATGCCTGCTGATTGAGGGCCGTGATGGGCGCACGGGCGTTGGTGTAGACGAAGACGGGCAGCGAATCCATGGGCCTGCCGAAATCGCCGACGTTGACCAGACGACTGCCGAGCGCCGTGAACAGGAGCGGCGCCGTCTCCCCGAATGCTCGGGCGACGGCCAGCATGACCCCGGTGAGGATCCCGCTGAGGCCGGTTCTCAGCACGACCGACAGAACGGTTCGCCACATCGGGATCCCGAGGGCAAGTGACGCCTCGCGCAGGCTGCCGGGGACGAGGCGCAGGATCTCCTCGCTCGTCCGCATGACGACGGGGATCATCAGCAGCGCGAGCGCGACGCTCCCGGCAAAGGCGTTGAACTGGTGGAAGGGCAGCACGAGCAACGTGAAGACGAAGATCCCAACGAGGATTGACGGTATCCCGACCATGACGTCCGCCGCGAACCGGACGATCCGGGCGCTCCGGCTCCCGCTGAACTCCGCGACGTAGACGGCTGCGGCAATCCCGATCGGGACGGCAAGGACGGCGGCAAGCGGGATCATCTGGAGCGAGCCGAGGATCGCGGTCGCGGCACCGCCGCCGGTCCCGAGGGCTTTCGGGGTTTTTGTCAAGAGATCGAGGTTGAGCGCCGGCGCTCCGTTGATCACCACGAACAGGATGACCGCACCGAGCGGCACGACGCAGATGAGGGCGGCCAGAAGCGCGACGGTCCTCATCGTCCGGTCGAACACGGCGCGACGCCGATCGGATCGCGAGCGCTGAAGACGCGCCGCGATCGACGGCTTGATTGTCGGCGCCATGACCGCCATGTCAGCTGCGTCCCGGCGGGCCGGCGACGCGCCAGACCAGCAACCTGGCCACGACGTTGAGCGCGATCGTGATTACGAGGAGGATGAAACCCAGGGCAATGAGGCTCGAGGTCTGAAGCCCAAGCGACGCTTCGTTGAATGAGGTGGCGATCTTCGACGCAATCGTCTGGGCCTGATCGAACAGCCCTCGCGGGATGTTCTGGCCGTTGCCGATCACCATCGTCACGGCCATCGTCTCGCCCAGCGCTCGGCCAAGACCCAGGATGATCGCGCCGATGATTCCGGAGCGGGCGAACGGCAGGACCGCCTTCGTGACCGTCTCCCAACGGGTTGCGCCGAGGGCCGCCATCGCCTCTCGCTGGCTGGCCGGGACTGAGCTGATGACCTCGCGCGCGATCGAGACGATCGTCGGCACGATCATGATCGCGAGGATGATCCCGGCGGTGAACAGGCCGATCCCGTACGGCGGCCCGGCGAAGATCGGGATCCAGCCGAAATGCTCGACGGTCCACGCCTCGATCGTGTGCCCGAGGAACGGACCCAGGATGAAGACCCCCCACAGCCCGTAGACGACGCTGGGGATGGCTGCCAGCAGCTCGATCATGAACGTCAAGGGGATCGACAGGCGGCGGGGGGCGAGCTCCGCCAGGAAGACCGCGGTCAGCAGTCCGATGGGTGCGGCGATGATGACGGCAATGAGCGACGTCAGGATCGTTCCGACGACGAACGGCAACGCTCCGTAGACCGCGGCCACGGGATCCCAGACCAGCCCGGTCACGAAGCTGAGGCCGAATGCCCCGAATGCCTCGCTCGAGCTGAGCCACAGCATCAACCCGATGGCGATCAGCGCGACGACCAGGAAACCCCCGGCGATGCGCGTTCCATTCCGGAACAGCCGGTCGGCGGCGCCTCCCGATCCGCCCTCGAGCGAGCGACCGGGGAGTCGAGCGGTTGTCATTGATGCCTCGGATCAGCTCGGAGATTGGCCATGTCTCGCATCACTGGACCAGACCCTTGAGGATCATGCGGAAGCGCCGCGGTCCGAGCTCCGCGGCGCTTCCTGGAGGAGGAATAGGTCACGGCCAGATCGGCGAACCGCCCGTGGTGAACTGGTGGAGCTCGGCGAGCGCCTTGTCCTGGACCGGCTTCGGCAGAGGCGCGTAGCCGAGGGCGTTCTCCTCGGCCTGGCCGTCCGTCAGGGCCCAATACATGAACGCGACCAGGGTCTTGCCCTTGTCCGCATCTTTCTGGTCCTGGTAGACGAGAAGGTAGGTGTATGACGCGATCGGATACGCCGTGGCGCCCTTGCCGTTGATGATCGGCGCCTGCCTGAAGTCAGCCGGGAATGCCGCGGCGGCTGCCTCGGCCGCAGCTGTGACACCGTCTGTCGAACCGGCCACGAACTGGCCGTCGGCGTTCTTGACCTTGGCCGAGGCCAGGCTGGCCTGGGTCGCGTACTGCAACTCGACATAACCGACGGCCCCGTCCGTCTGCTTCACGCCGGTTGCGACGCCATCGTTGCCCTGCGCGCCGACACCCGTCGGCCACTTGACATCCTTGCCTGCGCCGACTGCTGTGTGCCAATCAGGGCTGACAGTGTCGAGATAGGTCGTGAACGCATTCGTCGTCCCGGACGCGTCCGAGCGGTGGACGACGAGGATGGCCTTGTCGGGAAGCGTGGCGCCGGCGTTGTTCGCGGCGATGGCAGGGTCGTTCCACTTCGTGATCTTGCCTAGGAAGATCCCAGCGATGTTGGCGGCGTCGAGGTTCAGATCGGTCACGCCCTGGACGTTGAAAATGACGACGACCGCGCCGAGAGCCGTCGGGACGTGGAGGAGCTTGGACCCTGCCGGAAGCGCCGCGATCTCCGGATCCTTCATCGGCGCATCGGAGGCGCCGAAGTCGACCGTCTGCTGGGTGATCGCCTTGATCCCGCCACCCGAACCGATCGATTGGTAGTCGACGTTGACGTTCGAATACCTGGCGCTGTAGTCCTCAAACCACTTCGTGTAGAGCGGGGTGGGGAAGGTAGCGCCCGCCCCCTGGAGGGTGATGGCCGCGCTGGCCGGCTCGGGTCCGGTCATCGCCGCGGCGCTTGGCGCCGACGACCCATTCGAGGTGGCGGCCGGCGTCTGGCTCGCGGCGCCGGCGGGCGCGCTGGGGGCCGCGCCTGTGCTGGTGCAGGCGCCGATCACGATGGCGGTCGCGAAGGCGAGCACGCCCAGACGCTTTGACGTCGGTATCGTCACTAGGAGTTCTCCTCTGTCCGCGCTCGGGCGCGGGATTCGTCGTGGCCGCGTTTGGGGCGCGCGGTCCTCACTACCGCGCTCGGACGCGGGTCCTTTTGGCCTCTTTCCAGCCCAAGGTTCCCGGCCCGCGCTCAACAGGCGGTTCGTGGGCCGTTAAGGGTTTGTTAACAGGCTCGTCCGACCCAACGGGCTTCGGTCACATGCGGGCGACCGCGGCTATGATCCGTGCGTCCGATTGATCCTGAAGGAGACCTGATGCCCACCGATAGTCCGAAGCCGATGAGCCCGACGGCGGCCGTTGCACGTCACGTTGAATGGCTCGAGTTCGCGCTCGCCGCGGCACGCGATGAGGAAGTCCGGCGCCGGGGCCGCCTTGACAGGGCCACGTCGAAGAACCGCGAGAAGCGCACGGTTCGACTGGCCGAGGTGAGCGCCGAGGTCGTCGAGCTGGCGGCCCTTGTCACCGGCCTCAAGAGTCTTCGCGGAGAGGGCGCCGCACCCGCCCCCAAGCGGCGGACGGGCGCCCGATCGTCGACAGCGGCGCGTCGCACCGGCGGGCGGGGGCGCGGAACCGGGTCGGGCGTTGCGGCGACGTCGAGTGCCGGCGCGCCGTCGACTGCTGCCCCGAAGGCCGCCGCAGCCGCCTCCAAGGCAACCAAGACGTCTCGGAGGGCTGCCGCTGCCAAGCGCCCGACGGCGACCGCGGCGAAGCCTCGAGCCAGCGCCGCTGCCAAGCGCCCGACGGCGACCGCAGCGAAGTCTCGGGCTGCGGCCGCAGCCAAGCCACGAGCAACGACCGCCCGAAAGACGACGCGCGTCGGCTCGAAGTCCTCGACCACGAGGACGCGCAAACCGCGACCTGCAACCGGGACCTCGCCGGCCAGCGCCTCCGCCGCCACCCCGCCGACCGGGCCCACGGTCTGACGCCGACGGCTGATCGGTGACGGGGGAGGCTGCCGGGGAACAGATCGGTGCGGCCGTCGACCTGGGCTCGACCTCCGTTCACCTCCTGGTGGCCCGGGTCATTGACCATCGGATCGAGCCGCTGATCGACGAATCAGTCTTTCTCGGGCTCGGCGCCGCCGTCGAACGAGACGGCGTCCTGGGGAGCGCTGGGCGGATAGGGCTGGCAGACTCACTCGCCGAATACGCGCTCGCTGCCCGACGGGCCGGAGCCACGGCCATCACGTTTGTCGGCACGGAGCCCCTGCGACGGCTCGCCGACGCCGCCCGGATCGTTTCCGAGGTGGACGCCGCTACGGGCGTCTCCTTGTACGTGCTCGGCCACGAGGAGGAGGCCTTCCTGACTCTCATCGGTGTCACCGAGGGCCGGCCAGTCGAGCACGATGTCCTCGTCGTCGACATCGGCGGGGGGAGCAGCGAGTTCGTGTCGGTCGGCCCGAGACAGCGGGCCGTCGCCGTCGGGCTGCGGCTTGGCGCGGCGCGGTTGACTGGTCGACACGTCCAGCGAGATCCACCCGGACCCGACGAGCTGATCCGGCTTCGGGAGGCGGCCGCGGAGGCGGTTGCAGCGGCTCCGTCGTCACGACCGGCCGAGATCATCCTCGTCGGCGGGACAGCCTCGAACCTGCTCAAGATCGTTCCCGACGGGCAATTGAAGCGACGGCTGACGACGACCGACCTGGAGACCGCGTTCGAGGTCGTTGCCGGCGATTCGGCGCAGGCTCTAGTCGAGCGTTTCCTAGTCAGGCCGGCGCGAGCACGAATCCTCGGCGCCGGCGCCGCGATCGTCGAAGCGATCATGAACCGCTACGAAGTCGGCGAGGTTCGCGTGGCCGACGGTGGCATCAGAGAGGGCACGGTCGTCGCCGTGGCTCATGCAGGCTCCGCCTGGCGCGATCGGCTCGAGGAACTGGCCCACGGCTGGGTCAACTGAGCCACGGACGGCCGCGCCTTGGTTGAAGCTGCCCGACCGCCGCGGCCCTTGGGGGGAGAGCCTGCGGCGGTGGGCCAAGGAGTCGCTTACGGTTACGGACCAGTGACGCTCTCGAGCTGGGCGGTCTCGGGATCCCCTGTGATCGCAAGCTCGGAAACGATCCCGATGCCGGGTCCATAGATCTTCTGGTCGTAGGCGCCGGGCTCGAGACGAGTGGCTTCGAGCGTGGTCAGCACGTTCCGGACCTTGCCGTACGGGACGCTGACGGTCCCGCCGCGATCCACGATCCAGGCCGTGTCCTCCGCCTGGCCCGCGAGGTACTCCTGGCGGTACGAGTCGGGGATCTGCGGGTTCGCCTCCATGATGATCCCGGGCTGGGCGCCGTTAACGCCGGCCTCCCAGGAGCCCGACGTGTCGGTCTTGCCGTGCGGCAGGTAGTGGACGGTGTCTTCGCCGAGATACCAGACGTTGCCCTGCTTGTCCTGGGCATACCAGTCGGCGGTCTTCTCGAGCAAGGTCCCGTTGTGATCGGCGATATCGCTCACGACCGTGGTGGTGACGCCGAGGATGACCTTGGTCTGGTTGGTCACGGTCACCGTGTCGCGCTGGGTCTGGCCGTCCTTGAGCCCGCTGTACACGAGCGTCCGCCCGACGGGCAGCGGGTAGTACGGGTTGTCGATCACGGCGACGAAGTTGTTGGGGTCGAAGACCGGAGCGCTGGCGGTCCTGGGGGCTGACGCTGCATTCGCCGCGACCGCTATGGCCGCGATCGCGATCGCCGCGCCGGCCGATCCGGTCAGCAATTTCCTGAACATTTGCGTCCTCCTATCCGTTTTGTCGGAGAGGGACCAGCCTGCCCGATGGACCGTGAGAGGACGGTGAGCCGGGGATGAGAGCGGCCGGAAGAGGCCGATCTACGTCGGGACGCGGAACACCACGAGCGCGCCGCCCTCGTCCTTGTTGCTCGCCTCGACCGAGCCGCGATGGGCCTCGGCGATGGCGCGGACGATGGCCAATCCGAGGCCCGCACCACCGGCGATTCGCGATCGCGATTCATCGGCTCGACTGAATGCCTCAAATGCACGAGGCAGATAGCCGGTCTCGAAGCCGACGCCGGTGTCAGCCACCGCGATCGACAGGATCCCGCTCTGCGCGGACATCTCGACGGTCACGCGGCCACCGGCCGGCGTCTGCCGGAGGGCGTTGTCGATGAGATTCCCGACGGCCTGCCGGATGCGAGCTCCATCGATCCGGGCACGGACGCCGTCCTCGACCGAGGCCTCGAGCACCAGGCCGAGTGTCGCGGCCCGGCCCTCGAAGCTGCCGACGGTTTCGCGAACGAGGCCGCTCACGTCGACCTCCTCGAGCCGCATGGGCAAGCGGCCACCGTCGGCGCTTGCGAGCAGGAGCAGATCCTCCGCCAGCTGGCTCAGGCGATCGGTTTCCTCGCTGGCGCTCCGTAATGCCTCCACGAGCTCCGAGGGCGATCGCGCCCGGTGAAGGGCCAGGTCGAGCTCGGCCTTGAGGTTGGCGAGCGGCGTCCGGAGCTCGTGACTCGCATCGGCGACGAACCGGCGCTCGCGCTCGACGGCGCCCTCGAGACGATGGAGCATCCGATTGAGACTGACACCCAGCGCCGCGAGCTCATCCCGGCCGGCGGGGAGCCGCAGGCGACGACCCGGCTCGGACCCGGATACGGCCTCGACCTCTACACGCATCCGCTCGACGGGCCTGAGCGCAGCGCCGGCGACCAGCCAACCCACTGCACCAGCCAGCAGGATCGCCACCAGGCCGGCAAGCCCGAGCAGGACGAGGAGCCGATCGAGGGCCTCTCGCTGGTCGTCGAACGCCACGCCGACGACGACGACACGATCGTCGGCGGTTGGCATCTCGAGGACCCGAGCTACCAGCGGTTCCTCGGTCAGCGGCACGACCGAGTCGAAGTAGCGTGGGCCGTCGAGGGCTCCCAACCCCGTCGTGGGGACGACCGGACCTGGGCCGAGGCCGGGCGTCGTCGCGAGGACGGTTCCGTCCCGAGCCAGGACCTGGCTGAAGATATCGCCTACATCCGAGGGATCGATCGCCAGGGTGGGCCCGCTCGGCGGCTCCTCCACGACCGCGGTCGCTCTTGGCAGGAGCCCGTCGTCGGCGGCGGCCCGCAGGTCTGCCTCCAGGCGAAGATAGACGAGCGTCCCCAGGCCGAGGACGAGGGCGCCAACGAGGGCGGCGCAGACGATGGCGAGCCTAGCGCGGATCGGCAGTGCCACGGGGGACCTCACGAAGCCTGTAGCCACTGCCGCGGACCGTCTCGATCGAGTCCCGTCGGAACGGCCGGTCGATCTTCTCTCGGAGGTACCGGACGTAGACGTCGATTACGTTGGAATCGCCGTCGTACCCGAAGTCCCAGACGTGCTCGATGATCCGCGAGCGGGTCAGGACCTCGCCCGGACGGCGCATGAAGTATTCGAGGAGCGCAAATTCTTTCGCCGTAAGCTCGACCGCGGCATCGCCCCTGGTCACTCTCCGCGCCGCCGGATCGAGGGCCAGGTCGCCGACCACAAGGACTGCGGGACGTTCGGTCGCGCCCCGGCGCACCAGTGCGCGGAGTCGAGCGAAGAGCTCGCTGAAAGAGAACGGCTTCGTCAGGTAGTCGTCAGCTCCGGCGTCGAGACCCGCGACGCGATCTGCCACGACATTCCGGGCGGTCAGCATGAGGACCGGTGCCCAGCGGCCGCCGGCCCTCAGCCGTCGACAGACCTCGAAGCCATTCGCGTCGGGCAGCATCACGTCCAGGAGGATCGCGTCATACGGGTTCTCGGTCGCGGCCCAGACCGCGTCCGAACCGGTCGCCGCGACGTCGACCGCATATCCCTCCTCCTCCAGCCCACGCTTGAGGAGGCCGGCCATCTTCAGCTCGTCCTCGACGACCAGGATTCTCATCGATGCCGCTCCTCGCGCCCCTGCCCGAAGGCTAGCGCCTGCCAGATGAGAGCCGGATGAGGAACGGAGCGGTCAGAGGCTGGCGATCGTTCGCCCGAGCGAGCGCCGGAACGTCATCCCGGCAACCCCGCGCCACGATGAGCCAACGGTCCTGCGAAGTCTCGCGAGGTCCTTCTCCCGGACCACGAGGTAGCGGGCGATCGCGGCACTCTCGATCGCGCTCAACCCGCCCGCGTTCTCGACCAGGAACGAGCGAACCATGTGGCTCGTCACGTCGGCGTCGTTGAGCTCGCCGAGATGGTCCTGCATGGCGGTGACCCGAGCGATGAGGTTCGCGGCTTCCGGCGCCAGCGCCTCGCGGACGAACTCAAGGGTGTAGCGGAGCCACTTCCCGGCGATCCGCAGCTCGTGGAGCGTCTCGACGTCCGCCCACCGCAGGACCGGCTCGTACGCCCGGACCCCCTGGTACGCGGTGAGGATCTGTGACGCAGCGGTGTCGCGGACGCGGTGCGGCTGGGTGGGAGCGACGGGGACGACGGCAAGACCCTCGTGCCGAACGAACTCGCCGTAATCCTCGAGCCAGCGTTGATAGCCGTCGGAGTCGAGCTCGCGAATGAGGAGCTTGCGGGCATCCTCGCGGTGGGTCCGCCAGCCCGACAGGAGAGGCTCGAGGGCTCGCTGCTCGCTTGTCGGCAGGTCCGCACGGTAGCCATCTGCCGCCTCGAGGAGCACGTCGAGGTCGCGAACGGCCCCGAGCCGGGAGGCCACGTCGCGGAGGTTGCTGCGGTAGGTCTTCGTCCGGCCTGGCCGGAACGCCGGGCCGAAGACGCGCCAGGCGGCTCGCTGGCGGCGGGTCGCGACCCGCATCGCGTGGAGTTCCTCGGGGTCCTTGCCGTCTCGCGTCCCAGCCTCGCGGGCGAGCATCCGGGCGAAGTGGAAGCGAAGGACCTTCCGGCCGGCCTCGGCAATGTGGTCGTCGGCAAGGACGCCCGGCGTCTTGCCGACAACGAGGCGCGGTGCCTCCGGGCCCGGCAGTGTCACTGCGACCGAGTCGGCCGCCTCGACCTCATCCGACTTCGCGGAGGGCGCCGCCTGCGGCTCGGCCTGGCGGCTGGTGAGTGGCCGCTGTGGCGCCTCGGTCGGTTCCGCGGCGACTCCCTCGGCGGTCTCGTTCACCTCGCTGGGATCACTGCCGCTCGAGGCTTCTTGTCCGATATTGGCGCCGGCGCGCTGCCCGGTCGGCCGTTCGTCTGGCTCGATGTCCGGCAGCGGGATTGTCGGCTTTCTGCCCCGCCGGCCGCTCGTCGCGCGAACCGCGGCCAGCGCCGACTCGAGCTTGGAGCCCGTCGACACGACAAGCGCGGGATCGTCGGCGAGCAGGGCGTCCATCCCTTCGAGCTGGCTCTCGTTACCCTGGACGAGCTCGACCTCGAGCTCGACGAACCGTTCGACGACCCGGCTGCGGGCGACCGCGTCGACCTCGTCGAGGCTTAGCTCGACCACCGTGTCGCCCGCCTGGAGATGCCGCTTTCGCCGAAGCTGGCGGATCGTCACGAGCTCGACGAGGGGGGCGTCGCCGCACTGCTCGAGGATGAGCGACCGAGCATCGGAGGGCGGCCAGTCGCGCGGACCGGCCGTCCGGTCTGCTGGGCCCTCGAGCTCCTCGCGCCGATGGAAACCCGAACCGTCGGGCCGACGCGCGATCGACTTGACCGAGACCGTCGTGCTCTTCGCGGTCTGCCGCAATCGGCAGGCGAAGCCGGCCCGGGCCATGGCGCCGTCGGCAGTGTCGAGATAGCGGTCCTCGAGCTGGGTCGAGCGAACCGGTGTGATCGGCACGAAGCCCGCCAGCTCGTCCGCGAGGAGATAGCGATCGCCCGCGGCCTCCTCGCGAAGGCGGTACTTGAGCTCGATTTCGACGGGTCGGGGAGCGGCGGGTGATTCGCTCACGACTCGACCTCAGGCCCGCGGATCGAGGGAGCCGGTTCCCGCGCCGGGCCGTCTCGGCGTCGACGCGAGCGACCCGGCGGCGAGCGCCCTGGCCTTCAGCATCTCGTGGCTGTCGACCGTCCCCGGCACGCCGTTGATGTCCTCGGTGCGGCGCCATGTCGCATCGGCCCCGAGCTGCCACGAGCGACGGTCGTCGGCCAGCATGATGTCGATGATCTCGGCCAGCCGAGCCCGTGCCTCGCCGTCCTCGACGGGGACGACCGCCTCGATCCGCCGGTCGAGGTTTCGGTCCATCAGGTCCGCGGAGCCGATGTACCACTCGGGCGTTCCGCCGTTGGCGAAACCGAAGATCCGCGAATGCTCGAGGAACTCGCCGATGATCGATCGGACGGTGATCCTCTCGGACACCCCCGGCAGCCCTGGCTGGAGCGAGCAGGCTGCACGGCTGATGAGATCGATCCGGACACCCGCCTGCGAGGCCCGGTAAAGCGCGTCGATACATTCCTCGTCGACGATCGCGTTGACCTTGGCGATGATCCGTGCCTCGCGGCCCGCCAGGGCGTGGGCCGACTCGCGCTCGAACAGCTCGAGGAAGCGGCTGCGCAGGCTGTGCGGGGCGACGAGAAGACGGCGGAACGAGCGCTGCCGGGACAGGCCTGTCAGGAGGTTGAACAGGTCGGTCACGTCGGCGCCCAGCTCGGGCCGGCAGGACAGCAAGCCGAGGTCTGTGTACACGCGGGCCGTCCGCGGGTTGTAGTTGCCCGTCCCGATGTGGACGTAGCGGCGGAGGCCGCTGCCCTCGCGGCGGACGACGAGTGCGACCTTGCTGTGCGTCTTGAGCCCGACGAGCCCGTACACGACGTGAGCGCCGGCCTGCTCGAGCTTTCGGGCCCAGACGATGTTCGCTTCCTCGTCGGCGCGGGCCTTGATCTCGACGAGGACGACGACCTGCTTGCCCTGCTCGGCCGCCCGGATGAGATCGCGGACGATCGGCGAGTCGCCCGAGGTCCGGTAGATCGTCATCTTGATGGTCAGGACGTCGGGATCCCCGACGGCCTGGGCGATGAACCGTTCGATCGACGCGGCGAAGCTCTCATAGGGGTGATGGACGAGGAGATCGCCGGCGCGGATGACGGAATAGATGTCGGTTCGCTCATCCTCGTCTGGCGGCACGAGGCGGGCCGGCGTGACCGGGGTCCAGGACGGGCTCCTCAGGTTCGGGCGATCGAGCTCCGTGATCACCCGCAGGCCGGTCAGGTCCAGCATGCCCCGGACGTCGTAGCAATCGTCCTCGCTCAGCCCGATCCCGCGGAGCAGGATCTGGCGGGTCGCTGGCGGCATCGATCGTTCGACCTCGAGCCGGACGGCCTCCCCGAAGCGGCGGCGGCGGAGCTCCTCCTCGATCGCCATGAGGAGATCGTCGGCCTCGTCCTCCTCGATCGCGAGGTCGGCGTTGCGGGTGACCCGGAAGAGGTGATGCTCGAGGATCTCCATCCCGCTGAAGAGCACATCGAGGTTGGCCTCGATGATCTGGTCGAGGAGGACGAAGTGATTCGGTTCGACCTCGATGAGCCGCTGCAGGATCGGCGGAACCTTGACGCGGGCGAAGCGGGTCTCGCCGGTCTCCGGATCGCGAAGGCCGACCGCGATCGACAGGCTGAGCGTCGAA
>Ga0307282_10000562_pt1 | contig 12058 bp, 11 predicted proteins | sample ER_DNA_121_FD_194475 | JGI IMG/M metagenome (GOLD analysis project Ga0307282, IMG submission 194475) | Bulk soil microbial communities from the East River watershed near Crested Butte, Colorado, United States - ER_DNA_121 | ecosystem: Environmental > Terrestrial > Soil > Floodplain | place...
ACCTCGGGCGCCGAGCCGAGGTTCCGCGTGAACAGGTCGTAGTGCATCGGGATCAGCGTCTCGGAGCCGATCGTCGCGGCGAGCCACGCGGCCTCGCGTTCGTTCAGGTTCCCGACGATGCCTCGGGCCTCCCGCTCGGCGTGGCGACCGTTGATCGGCAAGAGGGCGATGTGCGGTCGAAGCGCCCCGACCGTGGCCTCCATCCCCTCGTAGTGGATCGTGTCCCCGGCGTGGTAGATGCGGACGCCGTCCATCTCCAGCACGAACCCGACGAACCGGATCAGCCCCCCGGAGAGCTCCTCCCCGAAGCCGTACGCGTCCGCCATCGTGACGCCGTGCCGGGCCGGGACGGGGCGAACGGCGATGCCGTCGAGCTCGTGGGTCTCGCCCGGCTGGACGCCGAGCACGCGCTCCGTCGCGATCCCGGCCTCGGTGACCATGTCGACGATCGGGGCGGGGACGACGAACGTCGCGCCCGGTGAGGCCTCCGCGATGGCGGGCGCGCTGCCCACATCGAAGTGATCGGCGTGCTCGTGCGAGCAGAAGACGAGGTCGATGCCGGTTGCCGAGGCGGCCGGCAACGCCGACTCGTACCGGCGACCGTGGTGCGGCGACAGGAACGGGTCGATCAGGAGCGTCGTCTCCCGCGATCGAAGCGCGAACCCCGACTGGCCGAGCCAGGTCGCGGCCACGCGACCCGAGCCCGTCGGGAGCTCGCGGAGCCCGTCGAGCGGTGTCCGCACGGTCACATCACCGCCGTCTGTCCGCCGTCGATCACCAGGGCCGCCCCGTGGATGAACGACGCTTCGTCCGAAGCCAGGAAGGCGTACGCGGCCGCGACCTCCTCGGCGAGGCCACGACGCCCGAGCGGGATGTGCTCCCGCTCGTAGGTCTGGATCCACGCCTCGTCCTCGAGCCCGCGATTGAGGGGCGTGTCGATGAAGCCCGGACAGAGGCAGTTCACGCGGATGCCGGCGGCCCCGAGCTCCACAGCCATCGTCCGGGTGAGCTGGAGGACCCCGCCCTTCGACGCGTTATAAGCGGCGTAGAGCTCCTCGCCGCCGAGCGCGTTCGTGGACGCCATGTTCACGATCGCGCCGCCCGCGCCGTCGGCCGCCAGCCGGGGCCCGACGGCGCGGGCGACGAGGAACATCCCGCGGAGGTTGACCGCGATCGTTCGGTCCCACGCATCCGTGGCGGTCTCGAGGAACGGCGCTTTGTGCGCCACGCCGGCGTTGTTGATCAACAGGTCGATCCGCGACAGGGACGCGGTCGCGGCACGGACGATCGCGTCCACGTCGGTCTCGACGCTCACGTCGCCGGCGAGTCCGTCGATCGCTCCGAGCTCGGCGAGGGCCTGGCGCGTCTCCTTCAGCTCCGCCTCCTCGATGCCCGCCACGAACACCCGCGACCGTTCCTCGAGGAAGCGCCGCGCGGTCGCCAGGCCGATCCCGCTCGTGCCCCCGACGATCAGCACGCCCTTGCCGTCGAGGCCGCGCATCACTGCACCTTGCCCCGCGCGGCGATCGCGATCTCGCGTTCCACGGCCCCGTTCCGGATCCCGAACGCCACGTCGAAGAGGTTGACCGTGGAGCAGACGTGGAGCGGGATCACCTGGATGCGCTCGCCGATCGTGAGCTCGGCGTCGCCCACCAGGTGACCGACGCCGTGCTCCTCGGTCATGAAGTCCAGCACTAAGTCGGGCCGGCCGGCGACGACGCCCCGCCCCGGGAAGGGCGGCCCGTCGCCCCCGTCCGACGAGAAGGACTTCGTGCCGCCGTCGATCAGGAACCGTTCGGCGGTCGGCCGCGCGACGACGGTCGTGAGCACCCGCGCCGCGCACGTCTCCTGGGTCGCGATCCCCAGCCGCAGCTGTTGCACATCGTTGAAGACGTACGTGCCGGGACGGATCTCGGTGACGCCGGGGACCGCCGCGGCGATGCGGGCGGTCGGAGTGGATCCGACGCTGATCTCTCGGATGGGGAGCCCCTCATGTTCGCAGCGCTCGGCCGTATCGACCATGTCGAGCACTTCGCGTGTGGCGATCGTCCGGAGCTCGTCGGGGTCGCTCGCCCGGTACGCGTGACCCGCATGGGTCAACAGCCCGACCACCTCGACGCCGGGGACGGACGCGATGTCCAGCGCGAGGCGCGCCGACGGGTCACCGGCCGCGCGGCCCATCCGGTTCAGCCCCGTGTCGACCTCGAGGAGCACGGGGACGTCGCGTCCCAGGTCCTTGCCCACGCGACCGACGCCCTCGGCGACCTCGACTGCATCGAGGCTCACACGCACATCCGCGCGTTCGAGCAGCGCTCGAAGACGGGTCAGCTTCCGCTCACCGACGAGCGGGAACGCGATCAGCAGATCCTCGAGCCCGGCGTCGGCCATGACCTCGGCTTCTCCAAGCTTCGCGACCGTGATGCCGGCCGCCCCGGCCTCCACCTGCATCCGCGCGATCTCGGGTGACTTGTGGGTCTTCGTATGCGGTCGGAGCCGGACGCCCGCGGCATCGGCCACGGCACCCATCTCGCCGATGTTCCGTTCGAGCGCGTCGAGGTCGACCACCAACGACGGCGTATCCAGCTCGTCGAGGTCCATGCTCACCCGTTCGGCAGCCCGTTCGGCAAGTAGAGGACGGCATCGATCTCGACCAGGATGTCGCGGAGCTCCGCGCCCGTCGTGGTGCGCGCAGGTCGGGGTTCGGTCGCGAAGATGTGCTCGTACGTCGCGTTGAACGCCGGGAACAGATCGATCGAGGACAGGAACGCCGAAACCTTGACCACGTCGGCCAGACCGCCGCCGGCCGCGGCGGCGACCGCCGCGAGGTTGCGCAGGGTGTGCTCGGTCTGTTCCTCGATCGTGTTGCCTTGCACCTCGAGCGTCGCCGGATCCAGCGGGCCCTGGCCTGAGATGAAGACGAAGTCGCCGGCGCGCATCGCCTGCGAGTAGGCGCCGGTCCCGCGGGGCGCCCCGTCGGTCCTGATCTCAGCGTTCGGGTCCACGCGCCTCCCCATCGAGCGCGTTCCGTCAGACGGAACGCTGTTCTGCGGTGCTCGTTCCCCGCGTATCTTCACGGAACGGATGCCACCCGGTCAACCGGGATGCGCCACCCTCAGCCGACGGCTCGAGCTGCGCCCGGTGTCGCCGCGATCTCACGGAGCAAGGAGCGGACGACCTCGCGCATCCGGGCTGCCGGGAGGCGCTCCTTCGGTGCGGAGATCGAGATCGCCGCGACCGGACCATCCGCGCCGAAGAACACCGGCGCGGCGACGCACCGGACGCCAGACTCGGACTCCTCCATATCCTTCGCGAAGCCGTCGGTCCTGATCCGTGCCATCTCGCGGGCGAGCGCGTCCGGTCGATCGATCGTGCGGTCGGTGGGGTGCGCCAGCGGGGCATGTTCCGTCGCCCACGTGAGGAGTCGCTCGGTGGTCGGATACGTCCACGCCAGCAGCGCCTTGCCGACCGCGGTGCAATGCGCCGGGTTCCGCCCCCCGACCTTCGAGCTCAGCGCGATCGGCTGCGTCGGTTCGAGCTTGTCGACGTAGACGACGTCGCCGCCGTCGAGCACGCCGAGGTGGATCGTCTCGTTCAGCGCGCTCCGCAGTCGCTCCAGCGTGGGCCGGAGCAGGACGCGAACGTCCAGCCGCCCGTAGAAGTCGAACGCGATCCGCAGGAGTTCCGGGCCCAAGAGGTATCGGCCGTCTTCGCGCTGGGTCGCGAAGCCCCGCTCGCGGAGCGCGGCGAGCGTGCGATGCAGTGAGCTCTTCGGCAGCGAGAGCGAGGTCGCCAATTCGTCCAGGGAGGCCCCCGAACCGTGCCCCCCGAGGACCTCCAGCATGCGGATCGCGCGGTCGACGCTCTCGACGGCCGGAGTATGTTCGCCCATGTCCCGCATGCTATCCCATGCGTTCCGCCTCGCGGAACGCCGTTCACCGTTCGACGGCCCGCGACCCGCCTACCGGATGTCGTCGGGGATGAGCTCGGCATGTGCCTCGATCAGGTCGTCGACCATCGAGACGGTGTCGCTCGTCGTGAGGGTCGCGCCGGTATTCGGGTCGAGCATCGCCGCCTGATACACCAGCTCGCGCGAGCCTTCGACGACCGCGCGAACCGTGAGCTCCACCACGTTCAGGAACGTGCGGTTGAGCGCGAGGCACTGGGACGGGAGGCTCCCGATGCGCGCCGGACGTACGCCCTTCCCGTCCACCGACACCGGCACTTCCACGCACGCGTCCTCGGGGAGACCGTCGATGAGCTCCTCGTTCCGCACGTTGCCGTAGAGCTCGGTCGCCGTTCCCGTCTCGATCGCCCACACGAACCGGGACGCGAGCTCGTCGTTCCGCTCGAGCTCGATCGCCGCTCCGGTATCCAGCGAGGCCTTCAGCTCGTCCCACTCCTGCAGGTTGTCCTCGCTCCGGCGGAGGTACTCGTCGACGGGGATCCGGAACCGCTCGATCTCGTCGTCGTGCGGGAGGAACCACGGGACGTATTCGGCGCTGTGTTCGGAGCTCTCGGTGGGGAAGTACCCGAACCGCTTGAACAGTTCGACCCTGACACGACGACCCAGACCCTCGGGGTCGGCCGCGACGATGTCCCGGAGCCGCGGGTACAGGTCCTCGTCCGTCGCCGCGTCGCGGAACTCGTACACGAAGCATTGGTGGTTGAACCCGGCGGTCCGGAACGCGATCCGATCCTCGGGAACGCCGACCAGGGAGGCGAGGAACGCGTGCGTGTCGCGCACGCTGTGGCAGACCCCGATCGTCTGCGCGGCAGGCCACGTGGAGCCCGCCCAGATCCCCCACGGGACCATCGCCATCGGGTTCGTGTAGTTCAGGAGCAGTCCCTCGGGACAGCGCTCCGCCATCTCATCGGCCATCGCGATCATCACGGGGATCGTGCGCAGGCCACGCATGATGCCCCCGATCCCGATCGTGTCGGCGATCGTCTGACGCAGCCCGTAGCGTTTCGGGATCTCGAAGTCGCGCAGCGTTGCCTCGTACCCACCGACCTGGATCTCGTTGATCAGGTAATCGGCGTCGTCGAACGCGGACCGGCGGTCCGCGTGCGCGGAGACGAGGTGGCCGGCGTCCAGCCGGGCGACGACCTGGTTCGCGGCGCGCTCGGCGTACCCCAAGCGTTCCTCGTCGATGTCGTGCAACGCGAACTCCAGCGCGCCTGCCAGCTCCGGATACGAGCAGAGGTCCGTCAGGATGTTCCGCGTGAACTCCACGCTGCCGGCGCCGATGATCGCGATCTTCGCCACGGCGCGAAGTCTAGGCTGACGCGATGCATCGACCGCGGGTCCGAGACGCGAGCGCGGTGCAGGGCGTGTTCCTCACCATCGGACTGGCGATCGCCGCGTTCTTCCCGTTCCTCGCGCTGTACCTTCGCGACGCCCATGGGCTCGATGAGAGCCAGATCGGCCTGGTGCTGGCGTGTATGGCCGCTGCTCGCATGGTTGCGAACCCGCTCTGGGGTCATCTCTCCGACACGCGCATCGGACGGCTCACCGCTTTGCAGATCGGGCTCGCGGGGTCGGCCGCCGCCGCGTTCCTGGTGAACGCCGCGGCGGCCCTCCCCGCGATCACCCTGCTGATGGTCGTGCAGGCGTTCTTCATGGACGCCCAAGAGCCGAACATCGACGCGATCGCGTTGGAGCATCTAGGCGAGGAGCGGATGTTCGATTACGGACGGATCCGGGGATGGTCGAGCCTCACCTACGCGAGCGGGTGTCTGTTGTTCGGTGCGATCCTGCAGCGGTTCGGTATCCGGTGGGCGATGCCGTTGTACGGGATCAGCGCCCTCCTCGTGCTCGCCTGGAGCACCACGGTCATCCGAGATCGACCGCGCGGCCTCGAGCGGCATGGCCGGCTGGGTTCGCTGGGGGCGGTCTTCCGTCACGCGCCTCGGTTCTGGGGGTTCCTCGTCGCGGCGGTCCTCGTGTGGACCGGGTTCAACGCCGCCTGGAACTTCATCGGACCGAGGATCGAGGATCAGGGCGGCGGGCCGTTCCTGATCGGGCTGGGGACGGCCCTCGGCGGCGTCGTCGAGGTCCCCGTGATGCGAAGCTCCTCCCGCCTGCAACGCCGGTTCGGGCTGCGGCTCGTCTATATGGCCGGGTGCATCGTGTACGGCCTGACCTTCCTCCTGTGGGGTTCCGTCTCCGATCCGACGATCCTGTCGTTGCTCGCCGTGTTCGAAGGCATCGGGTTCAGCCTCTTGTTCACGACCGGCGTGGTGATCGTGGGCAGACTGCTCCCGCGCTCGCTCTACTCGACCGGGAACGCGGTCGGGCAGATGGTCTCGTTCGGGATCGGACCGATCCTCGGCGCGGGGGTCGGGGGGTTCGTCTACCAGCACCTCGGGGCGCCGACGCTCTACCTCAGCGCGTGCGTGCTCGCCCTCGGTGCGGCGCTGGTGGCCTGGTTCGCGCTCGCGACGCCCGCGCTCAGCGAGCCCGGCGTGAGCCACTGACGTGGCTCCGACCTGCCGATTTGCGGAAGACCCATCCCCGCTTCCAGGATGTGCATCCCCACCTGGGAAAAGGGGAACCGATGGTTAGCGCCTACATCTTGATCCAGACGGAAGTGGGCAAGGCCGGGCACGTCACCGACATGGTCCGGGGCATCGACGGGATCGTCTCCGTCGATCCCGTCACGGGTCCCTACGACATCGTCGCGCGCGCCGAGGCACAGGACCTGGACCTGTTGGCGAAGGGGACCGTGATGCCGATGCAGGAGCTCGATGGCATCACCCGAACGCTGACCTGTCCCATCCTGCAGCTGTAGCTGTCCGTGATCGAGCAGCGCGTCGTCGCCAGCGGCGTGCTCACCGAGGACGAGCTGGCGCAGATGCGCGGGATGTTCGCCGCAGCGTGGGATCGAGGGTTCTCCGAGGAGGACTGGGACCACACGTTCGGCGGGCTGCACGTCCTCCGCTCGGTGGACGGCGAGCTCGTAGCGCACGGGGCGGTCGCCGAGCGCACCCTGTGGCTGGACGGCGCTCCGCTCCGCGTCGGGTACCTGGAGGCGGTCGCGACCTGGCCGGCGCATCAGGACCGAGGCCACGGCTCCGCGGTCGTGCGCGAGCTCGACGAGATCGTCCGGCGCGACCATCAGCTTGGCGGACTCTCGACCGGGAGGCCTTCGTTCTACGAACACCTCGGATGGCGCCGGTGGCGGGGTCCGCTCGCCGTGCGAACCGCTGCCGGAGACGTCCCGACGCCGGAGGAATCCGGAGCGATCTTCGTCCTGCCGACACCGGCGATCCCGGATCCCGACCTGGACGCCGCGCTCGTGTGCGACTGGCGCAACGGCGACGTCTGGTGACGATCAGTCGTCGCTGAGGGTGACCGGGAAGGGGAGGGCGATCGGGTCGACGAGCGTTGATCGCCCGTCGGCGTCGAACCGATCCATCCGCAGATCCGAGGGTCGCTCGACCACCTCGGTCGCGCCGGTGAGCGAAAGGTCGATCGCGATCCGAGACACAGCCGGGCCCCACATCATGCCGTGGCCGCACGCGGACGCGATCGACGCGCCGTCGACCTCGGTCCCATCGCCGAGGACGAGGGGACCGATGATCGGGAGATGGTCGGGCGTGTACTCGATCGTCGCGGCCCACGCCTTCTTGAGCCCGAGGCCTCGCGTCGCCGGAACGAACCGGTGCAGGCGTCGTTGCATCGAGCGCAGGTACGGCCAGTCGATCGAACGCCCGGGGCCGGGCAGCTCCTTCGGGTTCGACATCCCGAACAGGAACCCGCCCTCCTCGGGCCGCCAGTAGAGGCCTGCGTCGAGGTCGAACGCCATCGCGGTCGTGTCGGTGTGCAGGGCGTCCGAGCGTTCCGTGACCGCGACCTGATGGCGGACGTACCCGACCCAGGCGCGCGCGCCGGCCGCCGCCGCGACGGCGTGGAGCGCCGGACCACCCGTGAGCAGGACGCGGGGCGTCGCGATCGTCCCGGCGGTCGTCTCGACCGCCGTGACCTCGCGACGCCCCCGGCGGCCGGCGCGCGTCCGGGTCCCGACGAACCCGACCCCTTCGCGTAGCGCGACCGCGGCGCGCTGCATCGCGAGCGAGTACGCACGGACGTTCCTCGGCGGATCGACCCAGCCGTCCGTCGCGACGTAGGAGCCCCCGCGATAGCCGTCGCCGGCCATCGCGGGGATCAGGCGACGGATCTCGTCGACGTCGACCCAGCGGGCGTCCAGGCCGACCGCGCGCTGCATCGCGACGCGATCGCGAGCAGCGCGCTCCCCGCGAGCGGTGGTCGCGAGGATCACGTATCCGCGTTGCATGAAGCCGGAATCGGTGTCGTAGCGATCGCGCTGGCTCCCGTAGAAGCCGATCGACCACGAGCCCAGACGGACCGTATCGGGGGTGCCGCCCTGGGCCCGGACCATCCCGGCCGCGCGGCCGGAGGCGCCCGCGCCGGCCTGCTCACGCTCCAGCACGACGACGTCTCGCACGCCCGCCTCGCGCGCGAACACGGACGCCCATCCACCGATCGTGCCGGCGCCGACGATCACGAGGTCCGCGCGTTCGCGTGGCATCGCCCGTCGCGAACCCTATCCGGTGTCCGGACGAACCCGTATCCGATGGCCACTACGCTTGGGACGATGCAGCTCGCCCCGACGCCGCCGGCGCCGGCAACACGCCGGACCCTGTACGAGGAGATCGTGGCGGTCCTCGCGATCTCGCTCCTCGCGAGCGCCGCCTACGCGATCGTCTCGCTCCTGACCGCTCCCGTGAAAGGGGTGACGGTCGCCGCCGCCAACCCGGATCCGCTGTTCGCGAACCAGGTGCTCGGCTTCGCCTTCGGGTTGGCGCCGGTGCTCGTGGTGGTGCACCTCGTCCGTCGCGACGGTGAGGGGGTCGGCGTGATCGGTCTCGCCTGGGACCGGCCGCGGGAGGATCTGCTCCGCGGGATCGTGCTGTTCGCGGTGGTCGGTCTCGCCGGGCTCGGCATCTACCTCGCGGCGGTGGCGCTCGGCATCAACCGGTTCGTGATCCCCGCGCCGCCGCCGGGACACTGGTGGACCTGGCCGGTTCTGCTGATGGACGCGACCGGGGCAGCCCTCCTCGAAGAGGTGATCGTCCTCGGGTACCTGGTGACGAGGCTCCAACAGGTCGGCTGGACCCCGCTCGCCGCCGTGATCGGGAGCGCGATCCTCCGCGGCGGCTACCACCTCTATCAAGGATGGGGCGGGTTCGCGGGCAACCTCCTGATGGGGCTGCTGTTCGGGCTCCTGTTCCTCCGGTGGCGCCGGACGTGGCCGTTCGTGGTCGCCCACGCGCTGCTGGATCTCGCGGCCGGTGCGGGGTACCTGCTGTTCCGGCAGCATCTCCCGGGCTTCTGAGCCCGATCTGCGGTATCCTCCTCAACGAGGTACCTCATCAAGACCGGCCCCGGCCATCGCGCCGGGGTTCCGTGTTTCCGGGGTCCGCGCCCCATCGGCTGCCGCATCGCTTGCGCCGGAGGGCGGCCCACCCTCACTGCATCTCCCGGGGGACCGTCCGTTCCCAGCGCCGCCGGTGGCGTTCGCGGCCGTCGTCGTCCACGACCAGCTCGATCGCGACCCGGTAGGTGTCGCGGTCGGAGTCGACCCGCACGCGGGTGAACGAACGAACGGTCGCTTCGGGGAACCGGATCTCGAACTCGGACTCGCCGTCGGCGAACGCGCGACCGGGATCGCCCGTCGAGACCCCGACCACGCCCTCGTATCGCTCAAGGACCGACGGTCCGTGTTCCCCGCCGGGAGACTCCCCGCCGTAGCCGGTCTCTGCGCGGAGCTCGTCGTCAGCCTCATGGATGTCGCGGCGCCACCAGTCTCCGTCACCCTGTTCGTTGGGATCGCGTTGTTCCACCTCCGAGGGAACGAGCTTCGGCGCGTCGGTGATCGGTGCGGCTCCCTCCAGCACGGGGAGGAGGAGGACGCCCGAGTCGCGATCGATCGAAAGCACACCGGGCTCCGGCGGCGCCCAGGCGTTCGGCCAATCCGCGGTTGCGAGATCCAGCCGGATCCGATGTCCTTCCTCGAACGTCCACGAGCACGCCTCGAGCTCCAGATCGATCTCCTCGACCGCGTCGTATGGCATCGGCGTCGGGTGCTCCGAGCCGTCCCGGTGGGTGAGATTCAGGAGCCCGCGCACCACCAGGGATGAGCTCCCATCGGGGAACACGTCGCAGACCTTCGCCGAGAGGTAGGCAACCGGAACGCTGGAGGCGATCCGGACCTGGAGCCGGGGATGCCCGAGGATCTCCAGCTCCTCCTCCAGGGGTTCCCACGTGTAGGTGAGCGATCGCTCCTCGTCCGGTCGCTGATCGGCCGGTTGGACCCACGGCATCACGCCCGCGCAGGAGATCCACGCACTCGCGCCGACGTCGCCGCGGATCGCGAGCTCGTCGCCACCGTCCGCCGACGCGAGGCCCCCTGGCTCCGCCTTCGCGAGCGCGAGCTCCGTGGGAACCGCGCGGGCCGGCGGCCACCCCGGCTCCGATCGCCATACCCCGCGCACCTCGCGGCGGAGGGGATCGGGCACGGTGGAGCGCTGTGCGAACACGACGATCGGCGGCTCACGGTCGATGCCGTTGTCGATCCCCTTCAGCCATCGGTCGAACCAGCGCACGAGCTCGGGGTTCAGACGGATGTTCGGCCCCGGCAGCGACGTCTCCGTCGCGGCGTGCGCCCACGGACCGATCAGCAGGCGAACCGGCGCGCGGAACCGGGGGAACGAGCGGAACGCGATGTTCGTGTATCCGTCGGCCCATCCGCCCACGATCATCGTGGCGGCCTCGATGTCTTCGATCGACTCGCGGACCGAACCACGGCGCCAGTACGCATCGCGCCGCTGGTGCTCGATCCACGGGAGCACCCACGGCTCCAGCGCATCGACACGACGGTCCCATTCCTCGCGCCATCCCTCGCCCCAGATCTTCGGGACGGGGGGCAGCGCGTTCATCGCGACCATGTAGGTCGGATAGTCCACGACGTCCAATTGCTTGAGCGCCCCGCCGAAGTGATGGACGTCATCGGTGTAGCGGTCATCGCTCGCGAAGATGGGGACGATCGCCTTGAGCGCGGGCGGGCGTTCGGCCGCGACCTGCAACGAGGTGAACCCGCCGTAGCTGGTCCCGAACATGCCGACCGCGCCCGTCGACCAATCGCGGGTCGCCAAGTGATCCACGACGGCGACGAGGTCTTCGCGCTCCGCGTCGGAGTACTCGTCGGTCGCGATCCCTCCCGAGGACCCCGTTCCCCGCACGTCGAGCCAGCAGACGACGTAGCCGGCATCCGCGAGCTCCGCGTAGCCCGGCCGGTAGGCGGCCGTGAGGTCGTCCTTCCGATACGGGAGCGCCTCCATCACGGCGGGCCACGGCCCGTCTCCCTCCGGGAAGAAGAGCGTGGCCGACAGCTCGACGCCGTCGGCCATCGGGATCGCCACGAGCTCTCGGCGGGTCATCGTGGCGCGAAGGCTACGCTCAGATCCACGCGTTGAACCACACGATCGTGCGCCAATGCAGATCGCTGATGCGACCCGCGGTCAGCACCGGCCAGAACCAGATGAAGACCGCGACGGCCGCGATCACGTAGGCGACGACGAACGGCCGGTAGACGTACGCCTTCGAGATCGCCGGCTCGCCCGTCTCCGGGTTGATCGCGATGTCGCGGGTCTCGCGGTCTCGGACCACGATCGTCGCGTCGGACGCCTGCCGGCAGACGTACGTGATGGCGAGCACCATGAACGGAGTGAGCGGCAGCACGTAGAAGAAGAACGTCGGTCGGGTCACCAGGAACCACGGCAGGAACTGGCCGGCGAACGCGACGAAGATGAAGCCCGCGCGCCAGTCGCGGAGCCGGTACCACATGAACCCGACCCATGGGATCACGACCACGCTCGCCCAGAAGATGATCGGGTTCCCGATCGCGAGCACCTGCTCGATGTCCAGTCCGAGGTCCTTGACGAAGAACGACGTCGGCCGCAGATCCGGGATCCACTTCCACGCTCGCGCGTAGTACGGGTGCGTCGGCGTGTACTGCCCGGTCTTCGGGTTGAG
>Ga0307282_10000563_pt1 | contig 12057 bp, 10 predicted proteins | sample ER_DNA_121_FD_194475 | JGI IMG/M metagenome (GOLD analysis project Ga0307282, IMG submission 194475) | Bulk soil microbial communities from the East River watershed near Crested Butte, Colorado, United States - ER_DNA_121 | ecosystem: Environmental > Terrestrial > Soil > Floodplain | place...
CCTGGTGGGCTCGGTGCGTCGCAAGCCCGTTTCCGTCGCTGAGTCAGGACTGACGTAATCGCAGTCCATCGAATGAATCGTTGTCGTCAGCTCATCGCGCCAGGCGTTGCGATATGAGTCGCCTCGAGGTCTGCCCGTTGCTGGCGCCGATGACGACAGGAGTGGCCGTCAGTGCACGCATCAGTGATCAGTCGGCTGCCACTGCCAGTCGCCCCAGCTGGCTCCCGTGACGAGGCGCTGAGTGTCGGAGCTGAATGCGTTGACAGTCCAAAGCGAAGGCACGTTGTCGTGGTCCTTCTGCGAGACGAGGATCCGGTCACCCTCGGGCGAAAAGCGGAGCGGAGCCATCTGGATGGCGCTGGTCAACTCCCGCGTATTTCCGTTCGCAACTTCCATCACGCGGAGATTGTTGGGGCCGCCCGCATCGAAGCTCCACGTGAAGGCGACTCGATCACCGGTTGGCGACCACACGATGGAATCGGTTCTCTCGGCCAATAGCCGCCGATGGGTCCCATCTGCCGCCGCGACGACGAGAAAACCGCCATCGTTGAAGACGACGTGGGTCCCGTCGCGCGAATACGCGGCGTGATGCGATCGTGGGTCGTCCGACGAAGCACGCCTTGGTGCGCGACCGTCGACGGGCACCACACAGGCCGCGATCACGAGCGACGTCCCGTCGGGCGACCAGACCGGGTCGAAATCGCCGGGACTCTTGCATCCCGGCGGCACGGTGAGCAGTGCCTGGCGCACGCCGTCGAGCCCGTAGATGCCCACCGCTTTGTCGAGCTCGACCCACGTGGCAACACGGCTGGAGTCTGGCGACCATGAGACGAGCCAGCCAGTGCCGGGGAATGACACGACGACGTGGCCTCCCGGATCGGAGACAAAGACCTTGCCGTCGCCAATGGTCCCGGGGCAGTTCTCTTCCCAGGCAGACCGATAGGCCAGATGGCTCCCATCGGGGGACCACATCGGTCCCTCTCCCCAGAAGCTCCCGCATACGCCCGGGCCGCCGCCCGGCACGCCGTCTGCGATCCGAATCGCGTTCCTGCCGTCCCAGTCGGCCACGAAGATGTCGCCGTCGAGGACATAGGCAAGATGGCCGAGCCGACCGGTCGGTTGCGGCGACGGCTGGAGAATCCGGGCCCCGATCAGGATCGCCCCACCGAGGAAAGCCGCGACGACCAGGATCAGCACGATCGCCGTGGACCAGCGCAGACGGAAAGGCGGGAACAGGCGCACGTCAGCGCCGGCGCCGACCCAGTGGGCGCCGAGGGTTGCGAGCCATGCCGGGCGAGGGCTGCGACGGCGTGTTGCATCGAGGACCCGATCGAGGTCACCGGCGGGCGCGGGCGACAGCGCGTCCGCCTCGAACCAGCCGGTGAGGGTTCGGTCGAAGTCGGTGTGGCCGGTCATGCGATCGACTCCGTGGCGACGGTCGGTGTGCGCTCGTCGGCTTCGAGTGCCGCGCGAAGCGCAGTGGAGGCGCGGTTCAGCCGGGACTTGAAGGTACCGACGGCGATCTCGAGGACGATGGCCGCCTCGGCGTCCGGCAATCCAAGGTAGTGGTGGACGACGAGCACAGCGCGCTGCTCGGGAGTCAGCCGGCGGAAGCCTCGCTCCAACTGGTCGCGCATGGCCGTTCGGTCCTGCGCGTCGCCGTCCCCCCGTGCGTCAGCGGCCGTCATGTGAACCTCCACGACCTGGCGCTGCTTGGCGCGCCGCGCCTCCCGATAGCAGGCATTGACGAGGAGCCGATGGAGCCAGGCGTCGAACCGGTCGGGATCGCGGACGGCCCGAATGTGGAGCCAGGCCGCCGTCAGCGATTCCTGGACGGCGTCGGCCGCCCGGTCATCGCTGCGCAGGATCAGCCGCGCGGTTCGATGCAGCCGATCGAACGCGTCCGCCGCGAGCGCCGAAAAGGCGTCGTGGTCGCCGTTCCTGGCGCGAAGGACGAGGTCTCGCTGCATCGGACACCCGGTTCGTGGCGGGCCGGTGGCCGCGCTCACCCATCATGAGTCGGGCGGCAAGCGAGTCGTTCCATCTTCAGCGCACCACGATGGCGAGGCATTCCCCGGGCGAAGGATGGAAGGTCCGAGCGCCTGACTTCGGCACCAGGGCACGCTTGCGAACTCAGGATTCGCCGGCTGTGCCGAGCTGCCGGAACCGCTCGTGCGAGGGGAGTCCTTCGGCATGGTGTTGCGGGCTGGTCGGACCGGCCGGTCGTGACCGGCGGCCCATGGCAGATCAGTGGCGACCACTCAGGATCGGTTGTGAGGGCGGCGGCCGACTGACCAGGCGGATCTGCCCGTAGTCCTGATCCCTGGCTCGCTTGCAACCCAACATCAAGGGGATGTCACCATGCATCGCGTCCGTCAAACTGCTGTCTCGATCGTCATCGCCGGTCTCGCGCTAGCCTCGACAGGTTGCGCGACAGCCGGGGGTGTCCCGAGCTTTACCTACGCACCAGTTGCGCCACAATCCCCAATCACGGAGCCGACCTCAGATGCGACATCCTCGCCCGTCGCGTCGGCCGCGGCACCTTCAGCCTCGGCGGCGACAGGGGCGACCGTCAGCCTCACCGAATGGAAGGTCACGGTCGCCGGCGCGATCAAGTCCGGCAAGACGGACCTGACGATCACGAACGCGGGCGTCGTGCCGCATGAGCTTCTTGTATTCAAGAGCGACCTCAAACCCTCCGCGTATCCGATTGATGCCGCCGGCGATATCAAAGAGGAAGGCGCCGGCGTCAAGCTGGTCAGCGACGGCGACAACATCGATCCGGCGGGCACACAGACGCGCAGCGTCGATCTCGCGCCAGGCAAGTACCTCTTCGTCTGCAATATCCCGGGTCACTTCAAGCAGGGCATGTTCACCGTTGTGACGGTAGGCCCGTAGGGCACCTTCGATCAGGCGCGCGCATGCGGCCAGTGCCGGGAGGTCGAGGACGCCGAGCGAACGGCGGAATCGACATGCGAGGAGCTCTATCGCGCAGGCCCGGCATCAAATAGAACATCTGTGCTGGCGCGCCCGACAGGTGTCGAACGCACGATAACAGTCAGGTGGGTCAATCGATTCGCTGGGCCAGGGACACGATGATTCCCTCGGGTCCGCGCACATACGCCATGCGCCAGATGTGCTCGTACTGACCGACGCCGCCGACCAGGCGGTAGCCGTCCGCGGCAAGCCGGTCGAGGATCGCGTCGAGGTCGTCCACCTCGAACGCGACGTTGCGCAATCCCAGTTCGTTGGACATGGCGTCGGGCGATCCCGGTTCGTGGTTGGGCCGGATGAAGCTCGACAGCTCTAGGCCCGTTCCTCCGTCGGGCGGCCGCAGCATAACGATCTCGCTTCGGGAGTGAGGGATGCCGATGACCGTGTCGACGAACTCGCCTTCCATGGGCATCCTGCCCTCAACCTCGAAACCCAGCCCGACGAAGAAGGCCATCACCGTGTCGAGATCTGCGACCGTGATGCCCACGTGATCGAAGCGTCGGATAGACGACATGGGTGCATCCTCCTGTGTTGTCCGGCCCTGCGGGAGGCGGATTCGGCCAGACGGACGGATGGGAAACTCCGAGCGCGTGGCCAAGCTGCACACCGAGCCGAGTGCGGCCTCTACGAGCGGATCGTCATCGAGGGCCGCGCTTCGTCGGCCTGCGCCTGACACCGGCGGCATACCGGCACGGACTAGCGCTAGCGCTGCCAGAGGCTGTTATGGCGCGCCCGACAGGATTCGAACCTGCGACCTTCGGCTCCGGAGGCCGACGCTCTATCCACTGAGCTACAGGCGCGAGGCCCCGATGATACCTGTCGAGGACTGGGCGCGACTTCGATCCTCGACCCCGTCGAACGCCAGATGCTGCGCGGCGCGAGTCTCAGGGCTTGGAAGTCAGGACCTCGCGCAGGGTGGCGGCGAAGGCGTCGGGTTCGCCCCTCTGGCCGTACTCGCCGCCGAGGAATCCGCCGTGACCGCTCGGGAATACGACCGGTGTTGTCCCGAGCCGCTCGGCGACGGCCTCGGCGCCACGATGGGCCATCTCGCCCTCCGATTCGGCTCCCGCGGCGAGGACGATGCGGGTCGACGCCGCGCGAAGGGCGTCGAAGTCGGGCTGGTAGTGGGTGCACGAGATCATGTTCTGGGCGAGGAGCGGGTCATTCCGCGAGCCGTCATCCTCGGTCGGCAGCCCGAACATCGCAGGATCCGGAGCGGGCTGGTCGACGTAGCCGGCCGGGATCTCGCCCTTGTGGCTGACGAGGGCGATGAACTTGGCCATCCCCGGCCCGAAGCCGCGACGCTTGTATGTCTCGTTGACGTCCTTCGCCGCGGCAAGGGCCGGCTCGCGGTCCGGAAGCACCTGGGCGGTCGGCGGCTCGTGGGCGACGAGGATGCGGACCTGCTCGGGATGATGGGCGACGAGGGCGAGTGCGTTCACGGCGCCACCGCTGCTGGCAAAAAGGTCCACCGGTCCGGCGCCCAGGTCCGAGATCACCCGGTGCAGGTCGTCGGCGTGCTCATCGGGCGTTGACTCGGTGGCGTCGTCGGTCTTTCGACTGCGCTCCACGCCGCGGGGGTCGTACGTCACGACCGTGCGGTCGGAGAAGTGACCGGCCAGGGTGCCGAATCCGGCCGCGCCCATCGGCGACCCGATCATGAGCAGGACCGGCGCCGTACTGGAGCTGTTGCTCCGAACGTCGTAGGTCAGCAGGGCACCCGGGACATCGAGGGTGTGAGTCGTCGGTTTGGTCATGGTTCGGCTCCTCGAGGGACGATCTCGGTATATATCTGTTGGACCCGCCGCGCAGACAAAACTCATCGGCCGGTGGGTATTCGCTCTTGGCGTCATTGCCAGATCTATGGCCCGACCTTAACGGAGGAACTGCACGGGTACGTCTGGCCAGCCACGAGATCCTGCGAAGCGATCAGGTAGTTCCCATGGCCGGGCAGTGTCGTGACGGTGCCGTTGAACCCGGCCGCGCTCCAGATTGTCGCCGCGCTGGTTTTGCGCTCGCCGACGAGCTGTGGCGCGACCTGCGCGCAGGGCGTCGGCCTGGGTGTTGGCGCGTGCGTCGGGCGGGGTGTTGGCACGGGCGTCGGGCGCGGTGTCGGCGTGGCCGTCCGGCGTGGCGTCGGGCTGGGACTTGGGAGCGGTGCCGACGGGGCTGCGCCACCCGGGGCGGCCGGAGTCCCGCTCGGGGCCGCCACGGCGGTCGCAGCGAGTGAGGGTGACGCAGGCGATTCGATGGGCCCTTCGGCAACGCCAGCGGCGTGCGATGGCAGCGGAGACTGCCCAGGACCAGAAGCTGCGCCCGTGACCGCGGCCGGCGTCCCCGTGGCACCTGCGACGTCGCCTGCGGGTCGAAATGGGCTTCCGAGATTGAGCGCAAGCACGGAGACCATGACGATCACGACAAGGAGGGCGACGACGGCGATCGGCGAGCGCAGGTGTCTCCCGCGCCGGTCCCGAGCCAGGTCGCCCTCTCGCAGGACGGCCGCTTCGGCTGCCACGGGCCCGTCGGCTCCGCTTGCCATCGAGGCGCCGCAACCAGGGCACGCCCCTCCCGCCTTGCCCCAGCATCGGTCGCAGGCAAACACGGCGCAGGACGGACACATCCGCAAACCGATCCTCATGAGGGTCGCGGCCGGACCGATCAGGTTGCCGCATCGTTCGCAGTGGGGCAGGGTGGCCCTGCCAGAGGGCGGAGCCAGCTGTGGCCCGCTCACGCGGTGCTTGCCTCGACCCTGATCATCATCGTTCGGTCTCCGGGGCTGTCGGGTGCGCACATATAGTGTCCATCGATGACCGTGCGACGCACCACCGATTTTCTGGTGCCGCTGGCCCCGGCGCTCCTGCTGTTCGTCGTCCTGGCCGCATTCGTCGCCGTGGACCCGCCGACCGGGTTCACCAGCAGTTCCAGCCCGTTTACGGACGAGGCCTGGGACATCATCAACGCCCGCAACTTCGTGCTGTTCGGTCACTGGTCGACCGACGACTGGAACCTGTACCTCCTCAACTTCCCGTTCAGCGTTTCAGAGGCGGCGATGTTCAGCGTCGCAGGCGTCGGGATCGTCCAGGCACGCGTCATCTCGATCGTCGCGACAGCACTGACGGTTTTCGTGCTCGGCGCCGGACTTCGATCGGCGCTCGGTCGGGGACCGGCTCTCCTCGCTGCGGCAGCCTTCGGTTCGGCGGCGCTCGTTCTCTATTACGGCCGACTCGCGTACCTGGAGCCTCTCGTCGCGCTCGGCGTCACGCTCGGCACCGTCGGTGCAATCCGGGCCACGGGTCCGAGCTCGGGTCGATGGGGTGTCGTGTCGGGCCTCGCCCTCGCCCTTGCGATCGGCACGAAGCCGAGCGCTCTCTTCGTCTCGATCGGGTTGCTGATCGGGATCGCCGTCGTCCTCGGACGATCGTCCCCCGCAGCACGCCGATGGTTGATCGGTGCCGTCGCAGCGATCGGTCTCGCCGGTCTCGCCTGGCTGGTCGTACTTGGGCTGGAACATCGGCTGGCCATCGGCGGGGATCTGCGGATCTGGGCCTCGGAACCCTTGGCGACCACTCCCTTCGGCTGGGTCCGGCGCATCCTCGGCTTCCCATTCCGGAACGACCACATGCTCACCCTGGCCGCGCCGCTGCTTATCGGGGCGGGCGTCGGCGCAGAGCTCGCGATCCGTCGTCGGCAGTCATTGACCCCGACCGTTCGCGGCCTTGTCGGCGGCGCAATCGGCTCGTTGCTCCTTGGCTATGCCGTGCTGGCCGCCGTTCCTTATCGGCCGAACCGGTACGAGGTCCCGCTGCTGCCGGCCATGGCGATTCTCACGGCCGTGGCCTGGAACCTGATCGCGCACGCCGTCGGCCGCCGCTGGGGACCACAGCGATGGCGTCTCGTCGGGGCGCTGGTCATCGTCGGGCTCGTCCTGCCTGGCGTGGTCTTGTTCGCGGGCTGGATGCGCGTGACCAACGCCAGCCTGCCTGCGATCCAGACCGAGGTCGCGTCGATCATCCCGCCAGGGGCAGCCGTCGAGGGCATCTACGCGCCGTTGTTCGCCATGAAGGCGCCGGCGATCACCCTTGTCAGTCGACCCTGGGCCGGGATCAACACCGGCGACCTCTACGCTGTGCGGAATGTGCGCTGGTACATCGGTGCGAAAGGAACTCGACCAGGATGGGCAGCCAGCCATCCAACCGAATGGACCGCTCGACAGGAGCGGCTCTGCGCGCCCTGGGGCTTGACGACTGTCTGCGTCTGGCAGGTGCCGTGATCAAGGCCGTTACCCGGCGGCGGCCGCCCGTGGCTGATCCCTCTCCGCCCTGACGAGCCGGCCTGCAGTAATGCGGTCGTCCGCTGAGATAAGGCCATCGATGAGGTCGAGAGGATGGTAGGTCTCGAACTCAGCCCGGACCCGCGCGACGTTCCGGGCAAAGCGTTTGTCGGTCAGGATCCTGGTAACCCCTTTGGCAATCTTCGCCGGCGTCGGGCGCTCCGACTTCAGGTCGACCCCGAACCCGAGATAGTCGATGCGAGCGTTGATGTCGTTCTTGCCTTCGCGGACTCCAGCCGACAGGACAGGTACGCCATTGCTCAAGGCCAGGAGGATGCTCCCGTATCCGCCGTTGCAGATGAACAGGTCGGTCTTCTCGAAGAGGACGCCGAAATCGACGAAGTCCTCGACGACGACATTCTCGTGCGGGTAGCGCCTGCGAAGCTCCGCGGTGTTCTTGCCACCTGTGGTCGCGACCACGAGGTGTGAGCCACCCTTGAGTGCTTCGAGCGCGGGAACGAAGAGCTTCGCTGGGTCGCTGTTGTCGACGGTACCTTGCGAAACAACGATGACAGATCGGTACCGTTGGAATTTCTCCTCGAGCTCGACGGTTCGCGACCGCGGGCCTTTCTTGTAGGGGAGCAGCGATCCGACGAACTTCACGTTCGCGGGGAGGCTACGGCGTGGATAGTCGAAGCCAGGGACGCCGCTCTGGAAGTAGTAGGTGGCGCACCTGCGCGTGAGCTCCAAGAAGTCCCCGACGGCGACCGGTGGCAATCCCTCCATTGCGAGCGTCCGGTTGTACGTCTTCACGCCCTGTCTCATCGTGCTGTTGAGCAGGGCGCGGGCAACGCGATGCACCAACTTGTCAACGATCGTGCGCGCCGGTTTCAACCCGAAGAAGGGTGGCGGCTCCTCGGACAGGCCGACGAGCGGCCCGACGCCGATGGTGTAAACACGCGGGTTGAGCTTGGCCGCAATGAGATGGGCGGCATAGAACCCGGGGTCACACACCAGGGCGTCGAAGGGGAAGGTTTCGCGCGCCTCCAGAATGTCGTGGTAATGGTGTTCGACGTTTGCGACGAAGACCTGCTCGAGATCGAATGAAAGGAGCTTCGGTCCCTTGAGCCCGGCACGCGCGGGGAACAGGTCGGCGATGTTCTCGCCGCTGACCTCTCGAGCACGCTGGAACGGGACGTGTGGGATGCCGAGATCAGAGAGCTTGCTCGCATAGCTCGGGCCGGCGTACCAGCGGACATCATCGCCTTGCGCCTTGAGGTTCACGGCGATGCTGGTCAACGGGTTGAAGTGACCATCGAATGGCATCGTCGCGAAGAGGAACTTGGTCATCACGTGGCCTTCTTTCGCTCGGCTAGGATTGAGATGTCGCTATAGTGCGACTATAGTGCGACTATAGTGTTGCACTATAACCAGTTGGTTGAACGAGTCAAGCGCGGAACAGAGAAGTAATGACCGATATCAAGTCGAAGTCCCAGGCTCGCAAGGAACGGACGCTGGCCACGCGTCGGCGCATGGTCGGTGTGGCCTATCGCCTCTTCTGCGAGAAGGGCTACGTGGCGACGACGATGGAGGCAATTGCGCGGGAGGCCCACGTCGCTGTGCCGACGCTGTACTTCACGTTCAGGACGAAAGGCGCCATCCTGGGCGAGGTCCTGGGGGCCGCGGTCATGGGTTTCGACGAACCGGTGGGTCCCGAAGACGCCCCCTGGTACCGGGCCTTTGAGGCGGAGCCGGACGCTCGGCGGGCGCTCAGGATCCTCGTCGAGAACACTGCACCGATCCTTCGTCGCGTCGCTCCGCTGCTGGCGGCGACCCACGCTGCAGCGAGTGACCCTGAGGTTACGGCGATCAGCGAGTTGAGCGAGGAGAGACGGCGCAATGGCTATCGAGTGATCGTGCGGCAGCTCGCTGCCAAGGGAGGTCTCCGGCAAGAGCTGACAGCGGCGCGCGCGACCGACATCTTGCTCGTGCTCCTGGGCCCCCAATTGTTTGACGCTCTCGAGAGCGGACGCGGCTGGTCGCCGACCGCAACCAATCGCTGGGTTGTCGAGGTGCTCTCGCAGCAGTTGCTGCCGTCGTAGTCATACCGCGGCCGTCGTTCGGCCGACCCTGGCACGATTCAGGGTTGCACCGGCGATCCGCGATCCGTTACGATGGACATACGGACGTCCGTACGTCCTGATGGGTCGGGCCAGCGAGCGGAGAAGCGATGCCTCGGATCGTCCTCGTCGGAGCCGGTAGTGTCGAGTTCACGAGGAACCTACTGGGCGACATCCTGACTTCGCCGGCGCTGCGGACGTCGCAGATCGCGCTCCACGACATCGATCCGGAACGACTGGCGACCGCCGAACGAATGGCGCGCTGGACGGCCGCCGCCCTGTCTGCCGAGCCGACGATCTCCGCCCATCTCGATCGCCGCGAGGCGCTCCAGGGTGCTGACTTCGTCGTGAACACGATCCAGGTCGGCGGAGCGCGAGCCACACAACTCGATTTCGACGTGCCGGCCCGGTTCGGGCTTCGCTATACGATCGCCGACACGGTCGGGGTTGGTGGTGTCTTCCGCGGCCTCCGGACGATCCCCGTCGTCCTCGGGATCGCCCGCGACATGGAGGAGATCTGTCCCGACGCCTGGCTCCTGAACTACACGAACCCGCTGGCGGTGCTCGTTCGGGCCGTCTCCGAGGCGACCTCGATCCGGGTCGTCGGCTTGTGCCACTCCGTCTTCTGGACGGTCGATCGGCTCGCCGGGTATCTCGGGCTTCCGCGCGACGAGGTCGACGCGGCGACCGCCGGTCTCAACCACCATGCGTTCATCCTCCGGCTCGAGCACCGCGGCCGCGACCTCTACCCGGATCTCCGCGCGTTCGTCGAGGCCGGCCGAACCCCCGATGGCGACCTCGTCCGGGCCGACCTCTTCCGACGACTCGGCTTCTACCCGACCGAGTCGTCCGAGCACCACGCCGAGTACAACCCGTGGTACATCGGCAAGCGCGATGCCGCCGGCGACGCCGTCGAGCGCTTCCACATCCCGATCGGCGAATACCTCACCCGCGTCTCGCACAACCTCGACGAGTACGCCGAGACGAAACGGATGCTGGACGCGGGCGAACCGTTCGAGATCGAGCGGAGCGGCGAGTACGCGGCGACGATCGCCGAAGCGATGACCACCGGTGCGCCGGCCCGGATCGTCGTCAACGCGATGAACCGTGGCGCGCTGATCCCCAATCTCGACGCGGATGCCTGCGTTGAAGTCCCGGGTCTCGTCGACGGCCTGGGCGTCCATCCGGTCGCGATGGGGCCACTGCCGCTCCACCTCGCGGCATACGTCCGCGGCGCGGTCGATATGCAGGGCCTGACCGTCCGCGCCGCCCTCGATCGCGATCGCGCGGCGATCGGCCACGCGGTCATGACCGACCCGATCATCCAGAACCACCTGACCCTCGACGACGCCTGGCGCCTGACCGAGGAAATGATCGAAGCCGAGACGGAATGGCTGCCCGCCTGGCTCGGCGGTTCCGCAGCCGAATGAAGGAGGAGCACGCGATGTTCAGCGACCGAACTGCAATCGGCGGCGCCCGACGCCGGCGGCTGCTCGCCCTCGTCGGTGGTTTGGCGATCGTGATCTCCGCCTGCGGCGGATCGACGGCCCCGACGCCCGGCGCCGCTCAGACGGCCGCGCCAACCGCGAGCCAGGCGAGCGAGCCGAGCGCGCCCGCATCAGCTGCCCCGAGCGATGCCGGCTACACGGGTCCCGAGGCCACGATCACCTACTCCATCTGGGGTGACCCGCAGGAGATCAAGAACCAGCAGGCGATCGTCGACGCGTTCCATGCGACGACCCCGAAGATCACCGTCAAGGTCACGGTGTCCGACTGGGAGCCCTACTGGGACAAGCTCCAGACATCCATCGCCGGCGGCGATGCGCCCGACGTCTTCGCGATGGACGGGCCGCTGTTCCCCGACTATCAGACCCGCGACGTCCTGCTGGACCTCAAGCCGTTCATCGACCGGGACGGCTACGACCTCGGCCAGCTCGCGGACCAGGCCGTCTCGGACTTCAAGACGCCGGACGGCCAGTTCGGAGTCCCGCGCGACCTCAACGTCGTCGCGCTCTACTACAACAAGAAGATGTTCGATACGGCCGGCATCCCGTATCCGGACGACACCTGGGACTGGGCCAAGCTGGTCGAAGTGGCAAAGCAGTTGACGCTCAAGGGCGCCGGTGGCAAGACGAGCCAGTGGGGCTTCTACACCGAGACGACCGACATGGAGAACTACTGGTCGGAGCTCGTCTGGCAGAACGGCGGCGACATCATCTCGCCCGATCACAAGACGAGCCTGGTCGGCAGCGACCAGGCGGCCGGCGGGATCCAGTTCCTCCAGGATCTGATCTGGAAGGACAAGGTGATGCCCGACGCCTCGATCACTGATGCGCTTGGTGACGCATTCGAGCAGGGCCAGGCGGCGATGGAGGCCAACGGCTCGTGGCTGGTCGCGACCCACCAGTCGGCCGGCCTCGACTTCGGGATAGCGCCGCTGCCGAAGGGCCCGGCCGGTCAGGCGACGTCGATCAATCCAACCGGCGCCGTTGTCTACAAGGGCACGAAGAATCCGGAAGCCGCCTGGGCGTTCGTGAAGTACCTCGCGAGCCCGGCCGCGCAGACGAAGCTCATGGAGCTCAAGGCGTCGCTGCCTGCCAACAAGGCGGTCCTCACCGGCCCGTTCGCGACGTCCTTCGACGGCGCCAAGGTCCTTGCCGACGCGATCGGCTA
>Ga0307282_10000564_pt1 | contig 12048 bp, 13 predicted proteins | sample ER_DNA_121_FD_194475 | JGI IMG/M metagenome (GOLD analysis project Ga0307282, IMG submission 194475) | Bulk soil microbial communities from the East River watershed near Crested Butte, Colorado, United States - ER_DNA_121 | ecosystem: Environmental > Terrestrial > Soil > Floodplain | place...
ATCCGGCCGTACGTCGTCTTCGCCTCGGCGAAGCCGTAGTCGATGTCGGCGCGGATCGTGTGCAGAGGTACGCGCCCCTCGGAATAGCTCTCCGAGCGGCTCATCTCGGTGCCGGCGAGCCGGCCGCCGCACTGCACCTTCACGCCCTGCGCGCCGGAGCGGATCGCGGAGGCCAGCGAGCGCTTCATCGCGCGGCGGAAGCTGACGCGGTTCTCGAGCTGCTCGGCGATCGACTGGGCGACGAGCTTCGCATCGAGCTCGGGCCGCTTGATCTCGTTGATGTTGATGTGCACGGCCTTGTTGGTCATGCCGTGGATGTCCTTGCGGAGCGCGTCCACCTCGACGCCGGACTTGCCGATCACGATCCCCGGCCGCGCGGTGTAGATGTCGATCGTGATCCGCTGGGCGTCCTTGCGGATCAGGATGTCCGACAGGCCCGCGTGCGAGAGCTTGTTCTGGATGTGCTCGCGGATCTTGATGTCCTCGAGCAGGTAGGCCGGGAACTCCTTCGCGCCCGTGTACCAGTTCGACTTCCAGTCGTGGATGACGCCGACGCGCAGACCGCCGGGGTGGACTTTTTGGCCCATTAGGCCTTGGCCTCCTTCTTCTTGGCGGGTGCCTTGCGCTTGGCTGCCGGCTTCTTCGCGGCCGCCTTCGGCTTGGGCTTGGGCTCCTCGGCCTTCGCCTCTTCCTTTGGTGCAGGCGGCAGCGGTGCCGGCTCCGGCGCGCGCTTCGGCGCGGCCAGCGTGACCGTGATGTGGCAGGTCGGCTTCTGGATCCGGACGCCGCGGCCGCGCGCGCGGGCGCGGAAGCGCTTGATCACCGGGCCCTCGTCCACGAAGGCTGCCGAGACGACGAGCTCGTCGCCGCGCAGGTTGTGGTTGGCCTCGGCGTTCGCGACCGCCGAGCGCAGCACCTTCTCGATCTCGCGCGCCGCCGCACGGGGCGTGAACGCGAGCACGGTGCGCGCCTCGGGGACGCTGCGGCCACGGATGTGCTCCGTGACGAGGCGGGCCTTGCGCGGCGACAGCCGCACCCACTTGGCCACAGCCCTGACCTCCTGACGCTCCACCGTCGACATCAGGTGCGCTTCACCTCGGTCTTGCGGTCGCCGGAATGGCCGCGGAAGGTGCGGGTGGGCGCGAACTCGCCGAGCTTGTGCCCGACCATCTGCTCGGTCACGAACACCGGCACGTGCTTGCGCCCGTCGTGGACGGCAATCGTGTGACCGACCATCTCCGGGAAGACGGTCGACGAGCGCGACCACGTGCGGATCATCTGCTTCGAGCCGGACTCGTTCATGGCGGAGATCCGGCTCAGCAGCCGCTCCTGCACGAACGGTCCCTTTTTCGAGCTCCTGCTCACGCTTCCGCTCCAACGCCGGCAAAGCCGGCGCCTCCGCTATTCATGAGCTCCGTCGAGCCTACGCTCATCTCTTCTCCTTCCCGCGGCGGCGGCCGCGGACGATCAACTTGTCGGATTCCTTGTGCTTGCGGCGCGTGCGCTTGCCGAGCGTCGGCACGCCCCAGGGCGTCACCGGGTGGCGGCCGCCCTTCGACTTGCCCTCGCCGCCGCCGTGCGGGTGGTCGACGGGGTTCATCGCCGAGCCGCGCACCGTGGGGCGCACGCCCTTCCAGCGGCTGCGACCCGCCTTGCCGCCGGTGATGTTCTCGTGGTCGACGTTGCCGACCTGCCCGATCGTCGCCCGGCAGGTGAGCGGCACACGGCGCAGCTCGCCCGATGGTAGCCGAAGGACGCCCTGCCCCTCGTCCTTCGCCACGAGCTGGATGCCGGAGCCTGCGCTGCGCGCGAGCTGGCCGCCCCTGCCCGGCTTCAGCTCGACGTTGTGGACGAGCGTGCCGGTCGGGATGTTCTCGAGCGGGAGCGCGTTGCCGGGCTTGATGTCGGCCCCCGGACCGGACTCGACCATCGACCCGACCTGCAGCCGCGCCGGCGCGAGGATGTAGGCCTTCGCGCCGTCGGCGTAGTGCAGCAGCGCGATCCGCGCCGAGCGGTTCGGGTCATACTCGATCGCGGCCACCTTCGCCGGAACGCCGTCTTTGACCCGCTTGAAATCAATGATGCGGTAGCGGCGCTTGTGCCCGCCGCCCTGGTGGCGCCGGGTGATGCGGCCGTAGGCGTTGCGCCCGCCGCTCTTCTTGAGCGGTTCGACCAGGGTCTTCTCGGGCTCGCTCTTCGTGATCTCGTCGAAGGCGGAGACCGACATGAACCTGCGGCCCGGGGAGGTCGGCTTGTACTTCCTCAGCGCCATCAGACCTGAGCCCCCTGGAAGATCTCGATCTCCTCGCCCTTGCGGATCTGGACGACGGCCTTCTTCCAGCCGGGCCTGACGCCGCGCCTCTGGCCGCGGCGCTTCGGCTTCGGCTGCACCTTGAGGATGTTCACGCTCTCGACGTGGACGTCGAACAGCTCTTCCACGGCCTGCCTGACCTGCGTCTTGTGCGCGTCCGGGTGGACCCGGAAGGAGTACTTGTGCTGGTCGATCAGCTCGTAGCTCTTCTCGGTCACGACAGGCGCGAGCAGGATCTGGTTCGGATGGAGGCTCACTTGGCCCTCCCCTGGACGTGCTCGAGCGCCGGCTCGCTGATCAGGAGCGAGCGCGCCCAGACGACCTGGTTGACCTCGAGCTCGCCGGGAACGGTCACGGCGACGCGGTCGAGGTTGCGGAAGGAGCGGATCAGGCTCTCGTCCTCGGGCTGGGCGACCACGAGCAGCGGTTGCTCCTTCCCCCACTTGCCGAGCAGCTCGGCGGCCGCTTTGGTCGAGGGCTCGGAGAAGCCGCTCGGGTCGACGACGCCGAGCGTTCCGGCCTGCGCGTGCGCAGACAAGGCGCTGCGCATGGCCGCGCGCGTGACCTTGCGGTTCACCTTCGAGTCGAAGTTGCGGTTGTTCGGCGGGAAGGCCATGCCGCCGCCGGTCCAGTGCGGCGCGCGGGTCCCGCCCGCGCGGGCGCGGCCGGTGCCCTTCTGGCGCCACGGCTTCGCGCGGCCGCCGGCGACGAGGCCGCGGCTCTTGCCGCCCCGGGTGGCCGACCGGGCCGCGTTCAGCTCGGCGCGCACCGTCTCGTGGACGAGGTGCGGCTTCACCTCCGCGCCGAAGACGCCCTCCTCGAGGGTCACGGACTTCTGCGAGCCGATGACCGGTGCCTTAGGCGCGGCCACGACCCTTGTCCTCCCGTACCTCGACGAAGCCGTTCTTCGGCCCCGGCACAGCCCCCTTGACCAGCAGCAGGTTCTTCTCGGCGTCGATCTCGTGCACCGTCAGCCCGACCTGTGTGACGCGCTTGCCGCCCATCCGGCCGGCCATCTTGATGCCCTTGAAGACACGCGACGGCGTCGCCGAGGCGCCGATCGAGCCCGGCTTGCGGATGTTGTGCGAGCCGTGCGAGACCGGGCCGCGGCTGAAGTTGTGGCGCTTGATCGTGCCCGCGAAGCCCTTGCCGATCCCGATCCCGGAGACCTTGACGTGCTCGCCGGGCTCGAAGGCCTCGACCGTCACCGACTCGCCGGGGGTCAGCTCGCTCGCGCCGCGGAACTCGATCAGCTTTCGGTGCGCCCCCGCCTTGCCGAGCTGGCCGAGCCGGGCCTTCGTGACCTTCGCCTCGTCGACCGGCTCGAAGGCGAGCTGGACCGCCTCGTAGCCGTCGGAGTCGACCGTCTTCACGCGGACGACCGGGCACGGGCCGGCCTGGATCACCGTCACCGGCGTCACCTCGCCCGTCTCTGGGTCGAAGAGCTGCGTCATGCCGAGCTTCTTGCCGACGATGCCTTTCACAGCTTGATCTCGATGTCTACGCCAGCAGGCAGGTCGAGCCGCATCAGCGAGTCGACCGTCTTCGGGGTCGGCGAATGGATGTCGATCAGGCGCTTGTGCGTGCGCACCTCGAAGTGCTCGCGCGAGTCCTTGTCCTTGAACGGGCTGCGGATCACGCAGTAGACGTTCTTCTCGGTGGGCAGGGGCACGGGCCCGGTGATGGTCGCGCCGGTGCGCTGGGCGGTCTCCACGATCTGGCTCGCAGACTTGTCGAGCTGCTGGTGGTCGTAGCCCTTGAGTCGGATGCGGATCTTGCTCTGCGGCACCGGCGCTCCCCTTCTACTTGTCGATTGCCGTGACGACGCCGGCGCCGACCGTGCGGCCGCCCTCGCGGATTGCGAAGCGCAGCCCCTGGTCCATGGCGATCGGCTGGATCAACTCGATGTCCATGTTCGTGTTGTCGCCCGGCATGACCATCTCCTGGCCCTCCGGGAGCTTGATCGCGCCCGTCACGTCCGTCGTGCGGAAGTAGAACTGCGGGCGGTAGTTGTTGAAGAACGGCGTGTGCCGGCCGCCCTCGTCCTTCGAGAGCACGTAGACCTCGGCCTTGAACACCGTGTGCGGCGTGATCGAGCCCGGCTTGGCGAGCACCTGGCCACGCTCGACCTCCTCGCGCTTGGTGCCGCGCAGGAGCGCCCCGGCGTTGTCGCCCGCCTGGGCGAAGTCGAGGGTCTTGTTGAACATCTCGAGCCCGGTGACGACGGTCTTCTCGACTTCGGGGTGGATGCCGACGACCTCGACCTCGTCGCCCGACTTGATCTGCCCCTGCTCGATCCGGCCCGTGACCACCGTGCCGCGGCCCGTGATCGTGAAGACGTCCTCGATCGGCATCAGGAACGGCTTCTCCGTGTCGCGCGTGGGCTCGGGGATGTAATCGTCCACAGCCTGCATCAGCTCGAGGATCTTGGCGGCCTGCTCCTCGTCGCCCTCGAGCGCCTTCAGCGCCGAGCCCGTGACGATCGGAATGTCGTCGCCGGGGAACTCGTACTTCGAGAGCAGCTCGCGGACCTCGAGCTCGACGAGCTCGAGCAGCTCGGGGTCGTCGACCATGTCGGCCTTGTTGAGGAACACGACGATGTAGGGCACCTCGACCTGGCGCGCCAGCAGGATGTGCTCGCGGGTCTGCGGCATCGGCCCGTCGGCGGCGGAGACCACGAGGATCGCGCCGTCCATCTGGGCGGCGCCCGTGATCATGTTCTTGATGTAGTCCGCGTGGCCGGGGCAGTCGACGTGCGCGTAGTGACGGTTCTCCGTCTCGTACTCGACGTGCGACGTGTTGATCGTGATCCCGCGCTGGCGCTCTTCGGGAGCGTTGTCGATCTCGTCGAACGTCTTCACGGTCGTGTTGCCGCCCTTTTCCGCGAGCACCTTCGTGATCGCGGCGGTGAGCGTCGTCTTGCCGTGGTCGATGTGACCGATCGTCCCGACGTTGAGATGCGGCTTCGTCCGCTCGAACTTCTGCTTGCCCATTCCTCCCTTTCCTTCCTGGTTAGGTCTGCGAGTCGACGATCTCGCCCGCGATCGACTGAGGCACTTCCTCGTAGCGATCGAACTGCATCGTGAACGTAGCTCGTCCCTGCGTCGTCGAACGCAGGTCGGTTGCGTAGCCAAACATGGTTGCCAGCGGCACGCGGGCCCTGATGGCCTGCGCGTTGCCGCGCGGCTCGAGGCCTTCGACGCGCCCGCGGCGCGAGTTGAGGTCGCCCATGACGTCGCCGAGGTACTCCTCCGGCGTGACGACCTCGACGGCCATCACCGGCTCGAGCAGCTTCGGCTTCGAGCGCTTCATCGCCTCCTTGAAGGCCATGGAGCCCGCGACCTTGAACGCGATCTCGCTCGAGTCGACGTCGTGGAAGGAGCCGTCGACCAGCTCGATTCGCACGTCGACGACCGGGTAGCCCGCGAGGATCCCCGACTCCATCGCCTCCTGGATGCCGAGGTCGACCGGGCCGATGTACTCGCGCGGGATCTTGCCGCCGACGATCTTGTCGACGAAGTCGTAGCCCTCGCCGGGGTCGGTCGGCTCGGCGTTGATCACCGCGTGGCCGTACTGGCCCCGGCCGCCGGTCTGGCGGACGAAGCGCCCTTCGATCTTCTGGACGGGCCGGCCGAAGGTCTCGCGGTAGGCGACCTGGGGGCGGCCGACGTTCGCGTCGACCGAGAACTCGCGCAGGAGCCGGTCGACGATGATCTCGAGGTGGAGCTCGCCCATCCCGGAGATCAGCGTCTGGCCGGTCTCGTCGTCCGTGCGGACGCGGAAGGTCGGGTCCTCCTCTGAGAGGCGCTGCAGCCCGCCGGCCAGCTTGTCCTGGTCGGCCTTCGTCTTCGGCTCGATCGCGACGGCGATCACCGGCTCCGGGAAGTCCATCGACTCCAGGCGGATGGGCGCGGTGTCGATCGCGAGCGTGTCGCCGGTCGTCGAGGCCTTGAGCCCGACCGCGGCGGCGATCTCACCCGCGCCGATCTCCTCGCGCTCCTCGCGGTGGTTGGCGTGCATCTGCAGGATGCGGCCGATCCGCTCGGTCTTGCCCGTGGACGTGTTCAGGACGCGGTCACCCGCGTTGACCTGGCCCGAGTAGACGCGGAAGTACGTCAGCTTGCCGACGTACGGGTCGGACATGACCTTGAAGACGAGCGCCGAGAACGGCTCGTCCAGCGCCGCGCGACGGGAGAGCTCGTGCTCGGTGCGCGGGTCGATCCCGTGGATCGGCGGCACGTCCAGCGGGCTCGGCAGGAAGTCGATGACGGCGTCGAGCAGCGGCTGGATTCCCTTGTTCTTGAACGCCGACCCGGCGAGCACCGGCGTGACCGTGATGTCGAGCGTGGCCGCGCGGAGCGCGCGCTTGAGCATCTCCGGCGTGACGGACTCCTCGTCCAGCAGGTAGGTCTCCATCAGCTCGTCGTCGTGGTCGGCGACCGAGTCGATCAGCTGGTGGTGGTACTCCTGCGCCTGCTCGCGCAGCTCCTCGGGGATCTCGACGACGTCCATCTTGGTTCCGAGGTCGTCCTCCCACACGACCGCGCGCATCTCGACGAGGTCGACGACGCCGCGGAAGTGCTCCTCCTGGCCGATCGGCAGCTGCACCGGCACCGGGTGGGCCCCGAGCCGGTCGACCATCGACTGCACGGAGGCGAAGTAGTCCGCGCCGGTGCGGTCCATCTTGTTGATGAATGCGATCCGCGGCACGCGGTAGCGGTCGGCCTGGCGCCAGACCGTCTCGGACTGCGGCTCGACGCCCGCGACGGAGTCGAAGACCGCGATCGCGCCGTCGAGCACGCGCAGACTGCGCTCGACCTCGATCGTAAAGTCCACGTGTCCGGGCGTATCGATGATGTTGATACGAAAATCGCGCCACGAGGCGGTCGTCGCAGCAGAGGTGATCGTGATGCCGCGCTCCTGCTCCTGCGCCATCCAGTCCATCACCGCGGCGCCCTCGTGCACCTCGCCCATCTTGTGGGTGCGGCCGGTGTAGTAGAGGATCCGCTCGGTCGTCGTGGTCTTGCCGGCGTCGATGTGGGCCATGATCCCGATGTTGCGCACGTTCTCGAGCGCGATCTGTGCCTTGGTCGTGGCCAACGCGCTCACCACCTGTAGTGCGCGAAGGCCTTGTTGGCCTGCGCCATCCGGTAGAGGTCGTCCTTGCGCTTGAACGCGCCGCCCTGCTGGTTGAGGGCGTCGAGGATCTCGCCCGCGAGCTTCTCCGACATGTGCTTCTCGCGCCGGTCGCGCGCAAACGTGACGAGCCAGCGCACGGCCAGCGTGCGCGCGCGGCGCTGCGGCACCTCGACGGGCACCTGGTAGTTCGCCCCGCCGACGCGGCGCGAGCGGACCTCGAGCACCGGCGTCACCGTCTTGACCGCCTGCTCGAGCACCTCGACCGGCGGCTTGCCGGTCTGCTCGCCGACCCGGTCCAGCGCGCTGTAGACGATCGCCTCGGCGTTCGACTTCTTTCCGTGGTTCATCACCTTGTTGACGACCTGCGTGACGAGACGCGAGCCGTACACGGGGTCCGGCTCGAGCGTTCGGGGCTGGATCGTGGCGCGGCGAGGCATCAGCTGCCCCGCTTCGCGCCGTACTTGGAGCGCGCCTGACGCCGATCGCCGACGCCGGCAGCGTCGAGCCCGCCGCGGATCACCTTGTACCGGTAGCCCGGCAGGTCCTTGACCCGTCCGCCGCGGACGAGCACGACCGAGTGCTCCTGCAGGTTGTGGCCCTCACCCGGGATGTAGGCGCCGACCTCCATGCCGTTCGTCAGCCGGACGCGCGCGACCTTGCGCAGAGCCGAGTTCGGCTTCTTCGGCGTCTGCGTCATCACGCGGGTGCACACGCCGCGCTTCTGGGGCGCGCCGCGCAGGGCAGGGGTCTTCACCTTCGCCTTGGGGGCGTTCCTGCCTTTTCGGACCAGCTGATTGACGGTCGGCATCTACGTCCTTCGAGTGGGCATGAACACAACAAAGGCTGGCCGGGGCTGGAGCCCCTGCCAACCGGGTGACGATGGTAGCGAACGCGCACCCTCTGCGTCAAACGCGAAAACACGCATGGCTGAGCCGGATCCTGGCTCCGCGGGAGGCCCCGAAGGCGTATCCTGTTCGGGCTTTTTATTGTTTTCAAGCCATAGCCTACGGGCCCGAACCGATTTACAGTGAGATCGCCCGGAAACTGCGGCGAAAACGCCGGGCTGGGCGTCGGAGGGGTGGGAACGAGGGAGATGGATGGTTGAGGCGGTGACGAGTACCACCGTCCTGGTGGCGGCGGGGGCAGCGCTTGCGACGTTGCTCCTGGTATCGATTGCGCTATTCCTCCGCAGCCGGCGCTCGAAGCCCGCCGGCGGCCAGGAGCTGCTCGCGATCGTCTCCGAGATGAACACCCGGATGGAGTCGATGATCCGGGAGCTCTCGGAGTCGCTCGAGCGCGCGCAGGAGGAAGGACGGCGCAACCGCTACCTGACCGAGCTGGCCGGCTCGATCGACCTGGACGAGGTGCTCGCGCGCACGCTCGAGGCAGGCGGCGCGGTGCCCGGCGTCGACGCCGCGCTCGTCTCGGTCGCCGACAACAGCGACAAGCCGATCGTGGCGACGCTCGGGCTCTCCGCCGACGAGGCGCACCGCCAGGTGATCTCGGGGCCGCCGGACGGGCACGAGGCGCGCGCGATCTCGCTCGTCTACCAGTACCCGCCCGCGCTCGAGGTGAGCGCCGAGCTCGTCCACTCCGGCCTGGCCGTTCCGGTTCCCGGCGAGGCCGCGTCGATCGGGTTCCTCGCCGTCTACAGCCGCGCCCCCGACCACCGCTTCGCCGAGGAGGAGATCCGGCAGCTCGAGGAGCTCGCGCAGCGCGCCGGTCCCGCGATCGAGAACGCGCGCCGCTTCAAGGAGGCGCGGCAGCTCGCCGACCTCGACGCGCTCACGGGGCTGCACAACCGCCGCTACTTCCACGAGACGCTGGCGCGGGAGGTCTCGCGCGCCCACCGCTACGGGCGCAAGCTCGCGCTCGTCGTCTTCGACCTCGACGACTTCAAGGCGATCAACGACCGGATCGGCCACCTCTCCGGCGACGCCGTGCTCGCCGAGACCGCCGACCGCGTCCGCGACGTCGTCCGCTCGGCGGACGTGGCCTGCCGCGTTGGCGGCGACGAGTTCGCGGTGATCCTGCCCGAGTCGTCGACCGGCGACGCCGACCAGCTCTACCACCGGCTGCTCGGCGCGATCTCGACGCACCCGATCGGCCAGGCTGGACGGCTCTCCGTCTCGGCGGGCATCGCCGAGCTACGGGAGGACGACGACCCGACGATCTTCTTCGAGCGGGCCGACGAGGCGCTCTACCGGGCCAAGGAGCACGGCAAGGCGCAGGTCGTCTCGCACGGGGCGCTGGAGGCCGCGGACGAGAAGCAGCCGCCCGAGGCGAACGGCCACAGCCTCAGCAGCGCCTAGCTGGCCGCCAGGAAGGGCAGGTAGTCCGTCAGCGGGACGACGCCGGGGGTCGGCTGGTCGTCCTTGCGGCAGAGCGTCACGGCGTTGAAGGCTCGCTCCCGCGCCAGCAGCCAGCTCTCGTACCGGTGGTCGCGGGCAAGCGCGTTCAGCGCGGTGATGACCGCCGGCCTCGCCAGCTCGAGCGGGATGCCGCCGAGCGGGACGGTCGGCTCGAGCGCGCGAACCTGCACCGGGCCGAGCATCGTCCGGATCGTCACCCAGCTCCCTGCGGGCAACCGGTAGAGCTGCGCCGGGGCGTTCGAGGCCAGCGCGAAGCCGCGGCGGCGGCCGCCGAGCCAGGAGACACCCGTCTTCGTCTCGACCAGCCGCGCGTTCGTCTCCGCGTAGGTCTCGTAGTAGTCGAGCACCGATGAGCCCGAGGGCGGCGAGACGCCCATCCGCGCCTCGATCTTCGCGCGGCGGAGCTCGTCGGCGATCACGCCGCGCGCGACCCCGCGGCTCGCGTGCGCCCGCGCGAGTGCCGCCCGGTAGGCGCCGTAGCTCCCGAAGCGAGAGCCGACCACCGCCTTCTCCGCGGCAACGACGTCGCTCGCCTTGAGCGGCTGGAACGCGCTCGCGACCGCGCGCGCGTAAACCGCAGTGAAGGCGATGTCGGCGTCGCCGGTCACGGGCGTCAGCGCCTGGACGTCGCCGCTGCGAACCGGCCGGCCCTGCACCGAGCAGCGGACGCCGCCGGGCAGGATGATCTGCCCTTCGGTCCGCGAGGTGTTGAAGCGCTTGCCGCCCGCCTTCGGCCCGTTACAGAGCTTTGGGTTGCGCGTCCACAGGTAGACGCAGGCGGCCGTCGGCTTGTCCGGATCGTCCTCGGGCGAGCCCTTCCCGAAGACGCCCCAGCCCCACGACCAGACCGCGCGCAGGCCGAGCTCCTTCGCGACCGCCTTGGCGGCGAGCGTCTGGAGCTTCGTCACCTCGAGCCAGGCCGGGAGCGGCGCTCGCTCGCGCCCGCCCGAGCCGGGAGACGTGTGGAAGCCGAGCATGACCCCGAGCTGGCTGGTCGGGATCCCGATCGCGGTGTACGGGGCGATCCGCTTGCGGAACAGGTTCCGCATGTCGCGGCTGCCCGCGAACGAGCCCAGCTTCGACCAGCGCGCCGCCGAGAAATACGACTCGCTGACGATGTCCGAGACCTTGGCGACCTGGAGCCACCAGTCTGCGGCGTCGGGCCCCATGAACGGCGCGCTCGGGACGAGCAGCCAGGGCCGGGCGCCCCGCGTGGCGAGCGTCTGCAGGTAGAGCAGGACGTCGCGCCGGTACTGCGCGTTGGTCGCGCTCCACGGCGTGATCAGGTTGGCGCCGTTCAGCTCGTTCTCGGCGATGATCGGCTGCGAGCACGCCATCGACTGGGAAGCGACGTCGTACATCCGGTTGGCGCGGTCGATCACCGTCGCCGGGTCGAAGGGCTCGAGCGGCGTGCCGACCCGCCGGTTGATGTGCATGTCCCAGTAGACCGTCTTGGCGCCGTCGGCCCGTTCTAGCTGCGGATAGATGAAGTTGGACGCTGCGGCGATCACGCCGGGCTGCGCGAACAACTGCCAGAACGGGACCGAGCCGTCGGCGAAGTCCATCCAGAGCGTGCCCTTGTCAGGGATGCCGCAGGTCTCCTGCGCGGCGGCACGGTGAGGCGCTGCCAGGCCGACGCAGGCGGCCATGAGGATGAGAACGAGCCGCTTCAACCCCGCATCATGTGTAGCACGCCGGAAGAACGGCGGCCAGCCCCGGCCGAGAGCCGGGGCCGGCACACCGTGAGAACTACTCGTCGAGCGGACTGTCGACCTCGGGGACTTCCTCCGCCTCGGTCGACTCGCGCGGCTTCGACTCGCCGTCTCCGCTCTGCGGCTCGCCGCCGAAATCGAGGCCGAGGCCGGCGAGGTTGAGCCCGTCGCCGCCGTCGGCGCCGATCTCCTCCAGCGCCGCCAGCAGCGCCTCGCGCTCGTACGTCTCCTTCGGCACCTTCTCGGACGGCCCGATCTCGATCGCGCGGTAGCGCTTGAGGCCGGTCGCCGCCGGGATCAGCTTGCCGATGATCACGTTCTCCTTCAGCCCGAGCAGGCGGTCGACCTTGCCCTCGATCGAGGCGTCGGTCAGGACCTTGGTCGTCTCCTGGAAGGAGGCGGCCGAGAGGAAGGATTCGGTGGCGAGCGAGGCCTTCGTGATCCCCAGGATCAGCGGCTCGAACGTCGCCTGCTCCTTCTTCGACTTCTCCTTCTTGACGCGGGCGTTCTCGCG